>Ga0102851_10002640_pt1 | contig 10873 bp, 10 predicted proteins | sample Mud3Dept3metaG_FD_79558 | JGI IMG/M metagenome (GOLD analysis project Ga0102851, IMG submission 79558) | Freshwater wetland microbial communities from Ohio, USA, analyzing the effect of biotic and abiotic controls - Mud 3 Core 4 Depth 3... | ecosystem: Environmental > Aquatic > Freshwater >...
GATTGCCTCGAAGGCCTGTCTGCCGAAGCGCTGCTGCTTACGATGGCTAAATCGGGATCCCAGACGGCAAAACGCAGGATCATGGACTACCTGACAAAATACGTCAATATAAAATTACGCGTGCGTGGAGATGACTTCACGAAAAAAGGAATACAGCCCGGTCCGCATTTCAGGCAGGCGTTAAAAAGAACGTTGCATGCCAAACTCGATTCGAAGATAAAGACGAAAGCCGAAGAACTTGATTTCGCGATGAGGCATTTTAAAGGTTGATATGATAGTCGGGATATTGACCGTTGAGTTAAGAATACCGGAGAGCCTGTCACTTAAAGATAAGCGGATGGTACTCAAAAGCATCAAGGATAAGATAAGGAATAAATTCAACGTATCGGTCGCCGAGATAGATAAACAGGATAAATGGCAAGAATCGGCGCTCGGTGTGGCGTATGTCGGGACTGAAAAGGCGCACGTCGATCAGGCACTGTCGAAGATTGTGGACTTCATCAAGGCATCCAGGCAGGCTGACCTGATAGATTACAACACGGAGTTACTATAATGGGTGTAAGACCAGAGAGAGTCGCAAGCGAGATGAGAGAGCATATCTCAATGATAATAGGCGAAAAGATCAAAGATCCCCGTATAGGCTTTATCACGGTCACCAAAGTCGAAATTACGCCGGATCTAAGGAACGCCAAGGTCTTTTTCAGTTCATTGGGAGGCAAGGAGGAGAAGGAAGGGGCCTTCGAGGGGCTTAATTCGGCGGCGGGCTATATTAGAAAACTCTTGGGCGAAAGGATGAGGTTTAAATTCGTCCCCGAGTTATTGTTCAGACTGGATGAGTCCGCCGAGTATATCATTCACCTTAATGAGATATTCGACAAGATCCACAAGGAGAAAGAGAATAAGGGATGAGCTTATCTAAAATCGTAGACGCGATACGCCGGCATAAGAGGTTTTTGATATCCGCGCATGTAGACCCTGAAGGGGACGCGGTCGGCTCCCAATTGGCGCTAGCGAGTTTGCTCAAGCGGATGGGCAAGAAGATCGAGATAATAGACGAGGACCCGCCGCCCGCTTCATGCATGTTCCTTCCGCAAATAAAGTCGATAACCCTGTATAAAGATTTGAAGGGTAAAGGAGCAGGGAAATTCGATTGCGCCGTTATCTTAGACTGCCCTACACTTGAGCGCATAGGCAGGGTAAAAGAGCTTATCGCTGAAGATATGACGGTCATAAATATCGACCACCATGTAAGCAATGAAAAGTTCGGCGATGTAAACTGGGTTGACCTCAAAGCCGCGGCTACAGGCGAGATTATATTTGACCTCTGCGACAAGTTGGGGTTGAGGCTCACCAGAGACGAAGCGGAAATGATATATTCATCGATACTGATTGATACCGGCTCCTTCAGGTATTCAAATACAACCGCTAAGACACATATGATAGCGGCTGAATTGATCAGGGAAAAACTGGATATGAACGCTATTTATGAGCACCTCTTTGAGTTAAGATCTTTTCAGGCGACTCACCTTCTGGGCTTGGTCCTTTCCGGCATAAAGAAGAGCGGGGACGGAAAGATCGTGTGGGTATGGCTTACGAGGAGGATGCTTAAAAAATCGGGGGCCAGCTTTGACGAGGCCGAGAATTTCATAGGGATGCCGAGGTCGGTAAAGAGTTGCAAGGCCGCCTTATTTTTTAGAGAGACGGACAAAAGAGGGATATTCAAGGTGAGCTTACGCGGCAAAAAAGAGGTAGATGTCAATAATATCGCCTCCAAGTTCGGCGGCGGCGGACATGCCCGGGCCGCCGGATGCACCATTAAAGCGCCCAACCGTAAAGAAGCCGAGAAGATAATATTAAGAGAGGTCTTTAAAGCGATTTGAGATGAATGGGATATTGGTCGTTGATAAGCCGGGAGGAATGACTTCCCATGATGTGGTGGATTTTATCCGCAGGCATTTTAAGATAGAGAAGGCAGGGCACGCCGGAACTCTAGACCCGGCTGCCACCGGAGTCCTTGTCATAATGATAGGTAAGGCGACGAAGCGCTCTTCAGAGCTGACAGGCGAGGACAAGGAATACGAGGCGACTCTTACGTTGGGCAGGAAGACCCATAGCGGAGACGCTGAAGGGCAAGTCCTCTTTGAGTCGGACGTATCCAAGATAACCGAAGAAGACGTAAGGCGCGCCTTTAAATCATTTGAGGGCGAGATAAAGCAAATACCTCCAATGGTATCGGCCCTGCGTTATAAAGGGAAAAGATTATATGAGCTTGCCAGAAAGGGCAAGGAAGTCCCGCGCGAACCGCGTAAGATACATATCAAGGAGTTGAGAATAAAAAAAATCGAGGTACCGAATATTGATTTTTTCGTGGCATGCTCAAAAGGGACTTACATAAGGAAGCTCTGCGACGATATAGGCGATAAACTGGGTTGCGGCGGGTTTTTGTCTTACCTGCGGCGGGTGCGCGCCGGGGAATTTACATTGGATAAATCCGTAGATATGGACAAGCTGAAGTCGTTTTCGATAGATGAACTTAAAGAACGGCTTATTGATAAATAACAATTATATGACTACACAGATTTTCAGAAGCGGATTGCATAGATTAAATGCTCAAAGTTATCTGTGTAATCTAAATTTAAATCGGCGCAATCTTAATTTATTTTTTAATAGGATGACATGAAAAAGACTGTCGCGGCTATAGGGATATTTGACGGCGTCCATTTGGGCCACAGGAGAATAATCAGCGCTGCCGTGCGCGCGGCGAAGGAAAGCGGGGGCAGAAGCATTGTTATAACGTTCGACCCTCATCCTCTAAAAGTCCTTCGTCCCCATAAACCGATCCCCTCGATAATGTCCACGGTACACAGGGTAAGACTTATACGCGAGCTTGGAGCCGACTCATGCTCGGTCATCAGGTTCACCAAAAAGTTTTCAAATCTCAAGCCGCGGGAATTCGTAAAGAAGATGCTTGTCGACAAGTTCAGAGTTTCGGACCTTTTTGTAGGAAGTAACTTTGTTTTCGGCAAGGGTAACGCCGGAGATACCGCGCTGCTTAAAAATCTCGGTTGCGAATACGGATTTAAAGTCACTGTTGTCCCTATGGTAAAAGTCGGCGGAAAAATCGTCTCGTCGACCACAATCCGCAACCTGATCATCAGAGGAAACTTGTCCGAGGCCTCACACATGCTGGGGCGTCCGGTTACGGTATTCGGCACGGTCGTAAGCGGCGCCGGCAGAGGAAAGCTGCTGGGATATCCGACAGCGAACATAAATCCTCATCATGAAGCGATACCGCCGAGCGGTGTCTATGCTGTCCGGGTGAGACTCGGGAATAAAAAGTTCGGGGGCGCCCTCTTTATTGGCCACCGTCCGACCTTCGGAGAGAGAGAACCGGTGATAGAGGCCCATATATTTGATTTCCGCTCGGTGATATACGGAGAGGATATCGAGGTCGCATTCATAAAGAGGCTGCGCGGCGTCAGGAAATTTAACAGCCACGAGAAGCTGGTCGAGCAGATCAAGAAAGACGATGCCCTGGCCCGGCTGATCTTAAGCCGCGAAAAGCGATAATACTTTACATTTAGGATTGATTATGATAATATGTCAAAAGAATAGGAGGTGAAATTAATGACAATTGTGCAGGAGAAAAAGAAGAGCCTGATAGACAGCTTCAAACAAAGCGAGAAAGACACAGGCTCGGCTCCGGTCCAGATCGCGCTTCTTACGGAAAGAATAAACCTTCTGACCGAGCACTTCAAAATCCACAAGAAAGACCACCACTCTCGCCACGGGCTTTTAAAGCTTGTAAGCCAAAGGCGCAAGCTCTTGGATTTTCTTAAACGAGAAAGTTCCGGGCAGTATCAGGAAATCCTGGATAAATTAGAGCTTAGGAAGTAAGGCTTTCATCTTTCTGCTGTGTAAGCGGGTGTAAAGATGAAGGCAGGTGGGGTTTTTTGCCCTAATTGTCCTTAATAAAAAATAAGAAAGAAAATGATGAAAAAATTTGAGACCAAAATAGGAAGAAATGATCTGATATTCGAGACCGGCAGGATGGCCAAGCAGGCGGGCGGAGCAGTCACTATTCAGTATGGCGGGACCGTTGTTTTAGTTACGGCGACCATGTCAAAGCAGCCTTCGAGCAACACGGATATCTCGTTTGTCCCACTGACCGTTGAGTACCAGGAGAAAACTTACGCCGCAGGAAAAATACCCGGCGGTTTTTTTAAGCGTGAAGGGCGGCCTTCAGAAAAAGAGATACTGACCGCGCGGCTTATAGACAGGCCGATAAGGCCGTTATTTCCCGAAGGCATCGGCCATGAGATCCAGATAATGGCTTTAGTCCTTTCCCATGACGGGGAAAATGATCCGGATATCCTCGCGATAAATGCCGCGTCCTGCGCGCTGGGAATTTCCGATATACCATTTAATTATACGATCGGCGCGGTCCGCGTGGGAATGCTCGACGGCGAATTTGTGCTTAATCCGACGTTCGCGGAATTAGAGAAAAGCCCTATGGACCTTGTAGTCGTCGGGACCAAGGATAATATCATAATGATTGAATCCGGGATGAGCGAGGTGCCGGAAGAAGTCGTCTTGAAGGCCATAGAATTCGGCCACAAGAATCTGATCGCCTCGGTAGAGCTGCAGGAAAATATGAGGCGGGAATGCGGCAAGCCCAAGACAGAAGACGTCACCTTCAAGACTGTCGCCGCCGAACTCTACAGCAAAGTCAAAGATCTCTCCCTTAATAAGATAAAAGAAGTGGAATTGGCCGATAGCAAGGAAGAGCGCGAAGAGTTAATGGATCTAATAGCGAAGAGCATCGTTGAGGCGCTTGTAGTTGAAGGTTCGCCTTATACCGAAGCGAACGTAAAAGCGGCGCTGGCCAAGATCGAGAAAGAAGAAGTAAGGCGCATAGTCTTAGATAAGAAAAAAAGGGCGGACGGCCGCGGATTTAAGGATATCAGGGAGATTACCTGTGAGGTAGGAGTCTTGCCGAGGACGCACGGCACGGCATTATTCACCCGCGTGCAGACGCAAAGCCTTTCCGTAACTACGTTAGGCACCTCGGCTGATGAGAAGACGATAGACTCGCTTGAAGGGGAGACATCAAAGGCTTTTATGCTGCATTACAATTTCCCGCCGTTCTCGGTCGGAGAGGTAAGGCCCGTAAGAGGCCCGGGAAGGCGCGAGATAGGCCACGGCGCCTTGGCGGAGAGGGGATTAAAGCCTGTTATGCCGTCAAAAGAGGATTTCCCGTATTCCGTCAGGTTAGTCTCCGAAGTATTGGAATCAAACGGCTCCTCGTCTATGGCGACGGTCTGCGCCGGGACGCTTTCGCTTATGGACGCCGGTGTTCCGATAAAGGCGCCTGTTAGCGGTATCGCGATGGGGCTGGTAAAGGAAGGTGACAAGTCGGTCATACTAACCGATATCTCCGGACTTGAAGACCATTTCGGGGATATGGACTTCAAAGTGACCGGCACGGAAAAAGGAACGACTGCCGTTCAGTTGGACTTAAAAATAGACGGCATATCGATAGGAATACTCAAGGAGGCTCTTGAGCAGGCGAAAGCGGCGAGGATGTCTATCCTCGAGAAGATCAAGGCCACCATTGCGGCACCAAGGCAACAATTGTCGCAATTCGCGCCGCGCATAGTCTCGTTCAAGATAAACCCGGATAAGATCAGGGACGTCATAGGCCCGGGAGGCAAGGTCATACGCAAGATAATAGAAGATACCGGCGTTACCATCGATATTGAGGATGACGGCACGGTAAATGTCGCCTCTGCCGACGGTATAGCCCTTCAGAAGGCCCTGGACATAATAAATAAGCTGACCGAATCCCCGGAGGTCGGAAAGATCTATACGGGCAAGGTAAAGAGAATAATGCCCTTCGGCGCGTTCGTCGAGATACTGCCCGGGCAGGAAGGCCTTGTCCACGTATCCGAACTGTCCGACAAATACGTAAAGAACGTCGAGGAAGTGGTAAAACTCGGCGATGAGTTCCCCGTAAAACTTGTAGAGATAGACGAGCAGGGGCGCTTGAATTTAAGCAGGAAGCAGGCGATGCCCGGCGCAGCAGCCGTCGGCGAGGAAGGACCGAGAGAGCATCGCGAGCCGAGAGAACACAGGGAAGGCGGGGGCGAAAGAAGACGCAGGTAAAGAGGCGGTCTTGCGTTTTTCTCTAAATTCAGACGTACTAAGTTTTATCTGTTAAGAAGTAAAGAGACAGTTTATCGTATATTGGATATACCAACGATATTGCCTTAGATCAAAAGAACATATTCCGGTATGGTTGAATATACGCGACAATATAAGCAAGGTGCGGGATGAAGCAGGAGAGGATAAATGAAATTTGGGGCGTTCTTCTCTTCGCTATAACTATCCTGATTTTTGTAAGCCTGATCTCCTATGACCATAACGATCTGCCTTGGTTTACATCTCAACCTAACGTATACACCAAAAATTACGCGGGAATAGTCGGCGCAGCCGTCGCGGCGGCCCTCTTTTCCCTTATAGGTTTCAGCGCTTATATAATACCGGTACTGACCGCGACATGGTCGATCGGTAAATTCTTAGGAAAGGTGCCGCAGAAATTTTATTTTAAATTACTCGGCACCTCTTTTTTATTTATCGCGTTAAGTTCCTTCCTTAGTATGCTTGGGTCTCCGGCGGAAGTGGTAAAGGTCCACCGCGGCGGGCTTTTAGGGCTTTTCTTTTCCGATTTCTTTGTAAGATACCTCGGACAGGTCGGCGCTTATGTTATGGTGATAGTCCTCGGTCTCCTGTCTATCCTGCTCGCTACCGAATTTCTAATATTCCCGATATTCATGTCCCTCGTCAATAGCGTAATAGGGGTTTTTTCAGGTATGGTTGAGAAAAAACCCGCTTTATCAAAAGAAAGAGAGCTTAAGCGCCCTGAAAAGATATCCCCGCTAAAGCGCGGATTTGAGACGATCAAGGCCGAAGTCGCCAAGGCGCAGGAGCCCAAAACGAGGGCCTCTGTTGAAACCGCCGTCGAAACACGCCAAGCTCCCGTAATAGATATTAAAAAAGCGATGAAAAGGGAAGAGAGCAGGACCGCGCCGATAAAGGTCGTAAAGCGCGTGGTCGGCGACTACAAGCTGCCGGATTTAAGCCTGTTGGAATCCCCTCCGCCTTTGGAAGAAAGAAAGATAACCGAGGACTTAAGCGCGAGCGCAAGGATATTGGAGGAGACTTTAAGGGATTTCGGCATTGAAGTAAAAGTAACGGCTGTCGAGCGCGGCCCGGTGATCACAAGGTATGAATTAGAGCCTGCCCCCGGAGTCAAGATCACAAAGATAACGAGCCTCTCCGACGATATCGCGCTTACCATGAAGGCGCAAAGCGTCAGGATAGAGGCGCCGATCCCGGGCAAGGCAAGGGTAGGCGTGGAGGTGCCGAATTCCTCGAGCGCGCTGGTATATCTCAAAGAGATCTTGCAGACTCCAGAATTCCAGAATTGCGAGTCCAAGCTCACGTTGGCCCTCGGTAAGGACATAGGCGGGACACCCGTCATCGCGAACTTGGGTGAGATGCCGCATGTTCTAATCGCCGGCACGACAGGTTCGGGAAAAACAGTGTGCGTCAATTCGATAATCTGCTCTATGCTATTTAATGCCACGCCCGATGAAGTCAAATTCCTGATGGTTGACCCGAAGATGGTTGAGCTCGCGATGTTTAACGGCCTGCCGCATCTTTTATGCCCTGTCGTGACAGACCACAAGAAAGTGCCCGGCGCCTTAAATTGGGTCGTTAACGAGATGGAATCGCGCTACAGATTATTCGCGCGCTTAGCCGTAAGAAATATTGAATTCTTCCACGAGAAAAAGGCGCGAGGCGATTTTAACGGCCAGGACGATGTACCCGAGGTCCTTCCTTATATAGTAGTCATAATAGACGAGCTCGCGGACCTTATGCTTATCGCCGCGCAGGAAGTCGAGAACGCGATAACAAGATTGTCTCAACTCTCGCGCGCGGTCGGGATACACATAATACTGGCGACACAGAGGCCGTCGGTAGACGTTATCACGGGCGTAATAAAGGCGAATTTCCCGGCAAGGATATCGTTTAAGGTCGCCTCCAAGGTCGACTCGAGGACCGTCCTGGACATGAACGGGGCCGATAAGCTGCTCGGCAAAGGAGACATGCTTTTCTTGAAGCCGGGAGACGCCAAGCCCACGCGCGCTCAAGCCTGTCTTGTTAAGGACGGCGAAATAGAGAGAGTTATAAATTTTATAAAGGGCCAGCGCGAGACGGATTACGATGTGGAAATACTAAAAGAGCAGGATAAAAAAATCCACGGCAAAACTTTCGAGAAGGACGAGATGTATGAGGAGGCGGTAAGGATGGTCCTTGAGACTAAACAGGCGTCCGTCTCGATGCTTCAGAGAAGACTGGGACTCGGTTATACGAGGGCCGCGCGGCTAGTCGACACTATGGAAGCCGACGGCATATTAGGCGCTTATAACGGCTCAAAGCCGAGGGATATCCTAATTGACAATATGGAGACAGTGAAGGCCAAATGGAATCAATCGGGACGAGATTAAAGAAAGTCCGCGAAGGCAAAGATATCTCGCTTGAGCAAGCGCAGAAAGATACGTGTATCCATAAAAGGATACTGGCGGCTATTGAGAACGACAGGCCGGAGGAAGCTGTTTCCGGCGCAGTCTATATAAGGAGTTTCATAAAGAAATACGCTAATTATCTCGGCCTTGACGGCGCCTCGCTCGCGGAGGGATATAAAGGCGGGGGCTCCAGCCCGCGTGAGCAAATATCGGCGGCGGCGGAGAAAGGCCAGTCTTTCAAACTGCCGGTTAAAAAGATAATGGCCGCGGTGGTCGTGGCCGTAGTCATCTTCGCCGGCATAAAACTCGTGATATTCGCCGCCTCAAAAATGAGAGAGAACCTAAGATCGAGGCCAAAGGCGGTCAAGAAAGCCGAAGCCCCAAAACGCAAGCCGAAGCCCATTATAAAAAAGGAATCGCCTAAAGAGAGCCCGCAGCCCGCGGTAGCTCCCGCCGTCTCACCGGTCGCGAAAGGCGAGAATATTTCCCTTAAGTTAAAAGCCAAGAGCGATGTTTATCTTAAGATAAAGGCCGACGGAAGCGTTATATACGACGCTGTCCTTAAGAAGGGCGCCGCCGAGACATGGGAGGCGAAGGACTCCCTTGATATCTCCACAAGCCGCGCCGAGGCGATAGACGCCGAATTAAACGGCACAGCGCTTGGCGCTTTGGGAAAAGGCGTCACTAAAGACATCCTTATTACAAGAGACGGCCTTAAACTGCCGAAATAATCGCTACTTTCCATTTTAACTATAAGACGTGGTTATACCGGTAGCCGCAAACTTCAGCTTGCGTAAAAAGCGCAGACTAAAGCCTGCGACTACCGCAACGTACTCAATATGAAATGCCAATAAAAATCTCAATCCTCTCTCTAGGCTGCGCGAGAAACCTTGTCGACTCCGAAGTTATGCTCGGTATCTTAAAAAAATCCGGCTGCGACATCGTAGATATAGCCGGCGGCGCGGATATCGCCATCATAAATACCTGCTCATTCATCGATGAGGCCAAGAAGGAATCAATAGATATTATCCTCGATGTCATCGGCCTCAAGAATGAAGGGAAGATTAAGAAGATACTCATCGCCGGCTGCCTTCCGCAGAGATATGGCAAAATCCTCAAGGATGAGTTCAAGGAGATAGACGGATTTATAGGGGTGGACGGATTTGAAAAATTACCCGCCGTCATAAAAGCGCTGACAAAAGAAAAAAGAAGAGCGCTCATTATCCCGCCCAAGCCGGAATTTTTGTATGATGACAGAGCCCCCCGTATTCGTCTCACCCCTGAACATTACGCCTATCTAAAGATATCGGAAGGATGTTCGCATAAGTGCTCTTTTTGCGTCATTCCCTGTGTCCGCGGCAGGCACAGGAGCCGGAAGATGGACTCGGTATTAAGGGAAGCCTCCGCGCTTATCAAGAGCGGGGTAAAAGAGATAAATCTTATCGGGCAGGACACGACTCTTTACGGGATGGATTTATACAAGCGCCCCGCGCTCGCGGAATTATTAAAGAAGCTCGCTAATCTTAAAGGCGCGAAATGGATACGCCTTTTATACACCCATCCCGCGCATTTTACAGACGAGCTTATCGATGTAATAGGTGATGAGCCGGCGATCTGCAAATATATAGACCTTCCCATCCAGCACATAAGCGACAAGATATTAAAGAAGATGAACAGGGGGACTAGTAAACAATCTATTCTGGAATTACTTCATAAGATAAGAAAGAACATTCCGGGTGTGGCAATCCGCACATCCATAATCGTCGGGTTTCCGGGCGAGACAGAGAAAGAATTTGCCGAACTTCTCGACTTCATAAAAAAAGAAAAATTCGAGCGTCTCGGGGCATTTACTTATTCGCGGGAAGAAGGGACTGCCGCTTATAAGTTCGGGGGCCAGATACCCGAAAAAGAGAAGAAGGCGCGGTGGGATGAGATAATGAAGGTCCAGCAGGACGTCTCGCGTGAGAATAATCGCAAATTGATGGGGAAGGTATTAGATGTTATAATAGACGAGAAGGACGAGTCCGACCCGAATCTCTATCTCGGCCGCTCCTATATGGACGCGCCGGAAGTTGATGGGATTGTTTACGTAAAGACATCAAAAATCAAACATCAAAAATCAAAATTGAAAGTCGGGGAATTTGCGCGGGTTAAGATTATAGATACGTATGAGTATGATTTAGTTGGGAATGCTCTTTAACATGTCATTGCGAGCGAAGCGAAGCAATCTAACAATGTTAGTTGCTCTGGCCTTGTTTGCTCGGGGACGCTCGTCCCGCCCA
>Ga0102851_10002641_pt1 | contig 10872 bp, 8 predicted proteins | sample Mud3Dept3metaG_FD_79558 | JGI IMG/M metagenome (GOLD analysis project Ga0102851, IMG submission 79558) | Freshwater wetland microbial communities from Ohio, USA, analyzing the effect of biotic and abiotic controls - Mud 3 Core 4 Depth 3... | ecosystem: Environmental > Aquatic > Freshwater >...
ATAATTGCATTCAGGAAAAAAGTGAATCCCCCCGGGACCGGGTAATCAGAATTCGTATAAGCAGGAAGAATATAGCTGGTTTCAGCTTCGATGCTGAATCGGTCGTAGCTGAAAGTAACCGGAAATGAAAATTCGAAATCAAGAAGGCCATATTTATATGTATAGGATTCAATTGTAGTATACAGATTTTTTTTGAAATGACGGAAAGGAGGGGAAGATCCGTATTTGTATACACCCGGGGTAATTTCGATTTCAACCATCTTGCCAAACAGGATATTTATATTTGGATTAAAGGAGACCAGTGCCTTCCCATGAAAAAATTCCGGGGTCTCAAAATATCTTGAGTTACTTATCTGCAGAAATGCCCTGGAATCTTCAGAGAGTAATCCTCCGACCGATAACCTGGTGTAAATAATTTTCCAGTCAAAACCTGTTGTAATATCACCAAATACAAAATCACTGAAAAGAGTATCCTGCATGGAATCTGATGATCTGTAGCCGGCAAGATCTGCTGATATATCAAACCATGAGTTAAAGGTATGGCTGAAATTCAAAGAAAGATTATAAAACGCCAGGAAAGGGGAGAATTCTTTTAAATGAGAGGTTGAGGCAGTAATAAAAAAGCTGTTCCTGAAGCCGTATGTGAGTGATGCAGCATAGAATGGTTTATCACCTGATATTGTGGATCCCAGATATATCATATTGCTGCCATAACCTGCGCCTGCATATAATGAATGTATGGAAGCCTTCGGTTTAATCACGGAATCAGTAAGCTTTCCGGACCGTAATAAAGCATCCGCCTGGCAAAAAGAATATACGGGCAATACAAAAAAAAGTAATGCCAATGCATAAAGCTTGGTATTTTTACCAGACCAGTGCATCCGGTTTAAATGGATTTATTTACGGCCAATCCTTCCTGCTCCTGCCGGTCTCCCTACTCCTTTAGGGATACGCGATCCTGACGGTCTGACAATAACAGGGGGACGTGCTCCTCTGGCCTTGCTCATGTCAGGACGAGCTCCCTTCACTTGTTTTACTGTTCTGGTGGCGACGTTCTTTCCTATGTCTCCACCCTGTTTGTTAACATTTTCATTTTTGTTCTGCACTCTGACCTCTCCGGCAGACTGGTCCTTTTTAATCATTAGCCGAAGAGTATCTCTCTGCTGAAATAAATCCTGTGCAAGGCATATATGACCTGTGAAAAGAAAAAGTATAATAAAAAATAATATTTTCCCCGGTTTTTTCATTTTCTGCCTATATTTAAGAATCAGAAATCAATTATTGCAGGCTTTTTAATCCATTAATTATATAATGTTTAGCCAGCAGGCGCATTTACATGAGAACAAAGTTATGGAAATAAAAATGAAGAACAAATGAACAAAATTCTCATCAGGTATATTTCATGGTTTATTTTAAATTTATACGTGCAATTTTAATGAATGTTTATGAAGAGATTATTAAGATTCCGGAATATCTGTTCTATCCTCGTTATTCTCAGCTTTACCGGTTGTAACGACCGTCAGTTATCCTCCGGCGGGATTGATTTTGTTGATCCTGATATCGGAGGTGTTGGTCTGCTTCTTCAGCCGACACGCCCGACGGTGCAATTGCCTAACCAGATGATACGGGTATATCCGGTTAGAAGAGACTATCTCGATGACCAGATAAGATATTTCCCGCTTACGCTTATCTCACACCGGAACGGGGAGTTGTTCGGGATAATGCCGTTTACAGGGGAGATCACCCCGGGTCAGCCTGTATCAGCATGGGATAACCAGCTTGAGATCGCAACTCCATATTACCTTTCCACATGGCTCGAAACTTTCGGAATAATGGTTGAATTTACTCCGGGTAAAAAAAGTGGATACTTCAGATTTACTTTCCCCGGTGATGCAGCGAAAAACCTTTTTCTGGCAAATATCCGAAATGGCAGATGGCAGATGAGTGAAGCAACAACAATAACAGGGGAAGATTCATTCTCGGGAATGAAAGCTTATGTTTACGGAAACCTTAGTCAGCCGGCAACATTGACAGATACAACTTTTTCAGGCCGGCGACGGCAGTATCTTTCTTTCAAAGAACAAACAGGACAGGTTATAGGTTTTAAATATGCCATATCCTTCATTTCACCTGAACAGGCGAAGAAGAATATAGAAGAAGAGATACCTCAATGGTCTTTCAGTGATCTTAAGGATAATGCCAGAAAAACCTGGATTGAAGCTCTTGACAGAATACAGGTCGAAGGCGGTACAGAATCTCAGCGTCGGACTTTTTACACTGCATTATATCGCTGCTACGAGAGGATGATCAACATAACCGAGGGAGATAGTTATTACAGCAACTATGACGGCAAAATCCATGAAACTGTACAAGATTTTTATGTGGACGACTGGATATGGGATACTTATCTGGCGCTGCATCCGCTCCGTAATATTCTGGATCCGGAGATTGAAGCAGATATGATCCAGTCGTATGTTAAGATGTATGAGCAAAGCGGATGGATTCCGACATTCCCGATATTGTGGGGCGATAATCCATGCATGAATGGTTTTCATTCAACAATAATGATACTTGATGCTTTCAGGAAGGGGATACGGAATTTTGATATTGATAAGGCGTATGAAGGAATGAAGAAGAACGCTCTTGAAGCAACCATGCTTCCATGGCGGAATGGTCCTGCGTGTTCTCTGGATACCTTCTATTATGAAAATGGATGGTATCCGGCTCTTCACCCCGGAGAAGCAGAAACTGTTCAACGTGTCCACTCCTTCGAAAAGAGGCAGGCTGTAGCCGTTACCCTCGGCCATAGCTATGACGACTGGGCTCTGGCACAGATGGCAAAGGAGCTTGGTAAAAATGACGATTATGAGACCTTTATGAAAAGATCGCAGAATTACCGCAATCTGTGGTGGCCGGAAAAAGGTTTCTTCATGCCGAAAGATAAAAACGGAGAATGGATAGACATTGATCCGGTATTTGACGGAGGTATGGGAGGTCGTGATTACTATGACGAGAATAACGGCTGGACTTATCTCTGGCAGGTGCAGCATGATCTTCCCGGACTGATCAGTCTGATCGGGGATAAAAAGGCTTTTGAGAACAGACTTGACCAGCTATTCCGTGAAAACCTTGGCAGAAGCAAATATGAGACCTGGGCGAAATTTCCCGATTTTTCGGGAATAGTTGGTCAGTTCAGCATGGGTAATGAACCCTCGTTCCATATCCCGTACCTTTATAATCTTACGGATTCTCCATGGAAGACACAAAAAAAAATACGCATGCTGCTGGATGCCTGGTATCCTGATAATATTTTTGGCATCCCAGGCGATGAAGATGGTGGCGGAATGTCAGCCTTTGTTGTATTCTCGGCTATGGGATTCTATCCATTGATACCGGGATTACCCGTTTATACTATTGGCAGCCCGCTTTTTGAAAAAGTCACAATCAACCTGCCTGACGGAAAAAGATTTATTATTGAGGCACCCGGAGGCACAGCAATAAATAAGTATATACAGAAAGCATGGCTGAATGGAAAACCGTTAGATGCACCATGGTTTAACCATTCTGATCTGATGAACGGTGGTACATTAAAACTTGAAATGGGACCATATCCTGATTTAAACTGGGGAAAAGGAACAAATATTGATTCAGTTTATTCTAACTTACGGTATACCAATTAATTGATAATCATGATAGTCACATGTGTGTATGTTCATGTAAAACCTGATGCAGTTCAGGACTTTATTGATGCAACTGCTGCGAACCACTTCGAATCGGTTAAGGAACCCGGAAACCTGCGGTTTGACTTCAACCAGCAATCCGATGATCCCTGTCGTTTTATGATTTATGAAGCTTATGAATCAGATGAAGCAGCTGCAGCTCATAAAAACACTGATCATTATCTGAAATGGCGCAAAACAGTAAGCGATCAGATGGCAGAACCACGGAAAGGAGTAAAATATAATATCATTCAGCCTAACGACCTGTCAAAATGGTGAAACCCTTCCTGTTTGCCCGATTGCCTTTAATTCATTTCGGAAACGGCAAAATTGCACTTCTGCCAGGATTAATCAGACAATACGGAATGACTGTTATTCTGGTTACTGATAAGGGATCTTTCATCGGTTCTTCGGCAGCAATAGAACTTTTTGATTCATTTCAAAAGCAGGGTATCCGGTATCATCATATTATAATTTCAAATGAGCCTTCACCGGAGATTATCGATACAGCAGTCAGCAGCCTGAGGCATGAAACTATTAATGCTGTGATCGGGATTGGCGTCGGAAGTGTTATTGATGCCGGGAAAGCAATTTCTGCCATGATGTATAAACAGGAATCAGTAAAAGAGTACCTTGAAGGTGTAGGAAACAGGGATCATCCCGGAACAAAACTTCCCTTTATTGCTGTACCGACTACTGCAGGAACAGGAAGTGAAGCAACCAAAAATGCAGTGATCTCGCAGATCGGGAAAGATGGATTTAAAAAATCACTTCGTAATGAAAATTTTGTTCCGGATAATGCTATTGTAGATCCGGAACTTACTCTCAGTTGCCCGAAGGATATAACAGCGGCATGCGGAATGGACTGTTTTACCCAGCTCACCGAAGCTTATCTTTCGGATAAATCGAACGAATATACCGACGCATTTGCAACAGAAGGACTTAAAGCCGTAAAATCTTCACTTGAACGAAGCTACAGGAATGGGCAGGATATTGAAGCCAGGGCAGGAATGTCATTTGCAGCACTTACATCAGGTATCTGTCTGGCAAATGCAGGTCTTGGTATTGTACATGGTTTTGCATCCTCGATAGGAGGAATGTACAATATTCCCCACGGTATAATTTGCGGAACGCTCATGGCAGCAGCTAATGAAGAAACAGTAAAGGAATTAAGAAAATATCCCGGTAATAAATCTTTAACAAAGTATGCATCCCTGGGAAAATTATTTCTTGGAACGGAGGGCAAATCTGATGATTACTATATTGACGGTTTTATTCAGCTGCTGCAAAAGCTTACGAATGATTTTCAACTGCCCGGACTAAGAAAATACGGTCTGGAAGATAAAGATGTTGAATTGATTTGTAAAATTACAGAGAATAAAAACAATCCGGTAAAATTTTCTGCCGGCGATTTAATCGGGATAATTAAATCCCGTCTTTAATACAAAAGTGAATTCAATCAAAACTAATACTTAAATCTAATGAAAATCAAAACCTTAACTGCAGCTTTTTTAATGGTTGGCCTGTTAATTATTTCACAGTTTATTCAGGCCCAGTTGCCGCGGGAAACTGAAGCCCGGAAAATTCAAAGGATGAAATGGTGGACCGACGCCCGTTTTGGCATGTTCATTCACTGGGGATTATATGCTTTACCTGCCCGGCACGAGTGGGTAAAGAACTATGAAAGAATGACAAATGAACAATACCAGAAGTATTTCGAATCTTTCAATCCAGACCTTTATAATCCGCACGAATGGGCAAGGATGGCAAAGGAAGCCGGTATGAAATATGTTGTACTGACAGCCAAACACCATGAAGGCTTTTGTCTTTTCGATTCCAGATACACTGATTATAAGTCAACCAGCACTCCCTTTGGCAAAGATATAATTAAAGAATATGTTGAAGCTTTCAGGGCAGAAGGATTGAAAGTAGGATTTTATTATTCCCTTATAGACTGGCATCATCCTGATTATACTATTGACAGCAGGCATCCGCAGAGACAGGATTCTGATACAGCTTATGCCCGGCTGAACAAAGGAAAGGATATGAACCGTTACAGGGAATATATGAAAAACCAGGTGAGGGAATTGTTGACCAATTATGGTGAGATAAGTATAATATGGTTCGATTTTTCATTCCCGGGGAAGAATGGGAAAGGCCGGGCAGACTGGGATTCGGAAAATCTTCTGAAGCTTGCCCGTTCGCTTCAGCCAGGCATCATAGTCGATGACCGGCTTGACCTGAGGGATGTCGAGGGAGGATGGGACTTTACTACTCCCGAGCAGGTGAAAGTAGCAAAGTGGCCAGAGATGAACGGGAAAAAGATACCATGGGAGACCTGTCAGACCTTCTCGGGTTCATGGGGTTATTACCGCGATGAAATGTCGTGGAAAAGCCCGGCACAACTGATGGAGTTGCTTATTGAATCGGTAAGCAAGGGAGGGAACCTGTTGCTGAATGTAGGACCAACTGCCCGCGGAACATTTGACTTCAGGGCACAGGAAAGACTCAAGGCAATGGGTGAATGGATGAAATATAACAACCGTTCGATCTATGGTTGCACAGAAGCTCCGGCCGGATTCACTGCTCCTGCAAATTCGCTGTTGACATATAATCCTGAAACAAGGCGATTGTATGTTCATCTGCTGGCTTATCCTATGGGCAGACTGACGCTGGCAAATATGGCAGATAAGATCAAATATGTTCAATTTCTGCACGATGCTTCCGAAATAAGGTATAGCACAGGAAGCAATGAGACTAAAAATGATATAACCCTGCAACTGCCGGTTTTAAAACCTCCGGTGGAAATTCCGGTATTGGAAATCTATTTGAAATAGTGATTTAAAATTTAAACCACGGATTGCACTGAGTTACACGGAGGAATAACACGGAGTCTGCTCGGATCAAATTCCGTGTTACTCCGTGTCCTCCGTGGTGAAAAAAATTAAATATATATTTCCGGCAATCAGGTTTCTATAACCAGGATAGTATCGGTTTTGTCAGTTATTTCCGTAGGAATTGAAATTGCGATTCCGAATGCGTCCTGTTTGAATTTCAGCTTGGCACCTGTGAAAAAAAGAGTAATGCTCTTAACTTTTTTCCCGAAATCAGGGATCAGTAAATTCATATCTTCAAGTTCAAGAACATGGACATACACTTTATTCCCTTTTTGTGTGGTTACACCCCAGGTTTTAGGAGCAACCGGACCGCCCCGTGTTCCATAAACAGTCTCTCCATTTTTTTCCAGCCATGATCCAACCTCTTTAAGAGTGGAAATAAATTCAGGCTGAATTTTCCCGTTTGGCATCGGACCAACATTAAGCAGGAAATTAGAGTTGTAACCGGCTGCCTTAACAAGGTACCGGATAAGGTTCGCGGGTGATTTATAATTTTTATCCTGAAGATTAAATCCCCATGAGTTATTCATGGTTTCACATGTTTCAAGCGGAAGCTGACCAACTCTCTGTTCAGGATTGAATCCTGTAGTCTGTTGTCCGGGAAGATCTTTCTCGAACATCTGGAAATCCTCACCGGAAAAAGGAGCCAGGTGATGGTTGTTACCGATGAGGCAGGCAGGCTGTAAACTGTGGATAAGACTATAGGTTTTATCAAGACGCCAGTCAGAATCTTTCTTATCCCAGTGTCCGTCGAACCAGATACCACCGATCTCACCGTAATTAGTAAGGAGTTCACGAAGCTGACCATCCATGAAATCGAGGTATTTGTACCAGTCGCCGCCGGCTGGTCGTCCTGCCGTCTGACCAGTATTACCCCGCGGATAATAATTCTCCTGGAACCAGTCGAGGTGTGAATGATAGAAAAATAGTTTTATTCCCTCTTTCTTACACTCGTCAGCGAGCATCTTAAGTACATCCTTCTTATAAGGAGTGCGGTCAACGATATCCCAGTCCGTCAGTCTGGAATCGAACATGGCAAATCCGTCGTGATGTTTGCTTGTTATTGTGATATATTTCATGCCGGCTGCTTTTGCCATGGCAACCCATTCTGCAGGATTATAGTCGACAGGATTGAAAAAAGCAGGAAGTTTCTGATAGGTCTGTTTATCAATCCTCTGGTTGTTCATTACCCACTCACCATCCCCAAGAATACTGTAGACGCCCCAGTGAATGAATAATCCGAATTTAGCATCCTGGAACCATTCCCTGGCTTTGAGATTCTCCGGTGATGGAGTATAATTGATCTGGGCATTGCCGATTACTGAAATGACTAATAAAAAGGAAATGAAGATTTTGTGTTTCATAATCCAAAAGATTAATTAATAATTAGTAAAAATAATAAGACTCAACAGAGTTTATAACGGTTTCTCTTCTTTTATTTTCTCTCTCCCTGACGAAAGGCTGGCACATTTTATTTACTCAAGGCTGCCAATTTCCTTTTCAACTTCATTAAGTATTTCACATGATCTTACAAGCTCCTTCATAACAGTATGATCCGGATAGAGCGGCCTGTCAATATCAAGGAACTCAACATGCTTTCTGATTACATCTTTTGCCTTTTGAACACCTGTACCAAATTTGTATTCTTCCTTCCTGAAGTCCAGGGCCTGAGCTGCTGCCATAAATTCAATTCCCAGTATCCCGCAGGCGCAATCGAGTATCTGGTTATTCTTCATTGCTGTATTCATCCCCATAGATACAAAATCTTCCTGGTCGGCAGCTGCCGGGATCGACTGAATTGATGCGGGCATTGAAAGGATTCTTTGTTCAACTATCAATGAGTCAGCCGTATACTGGCTTAACATCATTCCTGAGAACATACCAGCTCCTTTTGTAAGAAAATCAGGTAATCCAACACTCAGTGCAACATTATTCAGGCGATTCATTCTTCTTTCTGACATCACGCTTACCATTGTAATGCATGCACCTGCCATGTCCATTGGTACGCTCACTGGTGATCCCTGGAAGTTGGCACCGGAAAGCTGCATGTTCTTATCCGGGAAAAAGACAGGATTATCACCAACACCATTCAATTCTATTTCTACCTGCGATCGTGCAAACCCGAGCATATCATGAGCCGATCCGATTACCTGTGGAGCCGATCTCATGGAATAAGCATCCTGGACCTTCGATTTTACTCTTCCTTCTTTCAGATCACCGCCTGAGATGCATTTATTTATTGATTTTGCACTTCTTACTGCACCTTTGAATCCTCTTACTTCGTGAAGAAGCGGCGTATAGGGTTTCATATTGGCTTTCAGGGCTTCAAGCGACATTGATGCAGCTATTTCGGCCTGTTTAAGCCAGTTGTTGGCATCTACCAGCCATATTGCACTCATGGCTGTCAGCATATTTGATCCGTTTATTGCAGCCAGTCCATCGCGGGCCTGAAGTCCCGGTATGGGTATACCTGCTTTGTTCATTGCAGTTTCCCCGTCAAGAAGTTCACCTTTATAGTACGCCTGTCCTTCGCCCAGGAGCAGCAGTGCAATCTGCGACATAGGTGCCAGGTCGCCTGAAGCGCCGACTGATCCTTTCTGGCAGACATATGGTGTTACACCCCTGTTAAGCATCTCAGCAAGAGTCTCAGTAATCTCAATACGGCATCCGGAGTTACCATGGGCATGAACATTGATCCGGCCGAGCATTGCTCCCCTGACAATTTCGATTGAGGCTGGTTCTCCGATCCCTGCTGCATGGTTATAAACCAGGTATCTCTGGAAATCCTTAACCTGGTTATCGTTAAGCACAATTTCCGAGAATTCTCCTATTCCGGTGTTTACGCCATACATTATCTCGTGGGCGGTAATTTTCTTTTCGAGCATGGCACGGCATTCATTTATTCTCTTGCGGGCATCGGGATGCAGTTCTATCTTTTGTCCGTATCGGGCAACATTTACGACATCATTTATTGTAAGGTCAGATCCGGTAATTATAAGTTCTTTCATTTCTTCAGGCTTAAAGTTGTTATGAAAAATTATCAGTTAGTAATGATTATTAAATAGGATTGATTCTCAGATAGTATTGATTATCAAATAGGATTTATTCTCAGATAAGAATGATTCTTATTTAAGAATGCTTCTCATTTGGTAATGCTTCTCATTTGGTAATGCTTCTCATTTGGTAATGCTTCTCTTTTGGTAATGCTTCTCATTTGGTAATGCTTCTCATTTGATAAAATTTATAAGACAGATAAGGATCATTCTTAAAATTTGATACATGAGAAATGGAGATATCCCCGGTTGATCAACAAAGCCCCGAACGGTTGATCTTAATCTTGTATTCAAGCAACCAACTTTGATGCATGAGTAAGAATTATATGTTCAAAAGTAAAATAAATATCGGTAATCTACAAGATGCGGATTTAATTTGTAAATGGTTAAATGGTTAAGGGGCGCAATGGCGCAGTGGCGCAATGGCGCAGCGGCACAACGGCGCAATGACTCAGCGGCACAACGGCACAACGGCACAACGGCGCAATGGCGCAACGGCGTAATGGCGCAAATTGAGGAACGTAGTGACGAAATCCCGGCAACCTGAGGAACGAAGGTTCGTCGGGAGGCTCAGGGGAGGAGAGGCTCATGGCACTAAAGTGCGACGGTATACCTGAGACGATCTCCTGATGATTAAAATATTGCAGAAATTGATTTAATCGGGAAAATGAGGTAATTTTAGGACAGATTACCCTGTACATAATCAAAGGGATCCTTATTGTTAACTTAAAAGAATGAAAATGAAAAGATTGTCCATTCCCTTTCTGTTATTTTTACTGATAGTGAATTCTGCTTCATTTGCTCAGTCTCCTGATAAAACTGCCATTGCAAGAGGAATAAACTTCATTGAAACCAGAGTCTATTCTGCAGAGGATGACGCAAAGATACTGGATATGTTTAAAAATTTACGTGTTGCTGATGTCTCGGATGGTCTGGATATGGCCGGCCTGCCCGGAACTGGCCTTGTAAGTCCTGAAATACATGCCTGCTGGGTTGATCTCAGGGATTTTAAACATGTTTTTAGAGGAATTGCCGTAACTGTCCGGTATGTCCCGACACAGAGGCCTGCTCTACCGGCACCGGGTGAGGATTTTTCAAAATGGGAAGGCAATTTCTATAACAAATATTCACATGAGGCTTTTGCGCAGATATTAAGACCCGGTTCAGCGGTTGTTATCGATGATGTTGAGGATATGGATATCG
>Ga0102851_10002642_pt1 | contig 10870 bp, 9 predicted proteins | sample Mud3Dept3metaG_FD_79558 | JGI IMG/M metagenome (GOLD analysis project Ga0102851, IMG submission 79558) | Freshwater wetland microbial communities from Ohio, USA, analyzing the effect of biotic and abiotic controls - Mud 3 Core 4 Depth 3... | ecosystem: Environmental > Aquatic > Freshwater >...
AGCAATTGTGTTATGCGATCTGTAAGACCGCTAGTATGCGATTCCTCCTCGATTTTCGTTATCGCCATCATCGCTAAATCCTCATCTTCACCACTCTTGCCTGTGACCAAGATTACGCCGTTTACGCCTAGGATGATCTGACAATCTGTTTCCTGTTTTATCATGGAGATCATGGAACCTTTCTTGCCTATCACTCGAGGAATTTTCGTTGGGGTTACCTGCAATATTTGCCCGCGGGTAATTTTGCCCAACCCTGGCTCACCAACAGTGAGTTGGGGATCATGCGATCTGTCGTAAGAGGCTATTTTGGCAACTATCAGGTCTCCTGAATTCAGCACCTGTGACAATTCATCCGCTTGTGGTTTAAACTGCCTGCTCAGGACTTCGGAAGCTCGTAGCAAAGCGGAGTACGGTGCTTTGATGTCAATTGTCCATCCGTTGAACCCGACTTCGGTTACCGTTCCGATAACGATGTCGCCGACTTTTGGCAAGTAGAAGGCTCTGAGAGCTACCACGTTGACCTTTTTGTTGTCAACATCGGCTAATCCAATACGGTTTGCGTAGACTTTGTTGGCTTCCTTGTAGGTGTTTTCGCCTGCAAGGTAATCGCCTTCCGCAAGGAGTTCTCCAGGCGTTACAAGCTGTTTCTTTTCAAAAAATGTTGGCATTCAATATTCACCTGTTTTTCATACTTCAAGTTACGATTTTTGCGTCTCCATTTCCTTTGGTGACGTTACCGAGCTTTGTTAGGAAAGGTGCGTAAGAGCCTGCTGGCATTTCTATCACTCCTGACCATGAACCATCAGAACGCCATTCTTCGTGTTTAATTGTTCCTGCGGATTTCATAGCTCCGTAAGCTCTTGCCGCGTATTCGGTCGGGATGCGAACGCTCACCGATATCTGTTCTATCTTTAGTGGCAGGATAGGTCTCAGTAGCTTAACAATGTCTTTTGCCTGTTCTTCCACTGGTTTGTAGGGATCTACAGGGTAACGAACTTGTTCCATGGCGTTTTCGATTCGAGTTGGGGGATGTGGCAGATTGGTTTTTGGATCAACTGCTTGGCGCGAGATGAAATCGACTATTTGTCTCCTCTTGTCTTCCACCATCTTACGGCGCTGTTCTGTGGTAAGCTGCAACGTTCCAGTCTTGAGAATTATTCCAGCAATCTTGAGAGTATCTGTCGTTCCGAAAGCCTTGCGAAGGGGCTCTTCTCCAACTCGTGTACCTTTGTTGGCATCTGTAAATATGCTTTCTGCCGCAAGAACTTCCGTTACTGATTCAAATTTACCATTACGGTAGTCAAGTGCTTTCTGAGGTTTTACGAGAATTTCAAAATGCTCGTTTTCTTTCGTCAACCGTGCGATGGTGAACTTCTCGCTCATCAGACTGTCACTTGCTCGAACCCAGCTCTTTGATGTGAGCTTCCACAGTTTCGTCTTTCAGCATTTCCATTTTCTTGGTTGTTGCAGGAATAACTGCCATCTTAATCCTTGCCGGCAGCTGTCTGGCTTCAAGAGCTTTAGCCAAGCATTTTACTGCAAGTTTTGTGGTCGCCTCGAGGGTCACGTTTTCTTTGTATTCTTCCTTGAGGATTGCTAGCACCGTTTCTCTCCCTGCGCCCAGTGCAGTGGCCTTGTATCCCCTGTATGTACCGCTCGGGTGGGTTCCGAAGACGTGATTTCCTGTTTTGTCGACGCCAGCGAATATTATGGACACTCCGAAGGGTCTAACGCCTGCGTGCTGTGTATACATCTGCTGGATGTCACATATGCGTTTCGTGACAACTTCTACGTCTATGGGTTCGTCATAAGTTAGTTTGTTGCTCTGCGCGTAGATGCGTGCCTGGTCAATCAGAATTCGGGCGTCGCTACTCAAACCCACTATTGCGGCGCCTATGTGTTCATCCACGCGGAAGATTTTCCAAGAGTACTCTGCCTCTTCAAGAGCTTCGATATTCTCTTCAGAACCTATCACAATGCCCTCTTCGCACTGCAAGCTGATGATTGTAGCTCCACGGTTTACGAGTTCCATCGCGTATTCAACTTGGAACAACCGACCGTCTGGTGAGAAAACCGTAATAGCGCGATCATAAGCTCCTGGTGCTGCAAATACAGACATAACTGTGACCTCACATGTCTCTTTACGCTTTCGCTGAGTGTCATATAATAACTTGACTAAAAACCTTTCCTATCGTATGAGCTGATGTCAAGCCTTATCATCAATTTCTTTTGAGGAGCTAAAGATAGCTCAAAGTTCTCCGAAGAGGGGACTAGCACGTTACTTCAGGGAGTGTTGGCCGCCGACCTTGAGAGAGTATAGACCCTTGGGTTTCAGCGGAGATACCTTTTTCCGGAATTCAACCTCTTCTTGATTTGTTCAATCTCCTCTTCCTTGCCGGCTAGCGTCTTAAGCCAGAAATCGAATTCATTTGGGGATATTTCTTTTGTGATTATTCCCCTTTGATCACCGGCGAAGAACCGTGGGGGTTTTGTGCATGATTCAAGTAGTCTGACGTAGAATATCTTGTTCTCAATTGTTAGCCTCGAGGAACACCCTTTGGTTTCTGCTGCTGCATAGTCGACTTCGTAAACCATTAGACAAGCTTCCAGATAGTTCGGGTTGGCGAGTATTCGTAATAAGGCTTTTTGTTCGAGACGTGTTCGTTTTTCGATGTGAGACAAGGAAACATTGAGAAGAGCTTAGATACTAGCTGGTAGTCAAGGCGTTCCTCAAAATCTAGGTGGCTATCTCTATTCATTCTTGCTCATGAAAATGGGTTCGTCTTGTTTTTCTCTATCGACAACTAATCGTCCATTCTTTATCACTCTGTCCACCAAGTTCACTCCGAAGCGGTAGCCTAGAAAACTATGGTTCGGGACATTTAGAACGAGGATGTCGGCTCTTTTGCCAACCTCTAAACTGCCCACTTCGTTAGCCCGGTTAAGGGCGTGGGCTGCATTAATCGTAGCCGCAGTTATTGCCTCTGCAGGAGTCATGCGCATGAAGCGACAGGCCATTGCTATGACCAGCTGTTGGCTCTCAGCCCAGCAGTCTGCATCAAATCCTGTCCCCAGCGCAACTGGCACGCCAGAATCAATAATCAATCTGGCGTCTGCAAAGCGTCCCAGCATAAGACTGAATGCCGCGGCCGGAAGAAGAATGGCAATTACGCCTTTCCTCGCTAGGGCTTTGATGCCATCGACTGAAGAGAAAACTAAGTGGCCCGCCGAAACAGCGCCTATGTCAGCGGCGATCTCTGCACCGCCTAATAAGCTAAACTCGTCAGCATGTATCTTGGGCTTCAAGCCCATAGCTTTGCTCTTCACCAATATTCGCTTCGCTTGTTCCAAACTGAAGATGCCTCGTTCGCAGAAGACGTCGCAGAACTCAGCCAACCCTTTGTTGGCAATTTGGGGGATCATTTCGGTTATGATGAGATTGACAAATTCTTCAGGGTTGCCTGCATACTCGGGTGGGACCGCTTTAGCGCCCATGAGCGTTGATACAACATTCACGCTGTGTAGCTGGTTGAGACGTCGGGTTGCTTCCAGAATTTTCACCTCGTCGTTCGTGGTTAAGCCATAGCCACTCTTCGCCTCCACAGTTGTAGTGCCATGAGTCAGCATTACGTCGAGCCTTTCTAAACCGAGCTCGACGAGTTTCTCAACCCGCGCTTTCCGCGTCTCCCTCACTGTCTTCAAGATGCCTCCACCTGAGCTTATCAGTTCCATGTAAGAAACGCCTTCCAGCCGCATCTCGAATTCATCCTCACGCGAGCCCGCAAAAACTAGATTCGTGTGTGGGTCAACAAATCCCGGAAGCACGGTTTTGCCTTGGGCGCTTATGACATAACCGGCTCTGAACCTTTTTGCAACGTCTTTCGTTTTGCCAACTGCTAGGATTCGCCCATCTCGAACTGCGACGGCGCCATCCCGCAAAATGGTCAGTTCGCGCATCTCTTTCCCAACTCTCGGCTTTTCTGAGGTGCCAGCAAGAGTCAACAGTTCTTCAGCATTGACAATGAGCAAATCCGCATTCTCTCTTGCTCCGAATTTCCTGGTGGTCTTAGTCAAGAAACGAGGTCCTCGCCAAGTGCAGTTCAGGGAATATCTTTACCCCCGTGGTGGTAATATAGATTCCCGAAACCCTGAATACAATAGACTTAAGAATTGTTTTCGCGTGCAGATGGAATGACAGATAATGCTAATCCGTCTCGAAGAACACAAACGGTACGCAGAAATAACGGGTTTCAGAGAAGTCCAAATTGAGAACACAAAGGAAATCGCAGATGCGATGCGTTGCGTGAAGGAGAGGGATACTGTGATTCAATTCTTGAACGCAGAGCTTGTTGCCACATGGGAGCACCTATTCTTTGCTCTATTGAATGCAGTTGTTGGTTTTGAAAGCGACCGCAACATATCAAAGAGCCTCGGAGTGGAAATTATGCTTTATGCATCAGCTCAGAATCAGATACGGAAAGCAATCGACTTAGTCGGTGTGAAGAACGGATGTGTCGATTTGGCGGTAGTGGTGGTGGGTAGCAACGAAGAGTCGGTTGAGACAGCGCTTTCCGCAGTCAAAGAGCGTTTGGGAAAAGAACCTGATGAAAGCGTACTTGAACTGTTCGGAAACAAAGCGGAAAAGATTCGGGGCGCATTTGGAATAAACGAATCCGAAATTGAAGCCACAACCTCAGATTCCGCTGAAAAGACGATCGTAAATCTGATTATCGAAAGAATGGCGCTCCTAGCCACTACGGTCTGATCTGCTAGAGCATTTTTTCCTTGGGAACATTCAAGATCTTCTGAGGTTCTATTAAGGATAGGCCAGTTAACTTGCCGAAAACTTCCACAAGGAAAACTTTGTGAGGATTGTCGAGGTCTACTTTTCTATGGATGTCTGTCGCGACAGCTTCAATAAAGTCTCTAGCATGAAGCTCTGTGAAACGTTTCTCCACTGTGACACGGAAGCTTTCATTCTCACCTATTCCTGAGGAAAGCTCCTTAGCAACACATCTTATCTGTTCCAAATCCGTGTTTAGGATTCTCTGGATAGGAACTATGCGCAGAGCATATCGGAACTCGTAGGGTCGCTCATGCAATATAGCTCGAAATCTCATAATAACGTCTAGAGGGTCTAGCGAAGTCTTGGCGGCGATTAAACCTCTAATGCCTGTTTTGCCGGCTTCTGCGGAGTGATCCCCCAAAACTTCTCTGAGCAAATAGAGGATTTCGTGAATCATTTGTCGCTCGTTTCCACGAGCTGTCGTTGCAATAAGGTTAAGATCGCGTAACAAGTTAGCACCCTCGGGTCAGTGTAAGTACGGCTTTTCTCACAGCTTTTGGCTCGTAGCCGTCGCCTCACATCATCCCACGCTATTAGGGGTGATTCCGTGATTTATTCATTTTGATAATCAGGCATCTGCACGGGCGAAAATGTTGTGACAAATGACATTTGAAGAAGACATGGACAGAAAAGTGTGTTTCTTGTCCTGAATCTCAAGTTTATTTCGACAGTTGACGAATGAGAACCCTTAAACCGCGCGTCTGCAAGCTACTGTTAAGCTAACCTGCATGATGGAGGTGGAAGACATTGATATTTGAAGAAGAAGAGGAATGGGAAGAAGGCGAGGAAGAGGAATGGGAAGAAGAGGAATGGTAAACCCTCAACAAAGACCGATTTTATGCTTTTCTTTTGTACTTCGTTATGATTCTCTAATTCTTTTGTGTCTGAGATAGATCCATGTTTATAGCCTACAAGTCCAAATCACTAATGAATTTAAGATGACAAGGATCGCAGTATTAGATGCAGAAAAATGCAAGACTAAGAAGTGTGATCAGCTCTGTCTCCGATTTTGTCCAATGGTCCGGAGTCGGATAGAAGCCATAAGAATCGAAGGGGCTAAGGCTGTAATCGCTGAGACTCTGTGCAGCGGTTGTGGTATATGTGTCAAGAAATGCCCTTTTCAAGCAATATCTATCGTAAACCTACCTGATGAGTTGGACAAGGATTGTAGCCACCGATTTGGAGAAAACGCGTTTAAGCTATTCAGGTTGCCGACGCCTTCGCCTGGAATGGTTTTGGGACTATTAGGGCAGAATGGAATCGGGAAGACCACCACGCTCAAGGTGCTTTCGGGTGAGGTCAAGCCAAACCTAGGAAACTTTCAGGATCCACCTGAGTGGAACGAAATCGTCGAATTCTACCGTGGTTCAACGCTTCAAGATTACTTTCGAAGAATGAGTGAAGAAAACCTGAAAATTGCGCACAAGCCACAGTACGTAGACAAGATTCCAAAGGCCGTAGCAGGAAGAGTCTGCAGTCTTCTAGAAAAAATTGATGAAAGAAATCTGCTGGACAAGCTTGCCGACGAGCTTGAACTGAAAAGAGTCTGGGACCGCGACCTTGACGTTCTCAGCGGCGGCGAACTGCAACGAGTTGCAGTGGCTGCTACACTCAGTCGAGAAGCAGATGTGTACCTCTTTGACGAACCCTCAAGTTACCTGGACGTAAGACAACGCTTGCAGGTGGCAAAAGCCATACGAAGTTTGAAGGACCTCCAGAAAACGATAATCGTAGCTGAACACGATTTGGCAATAATTGACTATCTCTCTGATCAAATCTGTGTTTTTTATGGCGAAACAGGTGTTTACGGAGTGGTTAGCCACGTTCACGGAGTTCGGACCGGCATCAATATTTATCTGCAAGGCTTCATTCCTGACGAAAACATACTTTTCAGGAGAGAGCCGATAAAGTTCCATGAAAGGCCGCCAGCTGTTAGCGCGGAAACACGAGAAACGCTTCTGACCTGGAAACGTGTCGAGAAAACTTTTGAAGGATTTAAGCTTGTAACGGAACCTGGCGAAATCAAACGTGGAGAAATTGTCGGCATTCTAGGTCCGAACGGTATTGGAAAAACGACCTTCATTAAACTCTTAGCTGGCTTGGAGGAGACAGACGACAAAACCAAACTGGGCGATTTGACTGTCAGTTACAAACCCCAATATATTGCACCAGACTATGAGGGCACTGTTCAAGAGCTCCTCATGGGGGTTTCGAAGGAAAATTTTGTTTCAAGCTGGTACAAGAGTGAGATCTTGCATCCTCTGAAAATCAATCCTTTGTTGGAGAGAAAAGTAATGGAATTAAGCGGGGGAGAACTGCAGAAAGTTGCAATAGCGGCTTGTCTAAGCCGCAAGGCAGACTTGCTCTTGCTGGATGAGCCAAGTGCTTACTTGGATGTTGAGGAAAGGCTGAACACGGCGAAGACCATTAGGCGCGTGACTGAAGCTCACAGCGTGACTGCCTTTGTTGTTGAACATGATGTTGTTACACAGGACTTCGTGGCTGACCGCTTGATGGTTTTCGACGGAGAACCTGGGATTAGCGGGTTGGCTAATGCGCCAACGACGCTGAGGAAAGGCATGAACGCGTTCTTGAAAGGAATGGACGTTACATTCCGTCGAGATTCAGTGACGAGGCGACCGAGAGTGAACAAAGAAGGTTCGAGGATGGACATTTTCCAGAAAGAGACAGGCGAATATTACTACACCAAACTGAAGGAAAAATAGGCCTGAAACAGTCAAGCCTTTCATTAGCTAGCCAAAATAACTAGTTGCAGGCTCTTCCTGCTTACGAGAGTCTGTAACTTATCTTGAAAAAACGTAGTTAACTTAAAAAATGAGCGAAAACATATCCTAACCGAATCTGGAAAAAGAAAGGAGTTTAAGTGGTGAAGGCAGCAAGTGGCTCAAACGTTTGAAGAGATCAGTGCATCCGACTTCTTCTATCGTAACCGCGACATTGCAGGCTTCACCAACCCTTCACGCGCCATTTTTGCAGCCATAAGAGAGCTTGTGGAGAATTCATTAGACGCTGCTGAAAGTGGCAAGATAACGCCTGATATCTACGTTCGCCTTTCTTTTGAGGGAGAAGCCACTAAAGAGACTCAGATTTACAAATTGCGGGTGGAGGACAATGGCTGCGGAATCCAACCTAAATTCATCCCTTCAGCCTTTGGGCAAGTCCTTTACGGCTCAAAATATAAGCTCAAACAAATGAGAGGGACCTTTGGTCTAGGCGGCAAAATGGCCGTTCTCTACGGGCAAATCACGACTCATCAACCAGCGTTCGTCACTTCGAGCACTGGTACCGCGAAAATTTACCAGTTTAAATTGATGATGGATATTCAACGCAACAGACCTATAGTGCTCGATCGGAAGGTACAAATAAACAAGGAACAATGGCACGGAACCATCGTGGAGTTCACGCTCGAGGGCGATTATCTTAGAGCAATGCCGAAGATAATCGAGTACTTCAAACAAACCGCCATGGTTAATCCTTACGCCAACCTCACTTTTGTGGATCCTAAGGGAAGACTCTACAAGTTCGTTCGCGGAACCACCAAAATGCCTGAACCTCCTAAAGAGACTCTGCCTCATCCGTACGGCGTCGATGTGGAACTGCTCCAGAGACTCATTCAAATAACTGCCGACAAGAATATGCTCGATTTCTTGAGGCATCACTTCCATCGCGTGGGCCAAATCACGGCGCAGAAGTTCCTTGATTTCGCTGCATTAAGCCCTTCCAAGAACCCGAAGAGGCTCTCTCACGAGGAAATAGTGAGACTGATGCAAAACCTGAAGAAGTTCAGAGAGTTCCTCCCACCAGATGCAAGTTGCCTTTCACCTCTCGGGGAGGAACTGCTCAAGGCTGGAATCGAGAAGGAGCTGAAACCAGAGTACCTTGTGGTACATCAGCGCAAACCCTCAACTTATGCAGGACACCCGTTTATCATTGAAATGGGAATAGCTTACGGAGGAGAAATCCCCAAACGGGGCTCTTTCATAATCTATCGTTTTGCCAATAGAATCCCGCTGCTTTATGACGAGGCTAGCGATGTTTCATATAAGGTTATTACTTCGATGAATTGGCGCAGGTATAAGGTTTCGCCTGATATGCCGATTGGCATTGTCGTTCATATTTGCAGCACTAAAGTGCCGTACAAAACCGTTGGCAAGGAGTTCATTGCGGATCGCCCTGAGGTCAGAAGGGAAATAGCCAACGCTATACGTGAAATCGGGCGCGAGCTTCAGCATTTCCTATCTAGACAAGAACACGTTCACATGGAGAAGAGACGACTTGGCGTCTTTTCGAAGTACTTGCCCAAGATCGCCCAGTTCTCATCAACTCTTGCCGGGAAGCAGAAACTCCCCGACATTGAAAGATTATTGAAGAGCGTACAGAAGTATGGAATCGAAGAAGAAGCATAAGACAAGCATAGCTGAGAAGAAAAGCGAAGTAGTTGGCAAACTGAAGGAGTTTGGCACCAAGGTTTACGGTCAGTTGGATAATGGTGAATTCCCAACAATCGCTATGCCAAGCCGCTCAACAGAGAACATTAACTATGATCCCATCGCGCGACAATACATTCTAGGCGACAAGAACGTTAGCCGCAGCGCACGGAACATTCGTCACGTTAAACCTTTCACGCAGCTAACGTGGGCAGCCATGTTCTCTAACGAGTTGACGACGCAACGCAAAACGAGCACGTTGAGAGACGTGTACTACTCGGCTCAAGCATACGAGATGACATTCACGGATCAGCAGGAATCCAATAACATTATCACTGACCTTGAAACGCTGACAGGTTTCGCAAGAGAAGATTTTAACATATTCCCAGAGGAAAGATCCGCGATTTTCGGTGACTTAACAATTGGCTACACAGTTCCCGGTTATGAGGGCAAAACGCTCAATCTGACGAGCCACCCCGATGGCGTGCTGATAGGTCCAGCCTTGACCTCTGCAGAGTTGGTCAGCACTAAAGCAGACAAAGTCATAGCAATTGAGAAAGGCGCTTTGTTCACTAGATTCATCGAGGAAAATGTACACAACAAACACAACGCGTTGTTGATTTCAACTTCTGGACAAGCGCCTAGGCAGACGAGAAGCTTCATCCGTAGGCTCAATAAAGAGCTTAACTTGCCTGTCTACATTTTTACAGACGGTGACCCGTGGGGCATGCATATCGCAATGGTCATTATTTCAGGTTCGGCGAACGCGGCACATCTCCGTGAACTGAACACGCCCGATGCAAAATGGAGCGGGGTGTGGGCTTCTGACATAGTTGATTACAAGCTACCTACGGACCCGTTGGATGAAGTTGATATCAAGCGGCTTTATGAATTGCAGAAGGACCCGCGGTACCAGAATGACCCGCTCTGGCAGAGAGAGATCAAGACGTTTCTCAAAATCAAGCGGAAGGCGGAGCAAGAGGCGTTTAGTCGTTATGGGTTGACGTACATCGTGGACGAATATTTGCCCACGAAGCTGAAGGAGACTTAGCAGTCACAGAACAAGTTTAAAATAACCGTTCGATTGTTATAGTGGACCATCATTCGGCAAAAAGGAACTGAAACTGCATGAGCGAAGGAGATACTTTCTGGATCTCGCTGGGAGAAAAATTCTTTGGCCTGCTCCTGTTGGTTCTTAGTGTACTGCTCCTCTATTACACTGCCACAAGCACTGTCCAATTGAGCGTGTTCACGGGCTTGTTCGGTTTTCTCGGTGTCGCGGTCCTTGTTATAGGAATAGTATTGCTTCTTGTCAAGCCGCCTGAATGATCGGATGTCCTATTCTCTTCGTTCTACGACTATCTTACAGTTTGTTACGAGAGCAGCGATAACTCCCAACGCCATAAACCAAGGTGCTAGGACTGCGCCAACTACACCTACTGTTGCAGGAATCTCAAGCAACACTTTTCCCGAATTGTCTTTCACAATTATTCTGGTCACGTTTCCTTCATGGAGTAGGTCTCTGACGCGGTCAACAAGATTGCTGCCTAGGACACTGTATTCTTCTCTTGTTACT
>Ga0102851_10002643_pt1 | contig 10870 bp, 7 predicted proteins | sample Mud3Dept3metaG_FD_79558 | JGI IMG/M metagenome (GOLD analysis project Ga0102851, IMG submission 79558) | Freshwater wetland microbial communities from Ohio, USA, analyzing the effect of biotic and abiotic controls - Mud 3 Core 4 Depth 3... | ecosystem: Environmental > Aquatic > Freshwater >...
GTTGACGACGTAGACCGGCAGCCCCTGGGACTGACTGAGTGCGCGCACGCCCGCGCCGCCGAGGTCGGGGCCGTCGTCCGCGCACACGTTGCCGAAGAACCGCGTGTTGACGAGCTTGAGCCGCCCGCCGCGAGCCCAGATCGCTCCGCCGCCGTCGTACTCGGTCTCGCTCTTCGAGTTGCCATCGATGAACGTGAGGTTCTGGACCGTGAGCCGCGGGTGGTCTTGATCGTTGCAGTGCGACGTCGTCCAGCGCTGCGCCTGATCGCAGGTGTTCATGTAGAGGATCCGGTGCTGACCGCCGCCACTGAGCGTCACCTTGCCGCCACCATCGATCACGATCTCGGGCCCCGTGTCGTTGAAGATCTTGGCGGGACGCTCGAGGGTGATCGTCACCGGCGTGGGACCGCAGTCGAACGTGATCACGCCTCCCGCCGCGACCGCCGCGATCACCGCGTCGCCCGTGCAGCTGGCTGCGGTGCCGCTACCGATCACCGTGCGCGGACTCGCCACGCTCGCGAGGGCACCCTCCGCCGGAACCGTGCACGTGCCGTCGGGGTTGCCGGCGGGCGGACCGCCGCTTGGATCGGTGATCGGGGAATCGACGCTGGCGTCACCGCCCCCATCGCCGCTGCCGCCATCACCGCAGCCACTCAGCAGGACCGCAACCGTGAGCACTGATCTGCACGACATCGCGAGCCTCCGTCGACCATTGTATCCGGAACGGGCGCCTGTCTGCGGCCAAGCTCGATGCGACGGCCGATCACGACCCACGTGTAGGCGCAGGAGCGCGGTCCGAGGCTCCGCTCACGGGATCTCGACACAGGCCGGGGCGTGCGTCGCGCACTCCGCGGCCGTGCGATAGCACCAGCGACGGATCGTCTCCTCGATCATCGGCGGATCGCCTTCGCTCGACTCGACCGGGACATCGCCGGGACGCTCCAAGCACCACACGACATCGGCGCGCACGCACTCCCCGGGATGGTACGTGGCCGGGATGCTGGCCCGGGTCTGGTTGCAGAAGTCGAGGCGCAGCTCGCAGTGCGTTCGCTCGCCGAGGAACGTGTAGCAGGACCACCCGTCGTTCTGGAGATTCACCGGGTCATTGGCGGCGCTGTGCTTGGAGCACGCCAAGAGCACGAACGACAACGCGAGGAGGCGGATCACCGCGCCAGCGTATCAAACCAGTGAGAGATCAGCCGTTCCTCCGAGTGAAGCCTCGTTCACCGTGCGGTGACCGCGAGGATGCGGTAGGAACGCAGTTCAGTGCCCGCGCGCTACCTGATCGGCATCGATCTCGGCACGACCAACTCCGCGGTCGCGTACGTCGATACGCTCGCCGCGGACCCGCGGGTGCGCGTGTTCGAGATACCCCAGCTCGTCGCGCCCGGTGAGGTCGCCCCGCGCCGCCAGCTGCCGTCGTTCGTCTACCTCGCGGGCGAGATCGATCTGGCGCCCCACGAGACCGCGCTGCCGTGGCGCCCGGTGGCCGCTGCGGCCAAGGATCCGCAGGCCGCGACCTCGACCGAGATCCGGCCCGTCGTCGGCGAGCTCGCACGCAACCAGGGCGCGCGGATGGCCTCGCGCATGGTCGCATCGGCGAAGTCGTGGCTGTGCCACCCCGGCGTCGATCGCCACGCCGCGATCCTGCCATGGGGAGAGAGCGACGGGCCCAAGCTGTCGCCGGTCGCCGCTCAGGCGCTCGTGCTCGGCCACATCCGCGAGGCCTGGGATCACGAGCACCCCGACGCGCCGTTCACCGACCAGGAGGTCCTGGTCACCGTGCCGGCGTCGTTCGACGAGGCCGCGCGCGAGCTGACGCTCCAGGCCGCGTCCAAGGCCGGGTATCCGCCGGTCGTGCTGCTCGAGGAGCCGCAGGCGGCATTCTACGCGTGGATCGACCATATCGTCGGGGCCAAGGGCCTCGCGCCGGGCGAGCGCGTCCTCGTGTTCGACGTCGGCGGTGGCACGACGGACTTCACGCTGATCGAGGTCGACGCGAACGGCGACGGCTTCACGCGCACCGCGGTCGGCGATCACCTGCTGCTCGGCGGCGACAACCTCGACCTCACCCTCGCGAAGCTGGTCGAGCAGCGCGTCGTTGCCCGGACCGGCAAGAAGCTCGATGCGCTGCAGTGGCACGGCCTGGTCCACGCGTGCCGGCTCGCCAAGGAGACCCTGCTCGGCGACACGCCGCCCGAGTCCGCGCCGATCGTCGTGCAGAGCCGGGGCGCGAAGCTGATCGGCGGCACGCTGCGCGACGAGGTCACGCGCGCCGAGCTGCACACCGTGCTGTTCGACGGCTTCTTCCCGCTCGTCGCCAGGGACGCACCGCTCGCGCGCGTACGCGGCGGGCTCCAGGAGTTCGGGCTGCCGTACGCGAACGATCCGGCGGTGACCCGCCACCTCGCGACGTTCCTCCAGCGGCACGAGGCCGCGCGCGTCGATGCGGTGCTGTTCAACGGCGGCGCGATGACCCCGACGTCGCTGCGCGCGCGCGTGCTCGAGCAGATCGCGCAGTGGCAGGGCTCGCCGCCGCGCGAGCTGCCCACGCAGATGCCGGAGATGGCGGTCGCGCAGGGTGCCGCGTACTACGGCCTCGTGCGCCGCGGCCTCGCGACGCGGATCAAGGGCGGCACGCCGCGCGCGTTCTACGTCGGCGTCGACGCCAGCGGCTCGCGCCGCAGGATCCCGACGATGGAAGCGGGCGCCGCCGCCGAGCCGGCCCGGTTCGCCGTGTGCCTCGCCCCGCCGGGGCTCGAGGATGGCGCGCGCGTCCAGCTCGAGCGCGACTTCAAGCTCGTCACCAACCGGCCGGTCAGCTTCCGCCTGTACTCGTCGAGCACGCGCGAGGATCAGCCCGGCGCGCTGGTCCCGATCGGCGACGGTCAGGCGGACACCATCGACGACGGCAGCGATCTGCTCGAGCTGCCGCCGATCGTGACGGTGCTGCGCGCGCGCGGCCGCGGCGAGGTCACGGTGCGCCTCGAGATCCACATCACCGAGCTCGGTGCGCTCGAGATCGTCGCCGTCGATCGCGAGCCTCCCGGCGAGACCTGGAAGCTCGCCTTCGACATGCGCTCCGGCGGCACCGCGCCCGCCGCCGAGGACGCGGCCGATGCAGCGCCCCACCCCGCCACCGACGTTGCCAAGGCGCGGCTGCAGAAGGCGTTTGCGACCGGCGAGGGCATGGCGACCCTGACGCGCGACCTCGAGACCTTGTTCGAGACCCGGCGCGACGAGTGGTCGATGATGACGGCGCGCGCGTTGTTCGATGCGCTCGTCGAGGTCGCGCCCGAGCGCAAGAAGACCGCGGATCACGAGCAGCGCTGGCTCAACCTCGCCGGCTTCCTGCTCCGCCCCGGCACCGGCGCGCCGCTCGACACCTGGCGCGCGCGCGTGATGTGGGGCGTGTTCAACGAGGGGCTCGCGTTCCCCAAGAGCGAGCCCGGCAAGCTCGCGTGGTGGATCGTGTGGCGCCGGATCGCCGGTGGCCTCGCGAAAGGTCAGCAGGATCAGTTCTACGATCGCCTCGCCAAGCTGCTCTTGCCCAACCCACTGCAAGCGAAGAAGCTCGCCGACGCCAAGGCGAGCAAGCAGGAGCTGCAGGAGATCTGGCGCGTGGTCGCGAGCCTCGAGCGCCTCGCCGTCCAGCACAAGCTCAAGCTCGGCGACGAGCTGATCCGCCGCATGGACACGCGCAAGGGTCGCGAGGATCCGACGCACCTGTGGGCGCTGTCGCGCGTCGGCGCGCGCGTGCCGCTGTACGGACCGCTCAACCTGATCGTGCCGGCGAGCAAGGTCAAGGAATGGCTCGGTCACCTGATCGCGTGGGACTGGCCCGAGCCCGACAAGGTCGCGTTCCCGCTCGCGCAGCTCGGCCGTCGCACGGGCGATCGCACCCGCGATCTCGACGACGCGACCCGCGCCCAGCTCGCCACGGCCGTCCGCGCGATGCCCGGCGGTGATCGCGCGGTCGTGCTGATCGAGCAGGTCGTCGCGCTCGAGGCGCGCGAGGAGCGCGTCGCGCTCGGGGACACCCTGCCCGCGGGCCTCAAGCTCGTGATCGACGACGACCGCGGCGACGATCCCGAGTGATCAGGGCGTCTCGTCGCGCAGGATGAGCAGGCCGCGCGGCGAGTCCGCGACGAAGATCAGCTTGCGCGCGGGATCGACGTCGAGGCCGACGGCGCCCTCGAAGAACCGGCTCGACGACGCCGGGCCCTGCGGATCCCACGTGTTGAAGTAGCCGACCTGGGTCGGCCGTGTCGGGTCCGCGAGCGACATGACGCGAACGCCGTCCTGGTAGTACGTGAAGTAGGCGCGATCGCCGATCGCCATCACGTTGTGGATCGAGACGTGATCGCGCGTCTTGTAGCTCCCGATCGGCATCATGAACGTCGGTGACTGCGCGTCGACGTCGACCACATCGAGGTGCGCGCCGTAGGCCTCGCCGCCGTGGAGCGCGACCTTGCGGCCGCCCGCGACCGTCGCCCAGCTCGAGTGGCTGGTGGCCGCGGTCGTGTTCGCCCAGCGCCCGACCAGCGTCGGCGTCGCGGGCTTCGTGAAGTCGACGACGTAGAGCCCGGCCTCCCACGCGTTCAGGTATGCGATGCCGTCCTGGATCATCAGGTCGTGGACGTTCGAGCCCTCGGTGGTGAACCGCCCGAGGCGCATCGGTTGCTCGGGGTTCGTGATGTCGAACACCGGGCACGTGCCGTCGTAGTTCCCGAAGTACGCGTAGTGCTTTCCACCGCGCGCCTCGGTGAACAGCGTGTGCGCCTCCTCGGGGATCTGCGCGACGAGCCGCGGCATCGTCGGATCCGTGACGTCGACGACGTCGACCGGGTAGTCCGCGATCAACGCGTAGCGCTTGCCGTTCGCCTCGACGAGCTTGACGTCGTTGGAGTAGCCGTCGCCGGTGCGCTGCCACGAGCCGACCTCGACCGGGTGCGCCGGATCCGCGGTCTCGATGATGTGGAGGCCATCCTGGCGGATCAGGTACGCGAGCGTGCCCGCGACCCGTACGTTGAACGTGAAGCCCGGTCCCCAGGTCGGGGCCTGCAGCTCGCCGACCAGCACGAGCCCCTGGCTCTCGACCTCGCCCTCGTTGCGCGCCGCGCGGACCAGCTTCGCGGTGCACACCATGCACGCATCGCCCTCGCACACGGCGCGGTCGGCGCGGAGGCTGCCGTCGGGCTGCAGATCCGAGACGCGCTTGGCGACCACGATCGGGCCATCGGGCGTCATGTACTCGATGCGCTGGAACACCGCGTCTTCGGTGATCGTGCCGGGGACGTCCTCGTTGCGATCGACGATCAGGTCGGTGCCGCGCACCTCGAAGTGAAAGCTCGAGACGCCGCCGACCCGCACGCCGGTCAGGAACCACCGGCCCGCGGGATCCCAGCCGGCGAGGGTCCCCGGCGTGATCGGGCCGAAGTCCGCGGCGGTCAGGAACGGGCTCGCCGGGATCGGAACCTCCTCGCAGCGCGCGACCACGTTGGGAATGATCCGCGCGTCGGGAGGGACCTCGAGGTTGTCCCCGCAGGCCGCGGTGAGCCCGAGGAGCCCGAGGAGCACGCCAGGCCCGAGGATCTTGAACATCGGCGGCAGCTTCCCCGGCGTGGCGGAGGTCAGCAAGCGGACGCGCCTCACACGGGCTGTCCCCTGAGGCGCGGGACCGGCACCACGTGGGCGGGACTCGCCCCCAGCCGCCTCCCGTGGGACGCAGCGGCGTCGGGAGGGGACCGCAGCAGGCCGTGCAAGCGGTTGCACGGCGCGCGGTACGCCGCGGGAATCCTCGAGATCCCCGCGGTTCACCGCGCCCCGGGCGATGGCACACCGATCGCAATCGATCGGAGCGTGGCCGCCACCGCGATCAAGCGACTCCGACCGGACGCGGTGACCGCTGTCGAGCTGATCTGGAGCGTGCCGCCACCCGTGCTGCCGTACGCACCGGCGCGCCCCGGCGTGCTCGCGACGCCGCTCACCGCGCTGCCGTCGACGCACGAGCTGGCAGAGATCGCGCACGCGATCGCGGCCGAGGTGACGTTCCGCGACGCCGCGCGCCGGCTCGAGCGCGAGCTGTGCCGACTGACCCGCTGCGCCGAGGGCCTGTGCGTCGCGTTCAACTGGCCCCGCCGCCTCGCGTGGACCGCGGAGGGCACGGTCGCCTCGGAGCAGGTCAAGGAGCTGGTCGCCCAGGTCGCCGGCAGCGGCCGCCGCGCCGTGATCGGCACCGCGCTGATCGCGCCGATCGGCCCGGCCCCCGCGCGTGCGGTGATCGCGCTGCGCCGCGCGACGGCGTTCCGGCCACCGGAGATCGAGCTCGTCGCGGGGCTCGCGAACAGCGTCGCGCCCGCGTTCGAGCGTCTGCTTCGATGACGTCGTGCGTCAGCGCGCGCCCATGAACTGCTCGGCGAACTGACGCAGGCGCAGCACCGAGGGGATGCCCTCGCTGGAGCTGAACGTCAGCGTGTCCCCGAACTTCACGTACTCGGCGGTCTTGTACGCGACGTACGCCTTGCCTGCGGGCGAGCCGAGCAGCGTGTTGAGCTTGATCTCGTACTCGCCCTGGACCTTGGCGACCATCGCATCACCCTCGGCGCCGAGGCGGCCCTCGGTCGCGTCGGCCTCCGCGTTGACCTTGTTCTTGTACGTCAGGGTCTCGGCCTGGATGTTCTTGATCCCGATCAGGTACGCGTCGGTCACCGACGCGGCGTCGATTCCAAACAACGTCGCCGCTTCGGTACGCTTCGCCTCGACCTCGGCCCCCGGCATCGCCGCGAGCTTCGCGCGCACCGTGCCCGGCACCGCATCCTCGACGGGCAGCAGCCCGACCTGGTACGCGCGTTCGAGCTCGGCCTGGCGCTTGACCCAGTCCTGCGTACGCGAGGACAGCTGCGCACTCGTGCCCTGCACGTAGTTGTCGAGCGTCTGCTGAACGCCGGCGAGCTTCTGCGCCGCCGCATCGAGCAGCTTGTTCTGCTCGTTGAGCTGGATCTGCTGCAGCTGCTTCTCGTACTCGGGGCGGAACGTGACCGCGCGGACGAGGACGGACTCCGCCTCGAGGAACATCGGCTCGAGCTGCTTGTTGAGCAACTTGAGCGCGAGGGCGCTCGAGGCGAGCCGGCGCTCCGTCGAGTAGAAGCCGACCGAGTCGAGCGTCGCGAGCTCCTCGCGGAGCACGCTGGTTGCCGTCTCCTCGGCGAGCCGCTGGTAGCGGAACCGGCCGTCGGGATCCTGGACGTGGTTGCCGGCGGCGACGAGCTCGTGTGCGTGACCTTGCTTGATCCGGAGGTAGACCGAGACGTCGAGCTCGACGGTGTTGTTGTCCTTGGTGCGGATCACCAGCGTCTTCTGCGGTCCGCGCTCGTCGGCGGAGTAGTCGAGCATGAAGAACGAGCTCGGCAGCACGATCAGCTTGTGCACGCCGGGGATCCGCCAGTGCCAGCCCGGGCCGAGGTCCTTGGCGAGCACGCCGGTCGCGGCGCTCTGGCGGACGCCGATCTCGCTCGGCTCGACGCGTAGCGTGAACAGCGCGGGGAAGATCCACAGGAATACCGCACCGACGACGACGATCTTCGCGATCCTGATCAGGGCCTTCACTGGCCACCTCCGACGTTCTCGAGCTGCACCCGCTGCGGCGTGCCATCGGTGCGAACCGGGGTGATATTGATCGTCACACCCTTGAGCCGCTCACCGAGGCGCTCCATCACGCGCTCGACCGGCTGGTTGCGGAATGCGTCGATCTCCGCCTTCTTCGACAGGTACTGCGCGTCGAGCTGTCCCTTCAGCTGCTGGGCGGTGCTCTCCGACGCGGACCGCGAGGCCTGTCCGGCCGCGAGCTTCTCGATCTTGTAGGTGTCGACGACTCGCGTGGTCTGCACCTTCTCCGTCACGGCGGTCGCGAGCTGCGCTTCCAGCTCGGCGCGCTTGGTCTGCATCACCTTGTTCTGATCGCGCTCGACCTCGGCGAGCTTGCGGTCGCGCTCGGTCTTCGCGCGCTGCAGTTCGGAGTCGATCACGGTGAGCTGGTTCTCGGTCTGGTTACGCGCTTCGATCAGGTCCTCGTACTCCTTGGAGAACCGCGGCCTTGGCGTCACGATGCTCGTGACCTCGATCCCGTGCGCGTTGAGCACCTGGTTGAGCCGCTTGCGCGCGCGCGCCTCGGCCTGCGCGAAGCTCGTCGGGTTCGACACGCTGATCGTCGACTCGAGACCGAACTCGTCGCGCAAGATCGCGCGCGCGTAGGGCAGCATCCACTCGTAATACGCGTGGCCGAGGCCTGAGTCGCGCAGCGTCTCGTCGGCGTGCGCCGGAATCGCGCGGAACAACAGGGTCGTGTCGTTGAACGCGAAGCTCGAGCCATCCGACGCGCGGACGCTGAGCTCCTTGCCCTCGAGGACGCTCTTGTTCGTCGTGCCGCGCAGGTGGAACGTCTGCGGGCTCGAGTCGATGATGTACACGTTGTGGATCCCGAACGGCAGCTTGAGGATCAACCCGGGCTGGGTGATCACCTCGGTGGATCCGGTGATGTTGTTGATCCTGACCGCGGTCTCGCCTGCCTCGACGGAGGCGCACGATCGGAATGATGCGATCATGAGGACCAGCGCTGCGGCGGCGAGCCACAGCCGCGACGGCTCCCCTCCCGCGCCCTTCAAGAAGTCGAGGAGCTTGCGCTTGGCTCCAGTTGCATCGGTCATGGTCCCTCCGCCCGCGAGGTTACCGCGAGATCACGGGTTCGCTGCGGCGATCGGGACGCTGTCGAACGACGACAACCAGGAAGTCTTCGTGTAGGTCGCCGCGGCGGAGCGCGGCGTCGACCAGCACGGTCGCGAGGCGGGGTCCGGCGGGCGCCTGCTCGCGCAGCGATGCCTGCCAGCGTTGCTCGTCGTCGCCGCGGACCGCGGTCGACGCGATCACGAGCAGCGAGTCATGGGGGAGCGAGGTCTCGCCGCGGGTCGCCTGCGTCATGCTCGCCCCGAGCGCCGCGCCGCCCCCGCCGAGCGCCGTCGACTTCGGGCGCGGGCCGGTCCCCGAGCCCCCGGGGAAGTGCGCGAGGTCGTACGCGACCGGTCCGACGACGTAGGCGCCGGGGTGCCCCGCGCACGCCCACGCGACCGTCTGGCGATCCGCATCGAGCACCGCGAGGAAGGCGGCGATCGGCTCGCCGCCGCGCATCACGCCCTCCGCGCTCGCGCGCAGGCTCGTCACGAGCTCATCCAGGCTGATCGTCGACGAGCCGGTGGTCGCGGCTGCGAACGCCCCCGTCAGCGCGGCGGTCGCGAGCGCCGCGGCGACGCCATGCGCCTGCGCCTCGGTCACCATCACCGCGAGGCGGCCATCGGCGAGCAGCGTCGCGGACCAGCCGGCGCCGGTCGTGCGGGGGGCGGAGCGATACTCCGCGGCGACGGTCCACCGCCCCAGCTCGTCGTCGCGGCTCGCTCCAGCCTGCAGGCGCATCGCCTCGGCGACCTCGACCTCGCGCGCCGTCGCACCCTCCTTGGCCGCGTCGCGCGCGAGCGAGGCGTAGGTCACCGCGCGGGCCGTGGCGCGGGCCGACTCGAGGATCAGGCCGCGCTCGTCGTCGCGCAGGGCATCGTGGTGCTCCGCCTCGACGATTCCGACGAGCGCCGCGCGATCGATCAGCGGCACCACGAGCGACGCGCCGTGCGCGGTGACCAATGCCTCGATCTGCGAGCGCAGGGGGCCGAGCTTCATCGTGGCGAGATCGGTCGGCGCGAACGCTTGCTCGCGCTCGACGAGCCAGGTCGCGATGCCGGGATCGAGCGGCCAGCTCTCGCCGCTCGCCACGTGGACGAGCTGGCTGTCCTCGACGCGCCACAGCGCGCGCACCTCGATCCCTACGGTCTTCCACAGCTCGCCGAGCCGCTGGGCGACGAGCTTCTCGTCGTCGACATCCGCGAGCCGCGACACGAACTCCTCGAGCGCACGCTCCCCGACCACCCGGTGTGGCCGCTGCTCGGCGATCGCCCACGCTCCCAGGAGCGCCCCCGCCCACAGCGCGGTCGTGATGAGCACGTGGGTCAGCGGCTCCGCGTCCCCGAGCAGGAGCGTGACCACGACGATCAGGACGACCGCGATCGCGAACCCGACGGCCTCGAACAGGGCGTTGCGATCGTAGCCCTGCGGCCGGAGCAGATCCGTGAAGCGCACCATGTAGATCGCGATCGCGCCCGCGAGCAGCGCCGGCAGCCACGCGATCGGATAGCCGCCGAAGATCCCGTGAACGATCAGCATGTCGATCGAGCCGATCGTGCCGAGCGCGAGCACGGCGATCAGCAAGCGGATCAGGCGGCGCTTCTCCCCGCGCGTCGACGAGCGCCGCACGATGTAGATGCCGACCGCGAACCACAGGGCGATCTGTGAGACATGGAGATCGGTCAGCGGCCCGGGCACGATGTAGAGCAGCCCCGATGACAGCCGCTGGACCCCCGGCACGACCAGGTCGGTGCTCCAGCACACGGCGAGCAGCACGACCCCGAACAGCATCGCGAGCCGCGCGACCCAGCGCTGCCGCTCGAGCTGGCCGCTGACGCCGAGCAGCACCAGGAGCAGGTTGGGGCCGACGAGCGAAACCGGTCCCTGTCCGAGCCGGAGCAGCCGGGTCGCCAGCTCGGGATCCTGCGTGCAGGCAGCGAGGGCCGAGCACAGCGCCCACGGCAGCGTCGTGGTCGCCGCGCCGACGACCCCGAGCCGCATCACGCGATCACCACGCACGATCGACGCGAGGAACGCGACCGCGAACATCGTGACGGCGCACGCGATGTACGGCGCCGCTAGCCAGCTCCACGACAGCTCGAACACCCGGAGCGAACGCTAGCTGAAATCGGCTACGGCGTCTTCA
>Ga0102851_10002644_pt1 | contig 10865 bp, 8 predicted proteins | sample Mud3Dept3metaG_FD_79558 | JGI IMG/M metagenome (GOLD analysis project Ga0102851, IMG submission 79558) | Freshwater wetland microbial communities from Ohio, USA, analyzing the effect of biotic and abiotic controls - Mud 3 Core 4 Depth 3... | ecosystem: Environmental > Aquatic > Freshwater >...
CAACACCCTCGACGGCAAGGCAGGCGACGACACCCTGATCGGCGGACTGGGCAACGACACCTACGTGGTGGACAGTGCGGCGGACGAGGTCGAGGAAGGCGTGGATGGCGGTACCGATACCGTCAGGAGCAGTGTGAGCTACACGCTTCTCGACCACTTCGAGAAGCTGACCCTGACGGGCACGGGGCTCATCGATGGTGCCGGCAACGACCTCGCCAACACCCTCGCGGGCAACGGCGCGGCGAACGAGCTGGAGGGTGAGGCGGGCAACGACTCGCTGACGGGCGGTGCCGGGAACGACACCCTGGAGGGCGGACTCGGCAACGATAGCCTGACGGGTGGGGCTGGAAGGGACCTGTTCCGGTTCGACACGGTCCTCGATGCCGCCACCAACCGGGATGTCGTCACCGACTTCGTGGTGGTCGACGACACGTTCGAGCTGGAAAACGACGTGTTTGCCGCGCTCACGGTGACGGGGGCGCTGGAGGGAGCGGCGTTCTGGAAGTCGGCCTCGGCCACGGCGGCGCACGATGCCGACGACCGGATCATCTACAACACCACGACAGGCGCGCTGTACTACGACTCCGATGGCAATGGACCTGACGCCCAGGTGCAGTTCGCCACCCTTACCGGCTCGCCGGACGGGGTCACGGCAGCGGATTTCGTGATCGTCTGAGTCGGCCCTCGATCGCCGGAAGACCCGCGGGCGCCTTCGGGCGCCCGCGACCTTGCAGCCCCGACGGGCCGATTCCCCCGAACGAACGAGAATCGCAGGTTACCGCAACTTGTTAGCACCATCACAGTTTTGGGCCTTACACTTAACTACGTTTGAGCATTGCGGCAATCGCTGCTAGAGATTGACGGGAGACACTTGATGGCAAGTGCAATGAAGGCCAAGAAGCCCGGCTGGGTGGACTGGTTCGGCCTCGACGACACCAACGACATCTTTGCCGGCACCAAGGGCGCCGACTGGGCACGCGGCCTCTCCGGCGATGACCAGCTGTCGGGCGCGTCGGGGAACGACCTCCTCGAGGGAGGCGCGGGCGCCGACCTGCTGAACGGCGGCAACGGGAACGACGTGCTCTATGGCGACTCGATCGCGCCGGTCGTCGTTCCGCCCCCGGAGGGCGAGGTGGCGGAGGACCCGCCCGTCGTCAGCTACGACGACGTTCTGTCCGGCGGCAACGGCAAGGACCTGCTGTTCGGCCAGGAGGGCAACGATACCCTCTTCGGCGGCAACGGCATCGACGCGCTCTCCGGCGGGGTCGGCGACGACGTGCTCGACGGCGGCAACGGCAAGGACTGGCTCGACGGTGGCGAGGGGGCCGACGTTCTCTCGGGCGGCAACGCCAAGGACGTGCTGAAAGGCGGCTTGGGCGCCGACGTCCTGACGGGCGGGCAGGGAGCGGACCGGTTCGTGTTCGACGCGCTGGACGCAGTGGACACCATCACCGACTTCCGGCCGAATCTCGACAGGATCGTGCTCGACGACGCCATGTTCACGGGCCTCGGCGTGACGTGGAAGGGCCAGCTCGCGGCCGGGAGCTTCTCGGTCGACCCGGCGACCGCGCCCCTCGACCAGGCCTACATCGGTTACGACGCGGCGACAGGGGCGCTCTACTACGACAGCGACGGCGTCATTGGCGAGGTCGCGGCGGTCCAGTTCGCCCAGCTGGATGGCGCGCCAGAGATCAGCGCGGCCGACTTCGCGATCGCCTGAATCGTCCACCCAGCCGCCTATCGGGGCGGCGTCACGACCACGGGCCCGGCACGCCGCCGGGCCCATTTTTTTCGGCGGCGGGCGTCGACCCGGTGCGGCAAGAGCGGCGACTGTGTTTTCATCGGTGACTGGCCGGATCCATCAGGTCTTCGCATGGTGCTCCGTCAGACCGCTGCCACCGTCGTCCTGGCACTGGCGCACCTCGGCGTGCTCGCCTGGTCCGGTGCGATCGTCGCCGGCGAGCGCGTGGGCGCGTGCGGGGGTGAGAGCCAGTGCTCGTGCAACATCACTCAGGCCGTGCCGGGCTGCGACCCGTGGCTCAGTGCCAGCGGCGCGGCCTGCGGCATCCTCGGCCTGCAGCGGACCTGCGTGGCGGCGCCCTGCGGCGCGCAGGACCAGCGCGGGTGCGAGCCGTTCGTCGATCACGGCTATGCGGACACCTGCAGGCCGGGTCTGTTCGCTCAGCTGGGCCTGGGCAAGGCCGTGGACGAGGGCGCGTTCCCCGCGGATTGCGGCGGCCGCGGGCAACCGGCCTGCACCCTCGACCAGCAGGTGGCACGAACCGTCACGGCCTGCAAACCCGGCCTCGATGAGCTGTACCTGCCGCTCGGGAGCTGCTACCCGGCGGAGGACCTGAGAAGGCGGTCGCCGCGGCCCTGGCCGGCGGACGAGGCCGCGCCCGGGCGTCGCAGCGTGTTCCTGGTTCACGGCATGACGGGCGGCCTGGCCAGCTTCTCGCCGTCCGGCGATGCGCTCGCGCCGGCGCTGAAGGCGCGTGGTCATCGGGTGTTCGCCGTGGACTACAACGCCGACGGGGAAGTGCCGCGCGCACTGAGCCTCTACGAGCTCTTGGGGGGACGGTGGCAGTTTGCCGGCGTCCACGGCAGGCCGCTCGCCGGGACCACGCTCAGCCTCACCGACGTGGCCGACAGCCTGAAGACGGCGATCCTCGCGACCCGTGGCGTTGCGGACGTCGCCATCGTCGGCCACAGCATGGGCGGGCTGGTCGCCCGCACGCTGGTCCAGAAGCATTACGACGAGCTGCGCCTCGCCGGCAGGCGGGTGGCGGATGTCGTCACGCTCGGCTCCCCGCACACGGGCGGCGGACTCGGGATCCCGGAGATCACCGTGGGACGCGGCGTGCAGGACGTGACGATGTGCTGGGGCCTGCGCGCAATCGGCGACCCGCCGCTGCGCCGCGTCAGCTATCAGGCCTGCACGATGGACCGCTGGCACCAGCAGCGGGAAAAGCTGCCGCCGGGACAGCACATCGACGACAGGGACTTCCCGCAGGTGCGCTGGGTCACCGTCGCCGGCGGCGGGCAGATCGTCCTCGACCAGTCCGTCAACGCGGCCTACGAGCAGATCCAGCGTTGGCTCAACGCCAACTTCGCGCTCGGCCTCGATTCCGTCATTGCGGAGGTGGACAGCGACAGCATGGTGGCCGTCTCGAGCGCCTTCGGCATCCAGGTGGACAGCTGCTTCCCGCATCGCCATGACGAGCCTGACGCGGCCCTGCCGGCATTGGTGCCGGACGGCGCCGCGGACGGGGCGCGGCTGCGCAGGACCATCCGAGCGGTGAACGGGCACCCGCTCCACAGTGCCCAGTGCTTCATGCCGTCGCATGCGCCGGCGACCGACGACCGGTACCCGCACCCGGAAAGGCTGGATGACACCGACCATCAGTACGAGCGCCGACGGGAAGTGATCGCCTTCGTTGCCGCGATGCTGTCACCGGCCGAGCCCGCCCCCGGTGCGAAGAAGAGGCGGTCCGCGGATCACAGGTAGGGGACAATCGTGCTCTGTGGCCACGGACTGATCGTCGCCGGGCTCCATTGAACCGGGAACCGGCCCCAGAAGGAGTATCGAGATGACGTGGGAGGGCTGGATCGCCGTCGGGGTTGTGGTGCTGGTCATCGGCCTGCTCGCGGCGACCCGTATCGCCGCCGACATCGTGCTGGTGGCGGGCGTCACGCTGCTGCTCGTGACCGGGGTGCTCACGCCTCCGGAGGCCCTCGCCGGCCTCGCCAACGAGGGCATGGCGACCGTGGCGGTGCTCTACGTCGTGGCGGCGGCCCTGCGCGAGACCGGCGCGATCGGCTGGCTCGTGCACGGCGTGCTGGGCCGCCCGCGCAACCTCTCCGATGCGCAGCTCCGGCTCATGGCGCCCGTCGTCGGCACGAGCGCCTTCCTGAACAACACGCCCGTGGTGGCCATGTTCCTGCCGGCGGTGATCGACTGGGCTCGGCAGAACCGGCTGCCGGTCTCGAAGCTCCTGATCCCGCTCAGCTACGCCGCCATCCTCGGCGGCACGCTCACCCTGATCGGAACCAGCACGAACCTCGTCGTGAGCGGCCTCATGGCCGCGCACCCGAGCCTGCCGGGCATGGGCATGTTCGACATCACCTGGGTCGGCCTGCCATCGGCGGTCGTCGGCATGGTCTATCTCGTCTTCCTCGGGCGCTGGCTGCTGCCGGACCGCAAGCCGGTGATGAGCGATCTCGACGACGCCCGGCAGTACACGGTGGAGATGATGGTGCAGCCCGGCAGCCCGCTCGCCGGCAAGACCATCGAGGACGCCGGGCTGCGGCACCTGCCGGGCATGTTCCTCGTGGAGATCGAGCGCGACGGGGCGGTGCTCCCGGCCATCGGCCCGCACCAGCGCCTTCGCGACAACGACCGGCTCGTGTTCGCGGGCATCGTCGATTCGGTGGTGGACCTGCAGCGGATCCGCGGGCTCGTGCCCGCGAGCGACCAGGTGTTCAAGCTCGGCGTGCCACGGCCGGAGCGCTGCCTGACCGAGGCGGTGGTCTCGGACAGCTGCCCGCTGGTCGGCAAGAGCATCCGCGAGGGCCGGTTCCGCAACGTCTACAACGCCGCGGTCATCGCGGTGGCGCGCAACGGCGAGCGCATCCAGCGCAAGATCGGCGACATCGTGCTGCGCCCCGGTGACACGCTGCTGCTTGAGGCCGAGCCCGGCTTCGTCGACCGGCAGCACAATTCCCGCGACTTCTTCCTGGTGAGCAAGCTGCCCAACTCCCGGCCGCTGCGGCAGGACCGCGCGTTCATCGCGGTGGCCATCCTGGTCGGGATGGTGGTCGTCGCGACGCTGGAGTGGATGTCGATGCTGCAGGCGGCGATGGTGGCGGCAGGTCTGCTGCTGCTGACCCGGTGCATCACCGGCGGCGCGGCGCGCGCCGCCGTCGACTGGGAGGTGCTGATCGCGATCGCGGCGTCCTTCGGCCTGGGTCACGCGCTCGAGAAGACGGGCGCGGCGCAGTTCATCGCCGCGAACATGATCGAGCTCGCCCAGGCCGATCCCTGGGTCACGCTCGCCGTGGTCTACCTCGTGACCATGCTGTTCACCGAGCTCATCACCAACAATGCGGCTGCCGTGCTGGTGTTTCCCATCGCGCTCTCGACGAGCGAGTCGCTCGGCGTCAACTTCATGCCGTTCGCCATCGCCATCATGATGGCGGCCTCGGCGAGCTTCTCCACGCCGATCGGCTACCAGACCAACCTGATGGTCTACGGTCCTGGCGGCTACCGCTTCACGGACTACTTCCGCGTCGGCGTCCCGCTGAATCTCCTGCTCGCCGTCGTCACGGTGAGCCTCGCGCCGCTCATCTGGCCGTTCTGAGTCGGTGACCCGCGATGGTGGGCGCCGTTGTATCCTTCCCCATTGATCTGAGGTTTCCCGTTTGACCGATTCCCGGCACCGCGACGGCCCGCGCGGACTCGTCGTGGTCGTGGCCCTGCTGTCGATGCTGGGGCCCTTCACGATCGACACCTACCTGCCGTCGTTCCCCGACATGCAGGCCGAGCTCGGCGTGGGCCAGGCGGCGATGGCGCAGACGCTCAGCCTGTACCTGCTCGCCTTTGCCGGCACGACCCTGATCTGGGGGCCGCTCTCCGACAGCTTCGGGCGGCGCCGCGTGGCGACCGTCTCGCTGCTCGGCTACGTGGTGGCCTCGATCGGCTGCGCCCTGGCGCCGAGCTTCGCCGCGCTCCTCGGGTTCAGGGTGCTGCAGGGGCTCGCGGCGAGCGGGGGCATGACCATCGGGCGGGCCGCCATCCGCGACGTGCATGCCGGTGCCGGCGCCCAGCGCGCAATGGCGTCGGTGATGCTGCTGTTCGCCGTGGCCCCCGCCATCGCGCCGATCATCGGTGGCCTGCTGCACGAGTGGTGGGGCTGGCGCTCGGTGTTCGTGTTCCTGACCCTCTACGGCGTCGCCGCCCTGGCCCTGGTCCGGTTTGCCCTGCCGGAGACGCTGCATCGCGATGCGCGCCAGTCGATCCACCCGCTGCGGGTCCTGCGCTCGTACGGCCGCGCGCTCGGGCAGCCCCGCTTCGTCGCCCTCGTGCTCGGCATCACGTGCGCGTTCGGCGGCATGTTCCTCTACGTCGCGGGCTCGCCGGCGATCCTGTTCGATCACCTCGGCTACGGGGCCGGCGACTTCGCGATCCTGTTCGTGCCGATGGTTGCCGGCCTGATGCTGGGCTCGTTCGTGTCCGGGCGCATGGCGCACCGGGCGGCGCCCGATGCGACCGTCAGCCTGGCCTTCGCGGTGATGGCGGTCGCGGTGGCCGCGAACCTCGCGCAGGCGCACTGGCTGGCACCGGCCGCCTGGAACGTGATCGGACCCCTCGTCGTGTATGCCTTCGGCGCGTCGCTCGCGATGCCCGGTGTCACCGTGATGGCGCTGGACTGCTTTCCGCGCCAGCGCGGCATGGCGTCGGCGGCGCAGGGCTTTCTGCAGATGGTGACGATGGCCGCCATCAGCGGTGCCGTCGTGCCGCTGGTCATCGACGAGGTCCCGCACTTCGCCCATGGCCAGGCGGCGCTGTTCTGCCTCGCCGCAGCGTTGTGGGCGGCGGTCCGCCTGCTGTGGCATCTGGGAAGAAGAGACTGTGGCGAGTGACCTCGCCGCGGAAGGTCACGCACGTGCCCGAGGATCTTCCGATACCCAGCTTCTGCGCAGCGGACAGTGCTCGCGATCCGGGTAGTAGGTGCAGTCCGCGCAGCGCACCACCGCAGGCTCGTGCCGCAGGGCGGTCTTGACGACGAGGGAGGCCGCCTGCATCGGCGAACGACGCACGCGGTGGCACCGGCCGGCCGGTATGGTCGCGACCGCGTGCTGATCGCACGTCTGAACGCCGAGGGCGCCGTCGACGAGGGTCTCGAGGACGAGGGTCCCCTGGATCACGACATAGAGCTCCGTGCCGCCCGGATGGTGCGCGGGCACCGCGGCCTTCGCGCCGTCCTCCGGCAGGACGGAGATCGCGAGCCCGAGGTCGAGGCTGCCGAAGGCGAAGTCGTTGTCCAGTCGCGAGCCGGACAGGTAGAGACAGGACTCGCCACTGCTCCGCATGCGCTCGAGGAGCCGGTCCAGCGCGCGGTTCGGCGTCGCGAGGACCTCGCCGATGATCCGGCTCTGCAGGTCGTAACGGCTCTGGCCGGCGGCGTTCACCGCGGTCCAGCGCTGGAAATCGCTCGGCATCGGGGCACCTCGATCCTCGTTCACTCGCTGCCCACGCGTTCCCAATAGGCGTCGACCTTCGCCTGAATCTCCGTGAGCAGCGCATCGTCCCGTTGCGGGGTGAACAGATGGGCGAAGCGTCCCTGCCGTTTCAGGTAGTCCTCGACGGGCAACCGCTCACGCGGCACCTTGGTGTGGGTCACCCTGCCGTCGACGTACTCCTTCAGCGGCCACACGCCGGTCTTCACCGCGAGCTGGCCGATCTGCACCGTCTCGCGCGGGTCGAAGTCCCAGCCGGTGGGGCAGGGCGAGAGCGCGATGAGCAGGCGCGGGCCCTTCAGCCCCTGCGCCGTCTCGACCTTGCGGGCGAGGTCGAGCGGCTCGGCGCCGATCACCGTCGCGACGTAGGCCGGCCGGTGCGCGGCCCAGATGTCGAACAGCGGCTTCTTGTCCCCCGGGTAGCCGCGCGGCCCGAGGCTGGTGGCCGTGCGGGCGCCGTGCGGGGTGGCGCCGGAGTACTGCTGCCCGGTGTTGCCGTAGCCCTCGTTGTCGTAGCAGAGATAGATGAAGTCGAGGCCGCGCTCGATGGCGCCGGAGGTGGCCGACAGGCCCATGCCGTAGGCCGCGCCGTCGCCGGTAAGAACCACGACGTCGAGGTCGTCCTCCGGCGGCAGGCGGCCCGATGCGACGAGGATGTCCAGCGCGTCGCGCACGCCCTGGGCCCCCGCCGGCGCGCTCGCCATCGCGGTGTAGAGCCAGGAGCCGCGGAACGGCGTGAAGGGGTAGGCCGCCAGCAGCGTCATGCAGCCCGCCGCATTGACGAACACGCTTCGGGGGCCGAGCACGTCGTAGAGCTCGTGCAGCGCCTCCAGGCCGCCGCAGCCGGCGCACATCGGCGTGCCCGTGCCGAGCAGGTGGGTCGACGGCATGTTCTTCAGGTTGCGAAAGCGTGTCTCGGTCATGGCTCGTTGCCCAGCGCGTGGCGTTCGACGTGCGCGATCGCCTGCAGCTTGCGGGTTTCGCGCAGCTCGTCGACCGTGTAGAGCAGCCGGGGCGGCGGCGTCTCGCCGCTGTCGCTCGCCGCGCGCAGGCGCCGGGCGATCTCGAAGAACTCCTCGGGCGCGATGTCTCGGCCGCCCAGCCCGCCGACGACGCTCGCGAGGATCGGGGGCGCGCCGGCGACGCCATAGAGCGCGGCAGCGAGCTCGGCATGCAGGATCCCGCCCTTGCCGATGGAGAGGTTCTGGTCGATCACCGCGACGGCGCGCCGGCCGACGAGCGCGGCGCGGATCGCATGCTCGGGGAAGGGCCGCAGCAGGCGCGGTCGGAGCAGGCCGACGGGCCAGCCGGCCTCGCGCAGCCGGTCGACCGCGTCGCGCGCCTTAGTGGCGAACGAGCCGATCATCACGAGCACGTAGTCGGCATCGTCGCAGCGGTAGGCGTCGACGGCGGCATGGCGGCGCCCGAAGCGCGCTGCGAACTCGTCCGCTATCGCGTCGTAGCGCTGCAGGGCCTCGAGCGCAGCGAGATGGGTCTCGTAGCGGAAATAGGAATAGGTGCCGCCCGACAGCACCGCCACCGCCTGGCTCTCCGGCACGCTGGCGCGGAACCGCACGTTCTCCGCGTCGTACGGCGGCAGAAAGCCGCGCACCGCGGCAGCATCCGGGATCTCGACCGGCTCGCGCGTGAAGGACAGGTAGAACCCGTCGAGGTTGACGATGGCGGGAAGACGGACGCGCGGATGCTCGGCGAGGCGGTAGGCCATCAGCACGCTGTCCAGGACCTCCTGGCAGGTGGAGCAGTGGATCTGCAGCCAGCCGGCGTCACGCGCCGCGAGGATGTCGTTGTGGTCCGCCTCGAGCGTGATGGGGGAGGCCAGCCCGCGCGAGACATTGACCAGCACGAAGGGCGCGCGCCAGCCGGCGACGGTGTAGATCATCTCCATGCCGTAAAGCAGGCCCTGGCTCGAGGTGGCGCTGAACACCCGCACGCCGGTCGCCGCCGCGGCGCCGGCGGCGGTGATCATCGAGTGCTCGGACTCCAGCGTGACCATGCGCCCGCCCATCTCGCCGCGGTCGATCCAGCCGCCGATGGCTTCGATGATCTCGGTCTGCGGCGTGATCGGGAACGCGGGGACGTAGTCCACCTCCGCCAGGCGGGCGCCCCAGGCCGCCGCGCCATTGCCGGTCAGCAGCTGGCGGGTCATGCCGAGCCTCCCGTCTCCAACGCGGCAGCCGCCTGGTGCTCTGGCACGGCGGCGATGGCGTGCGGCGGGCACTGGGCGACGCAGACGAGGCAGCCCTTGCAGTGCTCGTAGTCGATTCGCGGGGTGCCGGCGCCGTCTACCGCGATCGCGCCGTCCGGGCAGAACGTGCTGCAGACCCACCAACAGCGGTTGCAGCGCGCATAGTCGATGATGGGGCGCAGGGTGCGCCACGAGCCCGTCTTGACGGCCTCGCTGGTGAGCGCGGCGTGGATGATCGGCGCCGAGACCGTCGCGTCCTCGAAGGGCAGGTCGACCCAGGCCGGCGGCTCCCACTGGCTCGCATCGGCCGGCGCGCCGGGCTCCACCGTGCCGGCGTGGTCGGCCATCTGCTCGTAGGCGGCGAGGGCGCGGTCGCGGTTCTGCGCCACGATCGCGGCGCCGAGGTGACCGAGCTCGCCGGCGATGGCCTCCTCGAGGGCGGGCGGCCCGATCACGCCGACCAGTCGTGCCGCCGCGCCGGCGCAGGCTGCGCCGACAAAGGGCTGGGCGGCGCGGTCGTCCGCCTCCGGAAGATCGGCGAGGATCAGGATCCGCGCGCCCAGATTCAGGCGCTGGCGCCAGGCGTCGGCACTGTCGGGGCTGGCGATGAGCAGCAGGGTTCGCGGGGCGACGCCGGCGAGGACGCCGGCGGCGGGCAGCGGGATCAGCGTGTCATCGGCCACGATCACGAGGTCCGGACAGCGGATGATCCCCCGTTCGTCGATCGCGGCGCGCGACGCCCGGACGTAGGCGAAGATCGGCGCACCGCGCCGCTCGGCGCCGTAGCGCGGCGCATCCTGGACCTCGAAGCCCGCGGCGAAGAAGGCGGAGCCGAGGATCCGGCTCGCCGTCTTCATCCCCTGGCCGCCCCGCCCATGGAACCGGATGCGATACGTCCGCGCCGCCATCGGCCCGCCCTGCGCCACCCGAAGCCGGAGTTGTGCAGCACCGGAAGGAAGCCCGGCGGGAACGCTCGGGTCGACCCTGTGTTTCGGCTGCCTGCCAGCGGAGTATTGCGGATGGGAAGCCGTCCCGCGACCTTGAACCGCGCCGTGCGACGAGGTTCTTGACGCCGTGCAGTCCTGCGCGCGCCGCGCTGGTTCGCCACGACCCCCCTGTCGGCATTAAGCTGGGCCGAGCCTGTGTGCCCCGAGGGCCCGATGTCGTCCGGATCTGCCTCGCTGTTCGACATGGTGGCGGTCACCGCCGTGGTGGTGGTCGTCGCCGTGGTGCTGCTCGTCGTGCTGATGCGCCGGGCGGCCGCCTACCCCTTCAGGGGTGTCGGAGTCCTCCTGTCCACCGCGGAAGGCGAGCTGCTCGCCGCGCTCAGACAGGCGCTCGGCAGCGACTACGAGGTGTACCCGAAGGTGCGGCTGGCCGACGTGATCGACGTCCGCAAGGGCTTGACCCGCAAGCAGCG
>Ga0102851_10002647_pt1 | contig 10861 bp, 11 predicted proteins | sample Mud3Dept3metaG_FD_79558 | JGI IMG/M metagenome (GOLD analysis project Ga0102851, IMG submission 79558) | Freshwater wetland microbial communities from Ohio, USA, analyzing the effect of biotic and abiotic controls - Mud 3 Core 4 Depth 3... | ecosystem: Environmental > Aquatic > Freshwater >...
ACTGATTTAATCAATGGCATCCGGTAAAGAATCTGCTCTCCCCTGGCAAAGAACTGCTGAACCACATAGGCATGCATAAGCAGTCCCACCACGAATGCCACTGCAAGGGTAGCGATCAGTCCTAAGCCCGGCCAGGACTGGACTTCCGGAAAGATTGATCGGATCATGCTGCCCAGCACTGATTCTGCTGATGCTGCCATCCAGTACAGGAGATAAATAGTGAGCGCTGCAGGCAGGATGGTCACCAGTCCGGCAAGAATATTCCTGGTTATAAATTTCAGCATCGGGGCATCCTCCTATCAAGGGGCGCTGAGATACGAATACACCCCTTTTTCATGTTCTCTGCTTTTATCCACATTGTACGATGTTTGGTCATCCTGTTCAATAGGGGAAAAAATAACAAGGCGGGGCGGGGTCATGCTCGACCTTCGGGTTTTTTCTTTTTAACAAATCTAACAAGCAATGCCGGCAACAGGCTTGTTATGACAAGCGTAATGGCCACGGACAAACCGGTGAACAGGCCGAACAGGATTGCCAGGATACGGTTTGTAATATGATTGAACGAGATTGGGCGATATTCATGCCGCAGTGTTGGAGGAAATCACTTTTGCCTCTATCACATTATCAGCTTAACAGGAGCTGCAAGAAGTCTGTTATTTCCGGTTTATCCCAAATAAAGTTTTTGTCAAGGCATATGAACTGCCAACAGATTGAAGCTTTGAATCTTTATGATGCAGATCACTGAATCGGACTGAAAGGCAGCCGGAGCTGATCTCCGGCCGCCTGACGCAAGAAGGATAGTCTTGCTCAGTAACCGTATTTCCCTTTTTCTTTCTCGCCTTCTTTTTTCATCTCTTCCTTCATCTCTCTTTCCATTCCTTTATGCTCCCACTTGGGGCTGACACCGAAGTATCTGTAAGTCTCGTCTGCCCATTGACGGTTTGCCATGTGAGGCACTTTGTTTTTTTCAAAGCTCGGGGCCGTCGCCAGTTTTTCCTTGCTTATGTTGATGACCACGGCATTTTCATCTTTGAACGTCAGAGCGGTAATGGGCACAGGGACCAGTTTGTCTCCGGCCCCCGGAACTCCCCCGAGAGAAAGTATTACGAATGCGAGACTGTTGTCTGTTTCATCATATACAAGGTCACTGATCCTGCCAAGCTTTTCCCCCTGATTGTTTTCAACCGACGTCCCTATCAGTTTGCTGCCCTTCGTCATATCTCCGGCATATGCGCCTGATGCGGCAAGGGTCAATGCAATGATGCTGATTGCAAGCATACATATTATTTTCTTCATCTTATCCTCCTTATTTTGTTTATGGTTTCAGGTTTCCCCTGGAATTAACTGCCATAGTAATTGAAACTCGGTCCTTTCATGTTTTTGTTTACGCTTACGTCCTGAATATTTTCCGATATGCGGCTGATTAGGATATCCTCAATGCTTGTTGCAATATCGTAAAAAGAATCATAGCACCATAAATCATAATGTCAACCTCTATATTTTTGACAGAGGCAATCCGTCAAGTTGACCCGGTGTTAACTTTGTGATAAATAGGGTGTATATATTATTTCTCGGTGCGATGATGAAAGGAGAATTATATGGCATAAAAAAATAATTATCCAACACTGGACAAGGTCAAGAATAAGGAGGATATTCTTGTGCTCAGAGCGCAGGATGCCTCCTCGGCCAGATTGGTTGTTCTGTGGATTGCAGAGAACCTTCAAGCCACGGGATGATAAGCTCAGAGATGCCTTCGAGTGCGCAATGTGTATGCGCAAATACGAACATAAGAAAATGGCTGATTAGCCTGCATTCGCTTTTCCAAGATATGGAGTCGCAACAAACAGGTTCTAAAGGATATGAAACATGAGAAAAAAGAAACACGTAATTTTTATCGTAGCATTATTGACGGTCCTTATGATGCTTGCCGTCACCGGCTGCTATCGCAAAACGCCGGAACAAAGGGCCGATCATGTGGTCCGGCACCTGGTTAAAACCCTGGAACTGGATGCCGATCAAACGGCAAAGCTGGAAAAGATGAAGGAAAATTTTCTCAACAAAAGATCAGACATGATGAAGATGCGGCAAGAAGCCATGATTGACCTCAATGAGATGATGATGAGCCCCCAGCTCGATCAGGCGAGGTTAAACGCGCGCACAGAAAAAATCCAGGCGCAGACGAGCGACCTGATCCGGTTCATTTCCACGGAGTTTACGGAGCTCCATGATATGCTGACCCCTGAGCAAAGGAGCAAGCTGGTAGAGATGATGGAAAAACATGAACAACGCGCCCATCGCTGGTAAGCGTAGTATCATTTTATTGGTTTACCTTTTTTTATCCGTTAGGAGAAGTATGATTCCGACTGCGATCGCTCCAACACCAGCCAATGCGCCTTTAATCCCGGTCTTCCAGAATTATAATGATAATGGGCTTCACCTATGAATAATTCTGATCAAGACGACGCCCGGGCTATCCATGCTGTGCAATAGCCATCAACATTGATCGGTCCCTTGACGAGTGAACACGTGCCGCAGGGTTTTCCCGTGATAAAGAGACTGCAATTGCTGCAGAGCTTGCCTTCGACCGTGGATTTTCCCACATATCCGTTAGAAACACGTGTCTGCCTTTCCTGCTCAGTAAGGCCGGAAACATCCGCGCATGGATCTCCGGCAGCGGCTTCACCCTTCGCGATCCCTGTTGCCCCCTGTCTTTCAGCCTCTGTTTTATTCTGACAGGATGCAAGAAAAGAAACGCCCCCGAGTGAAAGGCATCCCAGCAGTGTCATGCCGAGGAAACTCCTCCTTGATAATCTGTTTTCATTCATAGTGGATCCTCCTTGTATAAAAGGAATCATAACACTTACTATTGCTTTGTCAATACTCCTTCCTTCCGGATATCCCTTCATTTTTCCGGCAATGCTCCAGCCCCCCTGTATGATGATTGACAGTGCCCCTATTGGGTGATAGCATTTAAACAGCACATATCACTTAAGCTATGAGGGAAGAAGAAAGGAGAAAAACAGATGCGAATATATAAGGTTATATTTTGCGCTTTGGTATTTATGTTATGCGCCGGGTTACATACAGGAGCAATCAACCAAAGTATCTGTAATCCGGGATCGAATGTGGTACTATATCCCGACGGTTCACTTAAATCATGCATTCTGAAAGACTATTTTCGCATAAGCGGGATCGAGTGCAATAAGCAGAGCGAGATCAGCTTTTACGAAGGTGGCCTGATTGAATCGTGCATTCTTTCTAAAGATACATCAATAAGCAATCAAAAGTGCAGACAAATGTCGCCGATAAGCTTCTACCCGACAGGGGAATTCAGATCATGCGTAAAACAGGAGTAAACCGTCTGCACGGTGCGTGAGGTTCGGCCAGACAATCAACGGCCCTTTCCGCCGTCCACACTTTGTAAAATAAGCGCACTGACATCAATAGCAGGCCCGATGTTCATTCTGTTGGAAAATACGTAAAAGCTGATTAATGGTGGAGAGGGAGTGTCCACAAAACTGTGTAAATTGATAAACTTATAAAAACACAGGAGGTATACACTCCCTTAATCAAAGACCGATTTCTCAGCGTTATACGTTTCGCTGATTTCAATAACCAGTTTATCTAATTTATCTTTTCCCAAGTTAAAATAAACAGCAGAGGGCAATTCATGCAAAAGGACTGATTCATCAGCTTCCCTGTATCCTATACCAAGAAGTTTACATATATGATCAGCCAGGTGGACGCTTGCGACACTTTTAGCAGCAAGTGGATCACCTATGTCCTCAAGCTTACAATTGTTTAAATGGTGCTCTTTCAGCACCGTCACGAGAGGGGCAGCAAATTTCCATTTCCCGGTCACCCCGGCGCCGACATCGGTATGATCATATCCGTAAACATCTTTTTCAGCAGCTATTGAACCAATCCCTTCATTGTACATCTTCATCATGACCTCGGAATATGCTTCCGGCGTTTCGTTGTTCATGACGACCTTTCCCAGATCGTGCATAAGCCCGCCGACGAAGGCCATGTCCGTCACTTCGCTTCCCAGGCCTCTTGATATGAGCTTGGCCGCGATGGCTGCACCGACTGAATGGTCCCATATTATTTTTTCCGTCATGCCGAATTTCTTATACAGCGACCTCGTGGTAGCAGTCAGCACAATGCTCCTCAGTGTCTTGAATCCCAGTATTAGCAGTGCATTCTGAAGGCTCGTTACTTCCCGTCTCAGCCCGTACAGGGCGCTGTTGGATATCTTGAGAATTCTCGCAGCAATCGTCTGGTCCTTTTCTATCACGGTACTCAAATCTTCTATAGAACAATTCTCATTGTTTAATATGTCAAGCGCCTTTCTCGCAACAAAAGGAAGCACCTTAAGGTCCCCTGCCTTGTTAATCAGTTCGTCTTTTGAAACAATATTCAATTCCCGTCCTCCGTAATGAATAATTTGGTAAACCGCTTCATGCAGAATAACATATGTCCCTATTATACCTATCAATAAAGTTAAAATCTCCGCGCATAAAAATCAACTTTTTTGCTGGAATTCATTTCCCTGTCCCGCCGTTCTATTGACAAGACCGTTTTCATTATATTAATATTTCTACCAGCATTAACCTTTAAACTGGTCCGGAGAGGCTGGAAAGGAAAAACGGATTGCTCCTCTCATTCTTAATAACGCTTCAGTTCTGTACCCACACAAATTTTCCTTTCCGTTCAACAGAAATATTAGAAGAAAGGTATTTTTATGTCTAAAGAAATACTGGACAGTAATGATATCAACAGGGCCATACGAAGAATGTCCCACGAAATAATTGAAAAAAACAAAGGGGTATCAAACCTCTGTCTTGTCGGCATACAGAAGGGCGGGGTCACCCTTGCGGAGAGACTTGCCTCAGAGATCAAGTCTATCGAAGGCGGGAAAATCCAGGTCGGGAAGCTCGATATCACACTATACAGAGATGACCTCAATACAAAAGAAGAGCAGCCTGTGGTAAAGCGCACTGATATTCCTTGCAATATCGACAGCAAAACGGTGATCCTCGTAGACGACGTGCTCTTTACAGGAAGGAGCATCAGGGCCGCCATGGATGCCCTCATCGACTTCGGCAGGCCTGCCTCTATTCAGCTTGCCGTGCTCATAGACAGGGGCCACAGAGAACTGCCGATAAGGGCAGACTACGCGGGTAAAAATATTCCTACGTCTTTTAAAGACAGTGTTGAAGTGACTCTTGAGGAAGAAAGCTCCAGGGACAGGGTTGTTTTAATAAGTGACAAATAGACGTTTTATTCAGATAGCGAAAAATGGACAGCAATGATGATTAAATCCAAACACCTTCTGGGAATAAAAGAGCTGACGTCTGAAGAGATTTATCATATCCTTGATACCGCTGCCGGTTTCAGGGATGTCCTTCACAGAGACATTAAAAAAGTCCCGCCCCTCAGGGGGAAGACCGTCGTGAGCCTTTTTTTCGAACCCTCAACCAGGACCAAGACATCTTTTGCCCTTGCGGCAAAGAGGTTGAGCGCAGACTTCGTGAATTTCTCGGTATCAACCAGCAGCGTGGTAAAAGGTGAAACAATAAAGGACACCGCCCTGACGATCCAGGCACTGGGGGCCGACTTTGTCGTGATAAGACACCCTTCCGCCGGTGTTCCCCACTTCCTGAGCAACATACTGGATATGTCCGTCATAAACGCCGGTGACGGCGCAAACGAACATCCGACCCAGGCGCTTCTTGATCTTTTCACCATACAGACCCACAAGAAGAACATCAAAGACCTTACGGTAGTGATAATCGGGGACATCGCCCACAGCAGAGTGGCAAAATCAAACATATACGCGTTAACAAAACTCGGGGCAAGGGTGAGATTGATCTGTCCCCCGACATTAATGCCTGCCGAGGTAGGAAAGCTTGGTGTTGAGGTTTTCCACTCCATCGATGACGGGATTAAAAAAGCAGACGTAATCATGACCCTGAGACTTCAGCTCGAGCGCCAGAGCAAAGGGTTCCTTCCGTCGCTCGAGGAATATTTCAAGCTTTACGGACTCACCTCTGAAAGACTCAAACTGGCGAAAAGCAGCGCCATTGTCATGCATCCCGGCCCCATGAACAGAGGGGTTGAAATTGAATCCGCTGTTGCAGACGGGCCGCAGTCGGTCATACTCGAACAGGTGACCAACGGTCTTGCGGTCAGAATGGCGGTGTTATATCTTCTTGCAGGAGTAAGAAAATGAATATCCTGATTAAAAACGGACATGTGATTGACCCGTCGCAAAATATAGATGGCCATAACGACCTTCTGATAAAAGGTCGCAAAATACTAGGACTGTATCCTGAAGGCAAAGGCCCTGCCGCAGATAAAACAATTGATGCATCCGGTTGTATCGTCATCCCCGGTCTTGTTGATATGCATACCCATCTGAGGGAACCCGGCTTTGAGTACAAGGAGACCATAAAGACAGGTACGCTGGCTGCTGTAAAAGGCGGATATACCACTGTCTGCTGCATGCCCAACACAAAGCCGGTCAACGATACAATATCCGTAACTGAATTCATTCTCGAAAAGTCCGTAAAGGAAGGCTCCTGCACAGTCTATCCTATCGGCGCGATTACCAGGGGACAGAAAAGCGAAGAACTCACTGAACTTGAAGCGCTCCTGAAAGCAGGCTGCATAGCATTTTCCGATGACGGGCACCCGGTAACAAACAGTCTCATCATGAGGCGTGCGCTTGAATATTCAAAAATATTTAATGTCCCGATCATATCCCACTGTGAAGACCTTAAGCTGTCTGAGGGCGGGGTCATGAATGAAGGCTTTGTATCGACGATTGTAGGCTTGAGGGGCATACCCAAAGCAGCTGAGGAAGTCATGGTGGCAAGGGACCTGTCCCTCTGTGAACTCACGGGAGGCCGTCTTCATATCGCCCATGTATCGACAGAAGGATCAGTGAAACTGATCCGGGACGCAAAAGCGCGCGGTATAAATGTGACGGCAGAGACATGTCCCCATTATTTTACGTTGACTGATGAGTCGATTATCAGTTATGACACAAACCTGAAGGTCAATCCCCCCATCAGGACCGCCAGTGATGTAGCGGCTATTAAAGAAGGGCTTAAAGATGGTACAATTGATGTCATCGCAACAGACCATGCCCCTCATCATGTGGATGATAAAAACAAGGAATTTGATTCGGCGGCCTTTGGAATATCGGGCCTTGAAACCGCCTTTTCCCTTGGACTGCAGCTCGTTGATCAGGGGGTCCTGGACATGAAACAGCTCATCACTAAAATGGCAGTAACGCCTTCTCATATAATGGGGATCGGGAAAGGGATGTTAACTGCAGATTCCGATGCAGACATAGCCATAATCAATACGGAGAAGGAATACAGGGTTGATTCGTCCACGTTTTTATCAAAGGGGAAAAATTCCCCGTTTAACAAGTGGACGCTTAAGGGGACCGTAGAAATAACCATATCAATGGGTAAGGTTTTTGAATGGAACTAATTAATAAGGCAAATGAACTACCCTGCAGAGCTGCGAGGTATCAAAGCCGTCATTCCGGCTTGTCCGGAATCTTTTAATTAAACTCTGAAGCAGAGCTTCGATAAATTTATTCGATTATATGAAATTATGGGATCAAACAGAACAAAAGCGCTTTTAGTACTTGCAGACGGCACTGTCTTTGAAGGGCGGAGCTTTGGAGCTGATCTCGAGACTGTCGGTGAGGTTGTCTTTAACACCTCGATGACCGGATACCAGGAGATACTGACTGACCCGTCATACAAAGGTCAGATAGTCGCAATGACTTACTCCCAGATAGGAAACTACGGGATAAATCCGGAGGACGTAGAATCAACGGCCCCTAATGTCGAAGGTTTTATCGCGAGGGAATTTTTTGACTTTCCGAGCAACTGGCGTTCTCAAAAGGACCTGGCACAATATCTGAAAGAAAATAATAAAGTCGGGATCGACGCCATTGACACAAGGGCGCTGACCAGGCATATACGGGACAACGGCGTACAGATGGGGATCATCTCAGCCATTGACTTAGACCCTGAAAGCCTGATTGCGAAAGTACGAACCCACCCCGGTATATCGGCCTTTGACCTGGTTAAAGAGGTTACGGCAAAAGAACCCTATAAATGGACAGAGCCGCTCTGGAAACTAAATGCGGAGAACACAGAACACAGAACACAGAATACAGACAAAAACAGCCTGGGCTCCAGGCTCCGGGCTCTGGGTTCTAAAAAGGTGGTAGTCTACGACTTCGGCGTCAAGATGAACATCCTGCGTCATCTCGTCAATGCAGGATTCGATGTTACTGTTGTGCCTGCACAGACACCTGCGGAGGAAGCGCTGAATATGGGCCCTCATGGAATTGTATTGAGCAACGGGCCCGGAGACCCGCAGACAGTCACATACGCCATTGAAGCAGCAAAGAAGCTCCTCGGCAAGAAACCAATACTCGGTATCTGCCTCGGTCATCAGATATTGGGACTGGCCATGGGAGGAAGCACGTATAAACTTAAGTTCGGGCATCACGGGGGAAACCACCCTGTTATGGACCTGTCAACACGCAAGGTAGAGATAACCTCTCAGAACCACAATTACTGTGTCGACATTAACAGCCTTGGCGGGCAGGTCGAGCTGACCCACAAAAACCTTTATGACGGGACAGAAGAAGGAATGAGACATAAAGATCTGCCTGTCATTTCCTTTCAGCACCATCCTGAGGCAGGGCCCGGGCCGAATGACTCAGGATATATCTTCAAACGCTTCAGGGAAATGCTGGAAGCATGGTAACCGATAATTATCAACTTGAAATGGAAGGCACTAAACTAATTTTCAAAACATCCTCCTTTAAAGCGGAAAGGACGAGCGTATTGCATTCCGGTGTATACACAAAAGAGTTTTCTTCCATGCTGTTTGCCTCGGCGGCGGGATTGGCCGCATATATGCTGACAGGCGGCAGGCCGCCGCTTATACGTTATGCCCTTCTGATCATTATATTTGCTGCAGCCTTTCTCGGGGCCGGAAAATATATCTTTAAAGAAAAAGAGCTGCAGGTTGTATTTGACAAGAAGGACAAAACCGTCTTTATGCTGCAGTCCGGACTGATTATAAAAAAGCGGGAGAAGATCCCCTTTTCAAGTATCAGGTCTGTTGATATGGGAAGCAGACAGTTTGTCCCCGAAAACATCGACGGAATAAATTTCGTCCAGAAGATTTCAGCACAGCATGGAAGTGTGGTACCGGGGCTGGGTGAGGTTGATGAATTTATTACCCTCTCCCTGCGTTTGACAGACGGATCTGAAAGGATTATTTATGCAGCCAGGACAAGCTTGGCGGAAGTTGACAGTAGACCAGATGTCCCGGCAAGGGAAATAAGAAACTTTCTGGAAAATACAGTGTAGTCATATCTGATAAAGGAACAATGAATGCCTAAAAGAACAGACATTAAAAGCATCCTGCTGATCGGCTCCGGGCCGATCATAATCGGACAGGCGTGTGAATTTGACTATTCAGGAACACAGGCCTGCAAGGCCCTTCGCGAGGAAGGATATAAAGTCATACTTGTCAATTCCAACCCCGCAACCATCATGACCGACCCTGAGACAGCCGATGTTACATACATCGAACCGCTTACGAATGAAGTGCTTGAAATGATAATTGAAAAAGAACGGCCTGACGCATTACTGCCTACAATGGGCGGGCAGACGGCCCTGAATCTCGCGGTAGAGCTGTCCGAAAGAGGGGTCCTCGATAAATATAAGGTAGAGCTGATAGGCGCCAAACTCCCTGCTATTAAAAAAGCAGAGGACCGGGAACTGTTTAAAGAGGCCATGGCAAAGATAGGTTTAAAGACCCCGAAAAGCGCTCATGTAAATACCGTGGAAGAAGGCCTGAAGGTCGCGGACATCCTCAGTTTCCCTCTTATCCTGAGGCCTTCATTCACGATGGGAGGCACGGGCGGCGGCATCGCATACAATGTGGATGAGTATAAAGAAAGCCTTAAAAAGGCCCTTAAGCTGAGTCCGGTCAGTCAGGTCCTTGTAGAAGAATCCGTGCTCGGATGGAAGGAATACGAACTTGAGGTAATGCGTGACAACAGGGACAATGTCGTCATCATCTGTTCCATAGAGAACTTCGACCCGATGGGGGTCCATACCGGTGATTCCATTACCGTAGCGCCTGCTCAGACCCTGACGGACAAGGAATATCAGATAATGCGGGACGCAGCCATCGCGATCATGCAGGAGATCGGGGTTGATACAGGCGGGTCAAATGTCCAGTTCGCTGTGAAGCCTGCCAACGGGAACATGATCGTCATAGAAATGAATCCGAGGGTCTCCAGAAGCTCTGCCCTAGCGTCCAAGGCAACCGGTTTCCCGATTGCCAAGATCGCGGCGAAACTCGCCGTGGGCCTGACCCTTGATGAAATACCAAACGACATCACCAAAGAAACTCCAGCGTCATTTGAGCCCACCATCGATTATGTCGTTGTAAAGTACCCGAGGTTTGCTTTTGAGAAATTTCCTGAGGCCGACCCTACCCTGACCACTCAGATGAAGTCAGTCGGTGAGGCCATGTCCATTGCCAGGACCTTCAAGGAGGCACTTCAGAAAGTGGTCCGGAGCCTTGAGATAGACAGCTGCGGTTTTGAGCCGGTTGAGGCAAGTATCAGCGAGATCCGTGACAGGATAAAGGTCCCCTCCTGGGACCGTATCTGGTACATTGCGCATGCCTTAAGGCTGGGAGAAAGCATTGAGGAGCTTCATGCCCTCACAAAGATTGATCCATGGTTTCTGTACAACATGAAACAGATAATAGATATGGAACAGGAAATCAGTGAAGCTGC
>Ga0102851_10002648_pt1 | contig 10859 bp, 4 predicted proteins | sample Mud3Dept3metaG_FD_79558 | JGI IMG/M metagenome (GOLD analysis project Ga0102851, IMG submission 79558) | Freshwater wetland microbial communities from Ohio, USA, analyzing the effect of biotic and abiotic controls - Mud 3 Core 4 Depth 3... | ecosystem: Environmental > Aquatic > Freshwater >...
CGAGGTTATACGAATTCACATGAAAATAGGGATTAATCTCCCAGGCTCTTTCGAATTGTGACATAGCTTTTGCAATACTATCGATACCTGCATATGCTACCCCCAGATAAAAATATCCCCAGGCATTTTGAGGATGATCGGAGATCATTTTATGAGCCCAGACAAAAGCGGAATCAATTCTTCCAAGGTTTGAAACATAATTATATAATATCGATCCGTAAGTGAGAGCCATTCTTGGATCAATCCTCACAGCAATTTTATACTCTTCAACAGCTTCTTCAAAATTATTTGCTCTTTGAAAATTGACCCCAAGATTATTGTGGTAAACCGGATCGTCAGGGTATAACTCTGTAAGTCGTTTGGTAAACTTAATGCTCTTTGGAATATCATTCTCAACATTCAGAGCATGGATAGAAAGAATGACAAGTCTTTCCCTGTCTGTAAGATTATCGACGTATTTAACTGCCTGATTAAGTAATTTACGACCCTTGTCAAGGCTATCAAATTGTTCGATAAGAAGGCTGCCAAGAGATGCCCGTGCAGCAGTAAAACCAGTATCGATACCCAATGCAATTTCATAATATTTTTTTGCACCGGGATAATCATACATTAAAGCATGATGCTCACAACCTGAGGTATATTGTTTCAGTGCCTCTAAAGATGATGTTGTTACATCGACCAGTTTTCTGTTCTGACTGGCAATGTCAAATCTTGATTCACCAAGGAGCCGTCGTGTTTTTTTACTTAGCTGGTCCAGGGTTGACAGAATCTTGTCCTGGGATTCAGCATAAAGGATCTCTGATCTTAAAAGGTTTCCTGTTTTGGTTTCCAGGATTTTTGCAGTAATAATATACCTGTTACTGACTTCACCGATACTGGGTACAATATAAATTTTAAATCCTTCCCTTAATGCCATCTCTCTGCCTGTTTTCTCATCCACAGTTGTGCTATCTTTTATCTCCATTCTTCCCAGTGCCTCAACCATTCTGGATTTTGAATAGATGTTAATGTATCTTGATTGGCTCAGACTGAGTGAGAATGCTGTATAAAGTGATTTATCAAAAACAGGATCTTGAGTAAGGTTTTCAAAATCAGTTATTACAATCCAGTCGCGTTTGGTGAATGGCAAGGTACTCCCGCTTGAAAAAAGAAAGAGGGCAATTATTGCGATAATAATAACAAACGAAGAAGACATGGAATAGATCCATCTTTTCTTTTTAGCCTGAACTGCTTTTTTCGCAATTTGTTCATCTGATTCTTTTTCTTCGGAAACCTGTAAAGCAGCCTGCAGACCGGAAATAATCTCTTTTATTGCATTAGCAACTTTATTTATCTGGATTCTGTATTTTGTACCATTTATATTCTTTTTTTCATCATCCTCGGAGGTAAGCGGTTTGTTGACTCCCGGTTCTTTATAGATGAAACCGATACCACGAAGCACTCCTCCAAGGACAGATTCGCATAATTTAATATCCTCATCATCCAGATCGTGGATACGCACGGGCAATACCCTGCTTGCAACATTGCCATTTGGCAACCTTACCTTAAATCCGAATTGATCATGAGAGGCTCCTTCAATAAATGCTTTAAACTCATGTTCCCAGGCAAATGATTTCGGATCGCAATAAGTTCTGGAAATGATCGGAATAAATACCAGGCATTTTAGCTTTTCTTTCAGGGATGCATCAACATCATGTGTCTCTAAAAGCCTGTCATGCGGATTAATGTCAAAATATACACTGATCTCTTCTTTGAAGGTGGCTTCAAGTTCTCTTTTAAGATTGTCAACAAATTTCGATATCCAGCCATCATACTTGTTGTCTTTCTGGCGGTAGCTGATGAAAATGTCATATTCAAAACCGGGGACGAGGCTGGCCATATCACCTGTTCATTGAGATAAAGTTAATAAAGTTTGAAATGCAAGCAAAATAAATATTTTAATCTAAAACCAACAGTAATTAACAGGCTGCCTCTATGTGGCTTATTTATTTGTATCCCACTCACACCCTCACCACTTCATCCCATCCATATTAAGTAATGCGGGAGCCTTTATTATTTCCCTGAGCTTCTAATTGAAATATTTATCTATCAAGTCCCGGAACCGGATATCGTATTGCAATATCTCCAGATCAGGTGAGAGCTTTAACCATGGCAGGTCACGATATCCGTTTCGAAGTGCTTTTTCCAGTTCATTCAGAGCTTCAGGTATTTTACCCATCACACATAGCAATTCTGCTGAGCGTTCGTGCATTGTGGAGTCTATTTTAATTGCTTTCAGAAACATTTGCTGTGAATAATCCATTTCACTTAGTTTGGCTGAAACTAATCCATGCCAGAAATATGTTTCGGCATCTTGCGGCCAATTTTTTATATATACTTCATTTACAATTTTTTTGAAGTCGGAAAAATATTTATATGCTTCCTCCTGGTTTCCCATCAACTGATAATTGACACCTGAGTAATAATATGGTCTGAATTCAGCTTTATTTATCTCCAGGACCTGCTTCAGTGTCTGGTTTGCTTCATCAAAAAGTTTTAGACGGCGGCAGGCATGAGCCAGCAACAGGTGGGCATACAAATTTTCAGGATCCATCTCTCTGGCTTTACGGAAATGAAATATAGCCTTCGGAATACTGTCAAAGCACATCCAGGCATTACCTCTGTTAATATGGCTCCAGGCGTTCTGTGGATTATGTGATATCATCTTCTCCGACCAGACCAGTCCGGAATCAGCATCCCCGATTAACTTAAGATAAGTCTGCAATAATCCACCGTATGCTATTCCCATGAAAGGATCAATACGGATTGCTTCTTTGTATTCAGTTACAGCTTGATCATACTGACCTGAAAACTGATAATACCTGCCCAGGTTATTATGGGCTGCCTCATCGTCAGGATATAATCCGGTTCGCATTCTTTCGTATTCAATACCTTTGGAAATGTTGTTTTCGACATTTATGGCATAAAAACCAAGTATTGCAAGTTTTTCCCTTTCAGTGAGATTGTCTATGGTTTTAATTGCCCGGCTGAGTAATTCCCGTCCCTTTACAGGATCAAAATAATCAAAATTAAGAGTCCCGAGCGATGCTCTTGCTGCCGTAAAACCTGTATCGATCTTCAAAGCACTTTCATAAAATTCTTTTGCACCAGTAAAGTCTCCAGTTATAAGTTTTTCAGTGCCAAGTGAATATAATTTGAGTGCTTCCAATGACGAAGTTGTAACTTTCGCCAGATATTTATTCTGCATTGCAATGTTATATCTTGATTCTCCAAGATCACGGCGGATTTTTTTACACAGCTGGTCCATCCCTGATAGAATCTCATCCTGTGTCTCAGGATATAAAATCTCAGATTTCAGAAGGCTTCCGGATATAGTCTCCATGATTTTTGCAGAAATGGCATAACTGTTACCAACCACACTGATACCGGGTACTATATACAGGTTAACTCCTTCCCGGATTGCTATTTCTCTTCCTGTTTTTTCATCAATAATTGTCCGGTCTGTAATCTCCATCCTTTTCAGGGTTTCAAACATTCTCGATCTTGAAAAGAGATTAATATATCTTGACTGGCTGGTGTTGATCGAGAATGCAGTATAAAGGGCCTTATCAAAAACAGGATTTTCAGTAAGATTTTCAAAATCAGTTATAATAATCCAGTCACGCCTGGAGAATGGCAATGAGCTTCCGCTTGAGAAAACAGACAGAGCAATAACAGCCAATATCAAAACTAATGAACTGAAAGTAATAATTCTCAGCTTCTTTTTAGTCAGAAATGATTTTTGGATATGTTGTTTAAGAAAATCAATAGCATGTTTTCGGGAAAATCGGGTTGCAGATGATTTTTTGACAGGTGGTATGACATTAACCAATGGTGGTAGGTCTTCATAAACTTTTTCTGCCGGCCCGGCTTGTTCTTTTATCAGACCACAAATAATATCATTAATAGCATTTGCTGTTTTATTTATCTGATTACGAAAAACTGTGCGGTTCAAATTATCCTGGGGATTATCTTCCTTTGATCTTAGAGGTCTGTTAATCCCGGGAGATTTATAAATAAATTCGATGCCGCGAAGAACACTGCCCAGGACCGATTCGCACAATTTAATATCATCAGTATTAAGGTCGTGAATACGAACCGGCAGTACCCTGCTGGCTATGTTGCCATTAGGGAGTTTTACCTTCAGTCCGAACTTATCCCCGGAAGCCTGGTCGATAAATGCTCTGAACTCATGTTCCCAGGCAAATGATTTGGGATCGCAGTAAGTACGTGAGATTATCGGGATAAAGACCAGACATTTTAGTTTTTCTTCAGGTGAGGCATATGTTTCATACGCATCCGGGAGACCGTCATGAGGATTAATATCAAAATAAACACTGATCTCTTCCTTAAAGGTGGATTCAAGTTCTGCTTTCAGAGCTTCAACAAACTCGCTCACCCATCCCGCTTCGCAGGACTGCGTCGCACCGGAAAACGGGGCTCCCTGCCTCCCGCCTTTGTTGTCTTTCCGGCGGTAGCTGATAAAGATATCGTATTCAAAACCTGGAATAAGACTTGCCATTGTCAAAAATGATCCAAAAAGTTCTGTTTAGTTCTGGTCGCCAGTTACCCGGCAACCTGTTCTATTTGTTTCAATATCAAAGTTAAACCTTAGCTGACCTAAATACAAAAATTTATTTGGCTTGCTGACTTTCCTGAAGAATGAGGATCTGGTTGGGTGGATAAAATAAACTTGACTTTTATTATAGTGTAACCTAAATTTGTTTAACAGATCCTTTGCAATTAATTGCCGGTAACGAATTAAATTTTTCAGCTGATTGATTCACAAATCATATTCAATAATTTCATTATTATGGAACAGTTCAAAATCTGGAAGAAAAGTAATCTGACGACAAATCTATTGAAGATAATTAAAACAATTTTCGTTTGTCTTGTATCCCTGTTGATAACTCTTACAGCCGGAGCTCAGGAGAAAAGGATTATTCCCTTTATGACCGACGGAATAAACTTCGACGGAGTACCCGATGAAGAAATATGGACGAAGGTGGGAAGTTTTCCTCTTGTCATGCATGCTCCAAATAATGGCAAGATCCCCGGACAAAAAACCGATGTCAGATTATTCTATGATGATATGTACCTTTATATGGGAGCTTCAATGTATTACAACGACCCCGGAACGATATCAAGGATCGGAAAGCAAAGGGATCATGCCAACTGGAATTCCGACTGGATAGGTATTGGTATTGACACTTACAATGATAAGCAGAACATGATATTGTTTGCAGTTAATCCCAATGGGATCCGGACTGATGCCACAACAATGAACGATATGATAAATGGCATGAATGATATCAATTTTAACTTCAACACATTCTGGGATGCGGAAACGAAAATCAATGGAAATATATGGCAGGTGGAGATGAGGATCCCTTTGTCAAGCCTGAGATTCCAGGGGAATACGGAAAAAGTGGTTATGGGGATAATAATCCTGAGGGCGATTGCCAACTCTAATAATCCGGATTATGGTCAGATCACCTGGCCTGAAATACCCCAGGTAAAAGGTGATTTTTTGTTCTGGAAAGCTTCAATGTGTGAAGAAGTTGAATTTCCCGGACTGAAGTCAAAGAAACCTGTCTATCTTACTCCCTATGTGCTTGGAGGAATAAACAGATTTTATGATGCTGATGCCTCGGTCGCAAAGACCGATTATAAACTTGAGGCTGGAGCAGATTTTAAATATGGGCTTACAAACAATCTCACACTTGATGTAACGGCAAATACCGACTTTGCCCAGGTGGAAGCTGACCAGGAACAATTCAATCTGACCAGGTTCAGCCTTTTCTTCCCTGAAAAACGTCTCTTCTTCCAGGAAAAATCTGATGTATTTGATTTTTCATTCAACTTATATGACAACCTGTTTTACAGCAGGAATATCGGTTTATATAATGGTAATCCTGTAAGGATTTACGGTGGTTTAAGACTTACAGGCAGAATAGGGGAATGGGATCTTGGTTTGCTTGATATGCAGACTGCAAAATTCGAAGATCTCTCAGGTCAGAATTTTGGGATTCTGCGGACCAAAAGAAGAATTTTAAACCAGAATTCATATCTGGGCGGGATATTTACATCAAGGATCGGGGCTGAAGGTACCTATAACGTGGCATACGGAGTTGATACAAGGCTGAATCTTTTTGGTGATGATTATCTTACTGTCAAGTGGGCACAGACTTTTAATGATGGAGCAGAAAACAAAATGTTTTCAATAAATCCTTCACAGATCTATCTGAAATGGGAGAAAAAAAGAATCAAGGGTTTCAATTATGCATTCCTGCTGGACCGGTCAGGAGAAAACTATAATCCCGGCATCGGACTGGAAACAAGGGATAATTTCTTTCTTAAAAGCGCCACTCTAAGGTACGGATGGCTGCCCGGGGAAGAATCTCCCCTGAACTCTCACTATGTTTTTGCCGAGAGCAATGTCTACAACAGTTCAGTTGATGGTTCACTTGAATCGGCTGCAACTATGGCCGGCTGGAGCTTCATATCAAAGAAAACAACTGAAGGGCTTATTTATCTGACCTGGGAACTCGAGGATCTAAAGGATACTTACTATATAGTCAATCCTGATGTTTTTATTCCACAAGGCAGGTATAATTTCTTTTCTGTTTATGGAAACATGTACACGACATCACCCGACAGATTTCTTACGTTGACTCTGACATCTGAAGCAGGCACTTATTATGACGGTAATAAATTTTCCGCATCATTGCAGCCAGGCCTGAATATTGGTTCAAGCGTAATACTCAGCGGAAATTACCGTATGGACAGGGTGGTTTTCAATGACAGATCCCAGAAGTATACCAATAATATTTTTGGATTGAGAAGCACTTTTATGTTTACAACAAAGCTGACCTTTGTAGCCTATATCCAGTATAATACATTCTCGCACAGAATAATCACTAACGCAAGGTTCCGTTATAATCCGCGTGAAGGCAGTGATTTCTATATTGTTTATAATGAAGGAATTGACTCATCTATAAGGGCTAATTTCCTTACAGACCACCAGAATGAAAACAGGACCATCCTGCTTAAATACACCTACACTTTTGCGTTTTAATATTTTAAAAATCCATTGATCCGGGAGATTGGCTCTCGGGCTGCCTTCGCAATCTCCTTCGCTGAAGCTGCAGAGGTCAAAGAAAGCTCCGGCGTTGTGGTTTTTGCACCACCAGTTGGCCGGTTACCAGATTAAATCAGCTCAATATATTGCAGCCACCACTATTTCTTCCGGTATGAATCCCGGTAGAATCTGTGTATCCCGTCAGCTCTGTAAGAACCACTTTGAAAAACTGATGACTTCAAATTATTCGCAGAGTCGCCGTATGCAGGACAAACGGATTTATTACAGGCAGTAAGGAGAATGACAGCCAGTAAAAGGAATAATAGCTTTTTCATATATGTAAATATAGAAAATTAAATTTCAACTTACAGATACCTTGTTGTTCTGATATAAATGGGATCAACGCATTAAAATACGGCTTTTAATACGTTGATAACAACATCAAAAACAAAGATCGGTATGTGGCCTGGCACAATGAAAAAAATGATCTGGTCTTAAACAAACGACTAATAATATTGTTAATTATTATGTATTAAATACTGATAACAAGTGTAAAAGCTGGATTGGGACTATATATTTATTACAAATCCTGAAATGCAGTTCTACTGAGTTTCTTTGAATAACTAATATAAAAAGATAAATGAAAACTGAAAGCAGCATTAAGGCACAAATCCTGAATACGGCGAATGATAATAAAATAATAATCGTAAGGCTGATAGTCGGTTTAATTTTTATTTCTGAAGGAATTCAGAAATATCTGGTTGTGTCAATGCTCGGGCCCTCTTTCTTTAAAGAAATCGGTTTCAGCAATCCTGCGTTCTGGGCTCACTTCACCGGAACATTTGAGATATTCTGCGGTATCCTCATTTTATTTGGATTGTTAACCCGGCTGGCTTCCATTCCTCTGTTAACCATAATGATAACTGCTTTAATAACATCAAAACTGCCTTTACTGGCTACCAGAGGTTTCTGGACCTTCCTGCATGATTACAGTACAGATTTTTCTTTGACAATGCTGCTTATCCTGTTAATTATTTATGGTGGCGGGAAATGGTCGGCTGATTTAAAAATATTACTATCTGAAAATCCTGGACCTTTTAAGCATTAAATCGGCTTTAGAAATACGCGGGGTGGACATAGAAAAGTATATCAAAGAAAAAGCAATTACCTTTGGTCTTAACAAACAGATAAATGTATTTATTCCTGTGCCCGGGACTTTAGTTCCTAATTTAATTATTATCGATTTTTATTTGCGTTTTTGATATTCCGATAATCCCATTTTTTTTATTATTGCCTGGAATCTGGGTTCCGAACGCAGATTATCATAATCGGGACTATTATTAATTACAGGAATATCAGGGCAGTGCTCTTCAAATGCTTTTTCCAGCCAGTTCAATGCTTCCTCTTTCTGGTTAAGTTTGGCATATATATTTGCTAAAGTAAAAGGGTTAGGTATTGATTTTTTACGTTCTAATTCAATCAGCCAGTTCCAAAGACCGTTTATTCCTGACTTATTGTAAATATCACTTATTAAATTTACATTTTTTGAATTTAAGGTATCCATATACTGGGCTTTCTGAAGTGCCTCTGCAGCCTTCAGGTCTTCTTCCTGCTTTACATAAATATAGAATTCTTTCCGAAAAACTAATCTGTTAGCGAATTCAGGATCAAGTTCCTGTAATACCCGACATTCATCCAGGGATTCTTTAAGCTTACCTTCGTTATAGAAATAACCACAACTTAAATTGAGTAATATAGGGAAAAATGGATCAAGTTGCAATGCGATACTTATATGTTTACGAGCCTCTTCGTTTTCTCCTAAAAAATTCAGTAATTCAGAATAATATTGATGAGCAGTTACGAAATTTGGATTTAACTCGACAGCATATTTTAATTCCTTTCGGGCTTCCTCCCATTTCCAATCGTAATAACATAAAATACCTCCCAGTACAGTATGTGCTTCCGGAAGATTACTGTCGATATCCAGTGCCCGTAAGGCTAACTCTTTTGAACTTGCCATACCTTCAGTCCATGGTATCCAACCCCAGTATGCCTGAATAAAATAAGTATCAGCCAGTCCTGCATAGGCAAGCGCATAATTGGGATCAATCGTTATTGCCCTCTCAAAATATTCCTCACTTTTCTTTAGTCCTTCAACAGTTCTTTTATTCCAGTAAAAGCGTCCCTGTAAGTATAAAGTAAATGCTTCAGGATTCTGAGTGTGATTTTTTTCAATCTTTTCCTTTTCCTCCGGTGTAAGCACTGTCCTTAGTCCCTCTGCAATTCTCTGTGCAATATCACTCTGTACGTTAAAAATATCTGTCCATTCTCTGTCATATATATCTGACCAGATATGGTCTTCGTTTCGAACACGGATTAATTGAACACTGATTCGCATCTTGTTCGCCTGGAGCTGAACTGTCCCTTCGATTATGTAGTTTACTCCTAATTCTTTTCCAATTTCTGAAATAGATTTTTGCTCTTCCCTGTACCTTAAAGTGGATGTTCTGCCAAGCACCCTCAGATCAGATACTTCTGACAATTGATTTATAATTATATCAGTAATCCCTTCATTAAACCAGGTTTTGTCCTCATCACTGCTAAGATTATCAAAGGTTAATACTGCTATTGACTTTTCAAGCTCCTTTTTTGCAGTAAACAGTTTTGGAATTAAGAAATATCCAGGTATCAGCAGAACCAGCAATATTATAGATCCTGTTAAGATTCTTGTTTTGTTATTTTTCCGGGGGACAGATACTGGTTTAAAAACTTCCTTATTTACTTCCTCCTGCTTTTGTTCATGATGACCTATTGCAGTAATAATATCTTTTATTGCATTGCCAGCCTTGTTTATCTGGTTTCGATACTTTGTTTTGTTTAAATTGATCTTTTCATTATCATCAGATTTGAGAGGTCTGTTTACTCCGGGCTCTGCATAAATAAACTCTATGCCCCTGAGCACTCCGCCAAGTACTATTTCAAATAGTTTAATATCCGAATTATCCAGATCGTAAATACGAACAGGTAAAATCCTGTTTGCAACATTACCATTTGGCAGTTTTACTTTCAATCCAAATTGATCCTGTGAAGCTAATTCAACAAATGCCTTGAGCTCGTGTTCCCAGGCAAAGGATTTTGGGTCACAATAAGTACGGGAAATAATCGGGATAAAGATCAGGCACTTTAATTTATCCTTCAAAGAAGCATCTACTTCATGTGTCTCTAACAGACCATCATGCGGATTAATGTCAAAATAAACACTAATTTCTTCCTTGAATGTCGATTCGAGTTCTGTCTTCAGAGCTTCAACGAACTCACTCACCCACCTGTCGCCTTTGTTGTCTTTCTGCCGGTAAGAGATAAAGATGTCGTATTCAAAACCTGGAACTAGACTTGCCATTGTAAAAAAATGATCCTGAAAGTTCGGTTTAGTTCAAGTTGCCGGGTACGAGTTGCCTGGTGCCAGTTGTTTAAAATAACCAGCAACCTGATCTATTTATTTCATTATCAAATTTACACCTTGTTTAGACTAAAATCAAGTTTCTTTAAAACGGTATTAATTATAAATACAGGCAGTGATTAAATAAAAAAGCCGTCTCTTTAGTTGTTTTGAGACGGCTTCATAACCTCATGCTATTTATCTGAATTCTACTTTAAACCAAACCGATAACTGAACTTAACAAGAAAAATATTATGAGGTACATTGTTGTCTCGGTTAAAAAGATCACCTATATCATTC
>Ga0102851_10002649_pt1 | contig 10857 bp, 13 predicted proteins | sample Mud3Dept3metaG_FD_79558 | JGI IMG/M metagenome (GOLD analysis project Ga0102851, IMG submission 79558) | Freshwater wetland microbial communities from Ohio, USA, analyzing the effect of biotic and abiotic controls - Mud 3 Core 4 Depth 3... | ecosystem: Environmental > Aquatic > Freshwater >...
ACCCGCACCCTCGTGGGAGGGTCCGTGTCCGTCCAGGGCGCACCTTCCACTCTTCGTGAACACCCCCAAAGAGGATGAATGCAGATTCGATTCTTTGCCACCATTCGCGAGTGCACCGGCGAGAGCGAGATCCGCTGGGACGAGCCGACGGCCACGCTGGGGGAATTGCTGCGCGCGCTTTCCGCGCGCTACGGCCCCGCCTTCCGGCGCTGGGTCCTGGACCAGGATGATCTGGGCAAGATGGTGCTCGTCGTGATCAACGGACACGATTCGCGGCACCAGGGGGGCATCAACGCGCGCCTGCGCCCGGGCGACAGCGTGGCGATTTTCCCGGCCATTGCGGGCGGCCGCGTGTGGCTGCGATCGGGGGGACGGTGGACGGACTAGCCGCGATACCCCTGCTCGCGCTCCTGACAGGCGTCCTCCTGGAACTGCTCCTGGGGCGCATCCTCTCCCCGCACACCAAAGGTTGGCTGGCATTCGGCAGCGGGCTGACGGCCCTCGCCGGCGCGCTGGCGCTGCTCCCGTCGATCGCGGCGGGCCGGGCCCTGGAGGGAACGCTCTCGCCCTGGGACATAGGGGTTCCGTACCGCTATCACATCGACGGGCTCAGCCTCGTCTTCGTTCTGATGGCGACCGGCATCGGCACGGCCATCCTCCTGTACTGCGTCGAGTACATGGCCGGCGAACGCGACGGCACGACGCGGTTCTATGCGCTGATGCTCACCTTCATGGCCGGCCTGGTCAGCCTGGTCTCCTCGGCGGACCTGCTCCTCGCCTACCTCAGCTGGGAGGTCATCGGCCTCTGCTCGTATTTCCTGGTCGGTTTCTGGTACAAGGACCCGGCGGCGTCGGACGGCGCACGGAAGGTCCTGGTCATGACCCACCTGCCCGGCTATGCGCTCCTGGCGGCCATCCTGGTCCTCTTCGACCGGACCGGGACGTTCCTGTGGACCGACCCCGCAATCCGGCAGGCGTTCACCGGCGGACTCTTCCTCCTCATGCTGATGGCGGCGATGGCGAAATCCGTGGTGTTTCCGCTCCACACGTGGATCCCCGAGGCGATGCAGGCGCCCACGCCGGTCTCGGCGCTGCTCCACTCGGCCTGCTATGTCAAGGCGGGGGTGTACCTCGTGGCCCGAATGTATTCTCTGGCCGCGTGGCCCAGCGTCTGGAACTCCACAGTGATCGCCCTCGGTTGTGTCACGATGCTGGTGGGGGCGCTCTTTGCCATGCTCCAGGTGGATCTCAAGCGGCTGCTGGCCTTCTCGACGATCAGCCAGCTGGGATACATAATCACCGGCCTGGGTTTGGGCACCGGATTGGGAATCGGCGCCGGAATCTTCTATTGCGCGAGCCACGGCCTGTTCAAGGGGACGCTCTTCTTGTGTGCCGGCGTCGTCCAGCACGCGACGGGCACGCGGGACCTCCGCCGCCTGGGCGGATTGGCCGCGCGCCTGCCGAACACCGCCCGCGTGTGGCTCGCAGCATCCGCCGCCATCGTCGGGGTGCCGCTGACCAATGGGTTCGTGGCGAAGTGGCTCCTCTACACCGCGGCACTGGACGCGGGCCACGTGGTGGCGGTCCTGATCGCCTGGCTGGTGAGCGTGTTCAGCGGCTTCTACATTCTGAAGGCGACGGTCAGTGTCTTCTACGGTGAGACGCCCTCCTGGCTGCGGGATCGGCGCGTCGAAGAGGCCGCGCCGTCAATGCAGATCGGCATGGGGGTTCTCGGCGTGCTGTGTATCCTCTTCGGCATCGCCCCCCAGGTCCTCGCCGATTGGCTCGTGACGCCGGCGGTGCGATCGCTGGGGTTCCCGGCCGCGGTCCCTGTGTCGTGGCTGGGCATACCCACGGAACCGACTGGAGCGTACGTCGCGGTCACGGCAACCGTGGTCGTGGCTGCGGCTTGCGTGGGCGTTCTCCTTTATCGACTGGCCGGACGTTCCCGTGGCGAGCCGGTCGGGATCTTCACGGGCGGGGATCCGCTCCCTGCCTCTGATAGCGTGGTGAATGCCGCGGACTTCGTCGGCACCGTCGAGGAGGCATTTGCGCCGGCCTGCAGGCTCGCGGATCCGGACCCGATCTACCTGGCGGTCTGGGGATGTCTGAGAGACTTCGTGAGTCGTCTTGACCGCATGGTCACCCCTCTCCTCGAGGGGCATCCACTCTGGGCCACTGCGGCTGGGGCCGTTACGGTGCTGGCGGTCATGTGGGCGTTCTGAGCCGAAAGGCTTCACCACAAGTGGCACAAGACGCACAAGTGTTTCGATCAACTAGTGTCCTGTCCCAGAGATTCGCCACATAAGTCAGGGCCTCGGTGCCGCCCCGAGGCCGCCGCGCCAGACCCGCCCATGGGACGGGTACCCCCCCAGCCGGCGCCGGCCCGGAGGCCCCTGTTCTGTAGGGGCCGACCCGCGGGTACCCGGCCGTAGGCTGGGTGCAGGCTGGGCGGTCTTCGACGAGGCGCCAGGTGGCGGAGGGGCGGCACTGAGGCCCGGCAATTCGTCAACGAACATCAGGGACAGGACACTAGCGGGTGAATGCATGACAGCGAACTGGGATCCCGTATTTCTCAGTCTTTTCCTCGTCCTCTTCGTGGCCGTCGCCGCCTTTGCCACCGCATTCCCGCAAGGCGACCGCCGCTGGTGGTTCCTGCTCGCACTGCTCGCGGTGCTCGTCACCCCCGGGATGCTGCTGGGCGACGGATGGCCCCGACAAATCCTTCTGGATTTGGCAGCGTTCGTCGCGGTGGCTCTGGTCTGGAACCGCAGCACGCCGGAAGCGGCGCGCGCCGGTCGTACGTACCTGGGATTGCTCTGCCTCTCCGTGGTCTGCTTGACTGGAGCCATGCTGGTGATCCACGAGGCGGCGAGCGCACCTGCCTCCCCGTGGAACCGCGTGACCGTGGCCTTGCTGGTTGTCGGCTTCGGTCTGAAGCTGGCACTGGTGCCATTTTATTTCTGGCTTCCCGGTGTGGCCGCCGCGGCGGCGCCCATGACCACGGTGCTGATCGTGTCCGTCGTGGACGTGGCCGCGTTCAGCGAGCTCGCGCACCTCCGCGTGACGGCACCCTGGGTGTTCGAGGATTGTAGGCCCCTGTGGCTGGCCATCGCGCTGGCCTCCATGTTCGGCGGGGCGCTCCTGGCGCTCGCCCAGCGCGACCTCAAGCGAATGTTGGCGTTCTCCACGATCGACGACATGGGGTACCTCCTGCTCGGCGTGGCGGCGGGTCCCGGCATCGGCCTCTCCGGCGCACTGGCCGGGGCGATCGGGCATTCGCTCTCGAAACTGCTGCTGTTCGGGGCCGTCGGAATGGCGGAAGCGCGACTGGGACAGACACTCACGCTGGAGAGCCGCGGACAGGCCGCCCGGTGTCCCATGAGCGGCGCGGCGTTCATCGTCGGGGCCCTCGGGGTTATCGGCGTGCCGCCGACTTTCGGCTTCGTGGGACGCTGGCGCCTCTACCTGGCGGGCGCCGAATTCGGCGGGGCAACGTTGGTGCTCACGATGGTCCTGGCAACCGGCGTTGCGCTCTTGTACTACGCGCGCGCCATCCACCGCGTCTGGCTGGGGGCAGGGGTCGAAGCCGCCCTGCCCCGGGAGCCAAGACTGGTGACGATCACCCTTTCCATCGTGATGATCGCGGTGCTCACGATGGGAGTGTTCCCGGGCGCGATCATCTGGCAGTTCCCATGGGTCGCCCCGCGTTAGCGCAGAGACGGCCGAGACGGAAAGCGATGAACATCTTCGAGGGACTCCTGAGTGTTGCCCGGCGGAAGTCGCCCTGGGTGTACTGCCTCAATGCCGGCTCGTGCAACGGGTGCGACATCGAGATCGCGGCGGCGATCAGCCCCCGCTACGATCCCGAGCAGATAGGGACCCTCCGGCAGGGAAGCCCCAAGCACGCCGACATCCTCCTGGTCACCGGGCCTCTGACACTCCGGACCCAGGACGCCCTGCTGGACATCTGGGGACAGATTCCGAGGCCAAAGTCGGTCGTAGCCATCGGCTCTTGCCCAGCGTCGGGAAACGTGTTCGCCGGTAGCCCAACGGTCGTCGGGTCGTTGGAGCGGGTAATCCCGGTAGACGTCTACGTACCAGGCTGCCCACCGCGACCTCAGGCGATTCTCCAGGGATGCATCCAGGCGGCGCGGCTCTTGGCGGAGCGGCGGACCCGCGACCAGCTGGCAATCCGGGAGGGCGGGCGGTGAGCGGTTGGTGGGAGTTCGGCTTTGCCCTACTGATCTGGCCAGGCCTGATCGGCGGAGCGGCGCTGGGCTGGCTGCTCGTCTGGGTCCAGCGGAAGCTGGCCGCCCGACTCCAGGGACGGATAGGCCCGCCCTTCTACCAACCGTTCTTCGACTTCGTCAAGCTCCTCGGAAAGGAAGCGGTGGTGCCCGGCGGTGTCAACCAGCGCCTGCTATACGCCCTGCCGCTGATCTCGGCGGCCGCGGCCGTCTGCGCCCTCGGTCTGATCCCCGTGCCGGGCAATCCCATGCCTTCCTTCGCCGGCGATCTGATCGTCCTGCTCTATCTCTTGGAGATGCCCGCCCTGTGTGAAGTCCTCGCCGGCTACAGCTCGCGCTCCCTCTACGGCCAGGTCGGCTCGTCTCGCGAGGCTATCCTTTGGCTCGCCTACAACCTGCCGTTCCTCGCGGCCGTTCTGTCTCTGGCGATTCAGGCGAAAAGCTTGACGCTGGCCGCAATCGCCGCCGTCCCATTGGGCCCGGTTCATCTGGCGGCAGTTGCCGCCTTTCTCTTCTCTCTGCCGGGACACCTGAAACGCAACCCCTTTTCCATTCCGAACGCCGAGCAAGAGATCGTCGCCGGGCCTTTCACCGAATACAGCGGCGTGCCCCTTGCATGTTTCGAGCTGTCGCATGGACTGGAGCTGGTTGCCCTTGTGGGCCTCTTCGCCGTCCTCTTTCTGCCCGTGGGACGCACTGCCATTGGGTGGCTGGTCTACCTCGTCGGCAGCGGAGCTCTGGTAGCTTTGATCACGTATGTCGCGACCGCTACAGCCCGCCTCACTGTGCGGCATGCCTTCCGCTTCTACTGGAGCTGGGGGGCATGCGCCGCCATTCTCGCGTTGGTCATGGCGGGCGTCTGGTAGGCACGTCGGCGTCAGAGGGAGAGATGAGCATCTTCCGGATCCTGTCGCGGAACTCGGCGCGGGGCTCCCGCACGCGCACCCCCGGCGACGAGGTGCCCTACCCGCTCGGGTTTCGCGGCATGATCACGCACGAGGCGGCGCGCTGCACAGCGTGCCGGGTCTGCAGTTACGTCTGCTCGCCGAACGCGATCGGTTTCGAAGAGGCCGACCCGCAGTTCGTCGGATGGACGTACTTCGCCGGCCGCTGCACGTTTTGCGGACGCTGCGTCGAGTATTGCCCCACCCGCTGTTTGGGCTTCGAGGACACGATGCCCCCCGTCACGACAGACCAGTCGTCGCACCGCGTAGCACACCGGGTCTTCTATCAGCCGTGTGCGCGCTGCGGGCGGCCCGTCATCCCGCTGCCGCCACAAAGCCTTCAGGCGTTGTATGGCGATCCGATGCCCGCGGGCATCGCGGCGGACGTCGGCCTGTGCGAACGGTGCCGGGGAAAGACCGCCGCCGAACGCTTGAAAGACATGTATGGAGTTGGCTCACATGAGTGAGACGTCGGGTCGCATGAAACAGTTCGCCGTAGACTGCGAGGCTCTCGTCCGAGAGATACCCGGCGTTACAGCCGTCGAGCATCGCAACGACGGATGCTGGATGACGGCGCCCGGACTGGACGTGGTCGCGATGGCCGAGCTGATGCGCCGCATGGAGGCCAGGCTCAGCACCATCACCGGCTTGGCCGTCGAGCATGGCGAGACGGCGATCATCTATCACTACTGTCTCGGCGCCTCGATGATCAACATCCGGACGACGACCCGCAACCGGGCGATCCCGTCGATCACGCCCGTGACCATGACGGCGGACTGGAGCGAGCGCGAGATCGGTGACCTGTACGGGGTGTCTTTCGTCGGGCACCCGAATCCCGGCCGGCTGCTCCGCCCTCCGTCCTTGTCGCCTGGCTTCTTCCGCAACCCGCGCGCCGAAGGTAATGACTATGGATGACAGAGGAAGGGGAAGACAGGACCGACGCCGTGTCGCGTCGTCGTTCTGTCCCCCGATCTCCCGATCACCCTATCTCCCTTGCAGCCTTTGCCGTGACGGGCTCGTCATGCGTTGACGTTCCTGGAGAGCCAGATGCCCTACAAGATTCCGGTCGGGCCGTTTCACCCCGCGCTGGAGGAGCCCTACAAACTCAGCGTCTCCTGCCGGGGAGAGATCATTCAGGGGGTGAGCATCGAAATCGGGTTCAGTTTCCGGGCCATCGAGCTCTTGGCTCAGCAGCGCAATTACATCCAGGATCTCACGCTGGTGGAGCGCGTCTGCGGCATCTGCTCCGGCGTTCACACTCTGACCTTCTGCATGGCGGCGGAGACCCTGGCCGGCCTTCGCGTGCCGGACCGGGCTCGGTTCCTTCGGGTCATCGTGGCCGAGTTGGAGCGGCTCCACTCGCACCTCCTCTGGACGGGCATCGCCGCAGAGGACATGGGTTTCCAAACGATGTTCATGGAGACCTTCGCGCTGCGGGAGCGGGTGATGGATGTGCTGGAGCTTGTGTCGGGAAGTCGGGTGCATTATGCGGCGAACTGCATCGGCGGCGTGATCGGCGATATTCGAGATACGGAAACCGTTCTGGCGGCCGTCCGGGACACACGCCGGACGCTGGAGCGGGACTTGGTCCCGGTGTTCACCGAGAACATCACGGCGCGGGCCCGCACCGCCGGCGTCGGTGTGCTGACAAAGGAGCGAGCCCTTGCCTACGGGGTGGTCGGCCCCACGGCGCGCGCGTCGGGGATAGAGATCGACGTGCGGCGCGACCTTCCGTACGCTGCCTACGAGGAGCTCAGTTTCCGGATCGTCACCGCCGTCGAGGGCGACGTCAGGGCGAGGCTCGTCGTGCGGGCCATGGAAATGCTGGAGAGCGTCCGGCTCATCGAGGAGGCGCTCCGGAGGTTGCCCCAAGGGTCGACGCGCGCCGAGACGGGCTTCCCGGTAGTTGCGCCCGGCGAGGCCACAGCCCGGGCGGAGGCGCCGCGGGGCGAGCTGTTCTATTACCTCGCCTCCGACGGTAGCGACACGCCCACCCGGGTCAAGATCCGCACGCCGTCTTTTGTGAACATCCCGTCCATCGGGGCCATGTGCGTGGGCCAGCAGCTCGCCGACATGCCGCTCATCCAGGCGTCCGTGGATCCGTGCTGCTCCTGCACGGATCGGTAGCGATCCACCGTCCGCCTGCTCGCCCTGCATTCTGCCGCTGCGTGCCACAGGGTGGTTTCTTCGTCTACAGCAACTATTCGCCACAATGAGTGAGAAGCCGTCTTGGAAACGACGTATGACTGGAAAACTGGGGCAAGGTCGCGGATGGACACGACCGTGGGCGTTCCCCACGGGCTAACGGTAAACATCCTTGCGATGGTCAATATAGACCACCTCGATCAGTTCCTTCGTAAAGCGGTACACAATCCGAACCGAACCCACCCGGAACGATCGGAGCGCCGCAAACTCACCTTTCAACTTTTTACCAAGAAGGAGATTACGAGACACCTCGCGCATGGCGCTCTTGAGATGCTCCTTGTGCGTCGGGTCGATAGAATCCAAGGCCTTTTCGGCTCGGCGAGAGAGCCTAATGCCTCTTGGTCTTGACACGCAGGGGCTCTCCGAACACGTCCTCAAAGGAACGCGTGCGGCCGGCACGCAAGTCCGCTACGCCCTCGCGGATGCCACGGACCGTCTCCGGCCTCGACATCAACTCCAGCGTCTCCACCCAGCTCTCGTACTCCTCGAAGGCCATCATCACCGCTTCGGGTTTTCCATTGCGGGTGATGACCACACGCTCGAGCAGCGTGCGCATCCGGCCCACCAGTTCGGGTAAGTTCTGCCGAGCTTCCGACACGGCAATCGTCTTGACCATATTCCCTCCAGTTGTACAGAATCATGTACAACGTACCCTGACGCGCTCCGGCTGTCAACCCCCTTTTCTCGCCCTCTCGCGACTCGTCTTCATACCGGTCGGCATGTCTTATCAGGATGCTGAAAAACTCGTCCGAAAGATAGACGGAAGCCCTAAGAACGCCGATCGGCAAGGAGGGACATAAAGGCCCGGTACCTGGTACCAACAAAGTTATGCCCGCCTGCAGCCGGGTGCCTGCAGCGCGGACCGCCATATTGAGCAAATCAACCAGACCTGCGCCGCAAGAGTTGGTGGGTACTCTACAGATGGAAAGGATCCTACGCCGGTTTCCGGGAAGCCGATGGTTCAATGGGAGTCACCGGGGCCCATAACTGCGGTCAGCGCTGGCAGCCGCGACCTCAAATGACGCCCGATGGCCTCAACTCGGGCAAGAGCTCCAGGAGTCGTAAGACGCTACGTCCCCCATTTCGTCCTATCGAATCCGTCCTGGCTACTGTCCATGGCTCTTGCTGTCGCTCCGGGCGTTGTGCGAGACCGCACCAGCACGACTGACGAAGGGGTTGTCCCTGAGCCAGAACCTCCAGGGCTTCTCCGCCCACTCTCCCGCGTACGCGATTCCGATCCGGGGTCCGCGTGCGATCGAGGAAGCCGAGATCTGTCGGTTTCCCCTTTCGATCCACACGCGGTCTTCCAGCAGGTCCGCGCCGTCCAGACTGCGGTCGATGGCTAGCGCGATGCTGAGCTTTCCCGGGCCGTTCGCGAGGTCGACGTCGGACCGACCGGGCCGGCGCGACCGCATCAGGTCGATTCCTTCGACGGGCTGCAAGGCTCGGATCAGGACGGCGTGCGGGATTTCGGGAACGCAGGTCACAACGTTGAACTGATGGTACATCCCGTAGACGAAATACACGTAGGCGGTTCCACCCTTTCGGTACATCGTCTCCGTCCGACGGGTCCGCCGACCGCCGTACGCGTGCGAGGCTCGATCCTCGGGACCCCGATAGGCTTCGGTTTCCACGATCATTCCCGACACGCGCTCCCCGTTCTTGGTCGGAACCACCAGGATCTGGCCTAACAGGCGGCGAGCAACGGCCAGGACATCCGCGCGGGTGTAGAACCCTCGCGGCAGCTTCCTAGTACTTGGCCGGGTGGGAACCATGGAGGGCGGGGACCTCGTGACGTGAGAACGGTGATGGCGATGGTTGTCGATATTTGTCCTGGATGGCTACCCGACCAGGCCGCCCCATCGCGGCGTGGAGGGTGGCGCTACATGCCGCCCATGCCACCCGTATACTGTCCTACGAGCGTGATCCGATCCCCGTCCCGCACAGGACTGTCGAGGGTATGCGCGAGACCCAAAACGGCGTCGTTGACCAGAACCTCGATGTGCTCCGACAGGTCGCGGCCGGCCGCGTCCCACAGGGCCTCTCGGAGCGCGGGATGGCGGTCGCTCAACCGGCCGAGAACGCTCCGCACGCTGGCACCAGGCCCCACGTGTTCCTGGAACAATTGCCGACGCGTGCCGTCGCCTCCCACGAACCGCGTGACCCACGCCACGACCTCGACCGTGACGTGACCGATTGCGGATTGCGGATTGCGGATTGCGGAGTCGCGTGTGGACACGGAAAGACTCAACCTCAATTCGGAATCGTTTTCACCACCAAGACACGAAGGCACCAGGGGGATAAGGTATCAGGGAATCGGGAACCGTAAACGTTCCGCACCCCATGCGGGGTGGACCGGACCTTCCCCCCGTGAATGGACAGATCCCGCATTTCTTGGTGCCTTGGTGGCTTGGTGGTGGTCATGTTTCTTCGCGTTGGGGTTACGTTCCCCAAAGGGCGGGGATCAGGGATTCGAGACCGAGTGTCCGCAGTGTGTCGGGCCGCGGTCGTCCCGTTTTTCGATCGTAGCCTACAACCTCGTACCAGACGTCCAGCATCCGCTCCCAGTTCGGCTGGACCGCCCGGCCCTTCGCCGGACCATCCACCGGAATGGAGCCGTACCGGGCCGACGGCCATTCGAGGTCTGGGCCGATCCCGCACCGCACGTCGAAAGCGCGGAACAGGGCCGCGGTCCGGCGGCCTTGGCGTACCGCCTCTTCCTTGGTGTACTCCCAGCCCGTCGCTGCGTTCAACGCGCGGCACATGGTTGCGAGCAGGCTACGCGTCGTGAAGATGCAGGCGCCCAAAGAGTCCTCGAAGTGGCGTCGCCCAAGGTGTCCCCCGACGTTTTTCGCCACCGCCTCCGGATCGAAGGGGTTGATGCGGGCCGGCATCCCGAACTCCGCCGGATGGACGGGCGGCCCGGTTTGCAGCGTCCCCGTGCTGCTGGTGATCGTATCCAGCATCTCGTCCCATCGCGCGCGGTGGTCGTGACCGCGAGGCGAGGCCCCCTTTCCGGTGTAGATGGCGCACGCGGCCGCCGGGCCGCCCACCGTTTCCGCGGCCCGCTTCACGCCTTCCGCCAGGATGTTCCCGAACCCTTGGCGGCGGCTGATCATCTGCAAGAGCTTGGCTGCCGCCTCCGCGTCCCCCCAGCGGATCTCGAGACCACCCAGTTGGTCTCGGGTTAGATGGCCCTGCTCCTGGCATTCCATCACCCAGCCGACCAGCCAACCGAACTCGTTCACATCCACGCCGGCGCGGTCCACCTGGGTGTTCAGCCACGAGATCGCCACGGGATCCGTACAGCCGATGGCCCAGCCGGCCCCCGCCCATCCTTCGTACTCCGGCTCGTCCACGATCTGGCCGCGGTGGGGGCCGGTCGGGATCACCTGCATGTGGCAGTGGTGCATGCCGCAGGCGTTGCACTGGTGGCCCCGATGATCGAACCCCTCGCG
>Ga0102851_10002650_pt1 | contig 10856 bp, 7 predicted proteins | sample Mud3Dept3metaG_FD_79558 | JGI IMG/M metagenome (GOLD analysis project Ga0102851, IMG submission 79558) | Freshwater wetland microbial communities from Ohio, USA, analyzing the effect of biotic and abiotic controls - Mud 3 Core 4 Depth 3... | ecosystem: Environmental > Aquatic > Freshwater >...
GACGCTCGACCCCGAAAGGGCTCGCCTGGCCGAGGACAGCCGGCGCGAGAAGAACTGGAAGCGCTGGGGACCCTACCTCGCCGAGCGGCAGTGGGGGACCGTTCGCGAGGACTATTCTGCAGACGGGGACAGCTGGGCCTACCTGCCGCACGAGCACGCCCGCAGCCGCGCGTACCGCTGGGGGGAGGACGGTCTGCTCGGCATCTGCGACCGCGAGGGGAGGCTTTGCTTCGCCCTCGCGCTCTGGAACGGACGTGACCCCATCCTCAAGGAACGCCTCTTCGGCCTCACGGGTCCCCAGGGCAACCACGGCGAGGACGTCAAAGAGTCGTACTTCTTCCTCGACTCCACGCCTACCCATTCCTACCTGAAGGCGCTCTACAAGTACCCACAGGCGGAGTTCCCCTACGCGAAGCTCGAGGAGGAGGCGCGACGCCGCACCCTCAACGACCCGGAGTACGAGCTTGCCGACACCGGCGTCTTCGACGACGGCCGGTACTTCGACGTGCAGGCCGAGTACGCCAAGGCCTCACCGGACGACGTCCTGATCCGCATCACCGCCGCCAACCGCGGCGCCGAGACTGCCACCCTGCACTTGCTGCCCACCCTCTGGTTCCGCAACACCTGGAGCTGGGGGCGCGGCGACGAGGAGTACCCGCCCAGACCCGTCATCGCGGCGGACGCCGGGCCGTCACTGGTCGCCCGCCATGCCACCCTGGGGCGCTTCCGGCTCGCCCTCGGGCCCGGCCCGGGAGGGCAGGGGCCCGAGCTGCTCTTCACCGACAACGAGACCAACGCGGCGCGCCTGTTCGGGTCGCCCGGCGTCGGCGCGTACGCCAAGGACGCGTTTCACGAGCGTGTCGTCGGCGGAAGGCCAAACGCGATCAACCCGGCATACACCGGCACGAAAGCCGCCGCGCTCTACCGGTTGATCCTCCCGCCGGGCAGCGAGGCCGTGATCCGCCTCCGGCTCACACCCGACGGTGAAGCTCCGGCACCCGCGTTCGGCGACGAGTTCGACGCCGTCTTCGAGGCCCGCATCCGGGAGGCCGACGAGTTCTTCGCGTCGATCGTCCCCGCCGCCCTCGGAGAGGAGGAGCGCCGCGCCGCCCGCCAGGCCTACGCCGGTCTCCTGTGGTCCAAGCAGTTCTACAACTTCGTGGTGGGGGAGTGGCTCGAGGGTGACCCTTCGCAGCCGCCGCCGCCGGAGGACCGCCGGAAGGTGCGCAACGCCGACTGGACCCAGTTCCACGGGCGCGACGTGCTCTCGATGCCGGACACCTGGGAGTACCCGTGGTTTGCGGCCTGGGACCTCGCGTTCCACATGCTGCCGTTGGCGCGCCTCGATCCGGACTTCGCCAAGGCGCAGCTCGTGCTGCTCCTGCGCGAGTGGTACATGCACCCCTCCGGCGCACTCCCGGCCTACGAGTGGTCGTTCGACGACGTGAACCCCCCGGTGCACGCCTGGGCGGCGTGGCGCGTCTACAAGATGACCGGCCCGCGCGGCGGGCGCGACCGACTCTTCCTGGAGCGGGTCTTCCAGAAGCTGCTGCTCAACTTCACATGGTGGGTGAACCGCAAGGACGTGGACGGGAGGAACCTCTTCGGCGGCGGCTTCCTCGGTCTCGACAACATCGGCGTGTTCGACCGCTCACGGCCGCTTCCCGGCGGCGGCACGCTGGAGCAGGCCGACGGAACCTCCTGGATGGCCTTCTACTGCGGCACCATGTTGTCCATCGCCCTCGAGCTGGCGGCCGGAGATCCGGCGTACGAGGACGTGGCGTCGAAGTTCTTCGAGCACTTCGTGGCGATCGTGGACGCGCTGAACGGGCTCGGGGGCACCGGGCTCTGGGACGAGGAGGACGGCTTCTACTACGACCAGGTGCACACGGACGGCCACCACGTGCCGATCCGCCTGCGCTCGATGGTGGGCCTGGTCCCGCTGTTCGCCTGCGAGGTGCTGGATCAGGACGTCATTGACCGCCTGCCGGGGTTCTCCAAGCGGATGCGCTGGTTCCTCGAGCACCGCACCGACCTGGCGCGCCACATCGCCTGCATGGAGACCGGCCCGGGGGACGGCCGCGTGCGGCGGCTGCTCGCGATCCCGTCTCGGCCCAGGCTGCTGCGGGTGCTGCGCTACCTGCTCGCCGAGGACGAGTTCCTGTCCCCCTTCGGGATCCGTTCGTTGTCGAAGATCTACGGGGCGAGGCCGTTCTCGTTTTCGCTCGCGGGCACAAGCACAACCGTGGCGTACGTGCCCGGCGAATCCGACTCCCGCCTGTTCGGCGGCAACTCCAACTGGCGCGGCCCGGTGTGGTTTCCGGTCAACTACCTGCTGGTGGAGGCGCTCGAGCGCTACCACTACTTCTACGGCGACTCGCTCCTGGTGGAGTGCCCGACCGGCTCCGGCAGGATGCTCAACCTCGGCCAGGTCGCCAGCGAGATCGCACGCCGCCTCACCGCGCTCTTCCTCCCCGATGCCCGCGGACGGCGCCCCTGCCACGGGGACGACCGGCGGTTCGCCGAGGATCCCCACTGGCGGAGCCTCGTGCTCTTCTACGAGTACTTCCACGGCGAGACGGGGCGTGGCTGCGGCGCATCCCACCAGACCGGCTGGACCGCCCTCGTGACCCGCTTGCTCGAGACCCTCTCCGCGCGACGCTCCCGCGACTGAGAGGGCGCCCCGGGGAGCGTGACCCGCAAGGCGGTCTCGCAACCCGCGTGCCGTTCTTGCGTACAATCCGGCGACACCGAAAGCCGGCCCGCCGTGGGGGCCTTGCAGGGCTTTGGACAAAGGAGCGCGGATGAAACGGCGCACGAAACTCATCATCGGCGTGGTGGCGGTGCTCGTCGTCGTGGTCGTGGCAGTGGCCGTGGTGCAGAGCCGCAAACCCAAAGGCATCCTGGTCCGCACCGCCAAGGTGGACCGCAAGGACCTGGTCCAGCTGGTGACCGCCAACGGCACGATCAACGCCAAGACCAAGGTGGAGCTCTCCGCGAACATCATGGGCCAGATCACCAAGCTCAACGTTCAGGAGGGCGATGCCGTGAAGAAGGGCGATCTCCTGCTGGTGATCGACCAGGCGCGCTATGCCGCCGCGGTCAACGGGTCCAGGTCCAACCTGCAGGCGCTCGAGGCCGAGTTGAGAAGGGTCCGCGAGGCGGCCGCCCAGGCCAAGCGCGACCTCAACAACACCCAGGCGCAGTACCGAGACGGGATCATCGCCGCCGCCGACCTCGACCGTACGAAGAGCCAGTACGACCAGGCCGTGTCAGGGGTGCAGCGCGCCGAGCGCCAGGTGGAGCAAGCACGCGCGGACGTCGCCTCGTCCCAGGACGCCCTCGACAAGACCGAGATCCGTGCACCGATGGACGGGATCGTAACCGCACGCAACATCGAGCAGGGCGAGGTCGTGGTCACCGGCACGATGAACAACCCCGGCACCGTGCTGATGACGATCTCCGACATGTCCACCGTTGACGCGGTGCTCGAGGTCGACCAGACCGACGTGCCGCAGCTCCGCATCGGGCAGAAGGCCACCGTTCGCATCGACGCCTTCCCGGACGAGACGTTCCCCGGCGAGGTCTCGGAGATCGGCTCCAGCCCGATCCGGGGCACCTCCGCGCTGGGCGGCGCCGCCACCGGCACCGACTACGAGGTCAAGGTCACGCTCCTCAAGCACCCGGAGCACATCCGGCCGGGCCTCACCGTGACCGCCGACATCACGACCGCGACCCGCGACAAGGCGCTCACGGTACCGGTCGGCGCGCTCGTTCTCCGCCAGCCGGACGAGAAGCCGAAACCGGGCCCTGCCAAGGCGGCCAAAGAGCCGACCAAGCCAGTCCCCGCGCCCACCACCGCCCCCGCCAAAGCGGACGGCGCATCATCCAGACCCAAGGACATCGAGGGCGTCTACGTGGTGGTGGCCAAGAAGGCGGAGTTCCGTCCGGTCACCACCGGGATCAAGGGTGAGATGGACGTCGAGGTCGTTGGGGGTCTCAAGGATGGCGACGAGGTGGTGATCGGCCCGTTCAAGGCACTCCGCGACCTCAAGCCCGGCGCCGCGGTCATGGTCGACAACTCCGAGAGGTCCGGCCAGGAGCGGTGAGGACCGTGCGCGCGCGCTCCACCCGCCGCCACCGCGATTGCCGCCTTCGGCGGTTGGCGGGACGCCGACCGGTACGCGGATGATCCTCGGTGATCTCTTCCGCATCGCCCTGCGCTCCATCCAGGCGCACAAGATGCGCTCGTTCCTGAACCTCCTGGGCATCATCATCGCTGTCACCACCATCATCGCGGTGATCTCCGTGGTCTCGGGCTTGAACAAGTACGCTGCCGACGTGATCAGCGGCCTCGGCCCCAACACGATGATCTTCTCGAAGTTCGGCATCATCCGCAGCCGCGCCGCGTTCTTCGAGGCGCTCAAGCGCAAGGACATCACGGAGGACGACGTGGAGGCGGTCCGACGTCTGGTCCCCCAGGCGCTGCGGGTGACGGGCCGCGTCTTCTCGACCCACTCGGTCTACTCCGAGGGGCACCGCCTCCCGGACATCTTCGTCCTGGGGGCGGGGCCGGAGTTGCCCTGGATGATCGGTCTCGAGCTCGAGGACGGGCGCTACTACACCCAGGGGGAGTCCGACGGAGCCCGGTCGGTGGCGGTGATCGGTTGGGACATCAAGGACGAGCTCTTCCCGAAGGTGGACGCGGTCGGCCGTATGATCAAGATCGAAGGCAAACCGTTCCGTGTGATTGGCACGATGGCGCGCCAGGGCAGCTCGTTCGGGCAGAGCCAGGATCGGTTCGTCCTCGTTCCGCTCACGTCGTTCCGGAAGGAGTTCGGGAGGACACGGAGCCTGGACATTTTCGTGGAGGCGCCCGATGAGGCCTCCAGGAAGGACGTCGAGGACGCGGTCCGTGTCGTGCTGCGCGCCCGCCGCGGGACACCGTTCGGAGCACCGGACCCGTTCGGCATCATTGATGCCGACGCCCTCAGCACGCTGTGGAAGACGATCACGTACTCCGCGTTTGCCCTGGTCATCTGGATCTCCTCGATCTCCCTGGTCGTGGGCGGCGTCGCGATCGCGAACACGATGTTCGCCTCGGTGGTCGAGCGGACCCACGAGATCGGCGTGCGCAAGGCGCTCGGCGCGCGGCGACGCGACCTGCACAGGCAGTTTCTCTTCGAGGCCGTGGTGTTGAGCTTCGTCGGTGGAGTCCTCGGCGTCCTCCTCGGCTGGTTGGCATCGCTCGCGGTTGGGGCGTGGAGCCCGTTTCCCGCCCGCGTGACGCCGTTCCTGGTAACCGCCGGCCTCTCCGTCGCGACGGTCTCGGGCCTGCTGGCAGGGTGGCTGCCGGCGATCCGCGCGGCCCGCCTCGACCCCGTCGTGGCGCTGAGGGAGGAATAGAGATGGGGGGGTGGAGCCGCCTGCTGGCCGCCCGCCGCGAGAACATCCTCACGGCCTTCCGGGCGATTCGCGAGCAGAAGCTGCGCTCGTTCCTCACCTGCCTGGGGATCATCATCGGGGTCGCCACCGTGATCGTGATGGTGTCGCTGATCCAGGGGTTCAACGCGAGCTTCATCGCCCAGTTCCAGAGCTTCGGCGCCACCCTCGTGCAGTTCCAGAAGTATGAGGACCGTTTCGGCGGGGGCGGACCGCCACCGGAGGAGGAACGCCTGCGCCCGGTGCTCACCCTCGATGACGCCGAGGCGATCCGCAGGTACGCGCCGGCGATCGCCTTTGTCTCCCCCGAGCGGTGGCAGTCGCAGAACGTGGACGTGCGGTACCGCGCCAGCCGCACCAACAACGCGACGGTCGGCGGGGTGACCCACTACTACCCCGACGCAAACCACCACTTCGTCCAGCGTGGGCGCTTCTTCACCGCAGGGGAGGACCTCCACTCGGCCCCGGTCGCGGTGATCGGCATCGGGATCGTGGAGGCGCTCTTCCCCCACATCGATCCCCTCGGCCGCGAGATCTCCATCAACGGACGGCCTTTCCGGGTGATCGGGGTGTTCGAGAAGAAGGGCGGCTTCCTGGACCAGGGCGCGGACCAACAGCTCGTCATTCCCGTGGGGATCTTCGATCGCATCTGGCCCGATCTGCAGAGGACGTACGGGTGCGTCATCGCGACGGTCCCGAAGAAGCCGGAGTGGGTGAGCCTGGCCATCGAGCAGGGCACCCAGGTCCTGCGCGACCGGCGCGGCCTGCGTTTCTCCCAGCCCAACAACTTCGCCGTCAGGACTCCGGAGCGCACGATCCGCACCTTCCAGCAGATCACCGGTGGGGTGAGCGCCGCTATGCTGGTGATCGCCGGAATCTCGCTGCTCATCGGCGGCGTGGGCGTCATGAACATCATGCTCATGAACGTCACACAACGCACGAGGGAGATCGGCGTGCGGCGCGCGCTCGGCGCACGGCAGGCCGACATCCGGCAGCAGTTCGTCACCGAGGCCATCACGCTGTCGCTGGTCGGCGGCGCCACGGGTGTCGCCGCCGGTCTCGCGGCCTCCAGGGTCCTCGCTGCGCTGACCACGTTTCCGACCATCATCTCGCCTTCGGCCATCGTGGCCGGCCTGACGGTCTCGGGCCTGGTGGGCTTCTTCTTCGGCACCTACCCGGCGTACAAGGCGGCCAGGTTGGACCCGATCGAGGCGTTGCGGTACGAGTAGAGGCAAGAACGTGGCGCGTGTCTCCCCTCTCGCCGGGGAGTGTCCCCGGGGCGAAACGCGCGAGCTTGCGGTGAACTTCGGACAAAGGAGAGAACGATGAAGAGAGGCCTTACGAAACCGCTGGTCGTGATCGCCCTGGCGCTTTGTCTCGCGACCGCCGCATTCGCGGAGCTGCCGCCGCTGATCCCGCGCGAGGTGCTCGTGGGCAACCCGGTGAAGGCCGGCCCCCAGATCTCACCGGACGGCACGCGTCTCTCGTACCTGGCGCCCTCGGCCAAGGGCGTGCTCAACGTATGGGTACGCACCATCGGCAAGCAGGACGAGGCCCAGGTCACCAACGACACCCATCGCGGCATCCGGATCTACTTTTGGGCGGAGGACGGAAAGCACCTGATGTACCTGCAGGACGTCGGGGGGGACGAGAACTGGCACGTCTACTCGGTGGACCTCGACACCAAGATCGTCCGCGACCTCACGCCGTTCCAGGGAATCCGCGCGCAGAATCTCATGACCGACAAGAAGCACCCCAACGAGATGCTGGTGGGCCTCAACCTGCGCGACCGCCGCGTTTTCGACATGTACCGCGTGGACCTCACGACCGGTGCGTTGGTGCTGGACACCACCAACCCCGGCGATATCGTGAGTTGGCAGACCGACCCCAGCTTCCAGATCCGCGCTGCGATGGCAACCAACCTCAAGGACGGCAGCAACGTCCTCCGGGTTCGCGACACCAGGGACGCCGCCTGGCGCGAGCTGATCGTCTGGCCGTTCGGCGAGAGCGGCGGCGCGGTGGAGTTCACCGCCGACGGCAAGGGGATGTTCGTCGAGAGCTCCCTGGGGAGCGACACGACACGCCTGGTCAAGGTGGATATGGCCAACGGCAAGGAGCTCGAGCTGCTGGCCTCCAACCCGAAGGCGGACGTCGGCAACGTGATGGTTCAGCCCGACACCTACGTGGTCCAGGCGGTCTCCTTCAACTACCTCAAGCCGGAGTGGACGGTCCTCGACCCCAGCATCAAGGAGGACTTCAAGGCCATCTCCGAGGTCCATCGCGGCATCTACAACGTCGTGAGCCGCGACCGTGCCGACAGGAACTGGATCGTGGTCTACCAGGTGGACAACGGTCCGGTCGCCTGGTACGCGTATCACCGCGACGGCAGGAAGGCCGACTTCCTTTTCAATAACCAGCCCGAGCTGGAGAAGTACACGCTCGCCACCATGGAGCCTGTCGTCATCAAGACGCGGGACGGCCTCGAACTGGTCAGCTACCTGACGCTCCCCGTCGGCGTCGAGGCGAAGAACCTCCCGCTGGTGCTCAACGTGCACGGCGGGCCGTGGGGCCGCGACAGCTGGGGGTACCGCCCGGAGGCCCAGTGGCTGGCCAACCGCGGGTACGCGTGCCTGCAGGTCAACTTTCGCGCGTCCGAGGGGTTCGGCAAGAAGTTCCTCAACGCCGGCAACCTCGAGTGGGGCGCCAAGATGCAGGATGACCTTACGGACGCCGTAAAGTGGGCAATTGGCAAGGGGATCGCCGACCCCAAGAGGGTGTGTATCTACGGCGGTTCGTACGGCGGCTACGCCACGCTCGCCGGCCTCGTCTTTACCCCCGACCTCTACGCCTGCGGCGTGGACATCGTCGGCCCCTCCAACCTCGCCACGCTGCTCGCCTCGATCCCGCCGTATTGGGGACCTTTGAAGAAGACGTTCACGCTGCGGATGGGCGATGTCGAGAAGGACGAGGCACTCAACAAGAAGATGTCGCCCCTCTTTCACGTCGACGCCATTCGCGCACCCCTCCTCATCGGGCAGGGCGCCAACGACCCGCGCGTGAACATCAAGGAGTCCACCCAGATCGTGGAGGCGATGCGCGCCAAGAAGCTGCCCGTCACCTACATCGTCTATACCGACGAGGGCCACGGCTTTGCCCGGCCCAACAACCGCCTCGACTTCTACGGGCGCGCCGAGGAGTTCATGGCGAAGTACCTGAACGGCCGCTTCGACCCGTGGAGGGCGGTCGAGGGGGCGAACGCCGAGGTGAGGTAGTCGATCGGGACTCGACGCCGACCGAGTTGGACAACGGGGGCGGGCGCTTCGGCGCCCGCCCCTGCATCACCGTGCGCGATAATCCCCCGATGGCACGAGCGCGAGAGAGGGGCCGGACCGTCTCTTCGACGGAGGGTAGACGGAGGTGCGCCACGTGCGGGTGGCCTCTCACCGGCTGTCGGTGCTCGCGCCGCTTCGAGGAGGACGTCCCGGCCAGGGTCACCGCGAGGTTGCGCCTGGAAACGCGGGGGCGGGGCGGCAAGAGCGTGACGGTCATCGACGGCCTGCCCCGCAACGCGGCGTTCCTCGCGGAGCTGCTGCGCGCCCTGAAGACCTCGCTGGGCACCGGCGGCACCGCTCGCGAGGGTGCGCTCGAGCTCCAGGGGGACCGCCGCGACGCCCTCCGCCCCCTCCTCGGGGCACGCGGGCTCACGGTCAAGGGTTGAGCGGTAGCCGACCGGTCGCGGCCGGTCCCCTCACCCCGAGGGTGTGGGAACCGGAACGACGTCGATGACGTCGCCCTGGCCCACCTCCCACGCCAGGAACGCGTCGAGGTCGTGCCGAAGGCGGTTTGCCACCCACAGCAGCACGGCCGTGTCGTCCAGGAACCCGATGAGGGGGATGAAATCCGGAATCGCGTCCAGCGGGTCCAGGAAGTACAGCATCGCCGCCACGATGGCGATCAGCGAGCCCTTCGGGAGCGTGCGGTAGCGCCCCGCCACCACCTCGCGCGCCATGCGCGCCAGCGCCTGCGCGTCCCGGCGCACGCCGCCCAACGACCGCCCGCGGGTCTGCAGCGCCGCGGCCGCGGCCGCCAGCACCCGGCCCACGCGCGGCACGCTCGCGACCAGCGTGGCCGCTCTCTCGGCTGCGCGGGCGAACAGCGCGGATCGGATTCCCCGTGCCACGTCGCGATTGTACGCCCCGGCGGCATGCCCGCTACGACGCCGGCCGTGCCCGGACGTTCTCCGGGGCGGTGAGAGGCCCCCCCACGTTGAAGCGGTAGCCGATGTACACGAGGGTCAGCCCGAGGAGCTCGGTGACGTAGAGCACCTCGGTGTACCCGAAGCGCGTGAACGTCCCCCCGATCCCGGGAAGCAGCGCCCCGACCGCGATCAACACGTTGCCCACGAAGCGGTGGTAGGTGTCGCGGCGCTTGCTGAACCGCCACGCCGAGAGCGCCGCGCCGCCGACCAGGAAGATAAGTGCGTAGGTGTTGATGAACGGGGAGAAGAGGCGCACCCACGGCCACGCCAGCACCTTGCCGGAGAGCCGATGGGGCTCGACCAGGGTCAGGTTGAGGGGCGAGGCCAGCACGCAGGCGGCCGCCACCAGGAAGAAGCTCGCGAGCGCGGCGGTGAGCCGGTTGGCGGTCCGCCGCCGAAGCAACAGGTAGACCGTCCCCTGCGCCAGCGGCGCCCCGCCCAGGAGCGCCCCGGAGATGTACCAAGCGCGGAAGATCCCCTCGCGCCAGCCGAGCACGCTCGTGAAGCTCTCGGTGAACGTGCCGACGGCGTAGATGAACACCCCGAACGCCCACCACAGGAGGTGGGCGCCCCTGCCCTTGGCCCGGTACCGCTGCAACAGCACGACCGAGAACACGAGCGAGAACACGGTGGTGATGATCGGCAGATAGAGGACGGGGTGGGTCATGGACGCTCCCGGCTCCCGCCAACCAGGGGGCCCATGTGGCCATTCCCCGGCCGTCTCAGAGGACCTGCGACGGGTTCTCTCAAAACCAGCTTGTGAAAAAGCAGTACTATTCGGGCGCCGCATTCGACGGCCCCACCCGGGCCCGTCGGGAAGGACGACCCCATGGCTGTGACCCTGGACGGAAAGCACCTGACGATCGAGGACGTCGCGAACGTTGCGCGCCACGGTGAGAAGGTCGACCTGGCGGCCGAGTCGCTCGAGCGGATCGCGAAGTGCCGCGGCATGCTCGAGAAGAAGATCGTCGCCCGCGAGATCATGTACGGCGTCAACACCGGGATCGGCGAGTTCTCGGAGGTCGTGCTCACCGACGAGCAGGTGCAGCAGTTCCAGCGCTACCTCATCTACAACCACGCCGCCGGCATCGGCGAGCCCGCGCCGGTGGAGCACGTGCGTGCGGCGATGGTCTCCCGCATCAACGTCCATGCGCGC
>Ga0102851_10002651_pt1 | contig 10855 bp, 9 predicted proteins | sample Mud3Dept3metaG_FD_79558 | JGI IMG/M metagenome (GOLD analysis project Ga0102851, IMG submission 79558) | Freshwater wetland microbial communities from Ohio, USA, analyzing the effect of biotic and abiotic controls - Mud 3 Core 4 Depth 3... | ecosystem: Environmental > Aquatic > Freshwater >...
CCTTCTGTGTCCCGCTTCCGTGAGCGACGATAAAGGCGAGATCACTGACTGAGCAGGACGCGTCTTCCAGGACCGAGAGCACACTCCTCCTGCAGACCTTTTCCGGGACGCTGAACTTATGGCCCGGAGAAAACTCAATGGCATTTGAAACACCCCTGATCCTGCCGAGTATATTGGCCCCTCTCTGTATTGCCTTTTCATATGACTCAAGGAAAATGGCGGCCCCGCCTTCTCCGGTGATAAAGCCGTCCCTGTTTACATCAAAGGGCATAAAGGACCCGCTGCCCCGTTTGCACCGGGAAAGTATGCCAAGCCCTTCAAGTTCATAAAGCACGATATCGTTTATCCAGCTTCCGTACCCAACGGCAAGCGCCACATCCGCCTTGTCTTGTCTGATGGTCCTGTACGCAAGCTCAAGCGCATTTCCGCCGTAGGGTGATAGACTGGCCAGGCTGGTGCCGGGACCCATGAATTCAACATACGCAGACAGGAAGCTGAAGAGGTTATTGTTTAATGACTCGAGCAGGAAAAAGGGATTTACTTTATTTAGGCCTGATGCATTGAGTTTCGTATAATCTATGCTTTCCCACCTGTTTCCGGTGGCGTCTTTAAGGGCAGGATAGATGTCGTCACAGGCGATTTTGGTGAAATCACCCGCAGCCACGTAAAGCGACCTGCGGTCGGGTTCTGTTTCCTTAATAATTTCTCTCGCATGTGAAACAGCCTCGCTCGCAGCACAAAACCCAAACATGGCGCTCCGGTTGAGAAATTTCATCTGGCCGATCTGCTTAGGAGCGATGTCCTGAGGCAGCAGATATTCCGGGACCCTGCCAATGTACTGTAAATAGTCGGGCAGGTCACCTTTTGGATTATGAATGATCCCGGTCTTCATGGCCCTGACACTGTCCCAGTTTTCCCGGGTGTTTTTCCCGAGAGGGGAGGTCAGTCCCACTCCTGTGATGACGACTTCACGCTGAGACATTTATTTTCTCAACTCCCTGATCAGGACCTTAAAGAACTTTCTTTGTTCTTCTGTGTCTTCGATAGCGTCAAGGGGGATGAGCTCACCTTCAAATTCAGCGATGATCTTCTTTTTGCCTTTTACAAATCCCGATCCCCTGTATACTTTTTTATCCGGATTTCCCTCTGAAGGGGATGATATCAATTCAACCTCGAGTTCCACCTGGTCACCGGGGAATGCGAATCCGTAGAAGTTTGACTTATTCACTTTACTGACCAGGAACCAGTTTTTGAAGTCAGAGGATGCGGCCTCCAGCCATCCAGTTAATTGAGTCAATGCCTCAAGCAACATGACCCCGGGCATGATAGGGTTTTTAGGGAAATGGAATTCAAGGAAGTCCTCGCTCATGGCAACATTCTTTATTCCCCTGATCATTTCTCCGGGTTTGTATTCCGTTATATGATCGACTAAAAGGTACCGCATGTTGTTATCGCACTCCTCTGTAATTAAATGAAAGATTCAAGGTTGATATTATACCTTATCGGGCAGCTTAAGTATTGCTTCAGGCGATACTCATTCCGCCATCAACCGATATGGCCTGTCCTGTAATGTAGTCCGCGCTGCCTGAAGCGAGAAACACGACAAGCCTGGCGATATCAGCGGGCTCACCGAACCGTGCGGCAGGGATTCTTTCGAGGATTTTGTCACCGGCCCGTTTCCGGACTCGGCTGCTCATGTCTGTAACGATCATTCCCGGGAGCACGGCATTTACCTGTATCCCCTTTGGAGCGAGTTCAACAGCGCAGGCCGTAGTAAAGGAGATCAGTCCGCCTTTTGCAGAGGCATAGTTGGTCTGGCCCCGGCCCCCGCGGATGGCCCCTATGGACGAAATATTGATTATCTTTCCTGAATGATTGGCCATCATGATTTCAGCCGCCTGCTGGGTGCAGAGGAATGCGCCCCTGAGGTTGGTATCAAGCACCTTGTCCCATTCGGAGAGCTCCATTGCCAGAAGCAGGTTGTCCTTTATGACCCCGGCGTTGTTCACGAGAATATCGATTGTCCTGTATGTGTCCCTGATAAAGCCGAAGAGGGCTTTCACTTCTTCAGGGTTTGAGACATCGGCCTTAAATATCTCCGCCTCATGGCCTGAGCCAGTGATTGCTTCCCTGACTTCATCCGCCTTTTCCTTTGACCTGTTGTAATTGATGATCACCCGCGCCCCGGCTTTGGCGAGCTCAAGGGCGGTCTCCCGTCCAATCCCCCTTGAGGCCCCGGTAACAAGGGCGACTTTATTTGATAGATCAATATTCATTTATTCTCCTTAAATATACTTTTTCACAACAAGCGAAGCGTTCTGGCCTCCGAAGCCGAATGAGTTTGAAATGGCTGCCCGGACGGTCCTCTGTTTTTTCACATTCGCCACATAATCAAGATCGCACTTCGGGTCCCTGTTTTTCAGATTAATAGTCGGATGAAGTTCATCCCTGTTGACACTGAGTGCCGTAAATACAAATTCGGGGCCTCCGGATGCTGCCAGCAAATGACCTATTATCGATTTGCTTGAGTTTATGGATATATTCATTACGTGTTCTTTAAATACTTTCTTAATCGCCAGCGTCTCCGCCGTGTCATTGAGTTTTGTGCTCGTGCCGTGGGCATTGATGTAATCGATCTGGTCAATCCCCATGTCCGCGTCCTTCAAGGCGTTCAGCATTGCATGTTCAGCCCCTGTGCCCTGCGGGTCAGGGGCAGTAACTTTATAAGCGTCCATTGTCGATCCGTAACCGGCAACTTCTGCATATATCTTTGCCCCTCTTTTTACTGCATGCGCTTCTTCTTCAAGAAATACGGTCCCTGCTCCTTCCCCCATGACGAGTCCTGACCTTTTCCTGTCAAAGGGCCTGCATATCTCGGATGGGGCTTCAGTAGATATCGAAGCAGCGCTGAGGAGAACGAAAAATATAAGGCCTACCGGATTAATCATCGAATCCGCTCCTCCAGCGACCATCATATCCGCATCTCCCCGGCTGACCGCCCTGTAGGCTGTTCCAATGGCCTGTGATGCAGAGGCGCAGGCAGTGGTAATAGTTGCGTTGTATCCGTTCAAGCCGAACCTCCCTGCTATAAGAGAAGCAGGTCTGTTGGAATTGTTTTTTATGAGAGATTCTCTGTGAACTTCTTTATATCCCTGTCCGAATTTCAGATAATCGAACGTGCCATCTCTGTTCATCCATTTATGAATGTCTTCAAGCCTGTTTATGCCGAGACCTGCAGCCATAACAACACCGCAGCGCTTGGATTCAGAGCCCAGACTATCATTGATGGTTCCTTTGTCTGTGATCTGTGTTCTGTGATCTGTGTTCTGACAAATCAGCCCCGCGTCTGTCAGTGCACATTGTGCCGCCCACAAAGCAAAGAGCGTCCTGCGCTCACCTTCTCTTTCCGCGTCGTCTCTGAACTGATCCTGTATTCTATTCCAGTCCGCTTCGGTTACACTGCCCACGGCCTGCACCGGTGATTTCTCAGTATTCGGGATCGTGCATTTTCTGATGCCGGATATTCCGCTGAGCGCCTTCTGCCAGTTCTCCTCTACGTCAAGCCCCAGCGAAGTCGCCATTCCAAGGCCGGTAATTACAACTCTGCGTTTATTGATCATGTAGATTTCCAGGTGATAACTTTAAGTCTTTAAAGGATACTAAAAACTTTGATATAGTTCAACTGTAGTCATCGGTTTCTCTTTCCTATGAAAGCTTCAAATTGCAACCCGTGGTCCCCAAGCAACTGAAATCAGTTTATACCGATAGAATCTTAATTATTTCTCGAAACTCAAAGGGGGCAGTGGGAAAGAATGAGCTTAAAAACGGATAATCTTCAAGAAATTATCGGGATAATATTCCTTTAATCTTTTTCTTGAGAGTCGGGACGTCCTTCTCAATTGCCTTCCATACGATTGTGTAATCTACCCCGATATAATCATGAATCAGTTTATCACGCATTCCACAAATATCGTCCCATGGGATATCCTTATGTTTCTCTCTGAATCCTTTTGAAAGATGCTTACTTGCCTCACCGATTATTTCAAGGCTTCTGACAACAGCGTATCTGATAGCTTTGTTATTTAAGAAACTTTCTCTATTCATGCCTTTGACAAAGGCATGAATGTCACCGATGGCATCCAGAATATGTTTGAGATAAACCGTGTCATCCTTTTTCATAAAAGTTCAACCAGATCACCCTGGATGTACGGCTTTAGATGTGGACTAATAGAATTCAACGTTATGACGTCAAAGTTTTTTTTAATTTTCTTTTTTAATAAGTTTTCAACACGAACCAGATCCAGCAGGGTGAAATCCTCCGGAGGCTCTATAGCTATATCTATGTCGCGGTATCCCTTCTGCTTTCTCGCAAAGCTTCCAAACAGGTAAGCTTTCTGTATTCCCTGCTTCATGAGAACTCGTTTTATTGGCCCAATGATAGTCTCACGTTTCATGATTTTTCCATCCTGTGAAGTAATTGAAATTATAGCATATTGCAAAAGAGTCCGTGACTGAGCAATATTAAAATAAATTTGACATCAGTTTGAAAGATGATAAATTTATTACCATGGACGTTCATAATATTAGGGTGACACTGAGAACAAACAGGTTTAGAATGTTAGATATTTATTGTGCCTTTTATTCAAGTCGATTGAGGGAACAGGAACGTGAGCCCTTTTTCAATAAGAATATTGAAGTTGAAAGCAGAAGTTACATATTACTCAGGGATTGAAAACCTGCAAACCCCTCTTTATCCCGTCCGCAACCCTTGCCACCCTGACCATTTCCGTAACATCATGCACCCTGATAATATTCGCCCCGTTAAATATGCCGATAGCAGCGGCAGCCGATGTTCCCTCAAGCCTTTCCGTGACCGGGAGGCCGCCGAGTATCTTTCCGATGAATGCTTTTCTTGAAGGGCCAAGGAGGAGCGGTTTTTCAAAACCCTCAAATTCCCTTAACCGCCGGATGATCTCAAGATTGTGTTCGACAGTCTTTCCAAACCCGATGCCCGGATCAATGATCATCATGTTATCAGGAATTCCTGCCTCTCTGGCAGTTTCGATGCATCTGTAGAGGTAATCCATTATTTCAGGGATGAGGGCATGATAGACCGGATTTTGTTGCATGTTTTTAGGAGTGCCTTTTATATGCATAATGACGACCGGCACTTTATACCCTGCCGCAATGCCGGCCATTTTCGAATCGAATCGCAGACCGCTTATGTCATTAATAATAGAGGCACCTGCCGAAACCGCCGCCTCTGCTACTGCAGATTTATACGTATCCACGGAAATGGGGACTTTTATCTCTTTGGCAAGTGCTTCAATGACAGGTATTATGCGTTTAATTTCCTCCTTGGCGGTAATCCTTTCCGCCCCCGGTCTGGTAGATTCCCCCCCGATGTCAATTATGTCCGCCCCTTCCTCCTGCATCCTGAGGGCCTGTGTGACGGCGCTCTCTGCATTGAAAAACCGTCCCCCGTCAGAAAAAGAGTCCGGCGTAACATTCAGAATACCCATGACATACGTTCTTTGAGAAAAGTCGAAATTGAAGTTTTTCCACTTAAGCTTCATGCGTTCTCCCGGCTATACCCGCAGGTGTTATTTGTTATAAGTCATATGAGTCATGGAATGCAAGTCAACCATGACTCAATACTATGACGATTTATAAAGGGGGATCTGAGAGTTGGGTTGCGGAATGATTCAGTCTTCCGGTTACGTCCTTGCTTCAGGCATTGTGCCTTCATCGCCGCCGTCTTTCACCACCGGCCCGCTGCCGTTTGTGCCCTTAATGATCGCCTCTATTTCAACAGCGTCAAGGGTCTCCCTCTCAAGCAGCTCATGAGCAAGGGAGAGAAGCGTTTTTTTGTTATCAAGCAGGAGCTGTTTGGCATACCGGTATCTGTCCGCGACAATCGATTTGACTTCCTCATCGATCTCTTCAGCTGTCTTTTCAGAATAGTCTTTATGCCGCGAAAATTCCTTGCCGAGGAATATCTGTTCTTCACGTTTGCCGAATGTCAGGGGGCCCATCTTGTCACTCATCCCCCATTCACATACCATTTTCCGCGCAAGGTCAGTGGCCCTCTGAAGGTCATTGCCTGCACCTGTGGTCAAATGTCCAAGGGCAATTTCTTCGGCTGCCCTTCCCCCCATGAAAACAGCCAGCATGTTCAGAATGTGTTCCCTCGAATAGGTATACCTGTCATCTATAGGAAGCTGCTGCGTTATCCCGAGGGCCATCCCGCGGGGGATAATGCTCACCTTATGCAGAGGGTCGGTCCCGGGGGTCAGTTTGGCGACAAGCGCGTGACCCGCTTCATGATAAGCGGTGTTGGTCTTTTCCTCTTCCGAGATTATCATGCTCTTGCGCTCCTTGCCCATCATGACCTTGTCCTTGGCGTCTTCAAAGTCTATCATTTCCACTTTTGTCTTTGATTTTTTCGCTGCCAGCAGCGCTGCCTCATTGATAAGGTTGGCAAGGTCTGCGCCTGAAAAACCGGGGGTTCCCCGGGCAAGCAGCTCAAGGTTCACATTCTCCGAAAGCGGGATCTTCTTGCTATGGACCTTGATTATCTCCAGCCTCCCCTTCACATCCGGATGGGGGACAACAACCTGCCTGTCAAATCGCCCGGGCCTTAAAAGCGCCGGATCCAGGACATCAGGCCTGTTGGTCGCAGCCAGTATGATTACCCCTTCATTCTGGTCAAAACCGTCAAGTTCTACAAGAAGCTGGTTAAGGGTCTGTTCACGCTCATCATGACCGCCTCCAAGTCCTGCTCCCCTGTGGCGGCCGACAGCGTCTATTTCATCAATAAATATAATGCAGGGGGAGCTTTTCTTTGCCTGTTCAAAGAGGTCCCTCACCCGTGAGGCCCCTACACCTACAAACATCTCAACAAAATCAGAACCGCTGATGGAAAAGAACGGGACACCCGCCTCACCCGCAATCGCCTTTGCAAGCAGGGTCTTGCCCGCGCCCGGAGGCCCGACAAGCAGTACGCCTTTGGGGATCTTCCCTCCGAGTTTCTGGAATTTCTGGGGGTCCTTCAAAAACTCGATTATCTCCTGTACTTCCTCTTTGGCCTCCTCAATCCCTGCCACGTCCGAGAAGGTTATCTTAATCCCTTTTTCCGAGACCAGCTTGGCCTTGCTCCTGCCAAAGGAAAGGGCCTTGTTGCCGCCTGTCTGCATCTGCCTCATAAAAAATACCCACAGGACCACAAGCAGGACTATCGGCCCGAAATTAAAGAGCACGTTCATGTACCATGGCGTATGGTCCGGCTTGGCACTTATTTTTATGCTCTTGGCCTGAAGCTCTTTTACCAGGTCAGGGTAATCCGGAGCATAGGATTTAAATTTTACGCCGCTTTTCAGCGTTCCGAGTATCTGGTTCTCAGGTTTTGTTATGGTCACTTCAGACACTTCATCCTGCTGGACCTTGAGCATAAAATCCGAAAAACCAATCTCTTCATTCGGCTTTGATGTCTCAAGAAGGTTAAAAACCAGGATCATCATCAATCCGAACAGGACCCATATAATAATACTCTTATACAATGACATTTCCTCCTGACCCTAAGATTAACATATTTCCTTTTGTCTTGCCAATGCTCCGGCCCCTGCCGGTCTTTTTTTGATACACATGACAGACAGGGGATATAGATACCGGGACCATCAGTGTTTATCTGCTTAAAACGATAAGCAGGAATCCGGCAAGCATGATAATGCTGCCCGCTGCCTTCTCGGCGATCTTTTCTTCTTTAAAAAGCAAATGGCCGAACAGGATGCTGAAGAGCAGGCTCGTTCTCTTTACTGAAATCATGTATGCAACATTGGTCATGCTCATGGCGAGCATATGAAAAAGAACCATGGCGGCATAGGTAATGCCGATTGCCGCGAGCGGGCCAATGTCCTTCCGGGTGATCGTAAGCCTGTCTTTGCTTTTATACAGGGCTATCGGGGTGAACACGGCCGTAAGAAGGACAAAATAAAAACTGCCAAAGAAAACGGGGGATGAGTTCGTTATCGCCTTCTTGCCAAGAGAAGAGGTGACACTATAAATAAGCGCCACCGCTATCATCATCATGGACCCTCGTTCCCTGAATACCGCTTTAACAGGCCCCAGAGGAGATTCTCTCGCCTTATGGATATTTAACGTATAACTCCCCGAAGCAATAAGAAGTATCCCGGCAGCTCCGCTGACAGAGACCGTTTCTCCAAGAATGACATAAGACACCAGAATTAAAAAAAGCGGTGTTAATGCAAGAAAAGGCATGGTAAGGCTGATAGGGGAAACCTTCAAAGCCTTTGTGTAAAGGACAATGGCGGTTATCTCAAACGGCAGGGCGATCAGTGTCGCGGTCCAGAATGTTTTATTAAGAGGGGGAATTTCTATAAACAGCAGGCTTGCCGCAAGAACAGGTAGGGAAAACAACAATCTGGCCCACGCAACAAAATACTCGTCCCGGGAAGCAAGCGCCCGTTTAGTTAAAGCGTCGCTCGTTGCGAGCAGGACCGCTGTTAAAAGTGCAAAGATGATCCACAAAATTTACTCCTCAGCAGACAATTGATAGCAAATCATACAATATGAAAATGAATGTCCGGAATCAGCTTATAACAATTAGCCCCCGATATTGACCGTCATGATATTCAGGTCATCTTATTTTTCAATCCCGTATTCTTTTATCTTTGTGAGGAGTGTTTTGTAGCTGACTTTAAGCATCTCCGCAGCCCTGGTTTTGTTGCCATGCGTACCTTCAAGGGCTTTTCTGATCCTCATGGTTTCGGCCGCCCTGAGAGCGGTATGGGATGCTTCCTCAAGTGTTCCTTCCATCGGGATGTTCATCAGCATTGATGCGGGAGAGACGGAAGGGGCCAGCCGGAGATGTTCCTCCGTTATTGTGTCCCCTTCGCAGAGGATCATCGCGCGCTCGATAACATTTTCGAGTTCCCTTACATTCCCTTTCCAGTAATAGCTTTTCAACGTATCCATTGCGGTCTCGCTTATGCACTTGCGCGGCACGTTCATCTCAGCCGCACAAGCTGCGATGAAGTGTTCGGCCAGCACCGGAATGTCGTCCTTCCTTTCCCTCAGAGGCGGGACCGTAATCGGAAACACGCTTAACCGGTAAAAGAGGTCCTCCCTGAATAAATGCCCTGCAACCGCAGCCTCAAGGTCCCTGTTGCTCGCGGCAATGATCCTGATATCGACCGTGACCGGTTTGGAGCCCCCTACCCTGTCTATCTCCCCTTCCTGCAAGGCCCTGAGGACCTTGGCCTGCAGTCCCAGGTCCATCTCTCCGATCTCGTCAAGAAAGACCGTGCCCCTGTCCGCAAGCTCCAGTTTGCCGGGCTTCTTTTCGCCCGCACCGGTAAACGCACCCTTTTCATGGCCGAAAAGTTCGGACTCAAGAAGCTCCTTTGGTATCGCTGCGCAGTTTAATGTAACAAAGGGACGATCTCTCCTCGGGCTTAAATCATGTATCGCCCTGGCAAAGAGTTCCTTCCCTGTGCCTGACTCTCCAAGGAGCAGAACGGTTGTCTTTGTTGAAGATACCTTCTGGATATTTTCTGCGACCGCTATCATCCCGGGACTCTTGCCGATGATATCAGGGATGCCGGCACGATGGGATAACGCGTCTTTCAGCAGAATGTTTTCAGTAACAATCCTCTGGTTTCTGAGCGCCCGGTCTATCAGCATCAGTAGATAGTCCGTGTCCAGGGGTTTGGTAATAAAATCATATGCACCCAGTTTCATGGCGCTGACAGCGGTCTCAACAGACCCGAATGCTGTCATGACAATCACCGGTAACAGCGGGTTCTCCTCTTTCGACGCCTTCAGGACTTCGATGCCGTCTTTCTTCGGCAGCTTCAGGTCGCTCAACACTAAATCAACCTTGCTGTCCCTGACCCTCTTTATCCCCTCGCCGCCGTCCTTTGCAATGATGACCTCGTAACCCGCAAGTTCCAGGGTCTCCCTCAGCATCTGCGCCATCGATTCTTTGTCTTCTACTATGAGGATCTTTTCCATATTAAATTATGCCACCGTCCGGAATAGTCAACTCCCCAGCTTCTTCCTCAACATTTCATTCACAATCTTCGGATTGGCCTTGCCCTTTGTCATCTTCATGATCTGTCCGACGAAAAAACCCATCAACTTGGCGTCTCCTGCCCTGATCCGTTCAACTTCCTGAGGACTCTTGTTTAACACCTCATCTACTATTGCTTCTATCCCGGTTTCATCGCTCATCTGGACAAGGCCTTTTTCATTGACGATGACCTCCGCGTCCCTGCCGGTTTTATACATGTCTTCAAAAACCGTCTTGGCGATCCTGCCGCTGATTACTCCCTTGTCCATCAGTTTCAGCAGTCCCGCAAGCTGCTCAGGCCGGAGCCCGCAATCATCAATCTGCTTGCTCTCTTCATTGAGCAGTCTCATCAGCTCGCCCATGATCCAGTTGCTCACGGCCTTAGGCTCGCCGCCGGATTTTACGGCCTGCTCAAACCACTCAGCAGTCGCCCTCTCGGCTGTAAGCAATTCTGCATCATGTTCAGGAAGGCCGTACTGACTTATAAATCTCTGCTGCCTTGCAGCAGGAAGTTCAACGAGCTGCGACTTGATTTGTTCAATCCATGCATTATCAACTTTTATCGGCATGAGATCAGGATCAGGGAAATATCTGTAGTCATGCGCCTCTTCTTTTGAGCGCATGGACTCCGTGACTCCCCTGGTCGGGTCCCAGAGACGGGTCTCCTGGACAATTCTGCCGCCTTCATTAAGCACCTTTATCTGCCGCCTTATCTCATAATCAAGCGCCTTTTCGATAAAGCGGAATGAATTCATGTTCTTGATC
>Ga0102851_10002652_pt1 | contig 10854 bp, 9 predicted proteins | sample Mud3Dept3metaG_FD_79558 | JGI IMG/M metagenome (GOLD analysis project Ga0102851, IMG submission 79558) | Freshwater wetland microbial communities from Ohio, USA, analyzing the effect of biotic and abiotic controls - Mud 3 Core 4 Depth 3... | ecosystem: Environmental > Aquatic > Freshwater >...
GCAGCGACTTGACCTCGCTGCCGGTCAGCGCGACGCCGGCGACGAACTTCTCGAGCAGCTCGTACTCGAAGCGGGCCTTGCGGTTGACCGCCAGCGGCTTCACGCGCGGGCGGCTTCCTGCAGCAGCGGGACGAGCTCGGGGTCGAACTGCCGCCCCGACTCGCGGCGGATCACCTCAAGCGCGGCCTCGCGCGCGAGCGGCCGGCGGTACGAGGCGGGCGAGGTCAGCACGTCGAACACCTCGGCGAGGTGGATGATCCGGCTGGCGAGCGGGATCTGCCGGCCGACGAGGCGATCCGGGTAGCCGCTGCCGTCCCAGCGCTCGTGGTGGTGACGGATCGCCGCCGCCAGGTTGCCGGGGAACTCGGCGCTCTCGACGATCCGCGCGCCGACGACCGGGTGGCGGCGGTAGGTCCGCTTGTCCGCCTCGGCCGGCTGCTCGAGCCGGTACAGCCGCGGGTAGTCGAGCTCGCGCATGCCGACATCGTGGAGGTAGCCGCCGACCGTCACGAGCTCCTCCTCCTCCTCGTGCAGCTTGAGCGCGACCGCCATGCGCTGGGCGAGCTCGGACACCGACTGCGAGTGCTGCCGCAGGTGGGGGAAGCCGGCCTCGCCCGGCTCGAGCAGGAGCCGTGCCAGGTTGCGCGTCGCGCGCCGGTAGCCGCGCAGCGCATAGGCGAGGTCGAAGTGACGCTGGACCAGCGCGAGCACCGCGCGGCCGGCGACGCCGCGCGACGGCGTGACGACCGAGAAGACGACCGAGACCGGCGGCACGGCGTGGAGCACCGCGCTGTAGATCTCCTCGCCGCGCTTCTCCGCGCCGCCGCTCGGCTCCTCGGCCCAGATCCAGCGCTGCGGCGGCGGCACGCGCGCGCCGAGCTCCTCGAGGTGACGCACCTGGTGCGCGGCGATCGCGTCGCGCTGCTCCTTGGTGAGCGGCATCGCGCGCAGCAGCAGCGCCCGGGCGGCGACGCCGTCGGTGACCGTCACGGCGGTGGCGGTGACGCCCGGGAGCGGCGAAACGGTGCGGGCGACCTGGGCGACCGACTCGACGATCGAGGCGTGCAACGCCGGCGGCGGTGCCTCGGCAGGCGGCGGTGCCGCCTCCGGGGACGGCGCCGGCGGCGATGCCTCCGGCGGAGCGACCGCCGGGGAGTCGGCAGCCGGCTCCGGGGCCGGACCGTAAACGCCGAGCGAGCCGACCAGCTCCTCGAGCGCCTTGCCGATCGCCCGGGCGGCGCTGGCGTCGTTGTGCGTGAAGTGCGCCTTGCGCGCCTTGTCGCGGACGTCGACGAGGCCGATCAGCCGGTCGGCGAGCGTCAGCGGAATCGTCAGCAGGCGGGCGGTGCCGGCGGCCTCGAGGATCGGTCCGAGGCTGCGATCCTCCCGGGCGTCGTTGAGGAAGGCCGGCTGCGTCCGGTGGCGGCGCAGCCAGTCCCACAACGGGTTGCCCACCTTGATCTCGGCCGCCAGGGCGTCGCGCTTGCCGAAACCGTACTGGACGACGAGTTCGAAGCCGGACTGGCTGCTCGCGAGGTAGAGGGCGGCCTTGGTCGCCCCCAGTTCCTCAAGGCACCGGTACAGGAGTTCCTTGAGCCCGCGTTCGGCGTCGGGTCCGACCCCTGGAAGCATGTCCGCTCCTTCGCCAGAAAGAGTCTATCACCGGCCCGCGTGGCAGGAAAGCCACAGTCAGCGGTACGAAAGCCACAGAAACGACCCTTTCCGGGCGGTCGAAAGCGGCTCCGACGCTGGCACGGGTCTGGCAAAGGAAGGCGCCGGAGGTTCGCGATGGCTGGTCAGAAGTCTATCCGTCGTGCGGTGAGCGTCGAGGGGGTGGGTATCCACAGCGGTGCCCGGGCCCGGCTCGACCTGCGCCCGGCCCCCGCCGGCAGCGGCGTCGTGTTCGTGCGCACCGACCTCGGCACGGCGATCCCGGCGCGGGCCGAGAACACCCGGAAGCTCTCCTACGCGACCACGCTCGGCGTCCGTGGCGCCGAGGTCGGCACCGTCGAGCACTTGCTGGCGGCGCTCGCAGGCCTCGGTGTGACCAACATCCAGATCGACATCGACGGCCCCGAGGTCCCGATTCTCGACGGCTCGGCCCAACCGTTCGTCGAACTCCTCCACGAGGCCGGCCTGGTCGAACAGGGCGTCAGCCTGCCCGAGATCAGCCTGCACGAGCCGCTGCGGGTCGGCGACGGCGAGCGCTGGGTCGAGCTGCGGCCGGCGCCGGAGTTCTCGGTCGACTACCGCGTCCGCTACGACTCCGCCGTGATCGGCCGGCAACGTTTCGTCGGCGCGCTGACCGCGCGTCGCTTCGCGACCAGCATCGCCCCGGCCCGGACGTTCGGCTTCCTCCACGAGGTCACCGCGATGCGCGCCGCCGGCCTCGCCCGCGGCGGCAGCCTCGACAACTGCATCGTCGTCGACGGCGAGCGCGTGATCTCCGGTGAGCTGCGCTACGCCGACGAGTTCGTCCGCCACAAGGTGCTCGACCTGATCGGCGACCTCGCGCTGCTCGAGTACCCGTTGCGCGCCCAGGTCGTCGCCAACCGCGCCGGCCACGCCCTCCACGTCGCCGTGGTGCACGAGCTGCTCGCGCACCCGGAGCGCTGGGAGCTGGTCGAGCCGGACCGCTCGCTGCCGTACACCGTTCACCCTTACGCCGGGGAGTTCGAGGCGGCGATCGCGCTGGCGAGCTAAACACCCCGAAACCCCTGCCGGTCCGTCGTTTCGGCCCTGTGGTAATCTTGCCACACCATGCTGGCGTGCGCGGTGTTGCTGGCTGCGGCGATGGCGCCGGAGCTCGAGATCGTTCTCAGCCCGGCGCCGGCCCGGCTCGCCGTCCAGGTCTCGCTCTCCGGTGAGCTGCCCGCCGAGTGGATGGACGGGCTGTCGGCGGGCGCACCGGTCAGCGTGACCTACCGGATGCGGCTGTTCCGCAACCGGCGCTGGCTGTGGGACCAGCGGCTCGGCGGGCACGAGCTCGTCGTCAAGGCGCAGCGCGACCCGCTCACCGGCGTCTTCACGCTGTCGGCCGAGCTCGACGGCGAGATCCTCGCCTCGGGTCAAACCGACGGCCTCAACGAGGCGGTGCACTGGGTCACCCACCCGCCGTCGGCCGACATTCGCGTGCCGCTCCGTCACGAGCCGCTGTGGCTGGTCGGCCGCGCCGAGTTCTTCACCCGCTACAAGCTGCTGGTCATCCCGACCAAGGAGGCCAGCGAGTGGGTGACCCGCGCGGTGCCGGAGGCGCCGTGACCGACTGGCGGCGACGGTGGCAGCGCTACCGGCGGCAGAACCGGTTCCTGATCTCGGTCTACCTCGTGCTCGCGTTGCTCGCGGCGGCGGGGTTCGCGCTGTTCTCGCGCCTGCGCGGCCTGCCCTCGGAGGAGCTGACCAACCGGCTGCTGTTCTTCCTGCTCTGGTGGTTCGACCTGACGCTGATCGCGGTGCTGCTGTTCATCCTCGTCCGCAACTCGGTCAAGCTGCTGCTCGAGCGTCACCAGGGCATTCTCGGCTCGCGTTTCCGCACCAAGCTGCTCCTCTCGTACCTCGTCCTGATCCTGCTGCCGACCGCGCTGCTCTCGGTGCTCGCCGCCGCTCTGCTGTCGCAGGCGTCGGCGTCGTGGTTTACCGCCCCGGTCGAGGAGATGTCGCGCACCGGCACCGAGCTTGCCGCCGAGGTGCGTGAGTCCACCGAGCGCGACGCGCAGCGGGCCGCCGCGACGATCGCCCGCGAGCTCGCGCCGCTCGGTTCCGGCGAGGCGCGCACCGCGCGTCTCGAACAGTTGCACACACTGCTCGGCAACGACTTCACCGGCCTGTCCGTGGCGGGCCGGCCGGTCGTCGAGCTCGCCGACCCCCGCGAGCGCCGCGTCCAGCGGCTGCCGCCGCTCGAGCTCGGGCAGTCGCGGCCGACCGGCGTGCGCAGCGAACGGTCGGGCGGGACGGTGATCGTCCGCGCCTGGCAACGGCTGCCCGACGGCGCCGTCGTCGTCGTCGGGGACGCGGTGCCCGACCGCCAGGCCGAGCTGCAGCGGCGGCTGGCGACGACCGGCGCCGAGTACGAGCGGCTCAAGCTCGAGCGGCCGACGATGACGGCGACCGCGCTGCTCTCGTTCGGGGCGCTCGCGCTGCTGGTCGCGTTCGCCGCGATGTGGCTGGGGCTGTACCTGTCGCGGACGTTCACGGCGCCGCTGCTCGCGCTGGTTGCGACGACCAACCGGGTCGCCGCCGGCGAGACGCTCGAGGAGGTGCCGATTCCGGCCGAGGACGAGGTCGGGCTGCTGGTCGGCTCGTTCAACGCGATGGTCCGCCGGCTGCGCTCGCAGGAGAAGGAGCTGCGCGCGACGGTCGGCCGGCTCGACGCGGTGCTCGGCGCGGTGCGCACCGGCGTCCTCACCCTCGACGCCGAGCGGCACGGCGCGCAGGGCAACCCGGCCGCGGCGACGCTGCTCGGCGAACCCCGGCTTGCCGTCGAGTCCGTGCCGCTCGACGACCTCGCGGCCGCCGGGCTCGGGCGCCTCGTCGACGTGATCCGGGGCGCGCGGGGCCTGCAGCGGACCTCGCTGACGATCCACCGCGGCGGCACCGCCCGCGCTCTCGAGGTGGCGGTGGTGCCGCTCGGCGAGGAGCAGCGGCGGACCGGCTGGGTGGTCGCGCTCGAGGACATGACGCAGCTGGTTCGCGCGCAGCGGCAGGCGGCGTGGAGCGAGGTGGCGCGGCAGATCGCCCACCAGATCAAGAACCCGCTGACGCCGATCCGGCTCGCCGCCGAGCGCATGGCCCGCCACGTCGAGCGCGGCAGCGGCGACCTCGCCGAGGTCGTGCCGCAGGGGTGCCGGTCGATCGTCGAGCACGTCCTGTCGATGCAGGAGATGGTCGACGCGTTCTCGCGCTACGCCCGTCTGCCCGCGACCTCGCGCCGCCCGACCCGGCTCGCCGAGCTGGTCGGCCAGGTCGTCGGCCTGTACGACGGCGTGCGGCCGGGGATCGCGGTGCGCTGCGAGGACCGGCTCGGCGAACGCGAGGTGCTGCTCGACCCGGAGCAGATCCGGCAGGTGTTGTCGAACCTGATCGACAACGCGGTCGAGGCGTCGTCCGACGGCGGCGAGGTGGTCGTGACGGTCCGGCCGGAGGGCGCCGAGGTCGTCGTCGAGATCGCCGACCAGGGCCGCGGCCTCGACGTCGTCGACCCCGACCTGCTGTTCCAGCCGTTCTACTCGACCAAGGGACGCGGCTCGGGGATCGGCCTCGCGGTGGTCCAGCGCATCGTCACCGACCACGGCGGCACCGTGCGGCTCGAGCCGAACCAGCCGCGCGGCGCCCGCGCGGTCGTGCGCCTGCCCGGAGGGGACGCGTGAGGAGCGGGACGATCCTGGTCGTCGACGACGAACGGGGCATCCGCGAGATGCTCCAGGCGGTGCTGCAGGACGAGGGGCTGGCGGTGACCGCGGTCGGCTCGGGCGAAGAGGCCTTGTCGGCGCTCTCGCGCGAGCTGTTCGACCTGATCCTGCTCGACGTCTGGCTTCCCGGCATGGACGGGCTCGAGGTCATGCGGCAGGTGCACGCCGCCGGCCACCGGATGCCGATCGTCATGATCTCGGGCCACGCCTCGGCCGAGCTCGCGGCGCGCGCGGTGCGCGAGGGCGCGCTCGACTTCATCGAAAAGCCGCTCTCGCTCGAACGGGTGCTGGTCAGCGTGCGCAACGCGCTGACCCAGGCCCGGCTGGTCGAGCGGCTCGCCAGCGAGCGCGGCGAGGAGGTCCCGGTCCTGTCCGGCGTGTCGCCGGCGGTGGTGGCCCTGCGCAAGCAGATCCTGCAGGCCGCGCCGACCGACGCGCGCGTCCTGATCACCGGGCCGAACGGGTCGGGCAAGGAGGTCGTCGCCTGGCTCGTCCATCACCACTCGCGGCGGGCCGACGGGCCGTTCGTCGCGGTCAACTGTGCCGCCATCCCGTCCGAGCTGATCGAAAGCGAGCTGTTCGGTCACCTCAAGGGGGCGTTCACCGGCGCGGTCGAGTCGAAGCGCGGCAAGTTCGAGCTCGCCGACGGCGGCACGCTGTTCCTCGACGAGATCGGCGACATGAGCCCGTTGACCCAGGCCAAGGTGCTGCGCGTGCTCCAGGAGTCGAGCTTCACCAGGGTCGGCGGCTCGCAGGAGGTGCGCGTCGACGTGCGCGTGATCGCCGCCACCAACAAGGACCTCGAGGAGGAGATCGCCGCCGGGCGCTTCCGCGAAGACCTGTTCTTCCGCCTCAACGTGATCCCGCTGCGCGTGCCGCCGGTCGCCGAGCGGCGCGAGGACGTGCCGCTGCTGGTCGACGAGTTCATCCGGCAATTCGCCCGGCGCGACGGCATGCCGCCGAAGCGGGTGAGCGCCGCGGCGATGGCCAAGCTGCAGGCGGCCGACTGGTCCGGCAACGTTCGCGAGATCCGCAACGTCGTCGAGCGGCTCGTGGTCATGGTGCCGGACGACGAGATCCAGCCGGACCACCTCGACCTGCGCCCGGGCGTCACGCGCCTGGCGCTGCCGACCGAACTGCTGCCGCTCAAGGAGGCGCGGGCCCGGTTCGAGCGCGGCTACATCGAGCAGGTGGTCGAGGCGTGCGGCGGCAACATGTCGCAGGCCGCCAAGGTGCTCGGCCTCGAGCGCTCGCACCTCTACCGCAAGCTGCGCGCGCTCGGAGTGCGCGAGCGTTGACCGTCCGCCGGCCGGCGCGCTAGCATCGTCAGATCATGCCGTATCCAGGCGACCCCAGCCTCGACCCGTCGGTCCAGCAGCGCGTCATGACGGCGTTCGCCGAGGCGGTGCGGCTGTTCCGCGAGGGCCACCCCGAGGGCACCCGGACGGTGCTGCGCTCGATCCTCGAGGTCGATCCGAACTTCCAGCCGGGCCAGCGGCTGTGGGCCGCGATCGAGGGCGGCGGCAGCCTCGACCTCTCCCAGCTGCTCGGCGAGCTCGCGGCGGTCGCACCGCCCGACACCGAGGGCGGGCTCGGCCGGGCCCGCGAGGCGATGGCGCGGCGCGATTTTCAGGCGGCGCTGTCGCGCGCCCAGGCGGTGCTGCGTGAGCTGCCCGGCCACGCCGAGGCGCGCCAGATCGCGCTCGACGCCCAGCAGCGACTGCGCGCAGCGGGCGAGATCGACGCCCACATCGCCCGCGTCGAGGAGACGCTGTCGTCCGGCATGATCGACGAGGCGAAGAGCTTCCTCGGCCTGGCACGGACGCTCGACCCGACCCACCCGAAGGTGGCCGAGCTCGAAAACCGGCTCCAGCAGGCCGGCGCGGCCAGCGGCGGCGGCACCGGCTTCGAGTTCGAGGTGTTCGAGCACGCTCCCGACCCCGACGAACCGATCCCCCCCGCGCCGGCCGACGCTGCCGGCGAGATGCTGATCGAACGCACCGGCGAGGAGACCTTCCCGTCGGCGGCCGGCAGCGACCTCGGCGCGCCGCCGCCCGCCGCGGCGGACCGACCTGCGCCCGCATTCGCGTTCGACGGTTCGGCCGGGGCCGGCGGGCTGTCGTTCGAGGCGCCGCCGCCCGCCGCGGCCGGCGAGCCGGTCGCCGCCGGCGAGCCGGTCGCCTCGGAAACGGCCGGCCGGATCGCGGCGCTGCTCGAGCAGGGCCAGACGGCGTTCGACGCCCGCGACTGGCGCGGCGCGATCGACGCCTGGTCGCGCGTCTTCCTGATCGATCCGCACAACCAGGACGCCGAGGCCAGGGTTGAGCAGGCACGCAGTTGCCTCGAGGAGACCGATCGCCTCGCCGAGCATCGCTTTTACGAGGCGCGCGAGGCGTTCGACCAGGGACGCCGCGACGAGGCGCGCCGGCTGTGCGAGGAGGTGCTGACGCTGCAGCCGCAGCACCTCGACGCGCAGGACCTGCTTGCCCGCCTCGACGTGCCGGCCGCGGCGCCGCCGCCGCCGGCCGCGCCGGCGCTGGTCACGCCGACGCCGCAGGAACTCGACGAAGAGCTGTTCCGCGACGACTTCGTGCCGGCTTCGAGCGCGACCCTCGAGGAAGGGCTGGCTGGCGGGCTCGCCCCGGCGCCGGCCGAGGCCGCCCGGGCTCCGCGGCCGCGGCGCCGCTTCTCGTCGGCGGTGCCGCTGCCGGTGATCGGTGCCGCGGTCGGTCTCGTCGTGCTGGTCGCGGTGGCTGCTTTCCTGCTCCGCGGCAAGGTGTTCTCGGGCGGCGTCGACGTCGTGGCCCAGGCGCTCGCCGAGGCCGAGGTGACCGCCCAGCAGGGCCGGCTGCAGGACGCCATCAACATGCTCAAGAGCGTCCAGGACCAGAGCGAAGGGGAGCAGGCGAGCCAGCTCTCGCAGCGACTGCTCGAGTACCAGCGCCAGCTCAAGGCCATCTCGACGCCGGCCCGCACCGTCGACGTCGGGCCGATCCGCGAGGCGCGCGCCGCCGGGCAACGGCTCAAGGCGCTGCGCCTGGTCCGGGAGATGCTCGCGCAGGTGCCGGGCGAGCCGGCCCTGGTCGAAGAACAGGCGATCCTGCTCGACTACGCGCGCTCGCTGCCCCAGCTCGCCGACGCCCAGGCCGGTCGGCGGTGGGAGGCGGTGCGCAACCTGTCCGGCGAGATCCTCAAGGCGCACCCGGACGACGCCGAGGTGCGGCGGTTGTGGGAGGCCGCAACCTTCAACCTCGCGGTCACTCACCTGCGCAAGTACCAGGTTGCCCCCGCCCAGTCGCTGTTCGAGGAGCTGGTCAAGGCGACCGGCGACCCGGAGGCGGCACAGCACCAGCGGTTCGCGGCGGCGTACCTGTCCCGCCCGACCGACCCGCGCTACCAGATCTACGTCGGCAACATCGAGCTGCGCGTCGTGGAGTGAGACGGTGCCGCGTCAGCGTCCGCCCGAGCAGCTCGACATCCCGCTGGTCTGGGACCGCCCCGAGGCGGCGCCCGCGGCTCCGCCCGCCGGGTCGTCGCGGCCGGCCCGTCGTGGTCCCGCGGCGTGCGGTCACCTGACGTTGTTCGGCGGCGCGGTGCTCGACCTCGGAGTGCTGCTGCTGGCGCTCGCGGTCGCGTGGCTGGCCGCTGCGCTGACCGGCGTGACCATGCTGCCGGGGCAGATCGCGGTGGCCGCGTTGTTCGGCGTGCTGGTGGCGAGCGTGGTCGCGCTCGGCTGCCTGTGGGGCTGGGGCGGCACGCCGGGCCTGCTGCTGGTCGGAGTCCGCACGTCGTCCCAGGTCACCCTGCCGCGCGCCCTCGACTTCTGGCTCGCCTGGCTCGTGCTGCTGCCGCTGTTCGACCTGCCGCTGCTGATCGGCCGGCGCGGTTCGCGCCCGGCCGAGCGCCTGGTCGGTGCGAGTTTCAGCCTGCGCTGACGTCGCGCGGCGGCGTCGGCACCTCGCATGCCGGCCGAGTTCCGCGGCGCCGCCGTGCCGCCTGCCGTTAAGATAGGGGCGTGCAACCGCGCCTGTCGATCGTGATCCCGGCGTTCAACGAGGAACGACGGCTGCCCGGCACGCTCGCCCGGGTCTGCGACTTTCTCGGCGGTCGGCCGGAGTGGCGGCCGGCCGAGCTGATCGTCGCCGACGACGGTTCGACCGACGGCACGGTGCCGGCAGCCCGTGCCGTCGACCGTCCAGCCGACGTCGATCTCGTCGTCCTGGCGCTCGGCGTCAACCGCGGCAAGGGCGCCGCGGTGCGCGCCGGTCTTGCCGCGGCGCGCGGCGCCCACGTGCTGATCTCGGACGCCGACCTGGCGACGCCGATCGAGGAGATCGACGCGCTCGCCGCCCGCGCCGTGCCGCTCGCGGTCGGGTCGCGCGCGCTGCGGCGCGAGCTGATCACGAGGCGCCAGCCGCTCGCCCGCGACCTGCTCGGGCGCAGCTTCAACCTGTTCCTGCGGCTGCTCGGCCTGACCGCGCTGGGCGACACGCAGTGCGGCTTCAAGCTGCTCGACGGGGCGCTCGCGCACCGGCTCGCCGGAGAGCTGCGGCTCGACGGCTTCGCCTTCGACGTCGAGATGCTCGCGCGCGCCGCTCGGGCCGGGGCGACGGCGGCCGAGGTGCCGGTGCGCTGGAACCATGTCGAGGAGTCGCGGGTCCGCCCGATCCGCCACGGCCTGGCGATGCTCGCCGACGCGTTGCGCGTCAGGCTCTGGCTCTGGCAGGGCCGCTGAAGCGGCGCTCAGGGCGCCGGGTCGATCGCCGCGACGCGCCGCTCGTGGCGGCCGCCCTCGAACGGCGTCGCCAGGAACAGCTCGAGCATCCGGACCGCGTCGTCCGGGTCGGTCGTCCGGCCGCCCAGGCAGAGCACGTTGGCGTCGTTGTGGCGGCGCGCCATCTCGGCGGTGAAGAGGTCGTGGCAGAGCGCCGCGCGGACGCCGCGGTGGCGGTTGGCGGCGATCGCCATGCCGATGCCGGTGCCGCAGACGAGCACCCCGCGCTCGGCCTCGCCGGCGGCGATCCGGCGCGCGAGGTCGTGGGCGAATTGCGGGTAGTCGACCGCCTCGGCCGTGAGCGGGCCTTCGACGAGCTTCTTCTTCCGCAACGCGGCGAGAGCGCGCGCGAACCCCTCGACGACCTCCGTGCGCACGCGCACGACGTCCTCCGGGCGGAGGAACCTGATCTGGACGGCGAGCGTGACCGACCCGCGGCCGACCTGCTTCCGGACGAGCGCCTCGAGGTCGGGCTCGTGCGGGGAGAGGACGGCGGGCGTGCGCAGCGTCACCTTGAGCGAGCGCGAGTTGACCGAGCGCGCCTCGACCTCGACGGTGATGCGGCGGCTCTTCGCCCGGGCGGCCCCGTAGCCCGTCATGCTCCGGGGCATGGCGCGCTACTCCTTCTCGACCGGCTGCGCCTGGTTGACGCTGTCGACCACCGACTCGCCC
>Ga0102851_10002656_pt1 | contig 10850 bp, 8 predicted proteins | sample Mud3Dept3metaG_FD_79558 | JGI IMG/M metagenome (GOLD analysis project Ga0102851, IMG submission 79558) | Freshwater wetland microbial communities from Ohio, USA, analyzing the effect of biotic and abiotic controls - Mud 3 Core 4 Depth 3... | ecosystem: Environmental > Aquatic > Freshwater >...
CAGGTCGGGCTCGGCGATGCCGAGTCGCTCGACCGCGCCGGGGCGGAAGTTCTGCACGAACACGTCGGCGCGCTCCACCATCCGCAACAGCACTTCGCGGCCGCGGGGCTGCTTCAGATCGAGCGCCACCGAGCGCTTGCCGCGATTGCCGTTCGCGAAGAATGCGGAGAGCCCCTCGCGCCGGAACGGCGCGATCCGCAACAGGTCGCCGATCCCGAGCGGTTCGACCTTGATCACGTCGGCGCCCTGATCGGCGAGGATCATCGTGGCGAGCGGTCCGGCGAGGATGGTCGAGACGTCGACGACGCGGATTGCATCGAGCGGTCCGGGCATGCTGCTCTCCTCGTGCGGCGCCGCCAGTCTACCCGCGCCAGCCCTCTGCACTCCGCAAAAAAAGGAATTGCCCGAGAACTTCGATCGGAACTAGGCTGCCGCATCGATCCGGTCCGGCGCACTCCGCTCGTGACCGCGCTCGGGAGCCGCGCATCATGAAACGAAATCTCGCCGTCTTCCTCGCGGTTGCGACCTGCGCGGTCGGCTGCCAGCGACTGATCGACCTCCAGGTCGAGCGCACACTCGCGCGCGTGGACGAGAGCGTGCTGCGCTCGCCCGATCTGCAGATCGTACTGTGCGGAACCGGTTCGCCGATCGCGGATGCGGCGCGCGCGGCGTCCTGCACCGCGGTGATTGCGGGTGGACACTTCTTCCTGGTCGACGCCGGACCGGGGAGCGTCGAAGTCGCCGACCTCGCGGACCTCCCGCTCGGCCACCTCGAAGGTGTCCTGCTCACACACTTCCATTCCGATCACATCGGCGATCTCGGCGAGGCGATCACGCAGAGCTGGATCGCAGGCCGCGCGCAGCCGCTCGACGTCTACGGGCCCAGCGGCGTCGCGGCGATCGTCGACGGCTTCCGCGAGGCGTACGCGGCCGACGTGGAGGCGCGCGTTCTCCACCACGGCGAGCCGTACATGCCGCGCGCCGCGGCCGGGGCGGTCGCACGCGAAACCGCACTCGCGGACGCACCGCTCGCCGACGCGGTGGTCTTCGATCGCGACGGCCTGCGCATCACGATGTTCCGCGTCGACCACGATCCGGTGCGGCCGGCGGTCGGCTACCGCTTCGACTTCGGCGGCCGCTCGGTCGTGATCTCGGGTGACACCAGGAAGAATGCGAGCGTCGTAGCTCATGCGAAGGGCGCCGACCTGCTGATCCACGAAGCGCTCGATGCGGATCTCACCGGGCGCGCGGTCGCCGGAGCGCGCCGGCTCGGCATGGAGCGGCTCGCCAAGCTGGCGTCCGACATCCCGGGCTATCACAGCACTCCGCGCGAGGCGGGCGAGGTGGCGCAGCAGGCGGGCGTCGCGCATCTGGTGCTGACCCATCTGGTGCCGCCACCGCGCAATTTCATCGTGCGCCGGGCCTTCACGAGCGAGGCGAGCGAAGCGTTTCGCGGGGAAGTGACGCTCGGGGAAGACGGCATGCGCTTCGCACTCGCGCCTCGCTAGCCGCTCTCGGCTAAGCTGCGGCCGCGCTCCACCCTGAAGGAGATCCCTCGATGTCGTCCCTCCGCCTCGGTCTCACCGCCGGGTACTCCGGCGCCTCCATGCAGATCAACCGCGAATTGATCCTCGAAGCCGAGCGCCTCGGCTTCTGGTCGGTGTGGAGCGCCGAAGCCTACGGCTCGGACGCCGTCTCCCCGCTCGCGTACATCGCGGCCTTCACCACCCGGATCAAGCTCGGCACCGCGATCATGCAGATGCCGGCGCGCACGCCGGCGATGACGGCGATGACGGCGATGACGATCGATGCGATGTCGGGTGGACGCTTCATCCTCGGCCTCGGCCCGTCGGGTCCGCAGGTGGTCGAGGGCTGGCACGGTGTGGCGTATGGCAAGCCGCTGACGCGCACGCGCGAGTACATTCGCATCGTCCGCCAGATCCTGGCGCGCGAGGCGCCGCTCGAGTTCAAGGGCGAGCACTATCAGATTCCCTACGCGGGACCTGGGGCCACCGGCCTCGGCAAACCGCTGAAGAGCATCCTGCACGGCCGCAAGGAGATGGAGATCTACACGGCGTCGATCGGCCCCGCCGGCATCGAGTGCAGCGCCGAAGTCGCCGACGGCCTGATTCCCGTCTGGATGAATCCGGAGCGCTTCGACCTGCTGAAGCCGCACCTCGACGCGGGCTTCAAGAAAGCAGGCGGTGGCAAGTCACTCGCCAACTTCGACGTCGCGCCGTTCGTCACCTGCATCCTGGGCGACGACGTCGAGAAGTGCCGGATGCCGGTGAAGGGCATGCTCGCGCTCTACATCGGCGGAATGGGCGCGCGCGGGAAGAACTTCTACAACGACTACGCCAAGCGGCTCGGCTACGAAGAGGCCGCCGTGAAGATCCAGGACCTCTACCTCGCCGGGAAGAAGGCCGAGGCGATGGCGCTGGTGCCGAACGAGCTGGTCGACGCGATCGCGTTGGTCGGCCCGAAAGAACGCATCCGCGATCGCCTCGACACGTGGAAGGCGTCGCCGGTGAAGACGCTGCTGGTGGGTGCCGGTCAGCCCGAAGCGCTGCGCGTCCTCGCGGAATCCGCTCTCTAAGCTCGGCGATGCCCGGCCTCGACCGCGAGCGCATCGTCGCTCTCGACAAGCGGCGGGTCTGGCACCCGTACACGTCGATGGACGAGTACGCGGCGCGCGTCGACCCGATCGTGGTGGTGCGCGCGGAGGGCGCGCGGCTCTTCGACGCCGACGGACGCAGCTATCTCGACGCCAATTCGTCGTGGTGGGTGGCGTCGCTCGGTCACAACCACCCGCGCCTGGTGGCGGCGCTCGAACGGCAGGCGCGCGAGAATTGCCACAGCGCGCTCGCCGGCATGACGCACGCGCCCGCAGCGGAACTGGCCGAGGCGCTGTGCAGCGTCGCGCCGCGCCGCGCCAGCCCTCCTGGTCATCAGGCCGGCCCTGCCGATCATCGGCCCGGTCTGGAGCGCGTCTTCTTCAGCGACGACGGCTCGACGGCGGTGGAGGTCGCACTGAAGCTCGCCATCCAATACTGGGCGCAGAACGGGCGGCCGTCGCGCACGCGCTTCGTCGCGCCCGACGGCGACTTTCACGGTGAGACGATCGGCGCGACGGCGCTCGGCGGCGTCGAGTTGTTCCGCCGCCCCTTCGCCGGCGTGCTCGCCGAATGCTTCCACGTGCCGTCGCCCGGGGATCCCGCCGTTTCGTTGGAGACGGCGATCGCCGCGCTCAGCGACCTGCTGCATCGCGAATCCGACACGATCTCGTGTGTCGTCGTCGAGCCGATCGTGCAGGGCGCCGCGGGGATGTGGATGCACGATCCGGCCTACTTGCGCGCCGCTCGCGAAGCATGCGATCGCCACGACGTCTTGCTGGTCGCCGACGAAGTGTTCAGCGGCTACGGGCGCAGCGGTCCGATGTGGGCGTGCCAGCACGCGGGCGTCGTGCCCGATCTGCTCTGCACCGCGAAGGGCTTCTCGGGCGGGATGCTGCCGATGGCCGCGACGCTCGCGACCGAACGCGTTTTCGCCGGTTTCCTCGGCGGTCGCGAGCGCGCCTTCTACTACGGGCACTCGTTCTGTGGCAATCCGCTCGGTGCGGCGGTCGCGCTCGAAGTGCTGCGCGTCTACGAGGAGGAGCGCGTGCTCGAACGCGCGCGACCGAAGGCGGCGCGCATCGCCGACGCGTTCTCGAAGCTCGGCGCGCTGCCCGGCGTCGCGCGCACGCGCGCGCTCGGCATGATCGGCGCGCTCGATCTTGCGGGCGACGCCGGCTACCTCGCCGACGCCGGCTGGCGCGTCTACGAGGAAGCGCGTCGCCGCGGTGCGGTTCTCCGCCCACTCGGTAACGTGATCTACGTGGCGCCGCCGCTCAACATCGACGACGCCGAGCTCGACGCGCTGCTGGCGATCGTCTCCGAGAGCGTCGCCGCCGTGCTCGGCGCCGGCGCACGAGGTCCCGCATGAACACCCGCTCCCTGGCAGTGTCGTTGGCCTGCGCCGCGCTGATCGGCGGGCCGTCGCGCGCGGCGGAAGGAACTCCGGCCGCAACGCCCGAAGCTGCGGCGCCCGCCGCCGCAGCGCCGAAGGCGCCGCCGCCGGTCGCGCAAGATCCGAACGAGTCGTACGGCTTCAAGATCACGCGACAGCTCGTCGATCGCGCGAAGATCATCGCGGGCGGTCCCGGCCGCGACGGCATCCACGCGGTCGACGCGCCAAGCTTCGCCGGCCCGGAAGCCGCCGACGCGATCGCGCCCGAGACGCCGGTGATCGGCGTCTCGATCGGTGGCGACGCGCGCGCCTATCCGATCCCCATCCTCGAGTATCACCAGATCGTGAACGACACGGTCGGCGGCGTACCGGTCGCCGTCAGCTACGACCCGCTCACCGGCGCACCGCTCGCGTGGAAGCGCAGCGTCGGCGGTCGCACGCTGCGCTTCGGCGTGTCGGGTCTGGTCTACAACTCCGGCTTCCTGCTCTACGACCATGAGACCGAGAGCCTGTGGTCGCAGTTCAATGGCCGGGCGATCGCCGGTGCGCTCGCCGGCAAGACACTCGAGCCGCTTCCGCTTCGCCAGGAGAATTTCGCGAGCTGGCTCGCGCGCGAGGCCAAGACGAAGATCCTGATCCCGCCCGAGCCGAATCACTACGACTACAACCAGAGCGCCTACGCGACCTATGTCGAAGAGGACGGCGGCGCGTTTCCGGTGGAGGCGCGCGACCGCCGCTTCCACGCCAAGGAGCTGATGGTGGGCGTCGCCGCGAACGGCAAGGCGCGCGCGTATCTCGCGTCGCTCGTCACGGCGAACGGCGGGCACGCCGAGGACGATCTCGACGGCAAGCAGATCGTCGTTCGCTACGACAAGGAGCGCGGTGTCTTCGAGTACGAGGCGCCGGCCGGCGTCACCGTCACCGAGTCGTATTGGTTCGCGTGGAAGGCGTTCCATCCCGAGACGACGATCTGGAAGGATCCCGGCGCCGTGAAGGGCCGCGAGCCGTAGGTCCGGCGCGTCAGTCGCCGAGCAGCTCCGCGGCGCCGAGGCTTTCTGCGCCGAGCCCTTCGCGGACGACGCGCTCGAGTCCGGCGAGCGCGCGCGCGTTCACCGGCGTCGCGACGTCGTGGCGATCGCCGAGTGCGAGGATGCGACGGTGGTACGCGTCGACTTCCAGCGCTGCGCCTCGCGCGAGGCCCTGCCACAGGCTGTTGTAGAGCGGCAGCCTGCGCGCCGCGACACTGCGGGCGAGCGCGGCGCGCTGGAACGCGATCTCGGCGTCGAGCGAGCGGTCGCGGCCGTCGCACGAGCGCGCCGCGATGCCGGCCGCTGCGAGCGCGTCGCGCGCTTCTTCGAGCAGGCGCGCCTTGCCCTCGGTGAACACGAGCGTCTCGTGATCGTCGCGTCGCACCAGCGCGTTGGGTGTGGACATCAGGTTCACGCAGAGCTTCAGCCAGCGGTCGGCGGCGATGCGTGACGACACGCTCGTGTCGTAGCCGGCGCTGCGCAGAAGATCGGCGACTGCCGTCGCGTCGGCGCCAGCGCCTTCCGGGTGGGCGCCCACCACGATCCGCGCCGCACGCTGTGACCGCGCGAAGTTCGCCGAGACGCGCGTGCAGGTGTGACGGATCACGCCGCCGATCACGCGCGCGAAGCGCTCGGCGAAGACGGCGTCGCCGTCGATGCCGTTCTGCACGTTCACGAGCAGCGCATCCGGCGACGCGTCGGCGAGCAGCGCCGCGGTGGCGCGCGCGTCGGGACCCCGCACGCAGGCGAAGATCGCGTCACGCTCGCCGGTGGGGGTTCCCGCGATTGCCGTGACGCGGGCGTTCCAGCGCACGCCGGTCTCGGGCTCCTCGACGTCGATACCGGACGTGGCGATCTGCTCGGCGTCTGTCTCCCGTCGGGTACAGACCCGCACGGCATGACCCGCCCGCGCGAGTCGCGCGGCGAGCACGAGCCCGATCGCCCCGGCGCCAAACACGGTGATCACGGTCCTGGCGTCCTCTCAATAACCTGACAACCCAATAACCTGACGCCCGGCACCGCCTCAGCGGCGGTCGGCGCTCCAGATGCCGGGGCCGTGGGCGGCGATGACGAGGAAACCGAAGCAGTAGAGAAGCGCGGTCTCGCCGTGGTTGGCGAGCGGGTGGAAGGCCCGCATGCCGTGCGCCATCCAGTATGCGGCTGCCATCATGCCGGAGCAGACGAAGGCGGCCCAGCGCGTCTGCAGGCCGATCGCGACGAGCGCGCCACCCACCAGCTCGATCCCGCCCGCGACATAGAGAAGGGGTGCCTCCATGGCGGGTACCGGCACGGGGTAACCGAAGAGCTTCGAGAGTCCGTGACTCATGAAGAGCAATCCGAAGATGATGCGCATCACGGCGTAGGTTTGCGGGGCGAAAGGCTTCATGAATGTCGCCATGCTTCCTTCTCCGTCGTTCAGATGATCGGCCAATCGTGTGCCCAGGGTCGCGCTTGCTCGAAGGCGTAGGCGGCTTGCAGCACGAGGTCGTCGCGGTGGCGCGGGCCGACGATCTGCAAGCCAACCGGCAGACCCGCGCGCGAAAAGCCGCAGCGCACCGTCGCGGCGGGATGCCACGACAGGTTGAAGGGCATCGTGAAGGAACCGACGTTCGCCTCGGGCTGTCGCTTGCCTTCCACTTCCGAGAGCAGCGGACCGCGCGCGGCGGGCGGGTCGTAGGGAACCGTCGGCGTCACGAGCAGGTCGAAGTGGTCGAAACTCTCGGCGCACCAGCGATTCAACTCTTCGCGCCGGCGCCGGTACGTCGCGAAGCGCTCCGGTGTCATCTGCACGCCGAGCTTCACGTTGGCGATCAAGCCGCGACCGAACTCGTGTTCGCGATCGGGCAGGAACTCGTCGAGTTGGCCGAGCAGCTGGAATACGCCCATCAGGCCCCAATCGCGGCCCGGCTCCGGCGGGCCGCCGCGCACGAACTCGACGTGATGCCCGAGCTGCTCGAAGACGTGCACCGCCTCGCCCACCGCGTCGGCGACGTCCGACTGCACCACCGCGTAACCGAGATCGGCGGCGTAGCCGACGCGCAGTCCATCGGGCAGGCGCGGCAGCACTTCGCGATACGACGAGCCGGGATGCGGCAGCGAGTTCGGATCGAGCGGATGCGCGCCCACCGTGAGATCCAAGTGCAGCGCCGCGTCCTCGACGGTGCGGGTGAGCGGACCGTGGCCGGCCGTGTCGTCCATTACCCAGAACTCGTCGGGACCGTGCGGAATGCGGCCATAGCTGGTCTTGAGACCGAAGCAGCCGGTGAAGCTGGCGGGAATGCGAACCGATCCGCCGCCGTCGCTTGCCGTCGCGAGCGGGATCATCGACCCCGCGATCGCCGCCGAGGACCCACCGCTCGATCCGCCCGGCGTGCGCCCGAGGTTCCAGGGATTGCGCGCCTCGTCGAAGAGCAGGTTCTTGGTGATCGCGGTGGCGCCGAATTCGGGCGCGTTGGTCTTGCCTACCACGATCGCGCCGGCCGCGCGCAGTCGCTCGACCTGCAGCGAGTCGCGCGCGACGAGATTGTCCTTGAAGACGCGGCTGCCGTGCGTGGTGACGAGGCCCGCGGCGTCCTCGAGGTCCTTCACGCCGAGCGGAACGCCTTCGAGCGGTCGCGCTTCGCGGCGCTGGATGCGGGCTTCCGCCAGGCTCGCGTCGGCGAGCAGCGCAGCGCGGTCGCGCATCGCGACGAAGGCGTTGAGCTTGCCGTTCACCGCGTCGATGCGGTCGAGCGTCGCCTGCATCAGCTCGACGGGGGAGAGCTCGCGGCGCGCGAGCAGTGCGGTGATTTCGGTGAGCGGACGACGCAGCAGATCATTCATGGGGGACCTCCCGAAGCCGGCCGAGTCTACCACCGGCGACCGCGAGCGGACCGAGCCTTCACGCCGACGGTAATCCCAGAGGCGTTCCGCGCGGATCGAAAGGCGCGCCGAGCGGGAGGCGCCGCTTTCGGAGCGCCGCCAAGATCGGCCTCGTTTCGGGGTCGAGAGGGCCGATATCGGGCGTTTTTCCTTTGACGCCGGCAACCAAAGCCGTATGATGCGCCGCAACTCCGGTGACACGGAGATCCAACAAACCAAGCCACCCGTGCGATGTCGTGGCGTGGCTAGCCAAAGGACTGGGGGGAACGATGGCAGCGAAGAAGAAGGCAGCGAAGAAGAGCGCCAAGAAGGCGACGGGCGATCTGATCATTTCGAAGTCGCGCGTCAAGGCGGCGACCAAGAAGTGCAATGTCGGTGGTGACTTCTACGGCGCGCTCGACGCGGCCGTGCGCAAGATCATCGCGGGCGCCGAAGAGCGCGCGCAGGGCAACAAGCGCAAGACGCTGAAGCCGGTCGACATCTAGTCGCACCGCGCCGAATGCAAGAGGGCCCGCGGGCTGGTGTCCGCGGGCCCTTCTACGTTGCACCTTCCAAGATGCGCAGTTCCCAACGAGACGACGCACGCGCAGAGCGCTACGCGCCCTGCTGCGACCACGCGGGCTGCGCGCCGCCATCCGCGCTGACGCGCCACGGTGTCCAGACCAGCACGAGCGGGGAGACGTCGAGATCGGCCTTGCGCGCCGCGACGCGGACTTCCTCCAGCCCGATGGCTTCGACGCCGCGCGCTTCGAGCGCCGCGATCTCCTGCTGGCAGCTCTGCTCCAGCTCCGCGAGCTTCGCGTCGATCTGGCCGGCGCGATCCTCGGCGCGGCCGACGTCGCCGCGTTCGTCCGCTGCGCGACCGATCCCGCGCATCGCCGTCGCGGCGCGACCCACGTTGGTGCGGCTCGCGAGCTTGCGACCGAAGAGGGCGCCCACCACGCCGGCCCCGATCGAGATCACCGTGTCCATCTTCTTCGCTGCGTATTGCTCGCGCTCCGCCCCGACGCGCTGCTCGGCGCGCGCCTTCTGATCGCGCAACGCCGCGAGCTGCGGTGCGAAGCGCGCGCGCAGCTTCTCGACCGCAGAGTCGCGCGACTCGCGCAGCGCGTCGCGCAGGCGAACGCGGAACTCCCCCTCGCTCTCGCCGGGTCTCGAGGTCTGCTCGGGGTCCGTGCTGCGAAGCAGCACGAGCGCTCGCGCCTGATAGAGATGCGCGGCGAGCGCCTTGCGCCAGCGTTCGTAGCTCTCGGCGCGCAGCGCCGCGGCCGGCAGCTCGGCGAAATGCGCACCGGCGGCGGGCTCCGCCTCGAGATCCGGCGCAGCGCGACCGATCTCGCTTCCGCCCTCCCAGGGCGCTGCCGCACTCGCGGCGTCGAGCGGCGCGAGCCAGGTCGCCTTCTCCCAGCAATCGACGCCGGCCTTCGCGAGCGCGTAGTGCAGCGAGGCGACACCGAGAAGAGACGGCCGGTAGACGATCGGCCCCGAGCCGCTCGTCGCAGGAAGGAAACGCTCGGTGATTCCGCCTGGGGTGGGCGGGCGAGCCGTCGCCGACGCGCTGGCCGCGGTTGCGGACGCGAGCGCGTCCGCACGGGCTCGCTCGCGTTCGGCTCGCTGCGCACCCGCTGCGTTCGCTTGCGGAGCCTCGTTGGCGCTGGGCGCGAGCTTGCGGATCTGCTCACGCGTGAGCGGACCCGCGAGATACGAGAGCGCCCAGCGCGACTGGAACACGACCGGCTCGTCTTCGTGCACGTTGCGCAACAGGAAGGTGCGCGGCGGCAATGCCGACAACGTCGCGTCGAGCGACGCGCGGTCGAAGCCCGCGCCGGCTGCGACGCCTTCGAGTCCCTCGATCACGCGCGCCTTGTCGCGTTCGGTCGAGAGCCGACCCAGGAACCAGGTGCCGGCGTTGGAGAGACCCTTGTAGTCGAGATCGACGGGATTCTGCGTCGCGAGCACGACGCCGAGCCCGTAGGCGCGCGCCTGTTTCAGCAACGTCAGCATCGGTGTCTTTGCCGGCGGGTTCGCAACCGGCGGGAAGAAGCCGAACACCTCGTCCATGTAGAGCAGCGCGCGCAGCGACGACGTACCCGACTGCGCCCGCATCCAGGACACCAGTTCGGAGAGCACCAGCGTCACCACGAACATGCGCTCGGCGTCGGAGAGGTGGGCGATCGAAAGGATCGAGATCCGCGGGCGTCCGTCTTCCGTGTAGAGCAGTCGCGCGGCGTCGAGCGGCTCGCCCTCCGTCCATGCGGCGAAACTCGGCGAGGCGGCCAGGTTGTTCAGCGCCAGCGCGAGCTGGGCGCGCTCCTTGGCGGGAAAGAACGACTCGAGGTCGAGCACGCCGACGCGCTCGAGCGGCGGCTTCTGCACCTTGGCGATCAGGCCGGCGAGATCGAGCGGGTCGCCGTCTCGCCAGGCGCGATCGAGCAGCGTCGCGACGAGGATGTGTTCGCGGCTGCGCAGCGGGTCCGCGTCGATGGCGAGCAGACCGAGCAGGCCCGAAACCGTGCTCTGGACGCGCTCGCGCAAGGCCTCCTCGTCTGCGACCACGGCCGCTGCCGGCGCGCGGAGCGAGCGCAGCAGTGCGAGCGGTCTCCCGGCCCGCGAGCCCGGCGTGTAGATCGCGCGGTCCGCCGCGGCTGCGAAGCGCGCGATCCGCTCGGGCGGCTGGCCCCACTCGGCGAGCCCGGCGCGCCAGCGATCCGCGACCGACTGCGCCTCCTCGTCGGGTGTGCGGCCGTGGCGCGCCGCTTCCGCTTCGTCGATCCAGGGCCGAAACGAAGCGGCGTCGAGCGACGGGAAGCTGAGCAGCAGATCGCCGAGGTCGCCCTTCGGGTCGATCGCGATGACGGGAACGCCGTCGATCGCGGCTTCCTCGAGCAGCGTGATGGCCAGCCCCGTCTTGCCACTGCCCGTCATGCCGACGATGACGGCGTGGGTGCAGAG
>Ga0102851_10002657_pt1 | contig 10849 bp, 10 predicted proteins | sample Mud3Dept3metaG_FD_79558 | JGI IMG/M metagenome (GOLD analysis project Ga0102851, IMG submission 79558) | Freshwater wetland microbial communities from Ohio, USA, analyzing the effect of biotic and abiotic controls - Mud 3 Core 4 Depth 3... | ecosystem: Environmental > Aquatic > Freshwater >...
AGGATGCGGGCTGCCATGGCCGAAGCGTATCCCGTGACCCGCGGCTCTCCAGACGCGCCGCGTCGCGTCACCGTTTCGTCGCCGTCACTCCGCCTTCCAGCCATGCAATCCGCACGCCAGCGTGCCCCGGGGGCCTCTGATAGAGTGCGCGCGCCCATGCGCCCGCCTCTCCCGATCGCTCTCGCACTCACGCTGGTCTGCGTCGCTGCGGCTGCCTCGCTGGCCGCCGACCCGCAAGCCGCCGCGCCGCGCAACAGCGGGGACGCCCCCGCGAGCGACGGGCGGACCGGCCGCCAGATCTACGACGCAGTGCTCGCCAACCGCTTCCGCGCGACGCGGCAGAACGCGCGTCTGGTCTCGGGCGATCGCTCCGACAACGCCCTCGAATCGCGCATGACGGTGCTCTGGAAGAGTTTCCGCGACGCGAACGACGACGCCACGGAGGGCGTCTTCTCGAAGACGGTGGTGCGCTACACGCACCCCTTCGACCTGCGCTTCTCCGCGTACCTCGTGATCAACAACGCGGACCGCCCCGACGACCAGTTCGTGTACCTGAACAGCCGCCGCCGCACCCGCCGCGTCAACCTGCGCGGCGAACCCGTGCTCGGCAGCGACTTCGGCTTCGAGGACGTGATCCCGCGCGAGATCGAGGACGCGGAATACAAGCGGCTGCCGGACGAGGCCCATGACGGCCGCGCCTGCTACGTCGTGGAGGTCGTCCCGGTGGCATCGGCGAACTCCGAGTACTCGCGCCTGCGCAGTTGGATCGACAAGCAGCATCCCGTCGTGCTCCGCACGCAGTACTGGGATCACGACGGCATCGCGGTGAAGGAAGGGACGGCGCCGTTCGCGGAGGTCCGCGAGATCGAGGGCGTCTGGGTTCCCATGCACGCCGAGATGAAGAACCTGGTCAGCGAGAGCTGGAGCCGGCTCGTGATCGAGGATTTCGAGCCCAACCCCGTGCTCGATCCCGGCGAGTTCTCGCAGCGCCGTCTCGAAACGCACTGAGTGATGGCTACGCCCGCGTCTTCACCAGCAGCGCCGGCATCAGCACGAGTTCGGACGCCAGGCAGAACCCGACCGTCAGCGCGAACAGCATCCCGAACTCGCGCAGCGTTGCGAAGCTCGACAGCGCGATCACCGCGAAACCCACCGACAGCATGATCGCGGCGGTCGCGATCGGCACGCCGATGCGCAGGCCCGTGACGCGCGCCGCGTCGGCCGGCGCGAGACCCGCGTTCCGCTCGCGGCGATAGCGCACCAGGAAGTGCACGGTGTCGTCGATCGCGATGCCCAGCGCGACCGAGCCGATCAAGCTGGTCGGCAGCGAGAGCGACGCGGCGCCGAGACCGAGCAGGCCGAAGTACATCGCGACCGGCAGCAGATTCGGGATCATCGCGATCACGCCGAGTTTCCACGAACGCAGCGCCCCCGTGACGAACACGAAGATCACGCCCGCGGCGGCGGCGACGGACAGGAACTGCCCGCCGGCGATCCCGTCGGCGCTGCGCGCCAGCAGGATGGCGTTGCCCGTGGGCTCGCCGCGCAGGCCCGGCGGGAGCACCTCGCGCAACAGCGCTTCGAGGTGCGCGACCAGCTCGCGCACGGCGGCCGACCCCACTTCGCCGGTGCGCACCACCAGGTTCGCGCGCGACTGGTTCACGTTCGCGAAGCGCGCCACCTCCTCCTTGGGCGCGAGTTGGAACAACTCGGTCACCGCGCTGCGATCGTCGGGGATGCGCTCCTCGGCCGGATCGTCGCCCTCGATGGCGCGATTCATCACGCGCAGCGTGTCGGTGATCGCGGCGCTGCGCGAGACGCCCGGGATTGCGTCGGCGCGCGCCTTCAGCGTCTCGATCGCGTGTAGCGCGGCGGGCTCGCGAAAGGTTCCGGGGCCGTCGCCTTCGAGCACGACGTAGATCGGGATCGCGCCCGAGAGGCGTCGATTCACCGCGTCGAAGTCCCGGCGCACTGGCGAAGCCTCGTCGAAGAACGAGAGGTAGTCGGTGTCGATCACGATGTTGGGAATCGCGAACGCGGAGACACCCGCGGCTACGACCCCGGCCGCGATGCAGCGCTCGGCGTGGCGCGCGCTGGCGGCCGAGATGCGCGCGAGTCCCTGCTTCAATTCGAGCACGAAGCGCTCGCTCCAGCGCGCGAGCGACGCGGGCAGCGCCGAGCGATCGCGTCGCGGCGGCAGCAGCGCGAGCAGCGCGGGCAGCGCGCTCTGCGCAAGGAACGTCACGCAGCCCACCCCGAGCACGGCAAAGGCGCCGAACTCGACGATCGCGGGGACGTCGGAGAGGCACAGCGCGCCGAAGCCGATCTCCGTCGTCGCCGCCGCGATCGCCATCGGCAGCGATTCATGCGCGAGCGTGCGGGCCGTGATCTCGCGCGCGTCGCCGGGCCCCGCGCGCTCCTCGTCGAAGCCTGCCAGCATGTGGATCCCGAAGACGCTGCCGATCGCGATCAGCTCGGGCCCGAGCATCGAAGACAGGATCGTCAGCGGGCGGCCGAGCACGGCCATCGCCGCGAAGGTCCAGAGCACGGCGATCAGCACGTTGGCGAGCGGCAACACCACGCCGCGACGCGTTCCGGTGGCGAGCGCGAGCACGAACGCGATCGCCAGCACCGCGAGCGGAACCAGCACGGTGAGATCGCGCACCATCCCGCGATAGACGCTCGCCTTCGCGTGGGGGCGGCCCGCGACGTAGAAGCGGACGCCGGGTCGCGTCGCGGCGTCGAGCAGCGCGCCGATGCGTTCGTCGAGACCCGACGCGATGAACTCACGGTCGCTCATCTCGCGGAAGCGCACCGAGATCCCGGCGGAGTGCCCGTCCTCGGAGACCAGGTTGCGGCGCAGCAGCGGATCGCCCAAGGCCCGCGCGCGCAGCGCCGCGAGTTCCGCGGGTTGCTGCGGAACCTCGTCCATCAGGCGACCGACATCGACCCAGTCTTTCTCGGACACGTAACGAAACGACACCGTGTCGGCCAGACTTTGGACGCGGCGAACGCCGGGCAGGCGCGCGATCTCGCGGTGTACGCGCTGCAGCAGCAGCAGGTTGTCGCGCTCGAAGAGGTCGCGGTCGGTCTCGAGCGCGATCACGAAGATCTCGTCGTTTCCGAATTCGCGGACGGCGCGCTCGTAGACGGCGCGCGCCGGATCGCCGCGCGGGAGCAGCGGCTCGGTCGACGGGTCGAGCGCGAGACGCAAGCCGGGTGGATCGAGGCGTACGACGGCAAACAGCGCCGCGAGCGACACGACGCCGATGCCCGCGAGCACGAGCGCGGGCCGCGCGACGACGAGGCGCGGACGTCGGCCCAGCGCGGTGGAGAGCGCGAGCAGCAACACGCCGGCGAGCAGCGCGCCGAACACCGCCGGGTCCGCGATCAGCCCCTGCACCTTCGTCCCCCGGCGAGCCCCCGCTCCGCGCTGCGCATGGTAGGCCCAACGACGTCGCTTCGGCCGAGAGATCTGCGGTTGTCGGTCCCGGGGGCGAGGGGCATACTGCGCGCTCGTCGCATGCCGGGGCGTGGCGCAGTTTGGTAGCGCGCTTCGTTCGGGACGAAGAGGTCGCTGGTTCGAATCCAGTCGCCCCGACCATACGCGACGCCGGGCCCCGGTCACCGCCGGGGCCCGGTTTCGTTTCGCGAAGCCCGCGTCGCATCGCCAGCATCTCCTCCGTCGCACGCGCAATAGGCAACTCCCGCCGCGTCGCGGCGCTGCGACGGCGAAAGCGCAGGCGCCGAACAGACACGAGAACGCTGTCAGCGCGCGCGTCGCGTCGCGAGCGCCGGCAGCTCACCGGCAGCTTCGGATGATTCCGTTGACAAGATGGGTGCCGGACTGGCAGGATCGGCTCGCCCGTTCGCACCCATGCGGCGGCATCCTGCTGGAGCCCCCCGATGAATCATGCTGAGCTCGCGTGGGAGTTTGCGGATCTCTTCGCCGAGCTCGACGTCGAGAATCTGAACGAGATCCTCGCCAAGAACGTCGCGCTCGAAACCCTCGACTTCTTCCAGCAGTACGGCGAGGCGTTCGCCTCGGCGGCTGGCATCGAAGGCGAGACCGCCGACCGCCTGCCCAATCTACTCTTGATGGGTTACCTGCTGCGCGTCGTCGAAGAGCGGCTGGACGACGGCGAAGAAGAGCCGCTCGCCTGATCGTGACACACGCGTGACGCTCCCCGAACTCTGGCCCAAGGGTCGTCGGCTGCTGCTGCTGCGGCACGGCGAAACCTATGAGCCGCGCCTCGACGCGCCGATGGCGGGACCCGACGAAGATCCGCAGCTGCCGCTGACGGAACGCGGTCGCGAGCGCTTGCGAGAAGTGGCAGCGTGGATCGCCCGGGTTCCGATCGAGAGCGCGTATGCGTCGCCGTACCGGCGCGCCCAGGAGACCGCACAGATCGTCGCGGAACCGCATGGACTCAGGGTTGCCACGCTCGGCGCACTCTCCGAGTTGCCGCTGCATCCGCCGCCCGGCGGAACGCTGCGCGACGTCGCGCACCGCTACATCGGTCTGGTGCGCGATCTCGCCGAACACGCGCCCCACGAAGTGCTGCTGGACGGCGATCGCTCGCTCGGCGACATCCTCGACGCCGCGCTCGCGGAGATCCGCGTCGCGATGGAACGCGCGACCGGCACGGTGCTCGTGGTCGCGCACGGCGGGCTGAATCGCTTCCTGCTCGGCCACTGGCTCGGCATGCCGCCGGAGCGCGCGATCGGCATCGAGCAGAACTTCGCGTGCGTGAACGTCGTGGAGTTCGTGGGCAGCGGACATCCGTGGGTTCGGGCGCTCAACGTCACGCTGCACGATCCGCTGAAATCCGAGTCCCCGGGCGTGTAGGAGAACGGCGTGGCGAATTCACTTCGAGTGGTGCTCAGCAAGGACGCGCCGGCTCCCATCGGGCCGTATTCGCAGGCGATCATCGCGGGCGGTTTCGTCTTCGCCGCGGGCCAGATCCCGCTCGATCCCGCGACCGGCAAGCTCGTCGAGGGCGACATCGAAGTGCAGACGGAGCGCGTGCTGCAGAACATCCGCGCCGTGTTGGCAGAGGCCGGCACGGCGCTCGCGAAGATCGTGAAGACGACCGTCTTCCTCGTCGATCTCGCCGACTTCCCGCGCATGAACGCGGTCTACGCCCGCCACTTCACGAGCGACCCGAAGCCAGCGCGCTCGACCGTCCAGGTCGCCAAGCTGCCGGCCGGCTCATCGATCGAGATCGAAGTGGTCGCGGCGATCTAGGCGCCTGACCAAGATCGATCGCGTCTCTGGGAAGCCAATGCGGGAGGCGCGGGGGCGTGACGTTCGTCCAGAACGTCCTCGGCGGACGGGCGTCGTGGCTTCGCGTCGGCGCTTCGAGACCGCCTGCGGATTGTTCTGGCCGAACGCCCCGCCCCCGCTACTTGCAATCGTTCTGGGACTTCCGTTCATGAGAGAAAGACGGGAAGCCCAGCGCGGGCGGGGGACTCGGCCGAAACAATCCGCAGGCGGCCTGCCAACTCACGCCGCGAAGCCGCTGGCCTCCCGTCCGCCGAGGACGTTTCGGACGAGTCCACCGCCCGCGCGCCTCGCAGCAACGATTCTAGGCGGGTGCAGCGAAGTCGCGGGTGAGGCGGCGGAGGTTCACGGCGTTCACGACGACGTGTGCGACGACTGGCGCCACGAGGTTTCCGGTTGCGGCGTAGAGTCCGCCGAGCAGGAAGCCGGCGGCAAGCGAGAAGAGCGACCAGGGCAGCAGCTCGCGCCGGGGTACCAGGTGCGCGAGCGCGAACACGAAGCTCGCCCAGACGAGGCCCACCTGGGGCTGGAGTGCGCCGCGGAAGAACGCTTCCTCAGCAATCCCACTCGACAACGCCAGGACGAGGCAGTCGCGGATCTCGAGTGGGCCGATCACGTCGGCCAGCGCCCGCGCGAGCGCCTGGCCCAAGCGGGTGCGCGCGGTCAGCTGCGCGGAGCCCGCGACCACCACCAAGCCCGCCGCGAGTCCGAGCAGCGGATCGCGCAACCAGTGGACGCTGTCGGCGGCCGAGGCGACGAGCAGGCTCTCGCGCTGGAATCCCACGCGCCAGAGCACCGCTGCACCCAGAAAGACCGCGTAGAAGACCAGGCCCCGGTGCACCAGCGGGTTGGGCGTCTTCATCCTTCCAATCCCCTCCGCGCACCCAGATCGGTCGCGTTGACACCCGCGGGTCGATCCCGGTAGGTTGCGCCTCGAACGGGTCGGGCGCTCTCCCCCGAGGGCTCCGGCCTTTTCGTTTCCACTCTTGTCTTCCGGCCCGGACATCGACAGAGTCGGGATCGAGAAAGTCGGGGAAGTGGGGGCCGTAGCGCCGCCCGCTGCCGGAGAGGCGATGTAATGGCAGATCGGGTGCCCATGAGGCCGAGCAGTTACGCCACGCTCGAGGCCGAGCTGAAGCGCCTCAAGAGCGTCGAGCGGCACAAGATCGTCAAGGAGATCGAGATCGCCCGCGCCCACGGCGACATCTCCGAGAACGCCGAGTTCCACGCGGCCAAGGAGCGCCAGTCCCACATCGAGGGACGCATCACGCTGCTCGAGGATCGCCTCGCGCGCGCCCAGGTGATCGACCCGAGCGGCCAGAGTCCCGACGTCGTGCGTTTCGGCGCCACCGTCCAGCTCGCGGACGCGGAGAGCGGCGACGAGGTCACGTACACGATCGTCGGCGAGGACGAGGCGGACGTGTCGAAGGGACTGATCTCGGTGGGCTCTCCGATCGCCAGGGCGCTGCTCGGCAAGCCGGTCGACGAACTCGTCACGGTTCAGGTTCCGCGCGGCAGCCGTTCGTTCGAGATTCGCTCGATCGAGTTCGAGTAGCCGCCCACTTCGGGTAGCGGCCGGGCCGGTCGATTGATTTTCGGGACCCACTTCTTAGAATGCGCGACCGTTCCCCGGTAGCTCAGTTGGTAGAGCAATCGGCTGTTAACCGATTTGTCGTAGGTTCGAGTCCTACCCGGGGAGCCAGCTCCGCTCCGACGGATCCGCCGAGGCTTCGATCGTGAGCCACCCGAGTGCAGCGCCTCACGGTCCCGGCCGGCGCTTCCCGCGCCGGCTCCTCGTCGCGGCGGCGCTGCTGCTCGGAGTCCTCGGCGGCGCCTTCTTCGCGCTGCGCACAGGCGTCCGCCTCGTCGAGCGGCAGGTGACGGCCGCGCTCGGACCGGGCAGCCAGATCGGGAGTCTGCGCGCCGGCTGGAACGACGTCGAGATCACGGATCTGCAGATCGCCGCCCCGGACGGTTGGCCCACCCCCGAGAGCCTGCGGGCCGAGCGGGTGCAGATCTTTCCGAGCTGGCGCTCGCTCGTCTCCGAGCGGATCCAGATCGCGCGTATCGAGGTGACCGGCGCCTACCTCTCTGCACTCCGCACGCGAGACGGGAAACTGCGCGTGCTGCCCACGCTCGTCGAGGGTCGCGACGCGGCCGGCGCACCTGCACAGCCGACACCGAGCGGCAATGCGACGCCGGGCGCCGCGCCGGCGCCGGCACCGACACCCGCGCGCACGGTCTCGATCGGCGAACTCCGCATCGCGAACGGCACGCTCGAGCTCTTCGACGCCAGCGTTGCGAGACCGCCGTCGAGGCTTCATTTGCAGCAGATCGACGCGACGCTGCAGGATGTCGTCGCGCCCGGACTCGCCGGCCAGATGCCCTTCGACATCGAGGCCGTGCTGGACGGACCGCAGCGCGACGGCCGCGTCGCGCTCTCGGGCTGGCTCGACGCCAGCACGCGCGACCTCGAACTCACGGGATCCCTGCGCGCGGTCGACCTGCTCGCACTCCAGCCCTACTTCCTCGAGCGCAAGGGGATGCGCTTCGCGGGCGGCGCGCTCGATCTCGACATCGAGGCGCAGGTTCGCTCGCGCCGGCTGCACGCGCCGGGCCGACTCACGCTCTCGCAGCTCCGCTTCGCAAGCGGGGGAGGCGCCAGCGCGACGATCCTCGGCGTCCCGCGCGATCTGGTGCTGAAGTCCCTGCAGGCGAAGGGCGGCCAGATCGCCCTCGACTTCTCGCTCGACGGCGACATCGACGATCCGAAGTTCTCGCTCAACGAGATGCTCTCGACGCGCATCGCCGTCCAACTCGCGAAGGAGCTCGGCTTCAACGTCGGCGGACTCGTCGAAGGAGTCGGCGGCCTGGGACTCGAAGGGGTCGAGGGAGCCCGCAAGGCTGCGGGGGGGATCGGCTCGGCGCTGCGCAAGCTGATTCCGGGCCGCAAGTAGCGCGACGCGGTTTCGCCGCCGGGCGCTGCGGATACACTCCCGGCCGGCGCGGCCGGAACGCGCCGACAGAGGGGGGCAGTTCATGAAGCGCGTCCGTGGCGCAGCGCGGGGCAGGCTCGCCGCTTCGCTCACGATCGCTGCTGTGGCGATCGCGCTCGGCCTCGGCGTCGCGGTTCCGCCGAGTGGGGCACAAGAAGATTCGCCTCGCGCGGAGCCGCAGGCCGAGGCGCCCCGAGCGGTAGCGGCGCCCGAAGCCGAACCGGCGCCGGCCGCCAGGCCCAACGCAGCGAAGCGATCGGCGGCCGCGAAGCCGCCCGCATCGCCCGCGCCACCGCCGGCGCCGCCGAGCGAGCAGGCCTGGGTGCGCGGCGAGGTGCGCGTGAAATTCCGCGCCACCGCGTCGCCGACGAGTGCGCCGGTCGGTGTCGCGAAGACGGGCGAGCAGGTGGGCGTCTTCGAGCGGCGCGGCGAGTGGGCGCGCATCCAGCTGGGCGACGCGATCGGTTGGCTGCCCAGCTCGTTCCTCGATTCGAAGCCGCCGCCGCTCGAACACGTGGCGCAACTCGAGGCGCAGGTCGCCGACTTGCAGGCGAAGCTCGACGCCGCAGTGCGCGAAGCGGGCGAGGATCGCGAGCGCGTCGAACGACTCTCCACCGCCGATGCCGAACGCGCGGAGGCGATGCGCCGGCTCAGCGAGGAAAACCGCGACCTGCGCGCGGGCGAGCGCTGGCCCTACCTGGTGACGGGCGCGGGTATTCTCGGCATCGGCCTCGCCGTCGGGCTGTTGGTGCGCGGCGGCACGCGACGCTCGTCCTCGCGCATTCGCTTCTGATCGAGGAATCATGAGCGACGTGCTCCGCATCGAGAACCAGATCCGCTGCGGCATCGTGCTCTCGGGCGCCGATCGCGCGGCCGCCCGCAGCCAGGCGCAGCGCGCCGAGTCGCTCGGTTTCGATTCCCTCTGGGTCGGCGATCACATCGCCTTCCACGTACCGATCCCGGATTCGCTGGCGATGCTCGCCTTTGCCGCCGGCGTGACCGAGCGCATCACGCTCGGCACATCGGTCTATCTGCTGCCACTGCGCCATCCGACGCTGATCGCGAAGACCACCGCGACGGTCGATTGGTTGTCGGGCGGCCGGCTCGTGCTGGGCGTCGGCGTGGGCGGCGAGTTCCCGCCCGAGTTCGACGCGACGGGCGTACCGGTGGCCGAGCGCGGCGCGCGCGCTGACGAGGCGATCGGCGTGGTTCGGCGGTTGTGGACCGAAGACGGCGTCGCACACACGGGCAAGCACTTCCACTTCGGCGCGGTGACGGTGGCGCCCAGGCCGCTGCACGTACCGCCGATCTGGGTCGGGGGTCGCGCACCGGCGGCGATGCGGCGCGCGGGCCGCCTCGGCGACGGCTACATCTCACACATGTGCGACGCCGAGCGCTATCGCGAAAACATGGACGCGATCGCGAAGACGGCGCGCGACGCCGGCCGCCGCGACGTCGCCTTCACGCCCGCCTGCTTCCTCTTCAGCTTCCTCGAAGACCGCTTCGAGGACGCCGCGACGAAGGCCGCCGGGCTGCTCGGCAGGATCTACCGCCGCGACTTCTCGGACGCGGCGAAGCGTTACTGCCTGCTCGGGCGCCCAGATGATTGCCTCGAGCAATTGCGCGCCTTCGCGCGCTCGGGTGCGCGCCACTTCATCCTGGTGCCGCTCTCCGATCCGGCCGCGTTCGCGGAGCGCGCCGCCGCGGAGATCCTGCCGCAGTTGCGCTCGCTCGCGGACTGAGGAGCGCCGGCCCGCGCGCGAGCGGAATCCGCGCGAACGAAACGAGTGACGCGAGCCGGGGTGGATTTGGCAGCAGCGGAACAGCCGAGCAGCGCCGGGGCGGCGATCGCGGCGGACGGCGACCGACTCTCGGCGCGCGCCGTGCTGCGCGTACTCGTGCGCTGCATCCGCGTGCTCGGCGCCGCACGCTGGCATCTGATCGCGCTCTGCGTCGCCTTTTCCGCTCTGGCGCTCGCGCTGCTGGTGCCGTCGCTGCTCTTCCTCGACCTGTTCTGGACGCGCGCGCTCCAGGGCGAAGCGCTGCCCGCCGTGCAGGCCACCCTGCTGCGACTCGACCCCGCCGTGACCGTCGGCGTACCCGCGCTGTCGATCGCCGTGCGGCGCAGCGTGGCGCTGCGCACGGTGATCGGCGGGGTCACGATCACCGCGCTGGCGCTGCCGCTCTTCTTCGCGCTCTGGTACTACCAGATCTGGATCCTGCAGCGCATCAACCAGGCGTTGCGGATCGAATTGCTCGATCGCTTGCAAGCGCTGTCGCTGCGCTTCCACAGCGAAGCGCGCGTGGGCGACGCGATCTACCGGCTCACCCAGGACTCCGCGATGGTGACGCAGCTGGTCGACGTGCTGTTGCTGACGCCGCTCTCCGCGATTGGCACCTTCCTCTTCGCTTTCGCGATCACCGCGGCGCTCGATCCGCGCATGGCGCTGCTGCTGGCGGCGGCGTGGCTTCCCGCGCTGGCGCTCGCGCGCGCCTTCTCGTCGCCGTTGCGGCGCGACTTCCGCCGCGCGCGCGAAACCAACGCCGCGCTCACCGCGCAGATCCAGGA
>Ga0102851_10002658_pt1 | contig 10848 bp, 8 predicted proteins | sample Mud3Dept3metaG_FD_79558 | JGI IMG/M metagenome (GOLD analysis project Ga0102851, IMG submission 79558) | Freshwater wetland microbial communities from Ohio, USA, analyzing the effect of biotic and abiotic controls - Mud 3 Core 4 Depth 3... | ecosystem: Environmental > Aquatic > Freshwater >...
AAGAGGTGGGCGGTTTGATCCATTCGATGCCCCACGGGTCGCGATAGAGGCCTTGCCCCAGCTCCACCACCCGGTTCCGCTCCAGGTCCGGAGCGTTATAGCATACAAAGCGTGTGTCCACATGCAGCTGTTGAAGGATGCGCTCATCGATCATGCTGACCTGCATGGTGCGCTCCATCATGATCGTAGGGCTATCGATCTGGAAGTGCCGTTTCAGCCTCTCGTAGAACGGGATGGTTGTCGTGCTGCACCAGGTACTGCCCAGGTCGATTGGCACTCGATCCGGCTCCTGGTGTTTGAGCGCAGCGATCACCCGCCCGCGCGGGGTCATGGTCTCTGCTGTCATCTAATCCTCCCTCCGTGGCGGATGTTTCGGAACCACCTTTGGCCGACTGTCCGCCTCAAGCCCGGTCACCGTGCACGCTAGGAGCGCAGCCCCGCGGCATGGCGGCAGGCGACCTGGTGGCCGTTGCCCACATCATACAAGGCCGGCTGCTCCTGCTTGCACGAGCCGGCAGCAAACTCACAACGGTCGGCAAAACCGCATCCTGGCGGAAGCCGGGTCAGGCTGGGCGGCTCGCCCTTCAGAATGATGCGCTGCCGGCGCGTCTTTGGATCTGGGATGGGGATGGCCGACAGGAGCGCCTGGGTGTAGTAATGCAGCGGCCGGTCGAAAATCGCCTCCACCGGCCCCATCTCCACGACCCGCCCCAAGTACATGACCAGCACCCGCTGGCATAGGTTTCGCACCGTGCTAAGATCATGGGAGATGAAAAGGTAGGCCATGCCCAGTTGCTGCTGAAGGCGGATCAACAAGTCGATGACGTGGATGCGTATGGACATGTCCAACGACGAGGTGGGTTCGTCCAACACCACCATCTTGGGTCTGGTTACGAGGGCGCGGGCGATGCCCACGCGCTGCCGCTGCCCGCCAGAGAGCTGGCGAGGGTTTCGGTTCAGGAGGCTGGGCTCCAGGTTAACCAGCGACATGATCTCCTCGATGCGCGCGTTCATCTCCTCGTGGCCTGAGGCCAGATGGTGCACCAGCAGGGGTTCGCGCAGGGTTTGACGCACGCTCAGCCGTGGGTTGAGAGACATGATTGGGTCTTGAAAGACCATCTGGATCGACCGGCGCAGAGGCCGGAACTCACGCTGCGACATGGCCGTGATCTCTTGGTCCAGGAAAAAGATCTTGCCCTGGGTCACCTGCTCCAGCCGGACGATACAGCGCGCCGTTGTGGATTTGCCGCAGCCGCTCTCACCCACCAGCCCCACCGCTTCACGCGGTGCGAGATCTAGGTCCACACCATTAACGGCGTGGACAGTCGTCGCCCTATCGAGCCTGAACTGCTTGTGCAGTCCATCAATACGCAGAATCGATGAATCCATCTCGTCTCACTCTTGACGATAGAGATGGCACATGACTTGATGCCCCGGCTCTGTCGCCACAATCGCCGGCTTCTGGGCCCAGCAGATATCCATCACCGACGGGCAGCGAGGAGCAAACCGGCAGGAGGTCATGGTATAGGCTATATCTTCAATGCCGCGTCCCACCGGCGTGACGTCGGCCGTGCGGTCGATGCGCAGCATGGAATGAAGCAGCATCCGAGTGTAGGGATGACCCGGTTTCTCAAAGACACAGCCGACGGTGCCTGTCTCCATGACATGACCGGCGTACATCACGACCATGCGCTGGCACAGCTCGGCAATCACACCCAGGTCGTGCGTGATGAGTAGGACGGCCATGCGGCGGTCCTGCTGTACCTGCTTGATCAGCGCGAAAATCTGCGCCTGTATGGTCACGTCCAACCCGGTCGTCGGCTCGTCGGCGATCAGCAGCTTGGGCTCGCACGCGACCATCATGGCGATCAAGACGCGTTGGCTCATCCCCCCGCTTAACTGGTGGGGATAGCTGCGCATGTGACGCTGGGCCTCGGAAATGCCTACCTGGCGCAGCATCTCCCGTGCCTTTTGCCTGGCCTCACGGCGCCCCATCCCTTGATGGAGCTGGAAAGGGCGCGCGATCTGGTCGCCCACCCGCATGAGCGGGTTGAGTGAGCTGCGCGGAGTCTGGGGGATCATAGATATCGAGCGGCCTCGTACCTGGCACATCAGCCGTTCTGTCTTGGCTTGCAGATCTTCGCCCTCGAACCAGATCTGCCCCTTCTCCACCAGGGCCGGGCTGCGGCTCAAGCGCATGATCGCCAGAGCAGTCACCGTTTTTCCTGAACCGCTCTCACCCACCAGACCCACCGTCTCCTCCCGCCGGACGTCAAAAGACACGTCGTCCACCACGGCGACACGCCCTTCGCGCGCCGGAAAGCTGATGCTGAGGTGTTCCACCCGCAGCAGCTCGTCGGCATCGCTTGTGTGTCCGGATACTCGTCTGGCCAACTGGTCCACGGCTCTTGCAGCCAAAGCTCTATTCCTCTCGCATCACGCGGGCTCGGAGCGTGTCCGCGATGCCGTTGAAGCCAAAGACCGCCACAAAAATCGCCAGGCCGGGGAAGAGCCAGGTCCACCATTCCACGCTCAGGATATTTTTCGCCCCCTCGCTGACCATGACGCCCCACTCGGGAACGGGCGGCCGGATCCCCAGGCCCAGGAAAGCCAGCCCCGCTGTGTCGAGCATCGCCCATCCCAGCGCCAACGCAGCCTGTACCAGGCTGGGTGTGATGCTGTTCGGCAGTAGATGATAGTACAGGGTACGCCAAGGCGACACACCCACACAGCGGGCGGCGTCTGCGTACTCGAGGTGGCGGACCTTGAGCATCTCGCCGCGCGTCAAGCGCACGAAATAGGGTGTGTACGCCACGCCGATGGCCAGAATCACGTTGCCGATAGAGTTACCGAGGACGGCCGCCATGCCCATCGCCAGAATAAAGGCGGGGAACGATTGCAGAATGTCCACCACACGCATCAGGACGTCGTCAAACATTCCACCGACGTACCCGGATAGGGCTCCCAGAAGCGAGCCGACGACGAGCGCCAGGCCCACCACGGAAAAGGAGATCATCAGGTCGAGGCGCGTGGCATGCACGAGGCGGGCAAACATGTCGCGGCCAAACTGGTCGGTTCCCATCCAGTGCACCCGCGAGGGTGCTAGAAATTGCTCCTCGGGGTTTGTCTTCAGCGGGTTGTAGGGGACCACCAGCGGAGCGAAAACGGCCAGGAACAGCAACCCCAGGACCAGGAATAACGATAGGAAGAACAGCTTCCTCCCACGAAGGCTGCGTGCGCCTCGGGTGACCCAACGGAGCGGCCTGGCCCTGACGACTGCGTCCGGTTTTCGGCTCAATTCTCGTGTCGTCACTTGTCTTTGCACCTGAGGCTTGTCATGCCAAGCGAATCCTGGGGTCGATGACACTGTACAGAAGGTCAATGACCAGGTTGATGAAAACGTAGAGAACGCCGATGAGCAGGACAAAGCCCTGAATGGCATCAAAGTCATTCGACATGAGCGCGCTCCACGCATAGAACCCGATTCCAGGCCAGGCGAAGAGCGACTCGATCAGCACGTTGCCCGCCAGGAGATAGGCCAGGACAATGCCCATCGTGGTCAGGATCGGGATCATGGCGTTGGGCAAGGCGTCGCGCCAGACGAGCCGCGTTGTGCTCAGCCCGATGGCGCGGGCCGTCTGGACGTAATCCGACTGAAGAACCTCCAACATGGACGCGCGCGCCATCTTGGCGATGGTTGGAGTGAGCACTATCGCCAGGGACACCGTCGGCAGTATCAGGTGGCCGACTGCCGACCGGAACCCCTTCACATCGCCGTGCACCAACGTATCGATCATCAGCAACCCGGTTGGCCCCGGAGGAGGCTGCATGAGGGCGTCCAACCGGCCCATAGGGTCGGGGACCCACCTGAGCTTGTAGTAGAAGACATAGATCAACATAAGCCCCAGCCAGAAAAGGGCCACAGATGCGCCGACAACCGACAAGACGTGAACGATCTGGTCGATGACCGAACCCTTCTTGACGGCCGCGAGTATTCCCAGAGTCAGTCCGATTGCGCTCGCCATCACAAAGGCTGCGGTGGCCAGCTCCGCCGTCGCCGGGAGGCGCTGAAATAGGTCCTCGCGCACCGGGTGGCTGGTGCTCCAGCTCATCCCCATGTTGCCGTGCAGCAGATCGGTAAAGTAGTTCCAGAATTGCACCGGTATGGGCTTGTCCAGGCCCATTTCTCTGGTGATCCGCTCGATCTGCTCGGGCTTGGCATATGGGCCGGCCTTGACGTAGGCCGGATTGCCCGGTAGGACCCGTGTCAGCAGAAAGACGGCCACCACCACTCCAAAGAGGGTGATCACTGCCAACCCCAACCGGCGTAAGATGTAGATTCCTATAGACATTCACGAGACTCCAGGTAGACCTGGCGGGGGCTGCCCCTGGCAGCCCCCGCCAGTCAACGAATTCCTACGGCGTCTTGGTCATATGCGCGTACTGCAGCATTAACCCAAAGTCAACCGCAAAGCCCTTGAATTTGGGACCGGTGCCGATGATCCAGTTCGGATGGTAGAGCGGCACCCAGGGCGCTGCGTCCAGCCACATGTGCTGCATTTGCACACTGATGGCCGCACGCTTGTCCTTGTCCTGCTCGTACAATCCCTGGTCAAACAGCTTGTCGAACTCGGGATCGCAATAGTCCACGTAGTTGGTGGCAAAGGTGCAGCGGGCCATCCAGTTGAACTGGTAGAACGGGTCGTGCAGCCACGAGTACCAGTCGTGGATAAAGAAAGCCAACTCGTGCTTGTTCAGCTTGTCAAAGTACTGCGCATCGGCCATCTTGTTGACGGTGACGTTGATGCCAACTTCCGACAGCGCCGACTGAATCCACGTCGCCGCCTCCACATCCTCCGGGATACTCAGTCGCACGGCCAGCTCGACGTCGGCTCCATTAACCCCGGCTTCTTGCAGCAGCGCCTTGGCCTTCGCCGCGTCGGTATTGTAAGGCCAATACGTCTGGTCGCTTGTCTCAAAGTCGCTGGGGATGATGCTTTTCGCCGGCCGCCCATGGCCGTAGACCGCCTTTTGCAGGATGGTGTCGTACGGGATGGCGTACATGACGGCCTGCCGCACCTTCACGTTGTCGAAAGGCGCGATCTTGTTGTTCATGCCCAGATAGCGGACGCGGGAATAGGGGATCTCGATGATCTTGACGTTTGGATCCTTTTTCAGGTCGTCCACGTCCTTGAATGGAATGCCGATCGTCAGGTCGATGCCCCCGCTCTTAAGCAGCAGCTCTCGGTCCTGCGGGTTCGGGATCAGCTTGACAATGAGCTTGGAGTTCTGGAAAAAGTCAGCCCCGCGCCAGAAGCTCAGGTTGGGTTCTACGACATATTGCTCACCCGGCTTCCATTCCTGGAGGATGTACGGTCCGCTGCCCACGACGTTCGTCTTGTACCACTCGGTGCCCCAGGCATCCTCCGCCGTCGCATGCTCTTTGGACGTCTCCTCGTCCATGGCCGGGATCACGTTGAACGCAAAGACAGGCTCGAACATGGGGGTCTTGTTCGGCGCGCAGACCTCCAGCGTATAGTCGTCCTTGACCGTGATTTGGTTGGCGTCGGTCACCCCACCCAGCGCCATCAGGCTGGCCAGGTAGCCGGGGCCGAGGAGCGCACGGTCCATGCCATACTTGAAGCTCTTGGCCGTCACGTCCTTGCCGTTCGAGAACTTCATGCCCTGGCGGATCTTGAAGGTGGCGCACTCGCCATCAGCCGACCAGGTATAGGACTCGGCGCCATCCGGCGCAAAGGTGTTGGTGCCCATCAGGACCAGGCCATCGGCGTCGGGCTCGTACACCTCGTGCAGCAGTGACTGGTATACGTTGCTGACCAGATAGTACGCCGAATCGGTCTTGAAGAAGGTCGGCTCCAGGTTGTCGAGGTCACTGTCCAGCGCCATGACGATGACCGGCTTCTCCGCTGCTGGCGGAGTCGTCGGTTCTGGCGCGGTGGTAGGCGCGGGCGCCGTCGTTGCCACGGGGGCGGTAGTGGGCGCGGGTGCCGTCGTCGGCGCTGGGGCGGTAGTTGGCGCAGGCGCAGTGGTCGGCGCAGGCGTCGTCCCGCACCCCGCCAACATCCCTGCAACCAGCACCATCGCCATCAACATCGAAACCGTTGTGAATGCTTTGAATTTCATCTTTCCTCCCCATCGTTTTGAGTTTATAGATTTAGACCGGCGCATCCTGCCGTGGCCGGCAATCCACGTTTGCGGCGGAACCGCAGCGCTCTGCTTTCGCCGTTTCCCTCCTTTCAAGCAGAACCTGCATAGCGGCAGGCGCTTACCCCTCCAGTGCACGCAATCCATTGCAGACTAGCCAAGGCCACGTGCCATTACGGCCCAGGCTGCTCAAGCCTTTCGGTCCCGGGGCTCGATGCGTCCTGCGGTAGAACCACCACCTTGATGCATGGGCCCGTGGTTCGGCTCAGCATTGCTCTAAAGCCCCGATCCAGGTCCTGAAGCTGCACGGCGAGGGTGATCATCGGCCCGAGGGCGACCTGGCCCGCTTGCATGAGGTCCAATGCCTGCTGCATCTCGTCCTCGCCGTCGAACGTCCCATAGCCCATCACTCCGATGAGCGATAACTCCCCGAACACGACCTCGATCCAGGGGACGGTCAGTTTCTCGGCGCCGGTCAGACCGAGGGTCGCCAGTCGCCCTCCTTTGCGCAGCATTTTCAGCCCCGCGCCGAGGGGTGGCGCGACTCCACCCACCGCTTCGAATACAGCGTCGACCTGTCCGGCGGTAGCCTGTACCGTGGCAACCGGATCCTGGGTGGTCCCGTCGAAGGCGAGGGATGCACCCCACTGCCGGGCAAGCTTCAGATTGAACTCGTGCTTGCCCACCACAATTACCGGATGGGCGCCCCGTGCAAGCGCCACCTGAAGAAGCAGCAGTCCAATGGTCCCGTCACCCAGCACGACGGCCGACTCGCCGGCCTTCAATCCTACCGCGTTTATGGCGTGTACGGCAACGGCCACGCAATCGGCAAGGGCAGCCTGTGTGAATGGCAGGGCATTCGCGTCAAACGGATAGATGTTTTGCAGAGGCGCTGCAGCATATTCCGCAAAGCCTCCTGGATGCTGCCCGCCCACCGCCGTGAGGCTTGCGCACAATTGCTGCTCTCCGCGCCGGCACGCAGTGCACACGCCGCATCCGACCAGCGGATGGACGACAACTGCCTGGTCCTTCGGCAGCCCTGTGTCGCCAGGATCGGCGATGGTGCCGGCAATCTCGTGTCCCCGCACAGAGCCGGGCTCGATCGGAAGCTCGCCCGTGTAGAAGTGGATGTCCGAACCGCAGATGCCCGCCGCCTCGACCTTGATCAGTGCCCAGCCGGCCTCCAGGGCAGGCAAGGGCCTGTCCTCCATACGGAAACGATAAGGAGCGTCCAGTACCACCGCCTTCATCAGTTAGTCCCTCGCCCATTGGCCCAATGACGGCCAGCTCGGCCTTCAATCTCCACCGTTGACAGCATGTTGTACCAGGCTGTCGATTTGATCAGCCGCCGCCTGGCTGATGGCCTTCGGCTGATAGGTATCTAGAATCTTGCGCGCCCGTTCGGCGGCTCGCGCCAGAATACCGTCTAGTGCGCCTCCGCCCGGCCCTCGCTCGAGAAGCCGTGGCAAAAAGTGCTCCTTTCGGAACCAGCGCGCGGTGTGTATTGCGTCCACAAACTGGCCACCCGGTCCTACTTCCCGGATCAAGTCCAGCGCCATGGTATCTTCACTCACCTGGATACCACTCAGGTAACGGTTGACCATGCTGCACAGCTCGTCGTCCACGATCATCTGGGCATAGTCGGCGATCTCGGCACCGCCAAGCATGCCTCCAATTGCAGAGTGGACGACTTCGACGCCTGCCAGCGCCGTGGCCAGCAGCGTACTGGCCTTTTCCAACCCCGCCTGGACATTTGGCTCGCGGGCGTCTGTCCAGCCCCCGCTTCCATAGCCGAAAGGGATGTGGTACAGATCACAGAGTTGCGCCGTCGCGGCTTGCATCAAAGCCAGTTCGGCACCCCCCATAACAAACGAGCCCGTCCGCATGTCCATTCCGCCCGAGAAGGTCCCATAAATGACGGGCGCGCCGGGCCGCAGGAGCTGGGCCAGTGTCACACCGGCCAACACTTCGGCATTCTGCACCAGCAACGTCCCGGCCAGCGTCGCCGGCGCGGTCCCACCAGCCATTGCGCCGCTGACGATCAGGAAAGGGATACCCTGAGGCACAGCTTTTAGGAGCTTGGTGCAGACGTCTTCGGTATATACCAAGGGTGACGTGGGGCACCCGCCCATCGAGATGACCGGCCCGTCGGCGCCGGCTTCGTCGGCAGCTACTTGGCCCAAGGCGATGAGCAGATCGGTGTTCGCGGCCGTGTCCTGGCTGAAATGGATGTGCTTGCCGGTGATCTTGAGCATGGTGGCGGCGCAAAGGACATCGTGCCATTGGGCAGGCACTTCGTGAGGGCGAACGTGGAACAGGCAGTAGGCGACGTTGTCCAAGGCGTCGGCAAGTACCGTGAATCGGCGCAGGTCTTCCAGGGTGGCCGGGACAATCTCATTCGCTCCCAAGGGGCGCACATAGACCGGCCCGAAGCAGCTCGTGTAATGGATGTTCCCGTGGCCCAGCAGGACGCTTCGACCGGGATCGCGGCCGCGGAGGATGACTTTGGCCGGGCTATCCTCTATCGCCTGTTCGACCAGACGCGGAGGCAAGTGCGCTGTGCACCCTTCGACCCGTGCACCCCGCGAGCGCAGCAGGCCCAGGGCAGGCTCGCTGTGAAAGACCACACCGACCTCCGAGAGCAGCCGCAGCGTAGTGTCGTGCAGGCGCTGCACTTCCTCGGGCTGCAGAACCTGCCATCGCCGGGACATCATGGGTGTTGTGCCAGTCATATGCGGCGCCTCCACACGCCCTACCCACCGAATGCCTTGGGCATATAGACCACCGTATCGTCGTCGCTTAGTTGCGTTTCCCATTCGGCCATAGTGCGCAACGGGCGACCGTTCAGGAGCGCCAGCACAGCCTTCCGATCGACAGTGGCCAGCTTCACTCCTGGAAGCGCTTCACAGCGCAAACTCTCCCACAACGCCGAAATGGTAGTCCCAGGCTCAATGGCTCGAGATAGGTTCTCCCGGCTCGCGTCCCCTTTCCCCAGCCCGAAGAGCCGCAGAGTCACCTGTCCCATGAGCCGTGCACCATTCTAGCCTTCGTGGGCTACGTCGCCGCACACATCCTCCAACCCCAGCAGCTTCAAAGTCGAGCGCAAGGGCACGGCCGTGGCGACGTCCCAGCCGTGGAGGGCATAATACTGGTCCAACAGGCGGTCCAACATCGCCCGATCCGTAATCATGCCGGCGTTGGCCCCGGTTGGCACCTTTTCGTTCATCATACGTGGAGGCAGCACGTCATCCCGGCGGCGCGCGCCTTCGCGGACGTTAAAGCAGCGCTCTACCGTCACCATGCGCCGCCCGCCGAGCATCAACTGCTGCTCGTCGAACGGCACGCCCAGTCCCAGGCTGAAAAGCTGAGCCATGTTGTGGGGGTTGACCGCAAAGGCCGCCGTCGACGTAAACACGCAGAATCCTAGCGCCTCTGTTGCGGCATACACGTCCTCGTGCCAGCGCACGATCTCGGCGCGCTTTTCGGTCAGCGTGGGGTTGGCGTACTTTTCGTCTCCCGTGATCTGCCGAATGACGTCGCGCGATTCCTGGGTAAAGCCGAACTCGGCAAAGGTCTCGGTCATCAGGTGATCCGGTCCGCGGGGATTGACCGCGAAGGCCAGGGCATAGCTCTTGGCCGCGCGGGTGTCCACGGCCGACTGCTCGAGGCCTTTGGCCTGAATGGCCCACTTCCAGGAATCATGGCCGACCTCTTCTGCAGCGTGTCGAGTGCCCTGGGCCAGCAGATCCGCGAACGCTCCCTCACGGTAGGCTATGCGCCGCAGCAGCGCGTGCTGTGCCTCCACATTCCCGAAGCGCAGATCGAGCCCGTCGGTCGTCTCCCTGCTCAGGAATTCGCGCTCATACGTCTCCATGGCCCAGGAGATGACGTGGCCGGCCGAAATGGTGTCCATACCCAGGTCGTTGCACAGGCGGTTTGCCACCAACAGCGCCTCGGTATCGGTGATCCCGCACTCGGCGCCCAACGACAGCACCGTCTCCAGCTCGGGTCCGGCGTCCTGCACGTGCCCCCACTCGTCGGACAGGGTGTGCACGTAGCGGTGACAGGCGGTCGAACAGCCGAAACACGACTCCCGCCCGATCAGGTAGCCCCTATCCAACAAATGCTGCCCGCTAAGGCGCTCTGAATGGCCGATCGCCACCTGTGAGAAATTGTAGGACGCGAGCATCCCCATCTCATCCAGGCCGGGGATCGAACCGGAGGTCCCCCACTTGTACAGGCTCTCCGAGCCGGAATCGGCCGCCAGGCTGTGGCGCATCTGCCTGGCCAGGCGGTAGAACTCCTCGCCGTGGGCGCAGGTGAGGCCCCCACGCCCCCGCACCGCAATTGCCTTCAGGTTCTTGGAGCCCATCACCGCGCCTACCCCGCCACGCGAGGCCGAGTTGTAGCGGGTGTACATGATGCACGAAAAGAGGACGCCGTTTTCGCCGGCGGGGCCGATCACGGCCGTGCGGATTGCCTCGTCCCCCAGTTCGGTTTTCAGCAGGTCGTCCGTCTCGCGTGTGCCCCGACCCCACAGGTGGCGCGCATCGCGGATCTCCACGTGGTCGCCGTCGATCCACAGGTAGACCGGGCTGGAAGCCGCACCCGACAGGACAACATAATCCCAGCCGGCATACCGCAGCTCGGCGCCCACGTGGCCGCCGACGCTGACTTTGAGAT
>Ga0102851_10002659_pt1 | contig 10840 bp, 8 predicted proteins | sample Mud3Dept3metaG_FD_79558 | JGI IMG/M metagenome (GOLD analysis project Ga0102851, IMG submission 79558) | Freshwater wetland microbial communities from Ohio, USA, analyzing the effect of biotic and abiotic controls - Mud 3 Core 4 Depth 3... | ecosystem: Environmental > Aquatic > Freshwater >...
CCCCCGATACGTGATGGCTTTCATGGTGACCAGATCGATGATGCCGTCAAAGTCGACTTCGTTGCCGATCGGCATCTTAAAGGCGACGGCGTTGGCGCCCAGCATCTCGTTCATCATGTCCACGGTATGGAAAAAGTCGGCACCCGGACGATCCATCTTGTTCACGAACGCGATCCGGGGAACTTTGTAGCGGTCGGCCTGGCGCCAGACGGTTTCGCTCTGCGGCTCGACGCCGCCGACGGCGCAAAACACCATGACGATGCCGTCCAGAACGCGAAGCGACCGCTCGACTTCCAGCGTGAAATCGATATGCCCGGGGGTATCGATGATGTTGATCTGGTGATCCTGCCAATGGGTGGTGATCGCCGCCGACGAGATCGTTATCCCCCGCTCCTGCTCCTGCTTCATGAAATCCATGACGGCTTGGCCGTTGTGCACCTCGCCCATTTTGTGCGTCCGGCCGGTGAAAAACAGGATTCGTTCGGTCGTCGTCGTCTTTCCGGCGTCGATATGCGCCACGATACCGATATTGCGTATTTTATGCGTTACCATCTGGTCCATTTGCTTGTTTCCTTAATCAAAATGAAAAGCCGGGCCCGGACAAATCATGCCCGGCCGGCCGTACACGGCTATAGAACGCCTTTTGCCGTCGTTTGTTCCGGTCATGCCCGGATTTCCTGCGGTTGCTCCGCTCGATCACAAAAGACTATAAACGATCCTTCCGCATAAGTTTATCATCGACAGAAGTCGTGGAAATACCACGTTAACCGCTACGAAGAGTTTGGAAAGCACTTGCAGACCGACGGGAGAAGTATGACTATCGGCGTGACATTACTGCTTTCGATTGACCCCGTCTAACCGCTGTGCGGTTGCACCCGGGGTTTTCTTCGTTTCCTGGCCGTATCCGCTACGTCGGCCACGGCCGCGATGGCAGCCTCGATATCCTTATCCGTGTTGAACGGCCCGATGCCGAACCGGACGCTGCCATGAATCGATTTGGTTCCCAACTGCTCGTGAACCAGCGGGGCGCAGTGCAAACCGGTCCGGGCGGCAACGTTATGATCGACGTCGAGCATGATGCCGACGTCCCGCGCCTCCAAACCCTCGACGTTGAAAGTGAGTGTGGCGATATGATTTTCCAGGCTGTCGCAGCAATAGAGGGTGACGCCCTCGATCTCCCGCAGACCGGCCACCAGTCGCCGGGCCAGGTTCATCTCACCGGCATGAATCGCCTCGATCCCGCCGACTTCATCGATCCAATCCTGAGCCGCCCACAAGGACGCGATCCCGACCATATTGGGCGTCCCGAATTCCATCCGATAGGGATATTCCTCAAGATGATAGGGATAGGCTGACTTCACACCGGTGCCGCCGCTGCGCGTCTGCCGTATGGAGACGTGTTCCCGGACGCACAGGCCGCCGATCCCGGTGGTGCCCATAAGCGACTTGTGCCCGGTAAACGCCAGCACGTCGACGTTCATTTCCGTCATATTGATGGGCACCTTGCCGGCGGTCTGGGAGACGTCCATCGCGAACGGAACCTCCATCGCCTTGCACACCGCGCCGATCTCCGCGGCCGGCTGGACGGTCCCGATGACATTCGAGCCGTGATTGATAATCACCAGCCGGGTATTGGGCCCGATGGCTTTCTTGACGTCGTCGGGATCGATAAATCCATGACGGTCGAAGGGCACGAACGTCGCCTTTACGCCGCCGTCGCGGACGAGGTGATTTATGGGGCGAATTACCGAGTTGTGCTCCAGGTTGGTGGTCACGACGTGATCGCCCGCGCCGAGCATGCCCTGGATAATCAGATTGAGGGCATCGGTGGCGTTATAGGAAAAGCACAGGCGCTGCGGGACGTTCTCATCGCCGCCGAAAAACCGCGTCAATCGCTTCCGCAGGTCTTCCACGATGTTGCCCGCCTCAATCGCCTTGTCGAACCCGCTCCGGCCGGGATTAACCCCGCAGGCGCGGTAAAAGTCGACCATGAATGCGTAGACCCGGTCGGGTTTGGGCCAGGTCGTCGCGGCGTTGTCCAGATAAATCAGCTCGTCCACAGATGTCTCCCAAAAGTTCCGTTCATCGCGTCTCAAGATATGCGAAATTTATTAATTGTCAACAGGTTCTCCATCTCTTCCGTTGCCGTCGGTGCCGACTCATCAAAGACCTTGGCAAATGACGCATAATTCGATATAATTGGCCCGCCTGCGCGGTGCTTGAGGACGGCCTCACTGTACCGGCAGGACGAACAACCGGGCCATAAACGTTGACGAAAACAGGGAGATAGCCATGGCACTCTATAAATGTCAGGTGTGCGGATATCTGTTCAATGAGGATACCGAAGGCCGGAAATGGGCCGATCTTCCGGCCGACTGGGTCTGCCCTATCTGCGGGGCCCAAAAGTCGTATTTCGCCAAGGAAGAACCGGCCGCAGCCGCAGCTACAACCGGCGACGTTGGGCAGCCGTACGCCGCCACATCCGGGTATCTGGCCCAATGGAAACGGGATCATGACGAGATCGAACGATACATGGCCGACATCCACCAGATGGCGGAAACGGGCAAGTCAATTATTGAACCAATGCGGACCACCCGCCCGGTTGTTTCGTGGGATGACATTCTGATCAAAGGCGCCCAGCTGGCCAAGATACCTCTCAATCGCGAAGACCCGGTCCGCATGGAAACTATTATCGGCCCTAACGCCAAACATCCGCTGGTGATCGACATCCCCGTCTACGTTACCCATATGTCGTTCGGAGCGCTGTCGAAAGAGGTCAAAACCGCCCTGGCCAAAGGCAGCGCTGCCGTCAGGACGGCCACCTGTTCCGGCGAGGGGGGTATCCTCCCTGAATCGCTCGAAAACGCCCACAAGTATATCTTCGAATATATCCCCAATCGTTACAGCGTGACCGAGGAGAACCTGAAGCGGGTCGACGCGATCGAAATAAAATTCGGCCAGTCCTCCAAGCCCGGCATGGGCGGACATCTGCCGGCCGACAAAGTCACCGATGAAATCGCCGCCATTCGTGGTTTCCCCAAGGGCGTGGACATCATCAGTCCGGCTCATTTCCCGGATATCATGAGTCGCGAAGACTTGAAGAAGAAGATCGCCTGGCTGAGAAAAACCTCGGGCGGGCGGCCGATCGGCGTCAAACTGGCGGCCGGGCATATTGAGGCCGACCTGGAGGTGGCGCTGTACGCCGAGCCGGATTTTATCACCATCGACGGCCGCCCCGGCGCCACCGGAGCCTCGCCGAAATTCATCAAGGCGGCCACGTCGGTGCCGACCATCTTTGCTCTGTGCCGGGCGCGCAAATTCCTCGATGAGTACGGCGCCAAACATGTCAACCTGGTCATTACCGGGGGTTTGAGGGTATCGCCGGATTTCGCCAAGGCGCTGGCGATGGGCGCCGATGCCGTGGCCATCGGCAGCGCCGCGCTTATGGCCTGCGGGTGCCAGCAGTACCGTATCTGCCAGACCGACCGCTGCCCGGTCGGCATCACGACGCATAAACCCGAACTGCGGGAACGGTTCGACGTTGACATCTCCGCCGGACGGCTGGCCAATTTCCTGGGGGTATGCGCCGAGGAACTGGCCGATTTCGCGCGCCTGACCGGCAACGACGACGTCCACAAGCTGTCGGCCGCCGACCTGTGCACCACTAATTCGGAGATATCAGGCCACACCAATATCGAGCACGTTTAAGTTCGCAGGATAAGGACTGCTTATGAAAGCCGGCATCGGATAAACCGGGCCGGTGGCCCACCCCGCCTGCGGCGGGATGGGTTCCCCCTTTCGCTGACATGAACACCAAATTTTGTCCACTTTGGCGTCCAAACCAAGTTTCCACACAAATTCACCACTAAATCAATGGTTATTCCCCTCTTTTCCCTATTAGTGGGGAGTATCATAGGGAGGAATATGTCTATCAATGAAAGACAAGTAATCGTGAATCGGAAATGGCATATCACCCTTACGGGGCGGGCGGTCACCGAAAAAATAAAAAAACGACAAAACGAACCCATTTCCCTGTAAGGCGCTTACCGATGGTCGTTTACCGTGAATTTTCCCGATTTTGGTACATAAAACTACTGTTGTTTTTGCTCGATTTTTCCCACCATAAATGGTGTGCCACCCACCGGCTCGCGGTTGGGACAGGCGAGTTGTCACTCGCCGCTACGACCGGCACGGTCGGGTGTTCGGACTGTAAAATAGTCAGGGGCGCAGGGCTCCTGATCTGTCATTAAAGGGGGGTCGCACCGGCATATGTTAGTTGTTGTCATTCCCGCGAAAGCGGGAATCCAGAGTAATTGTACAATAATACTGGACTCACGCTTGCGCGGGAGTGACAAGGCGGGTGCGTGGACGGGAATGACAAGAAGTGGTTTCTTGCCTGTGCGGGCGCGACGAATTCTGGAATTTCGGGTGAGAAAACCCGGCGCAAGCGGCGGGCCACAAATCTACGACCGGCATGACCGGATGCGCGGAAGGTCATTCGGAGGGATCGCGCGGATCTCGCCCTACCAAGGAGTACCGATTCGGCAGGCTATTTCAATCCCGCCTTGAAGCGGCCGTCGACGGTCATGGATTGATTGCGCGTGTTGATGTATTTCCCGGCGAAGGTCCCGAATATTTTTTCTTTCTTCAGCGAATCGACCACCACCTGTCCCGACTGGCAAACAAACAGGTTTTCTCCGGGATCATACCCCAGGCTGCCGGTGATCTCACAGATGGCGCGATTGCCGACGTCGTATTTCCTGACCGACAGCCTCGTCGGCAGAACGATATAGAAACGAGTCGTTTCGGCAAAATCGAGCGTCGCTACCCCCGCCTCGCCGACGCCGGTGACCGTCCCCTGTCCCTCGATGTAGAGCACAATGCTGTCGCTGGGAACCAGTTGAAACCCGCCGCCGGTGAGAGCCACCGCTTTGCCCATCTGGTAATACGCCTTCTTGAGGACGAAACGATTGCTCGCGCCGCCCCGGTTCTCCTCGGAGACCTGAAAATAGAGCCGCTTGCATGAAATCAGACCCAGGATGACCGTCGCGGCCAGGATAAAGGCAAGGATTGATTTTTTCGACATGGCTACACCCGCATTTCATACACGCGATATTTTTTGTACGGTTTGCCGCCCAAATGCTCGATCGCCTTGACCATCATGACGTTGTCTTCCAGTACCCAGCTCATCTCCCCCCACATGTACCCCCGCTGCGGCCCGACCTTGAACGTTTCCATATAAAAGAGCGCGTCGATGCCCCGCTTCTGGTACTCAGGGATAATGCCCATGGTGATGATGCGGACCGAGTCGATTTTGTTTTTTATCTTGGTATGCCACAGAAGTTTGATCAGGCCGGTGGGGAACAGCCGGCCGTTGAGGTATTTCAGGGCTTGATTGATGTTCGGCAAAGAGAGGATAAATCCGACCGGCTTGCCGCCGACCTCGGCAATAAAGACCATTTCGGGATCGACAATTTGCTTCATGTCGTGGGCCGTGTGACGAAACTCCTCGTGCGACATCGGCACAAAACCCCAGTTTTTGGACCAGGCCTGGTTGTAGACGTCGTTGATCCGTTCGACCTCGGCCCAGAAGTCGCCCATTTTCAGCGTCCGGAAGACGATTCCTTCCCTAGTGCGGATACGCTCGGCCATGGCCACCAGCCGGGGGTCGATCTCAGCCTGGCGGTCGATCCGAAAAGCGAGCAGGTCCTTGATCTTTTTTAAGCCGAATCGTTCTGCGAAGTCGTTATAGTACGGCTTGTTATAGGTCATCATGACCATCGGGGGGGAGTCATATCCCTCGACTAACATGCCGATTTCGTGATTGGTCGAAAAATTGGCCGGTCCCATCATCCGGTCCATGCCGTCGGCTTTGAGGGTAATCATCGCCACCTTGAACAACAGAGCGGCGACATCGTAATCGTCGATGACATCGAGGAAGCCGAAGAAGCCGGTCTTTTCCTGGTGGAATTCGTTGTGATTGTAATTGATGCAGGTAGCGATGCGCCCGACGTATTCGCTTTTCCGGCGAGCCATGAAGAAACGCACCTTGGCGGCGCGATAAAAGGGGTTTTTGTGCCGATCAAAAAAGGCCTTGCGCTCGGAAATCAGCGGGGCGACCCAGTTGGGGTCGTTTTTGTAAAGGCCGAACGGGAACAAGATAAAACGATGCAGATCGGAGGCCGACTCCACCTCCAGAAGCTCCACGTCGCCCTTAACGGTAACCGAATCCAAGGTTAGATAATACCGTGTTTTTTCCCGAGCCGGGCAAACGATTCCAGCACCCGGTCCAGCTGATTGTCGGTCTGAGTGGCGGTGTAGCTGGTGCGAATGAGCGACATCCCTGGCGCCACCGCCGGCGGGATGATGGCGTTGGCAAAAATGCCGTCATCGCTCAATTCCCGCCAGAACCGGAAGCAGGTTGTGTCATCGCCGATCATGACCGGGATGATCGGCGTCTCCGAAGTCCCGAGGTTAAAGCCCAGAGAATGCAGACCATCATGCATTTTGCGGGTGTTTTTCCACAGGTGCAGCCGCCGCTCCGGTTCGGTTTCGATGATGTCCAGCGCCGCCAACACGGCGGCGGCCGCCGCCGGCGGAATCGAGGCGCTGAAGATCAACGCCCGGGCAAAGTGCTTGATATAGTGAATCGTGGCTGCATCCCCGGCGACAAAACCGCCGAGCGAGGCGAACGATTTGGAGAATGTCCCCATGGTGATGTCGACGCGGTGGATCAGGTCAAAATGCTCGGCCGTCCCGCGGCCTCCTTCGCCCAAAACCCCGATGGAATGGGCGTCATCGACCATAATCCGGGCGCCGAATTTGTCGGCGATGCGGCACAAGTTCGGGAGGTCGACAATGTCGCCCTCCATGGAAAAGACGCCGTCGGTGACGATCAAGATGCCGCCGCGCACGCCGTTGTCGACGGCGATATTGAGGACCCGCTCCAAATCCTCCATGTCGTTGTGGGCGTATTTCATCAGCTTGCCGTAGGCCAGCCGACAGCCGTCCACGATACTGGCGTGATCGCTGCGGTCAATCACCATGATATCATCCTTGCTGACCAAAGACGATATCGCGCCCAGGTTGGTCTGAAAACCGGTCGAGAAAACCAACGCCGCCTCGCGCTTCATAAACCGCGCGAGCCGCTCCTCAAGCTCGATATGAAGATCGAGCGTGCCGTTCAGGAACCGGGACCCGGTGCAGCCCGAACCGTATCTCATGGTAGCTTTGGCCGCGGCTTCCTTGACGCGGGGGTCTCCCACCAGACCGAGATAGTTGTTGGACCCGATCATGATCATGTTGTGGCCGTGGACGACCACTTCATCGCCTAAAGCGGAGGAGATCGGTCTGAAATAGGGATAATACCCTGCCGCCATGACTTCCTTGGCGGTCGTAAAGTCGTAGCATTTGGTGAAAATATCGCCGGCTACGCGCGGCTTCTTTTCGGAATCAGGCTGCACTATTATCCTTTCATTTTTGGCTTTTGAATTAAACCATTTTGCCTTACCCTTGTCAAGGTAAAATCAGGCCGAATCAGAACGCCTCTCGCCCCCGTCAGGTATCCCATGGTATCGCTAACCCTATACGGTGTCGTAAATTCCTGCACGATGCCCGATCGATAGTCCTAAGGAGAAGCGACGGGGCAGGCGGCACGAGTAACGTCAGGTGCCATCCGGTAGAGTGGTGAACGGTGGTGAAAGCAGGGGAGTTGCAATCATCTGAGGTTCGCGTCGACCCTGGGCATACGCATATTAATCTAACCGGGTATGCCTATTTTTGCTTGACGCGGGTTATTTTTCCCCTTGACAATTATTTGAGGCTTGAGTATAATTAAGTAGCAACGGAAAGCGTTGCAGTAGTGGATTCTTCCTAACATCGTCATCCCAGACTGGGTTTCCGGTCTGGGATTTTTATTGAGGCAATTTCCGCCACCCTAAAACGTGTCAGTCGAAAACGCGTCGCATCTCTTCCCGTCGTGGGTTGGAGGATACGGGGAATAACACTAACGATTGGCATCGGCCGTGACAGACCCGGAAACGGACTGGTCGCCGGCAACCACCCGAATCTTGAGCGAGGGGTCGGGCAAGCCGAGGGAATCAAGCGCAAACGAGAAGGTGTTTTCGTCCGGATTGAGGCGGGTAGTGTAGTAAAAGAAATCATCGGGGTAATCGGGATCAGACAGGTGAATCGTCACCGTGTCGGTGTAATAGTCGATCGGTTGCGACGCCAAAAGCCCCGGGAAAAGGGCCTTATTGCCGGTGGCATAGGTCCCGTTACGGTCCAACTCACCGATGATGGTCAGGTGCGGATCAGGGCCGGTTTCAAGCACTCTCCAGAGATCAGATTCGTATGCCCCCGCCTCCAGATGGAACCGGTAAAACCCGCTGGGAACAGCCAGACCGGCGCTGTTGGTGCCATCCCAGATGACAGTGAACGTACCTTCTGCCGAGTATCCCGTGAATAGCCTGACCACGGAACCATAATAATTGTGCACTGCTAATTCCCAATCCGAAGCCATCGGCAGCGAGAAGCTGATTTCCGTATTGGGGCAGGGCTTGCCTGAGAAAGCGCCGGCGGCGCGTCCATAGATGGGATGATTGATGCTGCCGATCCGCAGTCCCTCGACCGGCTGACCCTGAGCGTCGAGTACGGTTATCGAAAAGAATGTTCTTGTGGGGCGAACGGGGTTATCATCATCAGAACAAGCCGCCAGGCAGACGGCTGCTATGATCAGGAAAATAATTCCTATGTAACGCATACTCCCTCCCGGCCTATCCGAAGGTTGACTGAAAACCATTTGAATACCGTGTCTGATCTGAATAGTACCGTCGCTCGCACTTGATGTCAAGCGGGAAACGCCCACGGAGCTGCCTTTTGCGGGGGCTCGGAACGGTTTCACCGATCGCCCTTACGACTTGACAGCCCCACCCTGACACCGTACCTTGTTGGCCTGATGGGGAAAGCCGTATGAATACACCCAACAAATTGACCATCACCCGGATTATTCTCGCCCCCATCTTTATGGTCTTTTTCCTCATGGACAACGTTTATTGCCGGGCGCTGTCGCTTCTGATTTTCGGCGTGGCTTCGCTGACCGACCTATGGGACGGACATCTGGCCCGCAAATACGGTATAATCACCGGGTTCGGCAAGTTCATGGATCCGTTGGCCGACAAAATCCTGACCTCGACCGCCTTCATTTCCTTCGCCGCGCTGGGGTACGTCCAGGCCTGGATGATCATGCTCATCATCTTTCGGGAATTTTTTATCACCGGTCTGCGGTCCTTGGCCGCCTACCGCGGCCTGATCATTTCCCCAACCCCCTCGGCCAAGTTCAAGACCGGACTCCAGATGTTGACCATCGTGGCCATACTTTTGTATATCAACCTCAAGACCATCATGCCGGCCATGGGATATACGGGCAACTTCTTCGAACTCAAGCTGGTGACGCAGATGTTCGACTGGCTGGTGCTGATCACCATGGTGATCACCGTCCTGACCGGCATCGACTATATGGTCAAAAACGTGTCCATCTTGCGAGGAGTTCTGAAATAAATGCGCGAGCTTGTCCGGCTGATTGCCACGGGGTTTTACACGGGTTACGCGCCGATTGTGTCGGGGACGTTCGGTACGATTCCGGCCTGGCTTATCGCGTGGTTTGTTCTGGGCCGGCGGCCGGCGGCCCTGATCGCGGCGACCATAATTACCTTCGCCGTGTCGGTGTGGTCGGCGTCGAAGGCGGAGTCGATGCTGGGTCATGATTCCAAGCGGATCGTCATCGACGAGTGGGCCGGCATGTTCGTGTCGCTGCTATTTTTGCCCTATCGCCTTGACGTCTACATCGCGGCCTTTATATTCTTTCGGTTCTATGACGTCATCAAACCGTACCCGGCCGGTCGCAGCGAATCGTTCCCTCGCGGTTGGGGCGTGACGATGGACGACATTTTTGCGGGCGTCTACGCCAATCTGACCGGCTGGCTGTGCATCCTGGCGTTGGGCCGCCAGCACTGGTTTGGGTTCTAAACACTCATATGTCTGAGGATAAGCATGATAGCCGAAATCATAACCATCGGCGATGAACTGCTGAACGGCACCCACGTAGACACCAATTCGGTCCATCTGGCCCGGCGGTTGGATACGACCGGGCTGGAAGTCGGATATATCACCACCACCGGCGATGACCCGGACCGCCTCGTCGAGGCCATCCACCTGGCCCTGCGCCGTGCCGATATTGTCATCACCACGGGGGGGTTGGGCCCCACCGACGACGATATCACCAAGAAGGCCATCTGCAAGGCCTTCAAGCGGAACCTGATCTTTCATGAGAACGTCCTGGAGGAAATGCAGAAGCGGTTTGCCGCCCGCGGCGTCAAAATGCCGTCGATCAACCAGAACCAGGCGCTCTTGCCGCAGGGCGCGAAACTGCTTCCTAACCGAATCGGGTCGGCCCTGGGGATCATCATCGAGGAAGGCGGGAAATTCTTCTGCGCCATGCCGGGCGTGCCGATCGAGATGCAGGTTATGACCGACGAAGAACTGGCGCCGCTTTTGCGGCTCAAGGCGGGCACTACGGTTATTGTGCGGCGTCGTATCCGCACGGCCGGCATCACGGAATCGGCCCTGGCGGAGAAAATCCGCCCGGCGTTGAAATTCTCCGAGGGCATGACGCTGGCCTATTTGCCGTCGGTCAGAGGGGTTGATCTGTGCATCAGAGGCTCCGGGACCGTCAAAGAGGAAGTCCAGGCGGGGATCAACCTGATGGCCAACAGTATCCGTGAAGTTGCCGGCGACGTCATCTACACCGAGGACGACCGGGAATTGGAGCAGATTGTCGGGG
>Ga0102851_10002660_pt1 | contig 10838 bp, 10 predicted proteins | sample Mud3Dept3metaG_FD_79558 | JGI IMG/M metagenome (GOLD analysis project Ga0102851, IMG submission 79558) | Freshwater wetland microbial communities from Ohio, USA, analyzing the effect of biotic and abiotic controls - Mud 3 Core 4 Depth 3... | ecosystem: Environmental > Aquatic > Freshwater >...
CTGCTTTCGAATCGACCACCGTGCCGTCCAAATCCAGCATTATGCCCCTTGCTCTTCGCTTGGCTTTTTTCATCTTCGATTCCTGAGGGCAACTCTTGTTACGCTGATTCTGTTTCTTAAGTCTTTCAAGGGTCAACGGAGTTTGCCGTCGCGCGAAAGAGTTATACATAGTAGAGCGTAATTTGCAGTTTGGCAAAAACCGAATTGCCTATCGGACAAGGATAAGGGGAAACCTAAAAGATGGGAAAGAAGAGTCCACATGGCAAAGAAAGCCTTGCAGGCCAAACAAAAAACCTGGCTGATTTGATCAATTATCAAGAAGGCTCAGTTGTAAGCCGCACAATTATCGACAAGGACGCAGGAACAGTAACACTTTTTGCTTTCGACCAAGGTCAGGGGCTAAGTGAGCACACCGCACCTTTCGATGCACTTGCGTACATCATTGAGGGTGAGGCAAACGTAGCATTATCTGGCAAACCCCTTCGGGTGAAAGGGGGAGAAATGACAATAATGCCTGGTGGCAAGCCGCATGCGTTATCCGCGGTTACCGAGTTTAAGATGCTTCTGATAATGATACGATCGTAACCCTGAACTCCTAGTTCAATAGGAAGATCTACGCCAAAAAGGCAGGATTTCACGGTAGCAAAGCCCGAATTTGGGCAATGCCTGCAAAAAATATTTATGGACTACCCCTGAACTTGAAAGGAACACCAAGTAAAAGGAACCGCAGCGCAAACCGCCGAGATCGCTGGTCGGAGTGCCGGAGGCAGGATGAGGTTGGAGAAAAGCTCTCTAAAGAAGAGGGCAGTAAATGCCCTAAATGCACTGTCATCGAAGAAACCAGTTAAGTATACTACTTACCTGTCGGCAGTAGTCGTCTTCTTTGTTCTTATCCTGCTGCCTCCGATAATCGGAATCATAATAAAAGGCGGCGCGATGCAGCAAGTTTTCGATCAACCCGCGCTCATGGGACGAGCTCTGACGGCGATTGGCAGCTCTTTCGTAATTGCGTTCGTCGTCTCGGCATTAGATATCCTTGCCGGAATCCCCATGGCGTGGCTAATCACTAGGGGAAGATCAAAATGGCTGAATATCCTTGACACATTGGTGGACATACCCTTCATTGTTCCTACAGCAGCTTTAGGCTACTCCCTACTTCTTTTCTGGAGTGGTCCCCAAGGCATCTCCAGCCTTTTCAATGGCTCACTTGTTTCTCCAGGATGGCTCCTCGTGATGTTGCTTCATTTCACGTTCTCTTACCCTGTTGTCGTTCGCGTTTTGGTCGGTGCCTTGTTTGACTACAAGATGGAATATGAGCGAGCATCAAGAACACTGGGGGCTGTTCCACTGGTAGCGTTCAGGACTGTAACATCACCAATTCTCAAGCCCGCCTTCATAGCGTCTTTTGTTCTTTCGTTCGCTAGGTCACTCTCGGAAACCGGTGCTACATTCATTGTAGCAGGAGCTTTCGAAAACGGTCCAGTTTTCATACAAAACATGAAAAATCAATTCTCAACCTCGAATCCCATACTCTATGAAGGCGCTGCAGTCTTCGCAAGCGCTATCCTCATTATTGCTTCTTGCACAATCTTCGCATTGATCTGGTTTTTGGGACCGCGCCTGAAATTCCCATTCAAAGGTCTTTGGCCAACCGCGGAAAGACGACTCAGTTACTCAAAAGCCGCTTGGTCTCGAAACACCGTTACACTTCTAGTGTTCATTCTCATAGTGTTGATACCCGCGCTATTCGTTGCTTTACCAGCCTTCCAAGCCGTTTTCACAGGTATTCTTCCAGCAGTTTTCTCAGGCTCAGGAATATGGAATAGCTTCTGGCAGAGCCTGTTTGTCTCGTACTCACTTGGTGCGATAGTCACGATATTGGGATTTGTCATGGGGCTTCCGATGGCGATACTAATCGCCCGGAAGAAACTGGGAAAGCCACTTTCAGCTCTGCTAGACCTTCTCGTAAATATTCCGCTAATCGTACCATCGATAGCTTTGGGCGTTTCACTCAAATTCTTCTGGAAGGAGAGCTTCCCGTTCATGCCTGAGTTGCTACTCTTAATTTTTGCCCATCTTTCGATAACCTATCCCTATATCGTGAAATCCATGTCAGCAGCATTTGAAAGGGTAAGCATGGATATGGAGGAAGCCGCAAGAACTTTAGGAGCCAAACCGTTTAGCGTTTTTACGACGATAGTTCTCCCGCTCACAAAATATTCGATACTGTCGGGCGCCATTATGGTTTTCACTCGAAGCGTCAGCGAGACGGGCGCAACCGTGGCTGTTGTAACAAGCCTGAAAACGGCTCCTGTGGTGATAGTCGATTGGGTAAGGGGAACAATCCCTGCGACCTCACTAGAAATAGGACTTGGCGCTGGAATCTTGGTGCTACTTTCGTTCGTAATTCTTTTCGCGCTCAGATTGTTAACAAAGGGCAAAGGGAGATAATGGCGATAATGGCACCGAACTTAATAATATCTAAAATTGTATTGAGAACATGCGCAAGGAGAAGGTAGACGATGCCAAATATTCGTGTTGTGAATTTGACTAAGAAGTTTGGCAACGTCACAGCGCTAGAGAACATAAGCCTCGAAATACGTGATCAAGAATACTTTTCCCTTTTAGGTCCTAGCGGATGTGGGAAAACCACCCTGCTGAGGCTCATTGCGGGTCTGATTGAACCTGACACCGGTGAGATCTGGATTGGCAACAGGCGTGTCGATGACGTTCCACCCGAAGACCGAGACATTGGATTCGTTTTTCAGACCTTTGCCCTGTTTCCACACATGAGCGTCTGGGATAACGTGCTTTACGGTCCAAAAGTAAAGAACTACAATCTCAAGGAGGCTGAAACAATAGGTGATGAGGTTCTGGAGCTCGTCAAGCTCCACGAACGACTCGATGCCTTTCCGAATGAACTGAGTGGCGGTATGATGCAGCGCATAGCTGTGGCAAGAGCCCTAGCTGCAGGGGCCAAGACTCTCCTTCTTGACGAACCTCTCGGTCAACTTGATGCCAAAGTCAGGAATGAGATCCGATACGACATAAGAAAGATGGCAAAAGACCTCAATCTAACTGCCATCCATGTGACACATGACCAGTCTGAGGCCATGTCCATATCCGACAGGATTGCAGTGATGAAGAAAGGCACGATAGTACAGATCGGGTCGCCCCAGGAATTATACATGAATCCGAACAGCCTTTTCGTGGCGCATTTCATAGGCGAATCCAACTTCCTAGAAGCTGAAGTCTTAGCCTCTAAAGGACCCTTTTTAGAGTTGGAGTTGCGCGGGGGCTTCAAAGCTCTCGGAAGAGGCAACGGGTTTAGAAAGAATGAACGGGTGGTTTTGGCTGTAAGACCAGAAATTTTCACAATTGAACGGGGCGTCATTGAAAAAGAGAACTTGCTCAAAGGCGAAATAGACAAAGTCACTTTTGAAGGAACATTCGTCAGATACGTGATCAAGCTCGAAAGCCAGGATACAGTGGTAGTCATAAAGCCCTCACTTGCGGAGTCGTGGCTCGAAATAGGAAAAAAAGTGAGACTTAGCTATTCACCTGAGAAGACGCATGTCTTCGCTTACCCGAAAGCAGGACTAATGGATGAAATCGCAGTTTAGAACTAGTACAGTCCCATTCTTTTTCAGGGTTCGCCTAACAAATGTGTGCCTTGTTAGGCAACTATGGGAAATTCCCTTCCGAAAGCCTTAAGTGTGGCATACAAAATAACTTTTGACAGTTTGAGAATGTAAATAGGTGTTGAAATAGTTTGGCAGTTGAAGGATTTTTCGACAACAAGCGACAACCAGTGGAAGCCAAAGTAGGCGAACTAACCCCACAGTCCAGAGCAGTCAATGTAACAGCAAAAGTCGTATCCAAGAGTGAAATCAGAGAAATTCCGATGGGCAGAGACGGTTCGGCACACAAAGTGTGCGACGCCCTCGTCGGCGATGAAACCGGAAGCGTCTATCTAACTCTCTGGGACGACAACATCGAGAAGGTCAATGAAGGCGACAGCGTTCGTGTTGAAAACGGCTACGTAACCCTCTTCAAAGGCAACATGCGCCTAAACATAGGAAAATACGGCAAACTGGAACCAGCAAAAGAGCCTCTCACAGTCGAAGTTAACACTGAGAACAATGTCTCCAGCAAGACGTACGAACAAGAACGACGTCCATTCAGACGAGGCGGCGGATTCGGCGGCGGAAGAGGCGGATACGGCGGCGGACGCGGCGGTGGCGGTGGCTACGGCGGCGGACGAGATCGACGTGGCGGATTCAGAGACCGAAGATACTAAACCCAATCAAGCATAATCTTTTATGCTCTTTTTATTTCTCAATTTCTCCAGTGAACAGACTATCATGCCTTGTTCAACATAGTCAACCTTTATCATCAACAAAGTGGACTTTCAACCTTGGAGGGCTTTGTCAATGAAGGAAATAGACCGCAAAACGAAACCAACCGTTGAAGAGCTTCTGGCAAAAGCCAGGAAACCATCACAGCTCGCAACTCCCATGCACAAATACTACGAAGGCAAGGTCCAAGTGATGCCCAAGTGTCCAATAACCAATTCCAATGACTTCTCAATTTGGTACACACCAGGCGTAGCAACGCCCTGCAGAGAAATCCAAGCGGACCCAGACAAGTCATTCGAGCTAACAAACCGTTGGAACTACGTTGCCGTAGTGACAGATGGGACTCGCGTTCTAGGTTTAGGCGATATCGGACCTGCAGCCGCTCTTCCAGTAATGGAAGGCAAAGCTCTCTTGTTCAAATACCTAGGCGGAGTCGATGCTTTTCCCATATGTCTTCGAACTAAAGATCCTGCAGAGATAGTCAGAGTCTGCGAGGTGCTTGAACCATCATTCGGAGGAATAAACCTAGAGGACATCGAGAAACCAAAATGCTTCCGTGTTCTTGAAGAAGCCAGAGACCGCCTGCAAATCCCGGTATGGCACGATGATCAACAGGGCACAGCCACGGTCATCTTGGCAGGCTTGATTAACGCCTTCAAAATCGTGGGAAAGAAGCCAAAAGAGTCTGTAATCACGCTGATCGGTTCTGGAGCAGCAAATATCAGAAGTGCGTACGTGCTAATTAAGTGGGGCATGAAACCAGGCAACATAATAATGGTTGATTCTAGGGGCATAGTGTACCCTGGCAGATCCGACATCATAAGAGATGAGGATCCATGGAAGTACGATTTAGCCCAGATTGCCAATGCCGAAGGCAGAAAAGGAGACACCGCTGAAGCCCTGAAAGGAGTAGACGCTGTCGTTGCAGCCTCAAAACCTGGTCCGGGAACGGTAAAGAAAGAATGGATCAAAGCGATGGCCGACGACGCAATTGTTTTCGCCTGCGCCAATCCAATCCCCGAGATTTGGCCATGGGAAGCCGAAGAGGCAGGAGCCAAAGTCGTGGCCACAGGAAGAAACGATTTTCCAAATCAGGTTAACAATAGCCTAGGCTTCCCAGGCATCTTCAGAGGAGTCTTAGACGTTAAAGCCAGAACGATAACTGATGATATGTGCATCGCCGCCGCGAATGAACTCGCCAGTTTCGCCGAAGAACGCGGCATGAACGAAAAGGATATTCTACCGAGGATGGACGAATGGGAAGTCTTTCCAAGGGAAGCAGTTGCGTGTGCAATGAAGTCAATAGAACAAGGTTTGGCAAGAGTTAAACTCTCAAGGCAAGAACTTCATGAAAGAGCCTCAAGCATAATAGCCAACGCCAGAAACTCGACCAAATTGCTAATGGAGCAAGGTTTGATAAAGAAGCCTCCATCAGAAAGTGATATTCTGAGATAGTCCGTCGGTTTCTGATAGTATTAGGGTTAACTCTCGTAGAACAACTGACCCTTCAATTTGAAGAATACAAACACCAATCTAAAGCAAAAGTATTCTCAACTTATTTGGGCATAAGCCTGACGATGTTTCTCTTTTCAAGCCGCCTCAAAGCATCAATAAATTCGGATTTCTTTTCGCCTGTAGAATCCAAATTCTGCATCATATCAGGCACTGAAACACTCTGCCTGCCAAGGTTCTCGCGTTTCTTGTGCAAATGCTTCACAATTGATTTCTCAAGCTTGCCGCATCGCCATGTTGTGTTTCGAGTCAAAACAACTAGTGTTTTCACGATAGACTGCTCGCTCCCGCCAGACAAGTCTCCCCCTTCCCCCAACTGGAATAAACTAGAAGCACTATCGTTTTTAAGGGTTATGTCCAAAGCCAGAAGAAAGGTCTTGTTTGTTCGCTAGCGAGGCTTGATTGATCGATGCTTAAATTTGTTCGGCACAGGCCGTACGAAGGAGTCTCTGCCCCCTAAAGGGTCTTTCTCAGGTGCGCGCCGTGTTTTTTCCCGTAGTATTTCTCCAGTCGGCCTACTTTCTGGTAACCGAGTTTTAAGTAGAGACTCAGAGCTGCACTATTGTCTTCACGCACTTCCAACCGACACTCAGGTATGCCATTTTCTCTGAAGGCTGCTTCGACCGTATGGAGAAGTCTTCTCGCGATTCCTATTCGACGATAGTGCGGTAGAACATCTATCGTCAGTATGTGCCCAAACGTTTTCTTCCCTACAATTTCCAAAGTAGCAATTACAAAGCCAGCCGTTTCTCCACCTATTTGCGCAACGAATGCGAGATCGTTGCAGTCAGTCAACAAACTGGCGATTTGTGAACGAGTAAATGCCTCTTCTCGAAAAGACGCCGTTTCAATCTCGTAAAGTTTGTCAAGAAGTGCCAAAGGTGCCGGTTCAATCTTGATGTCCATTTTACCACGGCCCAAAATTATCGTTGAGCGCTAGTTTCAGATCCTGCTCCAGCGGTTTGGCTCTTTCGTTTCCATCGCAATTGTATGAAAACCCTTTGAATTAGCCCTTGTTTTTCAAGAGACCTCAAGCTGCGATTGATTGAAGAATACTCTTTCGTTCTACACTCTATTAATCTGCCATGAATCATCTCAGCTATCTCTCTAGTGGTCATTTCTGGCTTAACATCAAGAATCTCGAGTATCTTTTTCTGCTTTTTTGAGAGATGAGGCACCTTGGGCTCAAAAGAAAATTGTGGGGGAGAATTATTTATAATATTCGCACATTGTTGGGCTTAGCAAAGTAGCGATAATGGTCTGGAATTATACACATCTGCAAGGTTCAGTCAAAGTTTGGTTTCGGCTTCCCAAGCTTCTTCCTTAAGCAAGCCTGAACGAAACCATAGTATTCTGGCGAAGGTCTTCCCGGTCTACTCTTGAACTCACCATGAAATTGCGAAGCAAAGAAGAAATAACGATCAGGTAACTCGAGTGTTTCCATCCTCCTTCCGTCAGCGCTCTTGCCGGTGAAACGTAATCCACTCTTTTTCAGAATGTCCATATACTCAAGGTTCACCTCGAACCTGTGTCTATGTCGCTCATAAATTTCTCTCTGTTTATATAGACGATGGGCAGTACTGTCGGCTTCGAGAATTATCTTGTGAGCACCTAGACGCATTGTTGCGCCTTTGTACTCAACTCCCCGTTGCTCAGGCATGAGATCTATTAGGGGAGCCTGAGTAGTCGGAGAAATCTCCGTGCTGTTTGCGTCCTTGAGACCGCAGACTCCACGAGCAAATTCTATGATTGCCAGCTGAAAGCCATAGCAAATGCCTAGGAATGGAATGTCGTTTTCTCGTGCGAATTTTATGGCCAAGATCTTCCCCTCAGTGCCTCTGGGACCAAAACCGTAGGGCACAAAAATGCCATCGAACGACTTAAGATCAATGATGCATTCTGGGTTTTGTTCCAACTTTTCCGCTTCCAAGTATGTTATGCAAACTCGCGTGCGGTTCGCGGCCCCTGCATGTCGCAAAGCCTCACTCATGCTTACGTAGCTGTCTGATAAACCAGCATATTTTCCGACGAGGGCAACTCGTACTTCGTTCTCAGGCTTCAGAAGGGCGTTTACAACCTGTTGCCATTCTTCATAATCTTGATTTTGGCATTGGAAGCATAACCTCTTGCATATGAAGTTACCCATGCCTTGCTTGTCTAGCATTAGCGGAACTTGATAGATTGTTTCTGCGTTGTATGAGCAAAAAACAGCGTCCTCAGGAATTGTGCCGAACAGCGCAATCTTTCGTAGTGTCTCGGCATCAATCATAGTTGGACTGCGCGCAACTATTATGTCAGGTTGGATGCCTATGCGGCGCAATTCATTCACGCTATGCTGTAAAGGCTTGGTTTTCATCTCCTGCGTGACGTCTAGGATAGGAACCAAGGCAACGTGAACATATAGTGTGTTCTCATAACCCTCTTCTAAGCGCATCTGTCGAATCGCCTCAAGAAACGGTTGGCCTTCGATGTCGCCGACTGTTCCCCCAACTTCGGTTAGGACAATATCTACGTTAGAACTCTTGGCGATATTCTTGATCCGGTGCTTAATCTCGTTGGTTACATGCGGTATTATTTGAACGCAACGTCCTAAGAAATCCCCACGTCTTTCCTTCTCTATCACAGACTTGTAAACGAGTCCTGTTGTGACGTTGTTTTCCTGTTTAAGGCTAAGATCGAGGAATCGCTCATACCATCCGAGGTCTAGGTCTGTCTCGCCGCCGTCATCGGTTACAAAAACTTCGCCGTGCATGTAAGGATTCATTGTGCCCGCATCGACGTTGACATAAGGGTCGATCTTTATTACATTGACTTTGAGACCCCTTGCCTGCAGCATCTTGCCAATCGAGGAGGTCAGAATTCCCTTGCCCACTGAGCTTAAGACACCGCCAGTTATGAAAATGTACTTGACCATTGGCCACAGTCCCCGCAATGACCTAACTGTCTCAACGAGATTTAATATAACTCTTTTTGTGCCTATGAAGAAGAAAAACTTGTCCGAACTTGACGAGTTCTTGACGATGAAAAGCCTTCTCCAGTAGGTCGCAATAAAATATTTAACTATCGGACACCATAGACTATGACTGGAGATTTTGGTATGCCCAGAGCCTTCGTGCTGATAAATGTTGAATCCGGTTCAGAAGATGAAGTTCTCAGAGAAATGAAGAAAATTGAAGGCGTGGAAGAGGTTTACTTTTCATACGGTGTGTACGACTTGCTTACAAAGATTAAGGCTGACACTATGGAGAATCTCAAGGACATGGTGACTCGAAAGATTAGAGCGCTGAACAAGGTGCGTTCGACGCTTACTCTGATCATGATGGAAGAATAGCCGCGATTATCCGAGTGTAGCGTCTGCTCTGCCCAAATTTCTAGCACAAGAGAAGATGCTAATAAACGGAGATTGAGTCTTCAATATTCCAGAATCGTTAGGCGGTTTCTCTCTTTTGAAAGCTACTAGTTTCAGCGATGGCAAGACGCAAACATTATAGCCCAACTCAACTGAAGAACTATCCGGGACTGTGAAGCACAATGCAACGCTCCTACTCAAGGCTGTTAGGCGTGATTGGGAAACCTAACACGGGCAAATCAACTTTCTTTAGTGCCGCCACTCTTGCTCTTGCTGAGATCGCAAACTATCCATTCACAACAATTAAACCGAATAGAGGCGTTGGATACGTTCGAACGCCATGCGTTCATACAGACTTCAATGTCAAGGACAACCCCAAGAACTCAATGTGTGTTAGCGGTGTCAGACTTGTTCCTGTTGAACTAATCGACGTTGCGGGACTTGTTCCAGGGGCATGGGAAGGAAGAGGTCTAGGCAACCAATTCTTAGACGAGATCCGCAGGGCAGACGCATTGATTCATGTTGTCGATGCTTCAGGAGGAACAGACTGCGAAGGCCGTTTGTGCAAACCTGGTGAACACGACCCTTTGGAGGATGTTCGATTTCTGGAGAAGGAAATCACAATGTGGATGGCATCAATCCTGAAGAAAGACTGGGCTAAGCTTTCAAGGACTGCTGAAGCCGAGTCACGTGACCTCTACGCTATGCTGGAGGAAAGACTGAGTGGTCTTGGCATAAAGCGCAGTCACATTCTGGAGGCGACGAAGAAAACGGGGTTGATAACTGAGAAAGCCTCTACCTGGAGTGAAGATGACTTTCTAAAATTTGTGGATACTCTAAGGCAAGTTTCCAAGCCCATGCTTATCGTTGCAAACAAGATAGACCTTCCATCATCTGAAGCCAATCTTGAGCGTCTGAAAAAACTTGATTATATGGTTGTACCATGCTGCGCTGAGGCTGAACTAGCACTTCGACGGGCTGCTGAACACAAGCTTATTGACTACAAACCTGGTGATTCCGGTTTCACGATTTCCCAAACTGAGCGGCTTTCTCAGAGTCAGACTAACGCCTTGGGGACAATAAAAGAAAAAATCCTTATCCAACATGGTTCCACGGGCGTTCAGGAAGCGCTCAACTTGGCATACTTCAAGTTACTGAACATGATTGCTGTCTACCCCATTGAGGATGTAGAACATCTGTCAGACCATAATGGACGCGTTCTGCCTGACGTTTATCTTATTCCTAATGGCACTACTGCCAGACAGTTTGCCTACGTTATTCACACAGAACTAGGTGAGAGCTTCATATACGCCATCAACGCTCGCGACAAGAAGAGAATAGGCGAGGACACTATTCTGAAAGACAGGGACGTAATCTCTGTGGTGAGTGCGAGAAAACGTACCTGATGAGCGCTATGCACCGTATCTTCTCTTTCTGCGTTGGAAGGTTCTGATCGCCCTCAAGAGGTCAATGAAGCGAAATTCTGGCCAGAAGACATCAAGAAAACACAGTTCGCTGTAGGCTGCTTGCCACAGGAGGAAGCCACTCAATCTCTCCTCTCCTGAGGTTCTGATAATCAGATCTGGCTCCTGTTTTGGCATGTGTGATGTGTAAAGGTA
>Ga0102851_10002661_pt1 | contig 10837 bp, 6 predicted proteins | sample Mud3Dept3metaG_FD_79558 | JGI IMG/M metagenome (GOLD analysis project Ga0102851, IMG submission 79558) | Freshwater wetland microbial communities from Ohio, USA, analyzing the effect of biotic and abiotic controls - Mud 3 Core 4 Depth 3... | ecosystem: Environmental > Aquatic > Freshwater >...
CAGGAACGCCGGCCGGTTGCCGAGAAAACGCTCCAGCGCGGCGGCGAGATCGATGCCCGGCAGTGCGTCCGGCAGCGTGTCCGCCGGCGCGTCCGGGACCGGCGCTGGGGCCGGGTGCGGCGGGCCGGGCGCGTGCCGGGCCGGCAGCCAGCGGGTCAGCACCGCCTCGAGATCGGCGACGTCGATCGGCTTGCCCAGCCAGTCGCTCATGCCGGCCTCCGTGCAGGCCTCGCGCTCCTCGGCCGACACCCCCGCCGTCAGCGCGACGATCGGCGTCGCGATCCCCGCCGCGCGGAGCTTCCGCGTCGCGGTGAGCCCGTCCATCTCCGGCATCTGCACGTCCATCAGGATGATGTCCACGGCCCGCGCCGCCGGCCCCAGCAGCGCGGCGCAGGCCTCCTCGCCGTCCCCGGCGACGGCGACGTCGATGCCGGCGTAGTCGAGGAGATGCGCCGCGACCCGGCGGTTGATGGCGTTGTCCTCGACGAGCAGCGCGGTGGCGCCGCAGAACTCGCCGTGCAGCGTGTCGTCGGCCGCCGTTGCGGCGCGCGCCTCCGGCGGGCGGGAGGCGCAGGCGGCGAGCGCGCGGCGCAGCCGCTGCGGCGTGGCCGGCGCGCGCAGCACGGCGACCCCGGTGCCGGCAACCGCTGCGCCGCCGTGGCTGGCGAGCAGGATCAGCGGTCCGGCGCGCGGATCGTGCGCCGCGACCGCGTCGAGACTGCCGTCGGCGGCGGCGTCGAGCACCAGCAGCGCCGGGCCGGCGGCTCCGGCCGCTGCCGCCGCCGCTTCCTTCGCCGCCGCCCCCTCCGGCAGCGAAGCGCACGTCGCGACGGCAAGGGATTCCGCGGCGAGCAGCGCGGCCAGCGCTCCGCGCTGCAGCGGATCGGGCGAAACGACGATCGCCTGCCGCGAGGGCGTGCCCCGGCGCGGCTCTTCGCTGCCGGCAGCCACGGCGACGGGCACCTCGAGCACGAACTCGCTGCCGGTGCCGGCGTCGCTGCTCGCGGTGAGACTTCCGCCCATCGCGGCGGCGAGGCCCCGGGCGATGGCGAGCCCGAGCCCGGTGCCGCCGAAGCGGCGCGTCACCGAGGGATCGGCCTGCACGAACGGCGAGAACACGCGCGCGAGCTCCGCCGCCGTCATCCCGATGCCGGTGTCGCGGACCGCGAGGCGCAGGCGGGGGCCGCCGTCGGCGCCCGCGACCATCGTGACGGCGAGCAGCACGTGGCCGGCGGCGGTGAACTTGAGCGCGTTGGCGAGCAGGTTGGTCGCGACCTGCGCGAGCCGCAGCGGATCGCCGACGAGCCGTCGCGGCAGATCGGGGTCGACGTGGAACACGAGCCGCACCGGCTTGTCCGCGGCGGCAGGCGGGCAGGCCGTGGCGAGGGTCTCGACGAGGTCGTCGACCTCGAAGGGCCGCGGCTCGGGCTCGACGCGGCCGGCCTCGATCTTCGCGAGGTCGAGGATGTCTCCCAGCAGCGCCAGCAGGATCTCCGACGACTTCCGCAGGTCGTCGAGGTAGTCGCGCTGCTGCGGCGTGAGCGGCGTCAGCCGCAGCAGGCGCTCGAGGCCGACGATGCCGTTCAGCGGCGTCCTGATCTCGTGGCTCATGTTGGCGAGGAACGCCGACTTGGCGGCGCTGGCCTCGTCCGCCGCGCGGCGCGCGGCTTCCAGCGATTCCGTCAGCTGCCGCTGCTCGGTGATGTCGTCGAGGATGTGCAGTTGGCGGCCGTCGCCGATGTCCACCGACGCGATCTCGATCGCGCGGCGGCGGCCGCCCACATCGACGGCCAGGGTCGTCAGGCTGACGCCCTGCTCGGCGAGCGCGCCGCGGTGACGCTCGAGGCGCAGGCGCGCTTCGGCGTCGGGCGCCAATGCCGCGTCCAGGGTCATCGCCGCGAGGCGCCGCTGCGACGCGCCGAGGATGCTGGCCGCCGCCGGATTGCAGCGCTGGATGCGGCCGCCGGCAGCGGTCTCGACGATGCCGTTGAGCGCGTACTCGAAGTAGGCTTCCAGCGCCGCCGGCGGGGTCTGCGGCGCACGGACCGCGCACACCGACTCGATCGCCTCTGCGAGATGCAGCAGCGTGCCATCGCCCGCGGCCTGCGCGTCCCGGCGCAGCGCCGCCCAGTCGGGGGCGCTTCCCGCGGCCGCGGCGTCGCGCAGGCGGGCGGCAAACCGCTCCACCGTCGCTGCGAGCGTCAACCGCGGATTGCCCGGGGGTCGCATGGTCAACCGGAGACGGGCGCGGGGAGCGCCTGGACGAGCCGCGTGCATCACACGACCGGCAGCGGGCTTTCGTGCGCGACGCTGGTGACGGCCCGGCTCATGATGTAGAGGCCGAAGCCGCCGTCGCTGTCACCCGAGAAGTCGGGCTGCGGCTCGGCCCCGGGACGGAAGGCGTCGCCGAGATACCAGATCTCGACGACCACCCGCGCCGCCTCGCGGAGGATGCGGCAGGACAGCGAGGCCTCGGCGAACGGCGGCGCCACGTGGCGGACGACGTTGGTCGCCGCCTCGAATGCGGCCAGCACGAGGCCGTTCGCCGCGTCGGCGCCGAGGAACCCGGCCGCCGCCGCCACCTGCCTGCGCAGCGGCTCGAGCCGCGCGGCCTGCCACGGCAGGTCGAGCAGCTGCCGGGCGTCGTCCGCGTCGGGACCGCCGCCGTCGCGGGCGGCGAGCGAGCGGATGCCCACCAACACCGCCGACTGGTCGTCCAGCATCTCGTCGGAGCCGACGAAGCTCCGCACCGTCCGGCGCAGCACCTGCAGCCAGATGTTCGGCGGAAGGTCGAGCGCGCACGTCTGCGCGACGAAGGCGCGCAGGCGGTCCTCGCCGAACTGCATGCCCTCCGGGTTGCGCGCCTCGGTGACGCCGTCGGAGTACACCAGCAGCGCGTCGCCCGTTCCGATCGGCTCCGATCTCTCGACGTAGAGCTCCTCGGCGACGACCCCGACCGGGAGATTCTCGCCCAGCACGTCGGCCAGGCCGCCGCCGGCGCGGACGACGATGCCGGCGGTGTGGCCGGCGTTGACGTAGCTCATCGTGCCCGCCGCCAGGTCGAAGCGGTAGAGGGCGGCCGTGACGAAGGTGTCGAGCTCGATCAGCCGCGGCGTCAGCTGCACATGCAGCGCGTTCATGATCGCGGCGGGGCGCGGCAGGTCGCCTCTGCCGAGCGACGCGGCAAGGAGCTCGGTGACGACCTGGTTGTACGCGGTGCGCACCGCCGCGCCGATCAGCGCCGCCGGGACGCCCTTGCCCATGACGTCGCCGACGAGGAGCTCGACGCAGTCGGGCCGGAACGTGGTGAACGCGTAGAAGTCGCCGTCGATGCCCTGCGAGGCCTCGGTGTAGCCCGCGATCGCGACGCCGCGTACGGCGGCGGGAGGCTCGCCGATCAGCAGCGCGCGCTGGATGGCGTGGCCGGTCTCGAGCTCGCGCCGCCGGGCCTGCTCGAGGAAATCCGCCTCCTCCTTCAGCACGCGCTCGGCTTCCCGGCGCGCGGTGATGTCGGACTCGATGGCCATGAAGTTGACGATCCGGCCGTCGTCGTCGCGAATGGGCTGCATCTCGATCGCGAGCCAGTATTCGCGGCCGTCCTTGCCGTAGTTCAGTATCTCCTCGGTGAAGCCTTCGCCCCGGCGCAGCCTCTCGCCGATGCGCCGCACGGTCGCGGCGTCCGTCCCCGGACCCTGCAGCACGGAGCCGGGCGTCCTGCCCTGCACCTCTTCCAGCGTGTAGCCGGTCTGGCGGGTGAAGCCCTCGTTCACCCAGACCACGAGGCCGGCCGGGTCGGTGAGCACGACGGCGTTGTCGGTCCGCGCGGCGATGAGCGCCAGCTTGCGCGCGTCGGCCTCCTGGCTGCGCAGGCGCTCGTTCACGGCGCGCAGCTCGGCGCGCTGGGCGGTCAGCTTGGCCGCGAGCTTCTTCGCGTCGGCCAGCGCCATCTTGCTCGCCTGGAACAGCTGGAGCAGGTCGACCGCCGGGTCGTGGATGGCGAAGTCCTCGAAGCCCAGGCCGTAGGCGGCGATGTCGGCAGCGTCGGCGAACCACGGCGAGCCGAGGAACAGCAGCGTGTCCGCGCCCGGCAGCGCGACGAACTGTCCGCGCAGCTGGAGAGGGCTGCCCCGGTGCTCGAGCAGGAAGAAGCGGGACTTGTTCTCCAGGATCCACTCGAAGGTGATGCGTCCTTCCGGCTGGACCGCGCGGAAGACCTGGTCGAGGCGCGCGCCCGGCCGCACGTCGGGACAGACGCGGCGCAGCGTCGAGCCGACCTGCAGCAGCGCGAGGTCGGCGTCCACGGCGACGTGGAACGGGAAGGCCGCGGCGAACTGCTCCGGCGGCAGGCCGATCCGCGGCACGGACGAAGGCGCCGCCAGGCTCACGCCGCGGTCGTAGGGGTCCACGCCACGTCGAACACGTCGTGATCCGCGCCGTCGTCCCTGGACTCGACCAGGCGCACCGTGACCGGCGTCACGAACATCTTGCCCAGGCCCTGCATCAGCCCGACGACGAACGGTGCCAGGCCGCGGCGGTGGGTGCGGTAGTGCAGCTTGAGCGAGCGATCGGTGACGTCGGTGCACTGGAAGCGCGGCGGCTGCAGCTTCGGGAAGATCATCGCGACGCGCGAGTGGAAGTTCGGCAGGTTCGACAGGAACTCGGGCAACGACTTGCCGGCCGCCTGCATCAGGCCGCCGTAGGCGTCCCGCGCGGTGTGCAGCACCCAGTGCTCGCCGAAGGCTTCGAGGATCTTGTCCGCCGGCACACCCAGCACCTCGCTCGCCGCGCCCACCAGCCGGTAGGTCATCTCGTCCGGGTAGCCTTCGTTGCTCATGAACACGTCGACGTCGACACCCGCCGTGGCCTTGATCCGCTCCCACACCGCCTCGCCGTGGTGCGTGCAGACCATCTCCTCGACGGCCCGGTTGACCATTCCGTACATTGTGCCTTCCCTCCTCTGGGGTCAGGGTGACCCGGCGCGCCGCCGGCCTTCGCCGCCGCTCACGCGCCCGCCGGTCGCGCGCCCGACTGCGTGAGGCGCGTGCAGCAGATGCCCGGCAGCGGGCTCTCGTGCGCGACGCGGTCGACCGCCTGGCTCATGATATACAGGCCGAAGCCGCCGTCGCTGTCGCCGGAGAAGTCGGGGGCCGGCTCCGTCGCGGGCCGGAACGGCTCGCCCAGGTACCAGATCTCGACGCTCACCTGCGCCGCGTCGCGCCGGACGCGGCACGACAGGGTCGCATCGTGGAACGGCGGCGGCACGTGGCGGACGACGTTGGTCGCCGCCTCGAACGCGGCCAGCACCAGGCCGTTCGCCGCGTCGGTTCCGAGGAACGCCGCCGCGGTCGCCACGCGCCGCCGGAGCGGCTCGAGCCTTGCCGCCTGCCACGGCAGGTCGAAGGTTTCCTCGCCCCGGCCCGGGCCCGGTGGGCCGGCGTCGTCGTCGCCGGGTGCGCGCAGGGTGACCATGACCGCCGTCCGGTCGTCGAGCATGCCGCGCTCCCCGGCGAAGTCGCGCACCGCCCGGCGCAGCGCCTGCATGCGGATGTTCGCCGGGAGCCCGCAGCCGTTGGTCCGGGCGATGAAGTCGTGCAGGCGTTCCTCGCCGAACTCGACGCCATCGGCGTTGCGCGCCTCGGTGACGCCGTCGGAGTAGACGATCAGCGCGTCGCCCGCGGCCACGACCTCGGACTTTTCCGTGTACCGCTCCTCGGCGAGCACGCCCACCGGGAGGTTGTCGCCCAGCACGCGGTCGATCCCGCCGCCGGCGCGCACCAGCAGCCCGGCGGTGTGACCGGCATTGACGTAACGCATCGTGCCGCTGCCGAAGTCGAAGTCGAAGCGGTACAGCGCCATCGTCACGAAGGCCTCGAGCTCGATCAGCCGCGGCGTCAGCTTGCGGTGCAGCGCGTTCAGGATTTCGGCCGGGGAGGGCAGCTCGCGGCTGCCGAACGACGCGGCCAGGAGCTCGGAGACGACCTGGTTGTAGGCGGTCCGCACCGCCGCTCCGATCAACGCCGCGGGAATGCCCTTGCCCATGACGTCGCCGACCAGGAGCTCGAGGCAGTTGGTCCGGAACGTGGTGAAGGCGAAGAAGTCGCCGTCGATGCCCTGCGACGGCTCGGTGTAGCTCGCGACCTCGGCCACCCGCGCCTCGGCGGGAAGATCGCCGATGAGCAGGGCGCGCTGGATTTCGTGACCCGTGGCGAGCTCGCGCTCCCGGGCTTCCGCCAGCGCACGGCGGCTCGTCTCGCGCTCGCGGACGAGCTGCGCGACCAGCCGCGAAACCGCGCCCAGGTCGTCGCCCGAGACCTCGAACCGGCCGGTGCTCGCTTCGGGCAGCATGCGCTGCAGCGCGCCGCGCAGGTCGTGCAGCGCCGCCTGGCGGGTCTCGAGCTCGCGGCGCAGCCGGTTTTCGTAGCGCTGCGCCGCGGTCACGTCGCGGCAGACGAGGACGTGGCCGATCGTCTCGTCCGCCGAGCCCGCGATGGGCGAGAACGTGGCGTCGAGGACGATCCTTCCGTCGGCGCCGCCGTCGAGGTCGAGGCGCTTTCCGCTCCACGCGGCGAGCGGGTCGGGCCCGCCGGGCTCACCGAATGCCCCGGGCAGCGCCTGGCGCACGTGCCGGCGCAGCAGCGTGCCGCTGCCGGCCTGGAGCATCCGTTCCGCCGCCGGGTTCGCGTACAGGATGCGGCCCTGCGCGTCGGTGGTGAGCACGCCGTCCGCGATGGCGGCCAGCGTCACGGCCGCGGTCTCGCGCTGGACCCGCAGCTCGGTGCCGGTCCGCCGGAACGCGTCGATGGCCGCCCGGATCTCGAGCGGAGCGCGCAGCGTCATCGCGTCGCCCGGGTCGGCGATGGCCGGCGGGCCCCCGGGCTCCATCTGCTGGATCCGGCCCAGGCCGACCAGCCACCGGCTCATCAGGACGCGGAACAGGACGAGGCCCAGGAAGAGCGCTGCGGCAGCGATCCACAGCGCGAGCGTGGTGACCGTCCAGATTTCCCCGGCGATCAGCTGCGGCGCGAAGCGCAGCCGCAGCACCCCGTAGTCGCGCCCGCCGATCGCGATGTTGTTGTTGATGTCGTGCAGCTGATCCGCCACGCGCTCGGTCAGCCAGTCGGGGGGGCGTTCGAAGGATGCGCCCGTCTGGACCGCCGTGATGACGCCGCCCTGCAGGTCGATGAAGCTCGCGTCGGCGAACGGCGAGCGCCGAATCGCCTTGTGCAGTGTCCGCTCGACGGTGTCGTAGTCCCCGATGACCACGCTGTCGCCGACCGTCTGGGCGACGACCTCGGAGAGCACCTGCGCCGCCTCCGCCCCTTGCTCGATCTGGTTGGTGAACTGGTATTGATAGAAGACGCCGAGTCCCGCGCCGACGAACAGCAGCAGATTGGCCAGGTAGAGCGCGGATACGCGCCCGACCAGCGTTTGCGGGAACAGGTTCCGCAGGAGCCGCAAGCCAGGCTACCGCAGCTGCGCCGGCGCGGTTTCGTAGAACCTGCGATAGGGCGCGTATTCGCTGCCGTCGGAGGCGATGAAGTAGGCGTTTTCCGGGATGCCCACGGCACGCGCGGAGGACTGCAGGATCTCCCGTCCGCGGGGGTCGGCGCCCATGCCGATGAAGGCCGCGGCGACGGCCCTGCGGTCGGCTTCGGGCACCCGCGACGAGGCCATCAACGCCAGCTCGTGGAAGGGCTCGGAGGTCCAGAGGACCCGGTACTTCCTGCCCTCGCGGGCGGCATACCCGGCGATCAGCTGCGAGTTGCCGCCGACCGCCTTGACCTTGCCGCTGTACATCTGGACCAGCGCGGCGTCCATGTTGCCGCCGAAGACGACGTTGACGGTGACGTTCTTCGACAGCAGGTGCGCGTAGGGAACCTTGTAGGAGACGAAGGCCTCGGGCCCCGGAAAGCCGACGTCCTGGCCGGCGAGCTGCGCGATGTCGGCGATCGGCGAATCCACCGGCACGATGAGCTGGCCGTGGATCGGGGGCGTGTCGCGCCGCCCGAAGACGCGGAAGCCCAGCTTTTCGCGCTCCGGGCTGAACAGGTGGTTGGTGAAGACGAACTCGACTTCCTGCGCCAGCACGTAGCTCGTCGTGTCCGCGGACGTGCGCCCGATCTTGAGCATCAGGTTGACGCCGCTCTTCTCCGACACGTAGCCGATGATCGGATTCCAATAGGCGGCGGTGAGATTGATGCCGTGCTGGTTCACCGGCGAGAACATGTAAGTGCGCCTGCCCTGCGCGGCGCTCCCCAATGCGAACGATGCCGCGGCCAGCGCGCCGAGGATCTGCAATGCCAGTCGTCGTCCTTGCGTCATTTTCGTCTCATGGTCCGTTGGACGGTTCGGCGGCCACGGCGGCTGAAAGCGCCGTCGCGGTCGATGGCACGCAGCGCCCCGTCGTCCCGGGTCAGGCCGCGGCGAGCTCCGCCAGCGCCTCTTCCCGCGAATTGTAGATGCTGAAGATCCGGTGCATGCGCACCAGCTCGAACAGCGCCCGGACCGGCTTGGTCATGCCGAACAGCAGCAGCTGGCCCTTCTTGCCCTTCATCGTGCGCAGGCAGGACAGCAGCGCGCCCAGCCCCGAGCTGTCGACGAAGGTCAGCCGCTGCATGTCCAGCACCACCGTGTCGTGCGTGTCCGCGACGGTCTGGATCGCGGCGCGGAAGTCCTTGACGTTGCCGGCGTCGAGGTTGTCCACGGGAAACGCCACGATGGCGGTACCGGAGAGAGAATCGACTTCTGTGACGGTAAGTTCCACTCAAGCCTCCAATGCTCGATGAATTCACGAATCGCGAGCCAGCGCCGGCGCTTCCTGCGCCGCGTGCCGCGAATGGCCATCCGGCGACGCCGGCAGCCTGTCCTGGTGCTGCGCATGCACGTCCGCCAGTACCATCCTAGCGTAGCGCAGGACGGCACCGGCAATGTGACGAATCTGTAACTTCTTCGCGGCCAGCACGTCGCCGGCGTAGCGGATCGCCGGGTCCGCGCCGTCGGGGCCGAGCAGCAGCGCTTCGTTGATCAGGCCGCAGCTTCCCTCGAGGCACGGGTTCCGCCACGCGTCGGGGAGCCCCGCGATCTCGGCCGCGGAGCGCGGCGCCGGCCCGACGATCCGCAGGCGGCCCCGCACGACGGCGGCCAGGCCGGGGTGGAAGACCTCGCGGAAGTGTCGCGCCCAACTCCCCGGGACACCCGCGTGGACCGCCTCGACGGCGGTGCCGGTGGCGGGACCGCCGCCGGCCCGGCGCAATGGCCCGAGGACGGCCCAGAGCCCCGCCGCGAGCAGCCGCTCTCCGACGCCGGGCCTGGTCGGCGCCGCCTCGCCTGCGACCGAGCCGGCAAGCTCGCGATCGGCGATCTCCACGGCGACGCCGAGCGCCACGTTGACCAGCCGGCGGCCGACGAGGATCGCCTGCCGCAGCTCGACGCCCGCTCCCACGTAGCTCGCCGGCGCGACGACGCTCTGCGTGATGGCGACGTCGCGGTCGACGATGCTGCGGGCGCCGATCACCGCGTCGGGGCCGATGACGGCGCCCGGGCCGACCAGCACGTGGTCGCCGATGTACGCGGGCGCCACCACCTTCGCCGTCGGGTGGATGCGGACGCCGTTGCCGAGCCAGAGGCCTTCGGCGGAAGGGCGGCGCGCGATGCCGATCGGGTAGTCGGGCGCGCGCAGCAGGCGGCGCGCCGCGCCGAGCAGCCCGCCTGCGCTGGCCGCCGACGCGTGTGCCTCGACCCAGTCGCGGCGCAGGCGCGCCTCGGCGAAGAGCGTCTGCGCGAGCGCCGGCCGCGAATCTGCGGTCGCGGCGCAGGCGGCGAGCACGGCGCCGGAAAGGCGGGCCCAGCCGCACCAGCGCGCTTCCCCGTCCTCCGTGCGGCACGCGACCGTGTCCGGCGCCGGTGCGTGGCCCGCCGGGAGATTGGTGTCGGCGTGCAGCAGCAGGTACTCGGCGTCGGCCGCGAGCAGCCGCACGATCGAGCGCAGTGGCTGCGCTCCCGGCGCCGCGTAGTGATAGACGATCGCGCAGCCCCAGCGCTCGCCGTTGCCGAGGCAGGCTTCGTACGCCGCGGCCCGCTCGCCGAGAACCACGTCGATCCGGTGCGCGCCGAGGGCCACCGCCTGCTCGACGCTGCGCTGCGCCGTCGTCTTGCCGGCGACGTCCAGCAGCGCCGGGTCGGTGTCGAAGCCGGCCAGCAGCGGATCGTCGCCTTCCCAGCACGCCAGGATCAGCGCGCGCTCCAGAATTGCTGCATTCATCGATTGCCTCCTGCGGCGGGCGCACCCGCCATCCGCTCCCTGGCCACGCGCCAGAGAAAGACCGCGTTGCCGATCAGGTAGCGGCGCCACATCCGCCGCGGCTCCTGCAGCAGCCGGTAGATCCATTCGCCGCCGATCTCGCGCAGCCACAGCGGCGCCCGCGGGATGCGGCCGCCGTAGAAGTCGAACAGCCCGCCGACGCCGACGCCGACCAGCGCGCCGGTGCGCTCGAGATGACGCTGCAGCCACAGTTCCTGGCGCGGCGCTCCCATCGCCACCAGCAGGATGTCGGCGCGCGAGCGCCGGATGCCGGCGATCGCCGCCTCTTCCCCGTCGCCCTCGAAGTAGCCGGAGTGGCAGCCGGCGATCTTGATGCCGGGGTATTGCCGCCGCGCCCAGCGGGCGACCGCCGCGGCGACGCCTGGCCGCGCGCCGAGCAGGTAGATCCGGTGCCCGCCGCCCGCCGCCGCCGCGCACAGCCGCGGAAACAGGTCGGTCCCGTTGAGGTTCTGGCGAATGGGCCGCTCCAGGATGCGCCCGGCGATCTTCATCCCGATGCCGTCGGGGCACACCCAG
>Ga0102851_10002662_pt1 | contig 10836 bp, 12 predicted proteins | sample Mud3Dept3metaG_FD_79558 | JGI IMG/M metagenome (GOLD analysis project Ga0102851, IMG submission 79558) | Freshwater wetland microbial communities from Ohio, USA, analyzing the effect of biotic and abiotic controls - Mud 3 Core 4 Depth 3... | ecosystem: Environmental > Aquatic > Freshwater >...
GAAATACGGAACGATCGGGTCATTCAGCGTTTTGTCGGCATCGCGTGCATGCACTGTGAAGATGCAGCGTGCATCAATGTCTGCCCTTCGTCGGCAATCTACAAGGACGTAGGAACCGGCATCACCCTGGTTGATAAGACGCGCTGCCTGGGGTGCCGGGCGTGCCTCTGGGCTTGCCCGTTCAGTGTGCCAACGTACGATGAAGAGGGGAAGCTTGAGTTGTGTGATCTCTGTGTGGATCGACTTCGAGAGGGGAAGAAGACAGCCTGCGAGGCAGCCTGTCAGGCCCGAGCCATATTTGTGGGATCACCTGAGGATATCAAACAACTGCGCGCCAAGGATGTGGTCAAAAGAATGGCTGAGAGCGCCGGCGAAATGGGGCTTGGGTGATTGCCTTTAGAGCGGCTGGTGGCTATAATAAGAATATGAGAGTCATAACACTCCGGGAATCGATCTTGGTCAGAAAATCCTTCTGGACGAAGATTCTTGATGTGACGCTGGTAGGCGTGGTGTCGCTTCTCTCCATCGGCATCGGGACGATTCTTTCCACGATTCTCCTTAACGGAGTCGATTAGGAGACTTGCTATGCTGGCTTTAGCCAGCGGTTCAGCGAGGTACGTATGAAAAAGATTCTGATCACAAGAACTCTGATATTGACGGCAGTGCTTCTGGTCGCGTTTTCTTTGGCGTTGCCGCAGGTGAGCTATTCACACGGTTATTATGGCGGCTATGGGTACGGCTGGTGGTTGCCCGGCGCCTTCATAGGAGGAGCGCTGCTTGGTGCTGCTATTGCGCGGCCGTGGTATCCGCCGCCTGTCTACTACTATCCGCCCCCTGCTCCCGTTTACGTCTATCCGCAGCCGGCCTACGTCTATCCGCCACGCCAGGCGTATGCCTACCCGGACCCTAATTACGCTCCCAGGCCCAGGCCTGAGAGCCCGCCCGGAGAGTGGGTGACTGTGCCCAGTCAGTGGGTTGATGGGCGGTGGGTGCCGCAGCACAAAGCCTGGGTGCCAACCAATCCTTAGCATCGATTGGCGCCGATTCGCCTTCAAGCGTATACCTTCCGGGTACCCGCGCCAGCGGGGGTGTGCGTCGTCGTGATCCTGCTGCTACCCGTGTAGTTCCACTCCAACCACGCGGGAAAGAGTGTTGCTCACGGGTGCCCAGCCAAACCGATTGCTGTCGCCCAGGGCACCCAGCCAGTGGCTGGGTCACCCATCTTGAATCCGAACCGGCACTCCCCCAAGTGCCCCTAAGGCCGTGAAGAAGACGCCGGAACGCCAAAAAAAGAAAGCGGAGAGGGCAGTCCTCGAACCGATCTTCTCGCTCTTTTTAAAAGCTACCTCGCAAGGCAAAGTGAAAGACCACGTCGGGCGAAGAGCCCAAGAGATTTTCTGTGACCCCGAGATCCAGGGTTACATTTTTCGAAAAAGCTAACGTCCCTCCGATGGTCAGTTGCACTGAACCGCCATTCAGTGCTTCGAGTCCGCTATCCTTGTAAAACGAGGTGTGTCCATTGGCCTGGATTTTAAAAGTGATCCAGCCAGCCGGACTCCATCCAAAGCCTAAGGCCCCAAACCCTACCCAGTGGCGCTGTTGGTCTTTCAGAACGTCCCCGTCCGTCATGCCCATGATCCCGCCCGCACCAAAGAGGCTCATGCGGCCGATGTCCGGCTGGAAGTCTTCTCCGGCCGTAATCCATAGGGAAAGGTCGGTGCTCCCGCTTCCATGGAGTTGTCGGCTGTCTCCGGTGGGCAGCTTGAGCGAGGTCCGCAGAGATATGGCCCGGGAGGGCTTGATTGCGCTTTGATAGAGCTGGGCGCCGCCCATCAGCTGGATATCTCCTATCCCATTGCTGGAGTTGTTGACATTGAGGAGAACCTGCTGGTCTTTTTGGTACTGGTAGAGCAAGCGATTTTTAGGCGCTTGATCTCGCCCGTGCGAGGAAAAACCAAAGGTACTGTGATACCAGTCAATAAACCCATCCGTAAAGCCGCCACTCTCGATGATATATGGAATCGCCAGCCCGACCTCAAAACTCTTTGAGATTCCGTATCGTACATCCACGCTAATGCGGGTGGTCTGCCCATCGAGGACGATGCTCTCCCGCTGATTATCGTCTTCGATAAAATTATTCGTCAGATCGATGATGAATCTCGAATCAACCTTTCGGGGAGGAACCAACAAGGGGTCCCCGATTGAAGGCAAACCGAAAATCTGAATCACCGGGCTTTGGTTCTGGGTATAGAAAGGGGTGATTTCAGCAGCAGGAACAAAAGGAGGAAAGAATAGGATTCCCCAGAGCATGGCCATGACAATATGAATATGAAGGCGCTTATGCATGAGTCTCATCCGGGGGAGAATCTCTGGGTCATGGTATCAACTCTATTCATTCTTGTCCAACAGAATTGCACCGCACTCTCCGTTATGTCTAGTTCAAGTTTCTACACTCAGCTAATATAGTTTTGCGGGTACGTTGATATGGTGCGGTGATCCTGCTCTCTTTTACCTAAAAGCTTTGAGCAGTTCCTTCGTGTTGTACTCGAAGAGGTCGTCGAGGGTAACCGTGTTGCCTGCGCCGGGGAAGTTGATCACCTGACCATACTTGCACTGCGCGTTGTCGGCAATAGTCTTTGCGACTGGAGAATGGAGGATATCGACAACCACATCCGGCTTCTGGGCGATGGCATCGGCGATGACTTTCGGCGTAAGCTCGCCCGGACGCACCACCTGCACCACTGAAAGACCGGCCCATCGCGCGAACGGCTGAGCGTGCCAGTGGACCGCAGCGCGCTTGGCAGAGAGAGGCGCAAGTGAAGCGCGAAGCGCGGCAAGCTTCCCTTGAAACTCCTTCTCCCACGCGGCCGCCTGAACCTCCGTCTTAAGCGCGGCGGCTACTTTCCGCACCTGTGAGATCAGGTTCTCCGGTGAGGTCTCGGTATTGAGTTGAACCACAAGTATCTGCTTGTTTCTTCCTGTCTCCACAAGTTTTGAGACCATGCGCTCATAGCCCGCATAGAGCACGACCTGCGCGCCCTCCAGCTTGGGCAGGTCAGACGGTTTCAGCTCATATTCCGGTGGATGCGCTATCCCGGCGGGAGTGAGTATCCTTACTTCTCTGGCGCCCGCTGCCTTCGCGATGGCGCCGGTGAGCGACGTGGATGCAACCGCAACCGGCTCTGCGGCGCTTACTGTCCCGGCCATAAGCAACGCGCACGTCACGATCAGAAGCGCTGCCACGCGGGCCAGGAGGGTTCGTTTGATCATGCAGATGGCTATGATGCACGCGGCTACGAGAATTATGCAGGAGCTTGCCGGGAGGTCGAATACGAACGACGCATACAGGCCGCTCATGCCCGAGATGAGTCCGAACAGAGAGGAGAGCACGAAGCTCTGCTTCAGGCTCCTCGAAACAAGGTTTGCCGCCATCGCAGGAAGAAGTACGAATGCATCGACGAGCAATGCCCCTATCATACGCATTGATACGGCAATGGTGAGCCCCAGCATGAATACGATCACGTAGTAGAGTTTTTTTTCAGGGATGCCCACGGCGAGCGCCAGCTCCCGATCGTAAAGGATCGCCTGTATCTCCTTGAAGAAGAAAAAGATAAGACCCAGTATGGACAGGCTGACCAGAATAACGATAGTGAGATCCCAGACCGTCAGCGCAAAGATGTTGCCCCAGAGAATGCTGAACGCCTGGATCACGTGTATGTTCCCCTTGTAGAAGATGATGAAGGAGAGGGCGAGGGTCAGGGTCATGAAGTAGCCGGAGACGGTGCCGAGCCCGATCTTCGTTCGTTCAGAGAGGGGTCCCAGCGCAACAGCAGTAAAAGCGCAAAGCAGAAGACCCATGAACATGGGATCGACATTGAGGAAGAGGCCGACGGCCCCGCCGAGCAGCGCTACGTGCATCATGGCGAAACGCAGCGGGACAAGGTTAAGAGAGACGATGAAGACGCCGACCAGGGGGAAGGCGATCCCTGCGAAGAAGACAGCGATGAGTGCATGCTGCATGAATGGAAATGTGAGAGTCTCGAACCAGCTCATTCCTTGTGCCTTATCAAATGGCTTTTCCCATCTTTCAGCAGGTAGACCTTGCTGCTGTACTGCTCCACCCAGTACGGGTCGTGGGTGACAAGGAGTGTGGTCAGCCCCCGTTTGCAGTGGATGGTGTAGATTGTCTCCATGATCTCCGACTGCGAGTCCGAGTCAAGGTAGGTGGTAGGTTCATCGAGCAGCAGCACTGACGGCTCCTGGGCGAGGGCGCGTGCCAGCGCAACCTTCTGCTGCTCCCCGCCGGAGAGTTCGTGGACGAGTTTTTGTGCGAGCTTCGTCATACCCACGATCTCCAGGGCTTCATGCGCTTTGTCCCGATCCTCCTGCCCGGGCGCGCGCATCAAGCCGATCTTGCCGTACCGGCCCATGAGCACCGCTTCATCAACGCGGATGGGGAAGCGGTTGCTGATCGAGCGCTGCGGCACAAACCCTACCTCTTTTCGCAGGCTATTGCCATTGGCTTTCTGGGAAAGCTCATGCCCCAGGACCTTCACGATTCCTCTGAAGGGGCGGATCATACCGTTGGCTACCTTGAGAAGTGTCGTCTTGCCTGACCCGTTTGCCCCGACCAGCGACACAAATTCGTCTGGTTTGGCCTCGACGGTCACGCCGTCAAGCACGAGTAGATCGCCAAACTTCACGTACACGTCATATAGCTCTACAGAGTGATGCATCAGATCTCTTGGCCTGTCTCTTGGCCTGTCTCTTGGCCCGTTTCCTGGCCCGTTACCTGACTTGTTTTCTGGCCCGTTTTCCAGCCTGTAGCCACGAACTTGCCAGGTTCGTTGACTATTGTGATAGTGGCGAGACCCACTGCGGCCAACAACCGCTTAAGCATCTCCGGATCTGGCAGGTGATCATGTGCAACCGCACCTCCGATGTGGGAGTGCATCTGGTTTATCTCCTCGGCGCTCTTGAGGTGGGCGATGATGAGCAGACCGTTGCGGGTGAGTACACGCACCATTTCAGAAAGCGCGTGCTTCTTGTCGGGGAAATGTGGAAACGCGGCAAAGCAGGTCACCCGGTCAAACTGTTCCTGGCGAAAAGGAATCATTCCCACGCCCGCGTTGATGAGGTCTGCGTGGGCGGCCTCGCGCCGCTTCCTGACCTGCTCCAGCATCTTGAATGAAAAGTCCATGGCAATGAGTAGGCCTTCAGGACCGATCGCCTCTCTCAGGATGGGGAGGAGAACTCCCGTTCCAGTACCTACATCGAGCACGTGGTCGCCGGGATGTAACTCGAACGTCGCGGCAAGATCGCGCAGGCGCAAGGCCTGTTCTTGAAGCCTGAGGCTTTCATCCCAGGACGAGGCGTGATCGTCAAAAAATGATTTCCTGTCGTCCATCTAGTCTCTTCACTCCCCCTAAGAATAAACAAACCACGAAGGCCGGGTCTTCTGACCCCGCGAGCCTTCATGGCTGGCATAAGAATAGACGTTTGGCGCTTTTATGTCAACAGAGAAAAAGCCCCTCAACTTTTTCCGCGTCCCGGACGATAACGGAACATGATTAGCGGGATTGGTGCCTCACTGGCAGGTCTGGCCGTATTTGGGAAGAAGCTTTCCAACTCTGCCAACAACATAGCCAACTCAGGCTCTGTCGGCTTCAAGAAGACAGAAGCCGTAATCAAGGAAGACGAGACGGGCCTCCCTGAACTGGGCCTTGACCGCGTGGAGACCCCCGGCCCCTTATTCCAGGAACAGGACGGGACGCTCCTCGAACTCTCCAACGTCGATCTTGCAGAAGAACTCACTGAAGCGCTAGTAGCACAACGTGGCTACGAGGCGAACCTCAAGGCCTTGAAGGCGCAGAACGAGACGCTGGGCTCAGTCCTCGACATCCTCGTCTAAGACCATTTCGCCAACATTCACAGATCGATCCTGAATCAGTTCTACTGCTGTTGTTTGGGTGGTTGGAGCAGGTCCTGTTCAAGTTTGGCGAGGGCTTCCTGCGCAGCGAGCATTGCAGCCTTCTGAATGCCGCCACTCAGGCCTGTAACTTCATGGCCGAGCACGTTGGCCGACCAGATGAACTGGCCGGTCGCCAGGCTCACGAACTTGACGGAGAGGCGGGTATCGATCGTGAGCGGACCCCTCTCGTGCGATAGCGTCCCCAGGAAGAGGCCCTGCAAACCATACGCTTCCTGCAATCTTTTGCGGGTGCTCTCCGGCATGTTCTCCGAGATGCCCTCCCCTGGCCGTCCCACGATCCGGTCAGCTTCAGCCGATGGGATCACCACGTTGAACTGGAGGTCGACAAGGCCCCGGGAGAAACGGTCCGTGGCATCTGACTGGGTTGTTGGACTGCCGGTGAACGTGCAAACCGCGACCTTCTTTGGAACCCCCGCCGGTACCTCGCGGACCCCATAGGAGAGCTTTGAGGAGGCCATGTTCAGGGCACAGGCCGCGGTAAAGCAGACCACGACAAGAGAGACTAAGGCAATGTTTCGCATCCAACCGAAATTTGAAGCAAAAACCGGGCCAGACAGGAAGGCCTTGTTCGATTAGCCCGATTGGGTACCCCGACTGATTACATCGACCAAGGGCAAAAAGGCTTGCCGGTTGAGGCCGGCAAGCCCGAGCAAAAAAGCACGTGGGCCTTTGCCAATGTGGCGGAACTCACACGCCTAGAAGGCGCGCGTGCTCCTGTTTGACACACTTATCTTCCACGTACCCGACGTCGGTTTGCTCGACGAGGCGGCGTGCCTCATCGTTCTTGATGCCGAGCTGCAGCCAGATTGCTTTCGGCTTGAGCTTGAGCGCCTCCTCCACTACGGGCAAGACTTTTTCGGAGCGCATGAAGATGTCGATGATGTCTATCTTTTCCGGGATCTCGGACAAAGACTTGTATGATTTCTCCCCGATGATTTCCTCCTGTGCCGGATTCACAGGAATAATCCGGTATCCCTTCTCCCTCATGTAGCGGGAGACTGAATTGCTCGGTTTCTCCTGGTCAGGGGAAAGGCCGACGACTGCAATGACGCGGGCGGTCTTGAGAAGCTCTCGGATTTGTTCCTGTTCGAGTACCATAGGTTAAAGGTTAAGGCGCGGCAATCTATATGTCAAGCTAATGTCAAGCCGATGTCGGGCCACTGCAAGGCCTTTACCGGGCCAAGACAAATTAGATAAGCTTGCACATAGAAAAATAATTCCCTTCAGACTTGAAAGCGAGGTCTCAGCTCTACGTACTCTCTCCCATAACGGCATGGCCGCAGAAGGGTAGGATCTGACGTGAAGACAAAGCATACATGCTTTCGACCGCTGTAATGCCCTTCAAATTAGCTGGTAACATTGGTTCCCTTCGGTGATGGCGCATAGGAGGCGGGGCACCCAGAATATCTTATAAGAGCATAAGACGTTCAAGGTATCGCAGCCACGCGAAGAATCAAGGAAGCATTTCCAAATGTCAAAGTGATCATGCTTACCATGCACTCTGAAGATCGGTATATTTTCAAGGCCATCAAGGTCGGCGAAGTGCAACAGGAGGACCGGGGCAATAAACGAGGCCCATAGAAGAAAAGTGAGTTGAGAAACGGCTTAGACCTGCCTCCTCGTTCCTGCGATAGTATTATAGTACTACGAAAAAGGTACCTTCGTCCTATTGTCCTGGAAAAAGCGACCGGGTACGATTCTTCTAATTACCTTGGCTAATCAGTGAGAAGCGTCTTAAGAAATGTCTTGCAAGGAGAACGAGAATGATCTCCATGATGAACGAGAAAATAGGATGGAGGGGAAAAATTGGATTGATCGTGAATAGCGGTCAGATCGTGACGGAACCGGTCTACAACCGCGTCGCTCCTCCAGGGATAAGTTTTTTCGCCAGTCGGATCCTGGTGGAGTCAGGCCCAATGGAAGATCACGCAAGTATGGAAAAAAACGCGTTCAGAGCAGGAAAGGAACTTGCAGGCGCCGGGGTCGACTGCATTGCCTACTGCTGCACCTTTTCGGGAGTCCTCCAAGGCGTTGAGGGAAACAAGAGGTTTTGCCTCGAGATGGAGAAGGAAACCGGAATCCGCACTACGAGCGCCTTATCTGCAATTCTGGACGGCCTTGAAGCGCTCAGATTGAAAAAGCTGGTTCTAGTTAGTCCCTATCAGGAGAAACAGCACGTTGCCGAAGAGGAGTTCTTTCGGGGCAGTGGTTTTCATATCGTGAAGAGCGTGAGTATGAACATAGACCACCGGACGAAAGTTCCCCTTGTAACCCCCGGGGAAATTTACCGGTTTTGCCGAAAGCATTGGGATGAGGCGGCTGATGGATTGCTCATCAGCTGTATGAATTTTAATGCCCTGCCCGCTATCGCTCCGTTGGAGAAGGACCTGGCAAAACCCGTCCTTTCTTCACATTCCGCAACATTATGGAAGGCGTTGAGAATAATAGGTGTTCGACAACCCGTACCCGGAGGTGGGCGTCTTTTTACCGAGGACCCTGAAGCCAATGCAAAGGGGGGCCGCGAAAGTATCGATCAGTGACACATAGCCTGAACATTCCCATTGTTCAACTGCTAAAAGATCTCGAAGAATCTTTTAAGGTCGGGGCACGGATATTAATTGGATGGGGATTGAAAACCCACGGTGGATACCTCTCTTCGCACGGTAAAGGAGGCCTTATCATGAAAACAAAAGGATGTGTTCGGGCTTTGGCGTTGGGCGTGATGGTATTGGTAACTATGTTGGCGTTTGTGGGGACTACGTCCGCAAAAGAGAAATACCCCTCCAGGGAAATCACCATCGTCATCCAGTATAAACCGGGTGGCCCCATAGATCTGGTCACCAGGGTTCTTGCCGAATACCTCAAAAAGGAGCTTGGCGTTCCCGTCATCGTCGACAACCGCCCCGAGGGCGCAGCGGTTAAAGGGCTCCTGGATGTTTTCAAAGCAAAGCCGGACGGGTACACACTGCTCGCTAACTTAATGCCTCGCAATGTCCAGATGGAAGTCGTCTACAACGCCCCGTACAAGATCCTGGACCTGACCTACCTTCCCGCTTACTATCGGTTAGAAGGCTTCCTGATCGTGAATCGGGACTCACCCTATAAAACCTTGAAAGATCTGGTCCAGGCTTCTAAGAAGAAGTCGGTGAATGCCGGCACCTGCGGGCAGGGAAGCCGTTCTCACCTCGAAGTGATGTTACTCAAGCAAAAAGTCGGGGTCGACCTTGAAGTGGTGCCCTTCAACGGCTGTGCTAACTGCATGATGGCGCTGCTCGGCGGGCACGTGGATTTGATGGCCTCGGAAGCTCCCGCGATGCTGATACAGGGAGCAAAGATTCGCACCCTGGCTGTTTACTCTGATCGGCGTCATGAGAAATTTCCTGACGTACCTACCTTTAAGGAACTCGGCTATGACCTGCCCGCCGAGTACACGATGTTTGGCCTCTCCGGTCCTCCTGGTTTACCCGAAGATATCTCCAAGATCATTGCCGAGGCGATGGCCAAAGTGATAAAAAATCCTGAATTCATCAGGAAGCTTGAGGCCATGGGCGCGCCGCCCATCTATTTGTCGGGACCGGAGTTCCGCGCAGTAGTCGAGTCCATGTACAAATTAATAACAGAATACAAGGGTATATTTGTCGAGACTAAATAGCTCGCCAAACGGGGCTTGGATGAGAGAGCAGTCAGGATCGTAGGGATGGAGTGGACTCTCAACCTTGCTCTTCTCTTGATTGGAGTCGTCTTCGCGATCGAGGCGTTAGGCCTGGGCCTCGGAACCATCCACAGGCCGGGGCCCGGGTTCCTGCCTTTTTATGTGGCCATCGCTTTCGGCCTTGTCACTTGTTTCCCATTGTTGAGAAACATTTTGGCAGTCAAAGGGAAAAAGGGTGGTGATGGAGAAAAACTCTCCGTCGGCTCCATTCTCAATCTCACCACGGTTGTCGTTGCCCTGTTCGGTTATGTTCTCATCCTTGCCCGGGCCGGGTACTTGATCAGCACGTTCCTGTTGCTGATCTTCCTTTTTAGGGCCGGAGGCTTTCGAAAATGGAGCCTTATTTTGACGATTGCTTTCGTTACCGTGTCTGCAAGCTACCTGGTCTTCAGTACATGGCTGAATATAAGATTCCCAAAAGGTTTTCTCGGAATATAGGTAAGACTCTATGGTATTCGTTGAGTTACTTCACGGCTTCGAGGTTGCGTTTCAGCTTCCGAACGTACTTGCCTGCTTCATTGGCGTACTGGTGGGGACCCTGGTTGGTGTGCTTCCGGGGGTCGGACCGAGTGCCGCCATTGCGATCCTGCTCCCCGCGACTTTTACCATCAGTCCTGTAGCCGCGATCACCATGCTCGCCGGGATTTACTACGGGGCTATGTATGGAGGTTCAACGACCTCCATCTTGGTGAACATCCCGGGAGAGTCATCGTCGGTGATGACCTGTCAGGATGGTTATCAGATGGCTTTGCAGGGCAGGGCCGGACCTGCCCTGGGGATATCAGCGTTTGGCTCTTATATTGCGGGTACCCTCAGCATATTCGGGCTCATACTGATTGCCGCTCCTCTGGCAAAAGCGGCTCTCGCATTCGGACCTCCTGAATATTTTTCTCTCCTTTGCCTCGGCCTGATCATCTTGATCCATCTTACCGGAAGTTCCGTGGTCAAGGGATCAATGATGGGCCTGTTTGGGCTGCTCTTGAGCTTTATTGGCCTGGACACCATTACCGGTGTCCCCCGGTTCACCTTCGGTATTATGGATTTAATGGACAGGATTGGCATGGTTCCATTGCTCATGGGGTTGTATGGGGTTGGGGAGGTACTCACGAACATCGCAACGGGCGAGAAAAAA
>Ga0102851_10002664_pt1 | contig 10832 bp, 9 predicted proteins | sample Mud3Dept3metaG_FD_79558 | JGI IMG/M metagenome (GOLD analysis project Ga0102851, IMG submission 79558) | Freshwater wetland microbial communities from Ohio, USA, analyzing the effect of biotic and abiotic controls - Mud 3 Core 4 Depth 3... | ecosystem: Environmental > Aquatic > Freshwater >...
AAAGTCCTGTCATCCTGGGCAGTACAGGTTCCCGATAATTTTGTCTTCGCGTTCAAAGCGCCTCAGGTCATAACGCATCTGAAGCGATTGAGAAATGTGAACGAGGAGATTAAATACCTCTTCAGGACGATCTCAATTCTAAGCGGCCAACTGGGACCGATCCTTTTTCAGTTTCCCAAGAGTTTTCATGCGGATCCCGCGGTGCTGAAGGATTTTCTCACCCTGATTCCCCGGACTATCTCCTGTGCGTTCGAGTTCCGAAGCCCCTCCTGGCTCGATGTTCAAGTTCTTGACCTTCTCCGTGAGAAGGAATGTACCCTGTGCACCAGTGATTCTGATGACAACCCGACGAATGAGATCGTCAGCACGGCCCCGTGGGGATACCTGCGCCTGCGCCGTTCCGACTATACGGATGCGGATCTCTCACAATGGATGGAAAGAGTCCTTTCGCAGAAATGGAAGAAGGCTTTCGTCTTTTTCAAGCACGAGGAAGAAGAGACCAAAGGCCCTGAGCTGGCGATCCGTTTTCAAGCGCTTGCCGAGTCAAGGAAGAAAAGTGAGGACCCGTAACGCCGTTCTCGTCCGGAGTCAACGTATCAACGGTTTCTCTCAACCTGCAACTTGTAACAGTCTTGTCTCCCGCATCAACGTATCAGCCGCTTTTTGAACTCGTAACTCGTGACTGTTCTTTACAGGTACTTCTCCCCCAATATCTCCGCGATCTGCACGGCGTTGAGTGCTGCGCCCTTGCGGATGTTGTCGGATACTATCCACATATTGAGACCGTACTTCACCGACTCGTCTTTTCTGATGCGGCCCACAAAGGTATCGTCCTTACCCGCTGCGTAAATCGCAAGCGGATACTGGTTCTTGTTGGGATCATCGACAACTTTCACGCCCGGCGCCTTCCCGAGAAGCTTTCGGGCTGCATCTGGCGTCAACTCGCGCTCGAACTCGATATTGACGGACTCTGAATGGCCATAGAAAACAGGGACACGCACCGTCGTCGCAGTCACGGCAATGCCTGCATCCTCCATGATCTTCTTTGTCTCATTCACCATCTTCATCTCTTCCTTGGTGTAACCGTTTTCAAGGAAGGCATCGATGTGCGGAAGGCAGTTAAACGCAATCTGGTGTGGATAGACCTTCTTCTCTATCTCCTGGTTATTAAACAATGCCCTCACCTGTGTCTCCAGCTCGTAAATCGCTTTCTTGCCCGTGCCCGAGACAGCCTGGTAAGTAGACACCACAACTCTCTTGATCTTGGCCGCGTCGTGCAGTGGCTTCAATACAACCACCATCTGGATCGTGGAGCAGTTCGGGTTGGCGATGATGCCACGTTTCTTGTACTGGGCAATTGCGTGCGCGTTCACTTCCGGCACCACGAGCGGCACGTCCGGGTCCATCCTCCAGGCGCTCGTGTTGTCAACGACAACGCAGCCGCTCTCTGCTGCTATGGGAGCAAACTTCTGGCTGATCGACCCGCCTGCCGAGAAAAGCCCTATCTGGACGCCTTTGAACGAGTTTTCGGTGAGCACTTCCACCGGGATATCCTCACCCTTGTACGGGAGCGTTACGCCCAGGCTTCTGTCTGATGCGAGCAGCTTGAGGCCCCGAACAGGAAACTTCCGCTGCTCTAACGTCGCAATCATTTCATTCCCGACGGCGCCCGTCGCGCCGACAACCGCAACAGTGAATTCTTTCATTACCGTGCCTCCAGCCTCTTCTTGAGATGATTCATCAACCCGCCTTCATTGATCAGCTCGATCATGAATGGTGGGATTGGTTTCGCAGTTACTTTTAACCCGGGACCCCATATGATACCGGTCGACAGGTCAACTTCTATGACATCGCCATCCTTCACCTTGTCGAAAATGTCAGCCTCCAGAAGCGCAAGTCCTTTATTGAACGAGTTCCGGTAGAATATGCGCGCAAAGCTCTTTCCGATGACGAGCGGAATGCCAAGGGCCAGTATGGCGATAGGCGCGTGCTCCCTGGATGAGCCGCAGCCGAAGTTGGACCCTGCAACAATGAAGTCGCCCTTAGCCGCCTTTTGAGGGAAATCGGGCAGCAAGGGCTCCATGCAATGTGAGCCGAGCACCTTGGGGTCGGTGTGCGCAAGATACCGCGCAGGAATGATGATATCCGTGTCGATGTTGTCTCCGAATTTCCAGACACGCCCTTTCAGGATCATAGTACCTCCTCAGGATGGGCGATGCGCCCTTTCACAGCGCTCGCTGCCGCAACCGCAGCACCCGCCAGATATACTTCGCTCTCGGGATGGCCCATTCTGCCAACGAAATTGCGGTTTGTCGTTGACACCGACCGCTCTCCGCGGGCGAGTACTCCCATGTGACCGCCCAGGCAAGGACCGCAGGTGGGCGGCGATATAATGCACCCTGCATCGAGAAACGTCTCAAAATAACCCCGGTCGTAAGCCTCACGATAGATCTGCGGTGTCGCGGGGATCACTATGCAACGGACATTTGGCGCCACCTTCTTGCCCTTCAGGACTTTCTCTGCCATTTCCAGGTCCTCGAGCCGACCGTTGGTGCACGAGCCTATCACCGACTGGTCAATAGTAACGCTTTTCAGATCCTGTACGTTCTTCACGTTCGACGGCAGCGATGGGCAGGCCACCTTGAGCCCGATCTTCGAGACATCGATCTCGAAGACCTCCCTGTACCGCGCATCCGCGTCGCTTTCATGCACGACATGCGGGCGCTTCGCGCGACCGCGCACATAGTCTAATGTTTTCTCATCCACCTTGAAGATGCCATTTTTCGCGCCGGCCTCTACGGCCATGTTTGCGACCGTAAGACGTGAGTCCATCGAAAGCGCAGAGATCGCCTCTCCATCGAACTCCATAGCCGAATAAAGCGCTCCGTCCACGCCGATCATCCCGATGACGTGGAGGATGAGATCCTTTCCCGTTGCCCATGGCTGCCACTTGCCGTAGCAGGAGAACTTGATCGACTCAGGCACCTTGAACCAGGTGGTGCCGGTCACCATTCCGTAGGTAAAATCGGTGCTGCCCACGCCCGTGGAGAAAGCGCCCAACGCACCATACGTACATGTGTGGCTGTCAGCACCAATCACCACATCTCCCGGCACCACAAGCCCCTGCTCGGGCAGGAGCGCATGCTCCACGCCGCATGTACCGCCCTCGTAGAAATACTTGATCCTGTGCTTTGCTGCGAATTCCCGGATCTTCTTGCAGTTCTCCGCTGACAGGATGTCCTTGTTCGGAGTGAAGTGATCGAGCACGAAGACCACCCGCTCCCGATCGAAGACGGACGTCGCTCCCACTTTCTCGAACTCTTCAAGAGAGAGCGGGGCGGTAATGTCATTGGCGAGGACCAGGTCGAGCTTTACTTCCACGATCTCGCCTGGTTCAACAGATGGTTTTCCCGCGTGTGCCGCCAATATTTTCTCGGTAATAGTCATGCCCATGTCACATGTCCTCTGGCTTTTTTTTTGTTTTGACAAACTCGATCTTGTTGAGCGCATTGACGTAAGCCTTGCCCGATGCCACAACGATGTCGGTGTCAACCCCCTTGCCGATCACGGACGCTCCCTTCTCTTCCAGTTTTACGAAGGCTTCTCCCTGCGCGTCTGTGCCGCCGGTGATGGCATTGACATAAAACTTCGCCACCGTGCTTTCCGTCTTGATGATGCGCCGGATGGCCTTGAATGTTGCGTCCACCGGCCCGTCGCCGAATCCCGCCTCCTGGTAGATCTGGCCGTCGACCTCTATCCTGACCGTGGCTGTGGGAACGGTCATGTTGCCGCAGACTACCGTGAGATAGACCAGCTTGTACTTCTCCGGTATCTTGTAGATTTCATCCATGATGATCATTTCTATGTCTTCATCGTAGATGTTTTTCTTCACGTCGCAGAGCGCCTTGAACCGTTTGAAGGCAAGGTTCAACTCATCATCGCTCAGCACGTAACCGAGTTCGGTGATTCGATCCCTGAATGCGTGACGGCCGGAGTGTTTACCAAGCACCAGGTTGCTTTTCGGTATGCCAACGGACTGCGGCGTCATGATCTCATATGTGAGTTTGGCTTTGAGCAGGCCATCCTGGTGGATGCCCGACTCATGGGCAAACGCATTTGCACCGACGATCGCCTTGTTCGGCTGGCAGTTGATGCCTGTGATCTTGGAGACGAGACGGCTCGAAGGAAAGAGTTGCTCGGTCTTAATACCCGTGGTGCAATCAAAGGCCTCTTTTCTCGTCCTGATCGCCATGACGATCTCTTCGAGCGACGCATTACCCGCCCGCTCACCCAAACCGTTAATGGTGCACTCAACCTGGCGTGCGCCCTCTTTGACAGCGGCAAGTGAGTTGGCAACCGCCAGCCCAAGGTCGTTGTGACAGTGGACGCTCAGGATCACGTTCTCTATGCCGTCCACCCGGACCATCAGGGTACGGATCAATTCTCCAAACTCAAAAGGCGTGATGTAGCCGACAGTATCGGGTATGTTGACGATCTTCGCGCCTGCTTTCACCACTGCCTGGACCACTTTGACAAGGTACTCAGGGTCACTTCTCGTCGCATCCATGGCGGAAAACTCTACGTTGTCGATGTACGAGCGCGAATGTTTCACCGCAGCCACCGCCTCCTCGAGCACTTCCTTTCGTGTCTTCTTCAACTGGTGCTTGAGGTGGATGTCTGACGTAGAAATGAATGTGTGGATCCGCGGATATTTCGCCCCCTTGACCGCTTCCCACGCCCGGTCGATATCTATTTTGTTTGCGCGGCAGAGACCTGCGATCTCGCAATTCTTGATTGTTCCAGCGATCATCGAGACCGCGTTAAAGTCATCTTCCGATGAGACGGGGAAGCCCGCTTCAATCACGTCGACGCCCAACTTCTCAAGCTGCTTGGCAACAAGGAGCTTTTCCTGGGTATTCATGGTCGCGCCAGGCGACTGCTCTCCGTCTCTCAACGTGGTGTCAAATATAAGAACCCTGTGTGCCATCACTTCCCCCTTAGCTTCTGTACGATAAGTCCGATGAGTTCCTCTTCGTTTTCCACTGCTGCCTCTATCGCCAGGTAGAAAAGGTTTTTGGGTATGTCGAGCCGGTTCATCTTCACGGCATCTTTTTCCGTGGTGACGAGCATCTCTACATCGCGATACGACGAAACCCTCTCCATGTCGTCCGCACTGTACTCATGGTGATCAGGGAACTCAATCTCGTGTACCACGTCGGCACCCAGCTCCCTGAGCAGCTCAAAGAAGGAGCGGTTGTCGCCGAGCCCCGCAAATGCGAGTACTTTCTTTCCCTTCAGAAAGACGCATGGTCCAATGAGATCCCGCTTCACGTTGTGAAGGAAGACCGGGCGATAACTCACCTTGAACGTGGGAATGGCCTGCATGAACACTCTCGCGCCATCGCTCACATCTCCCTTACTCACGACGATTGCATCCGCCCTCCGGATCGATTGAAAAGGCTCACGGTACGGCCCGAGCGGAAATAGCATGCCTCCCTCATCTTCCGGTCGCCCGCTCAGCACGAGAATCTCCATGTCTTTTCTAAGGTCCCTCACCTGATACCCGTCGTCCAGCACTGCAACGTCGATCGCATGCTCCCGCATGCCCAGTTCTATCGCCCCAATTCTCTTCGTACCGACAACGACAGGCAGGTGCGTTCTCCTGGCCAGCATAAATGCCTCGTCGCCGACGCTCGCTGCATCGTCCCTCTTTGGATCAACACTGAATGTGCCCGTTCTCTTCCGCTTGTAACCGCGCGTGACAATGCCCGGTCTGAATCCATGTGCCTTCAACCTTCTCGAAAGCAGCTCCACGATGGGAGTCTTCCCGGTCCCGCCAACCGTTATGTTACCAACACTCACCACAGGTATACTCGCTTGTTCGATTCTGAGCAAACCGGTCCTGTACAGGTGTTCCCGCGCCCCAAGACACATCCGGTAGACCCACGATAAGAACCAGAGCGGCAGGAAAAGAGCGGCCCTCAAGTACCTGGCCTCGCCTCTCCAGACCCTGAGCATCGTATTACTCATTGGTTTGGAAACGTTAATCTACTTCAAAACCTCAGGAAAGTCAACGTAATTGGGCACTTCGCGCCCTGTGGCGCGTCCCTCTCGCTCTGCCGCCCATCGCCACCGCCATCGGGTTTGGTAAGAGGGTTTGCCCTTGACATGTCTCCGTATTTTCGTTAGAACAGTGACATCAATTCTACTCAGGGGGGGTAGTCATGAGAATCATCCTGCGACTTGTTTTAGTCTGCCTTTTCACCATCTTATTTGTAGTTCCTTCGTTTGCGCAGCAACCGATCACGCTCGGCATTCCAACATCTCTCAAGTTAATTGAAGGGGCGGAAGGCAACAAAGCTGCCATACTTGCCACGGAAGAGATCAACGCCAAGGGCGGCGTGCAGGTCGGAAAAGAGAAGAGACTCCTGAAGACAGAGTCGCTCGACATTCGCGATGGCGAACCGGGCGTGCCCACATCGGAGGCGCTTCTCGGTATCGAAAAACTGATCCTTGACAAGAAGATCTATGCGGCGGTGGTCGGCAACTTCCGGTCTGAGGCCCTTCTCGCGGCCATGGACATATATTCAAAATACAAGGTTATCAATATAGGAACAATAGCGATGGCACCCGCTTTCCAGCAAAAGGTGCTAGGCGACAAAGAGAAGTACAAATACTCGTTCAGAAACTGCCTGGATTCGGTATACCTCGCCGGATACATACAGAGCATGATGAAGTTCATCTCCAAGGAGTTCGGGTATAACAAGGTCTTCATCGCCACGCAGGATGTATTGTGGGCAGCGGGAACGGGCGCCATGATGGAGAAGTGGTTCAAAGAGAACGGCTGGACCGTGGCAGGCTTTGACAAGTATCCCATAGGCGCATCCGATTTCTCGCCGGGCCTGTTGAAAGCAAAATCAGCCGGTGTCCAGGTGATTCTACCCATATTCGATATGCCCACCAGCGGCATCCTCGTAAAGCAGTGGCAGAGCATGAAGGTCCCCGCACTCATGGCCGGTTTCATATCACCGCTGATGGGGACCAAGGCGTGGAAGACGTTCGGGGACGAGATCGATGGTCTCATGAACGTTGTCTTCGAAATCGGTTACTTCCCGATCAAGGCCTATCCGCCGACAGTGAAATTCAGCGAAGCGTACTTGAAGCGGTGGAAGGAGGACATCCAGTCAGGCCACGGCGCTGCACCGGCGTATGATGCAGTCTACGTTCTCGCGGATGCAATCGAAAAAGCCGGGACTATAGAGACTGACAAAGTTGTCAAGGCAATTGAGGAAACCGATATGTCAGGGGTGGTAGGAAAAATAAGATTCAACAACGGCCATCAGCTCATATTCGGAGATAACCCCAAGAATGCGGCATGCGGGGCCGTGATGCAGTGGCAGAAGGGGAAAATGGCCGTTGTGTGGCCCGAATCAATAACTGACAGTAAAATACAAAAACCGGCCTGGATGAAGTAATTCTGCTGTATGTAAAGTTCTACACGTTGAGATTCGACCCATGGAGCTTAATCAAAACGCTCCATGGGTCTATGCCTTCTCGTGTCTGTCACTTCCTTGGATTTCCGATGGAGCGCTCTACAGTTTTTTCTTGACATAATTGTTGAGGCTATTAACATAGAGAATAGCCTGTCACATTAGTCGGGATTCATTTTTTCACGTAGATATAACATTTTGAAGGGGGGACATTATGAAGATTCTGGCAAAGCTATTCTTTTTTTGTATTTTGTTTTTTGGCCTCATTAACTCTACACATGCAGCAGATCCAATTCTCCTCGGTGTCCCGACTTCGTTGAAGCTCATAGAAGGACATGAAAGCAATCGGGCCGCAATCCTGGCCGCAGAGGAGGTCAATGCAAAGGGCGGCGTCACCGTAGGAAAAGAAAAACGGCTGCTCAAAGTGGAGTCTCTCGACATCAGGGACGGGGAGCCGGGTGTCCCTGTTTCGGAGGCATTGCTCGGCATTGAAAAACTGATCCTCGACAAAAAGATATATGCAGCCCTTGTGGGCAATTTCAGGTCGGAGGCGCTCCTCGCGGCAATGGACATTTATGCAAAATACAAGGTGATCAATATCGCAAGTATTGCAATGTCGCCCAAATTTCAGGAAAAGGTGCTGAGCAATCCAGACAAGTACAAGTATTCCTTCAGGGTCTGCCTCGAGGCGACGGGTCTTTCCAAGTATATGAGCGGCCTCATGAAACTGATCGGAAAAGACTTTGGCTACACCAAGGTATTCATCATGACTCAGGATGTGCTGTGGGCATCAGCCACAGGTTCCATGATGGAAACATGGTACAAAGAGAACGGCTGGACTGTCCTCGGGTTTGAGAAGTATCCCACCGGGGCATCCGATTTCTCCGCCGCCCTGATGAAGGCGAAATCAGGCGGCGCGCAGCTGATACTGGTCGTATTCGATATGCCTACAAGCGGCATCCTCGTAAAGCAGTGGGCAAGCATGAAGATCCCGGCCCTGATGGCAGGGTATAACGGACCGCTCATGGGCTCAAAGGCATGGGCCACGTTTGGTGCCGAGATTGAAGGTTCACTGAATATCATAGAGGACATAGGCCCCATCCCGGTGAAGGCCTATCCACCCGCAACAAAATTTTACGAGGCATACACAAAGAGATGGAAAGAAAGCCCCCAGGCAGGCCACGGGGTCGGCGCCTCGTATGATGCGGTGTACATGCTCGCTGCCGCTATAGAGAAAGCAGGAACATTAGATCCTGACAAAGTGTCTGCTGCTCTTGCTGCGACTGATATGGCAGGAGGAGTTGTGGGCAGACTGAGGTTCGACAAAGGACATCAGCTGACCTACGGAGAAGATCCAAAGGCCGGAGGTCTCGGTGTCTGGTTCCAGTGGAAGAAGGGAGACAGGGTCATCGTCTACCCTGAATCGGTAGCCGACGGGAAGATAGATAAACCGGTCTGGACGAAATAACGCCGTGCTTGTTTACGGTCTCATAAACAGCGCCATCCTGGCCCTGATGGCCCTCGGGTTTAATCTTACCTTCGGGATAAGCGGGGTGGCGAACTTCTCATACGGGGCCATCTATGTGGTCGCCGGTTTCGTCACGTGGAGCCTCATCAACATAGTTCACCTGCCGTACGCCGTGGCAGCAGGTATCACCATTGTGCTCATCGGCATAGGCGGGGTTTATCTGTACCGGCTGATCCTCAAAAGGATACGGGGACTCGTCATATCAGAAGTCATTGCCACATTCGGCGTGGCCCTTGTCCTCCTGGAGCTTCTGCGATCTATAGGCTTCATCGGCTTCAAGTACTCGCTGCCGCCGTTCATAAAGGGGTCAGTGGAAATTCTTGGTGCGTATGTTGATATCCAGCGGTTGCTGATCATAGTATTCGGCATCCTGCTGATCCTTGCTATCTATGTATTTACCCATCACACAAAGATAGGCCTCGCGTTCCGCGGCATCGCCCAGGAAGAGCATACGTCTTTATCTCTCGGGATAAATCCCGACCGCATAGCCAGCCTGAGTATGGGAATGGGCTCGGCACTCGGCGCCTTTGCCGCCATCGTGATCCTGCCTCTCGGAACGATTACCGTTGATGGCGGATATGACGTCTTGATCAATGCTTTGTCCGTCTGTATCGTCGGCGGATTGGGAAGCACCTTCGGGGTAATCATCGCAAGTTTTATCATAGGCTATGCGCAAACAGTAACCGCAACGTACCTTTCCCCCCACTGGACCATGATTGTGAGCCTTTGCGCCATCCTCATCATCCTTGCCGTCAAACCCTCAGGGCTTCTCGGACACCAGAAAGAATTGGAGGAAAGGGTTTGAAAGAAAACGTCAGGAAGGAACGTATCGCACGGGGCGTAAAAGCACGCTCTGACGACGTGTATGCCGTCACCTCATACAGGGAGATGTGGTACCTCCTTTTTCCGAGGGTGATCCCGGTGGTCGGCATTGCAATACTCGCCTGTTTTCTGCCGCTCTACTGGAAGAAGGTGCTGATCCAGGCCTGCATCTTTGCAATGCTTGCAGTTTCGTGGGATTTCCTGTCGACCTGTGGATTGCTCTCGCTGGGTCAGGCACTCTTTTTCGGTATTGGTTCCTATACCGCAGGCAGTCTTGACCATTACTTTCACTTCCCCATATTTGTAACCATCCCCATAGCAACCGTTGTGGGCGGCCTTCTCTCGACAATCTTGCTCCTGCCCGTTATCAGGCTGAGGGGCATCTATTTCGCCATGGTCACACTCATCTTGCCGCTTATGCTCATACGCCTGATAGAAGCGACGAAGATCCTCGGCGGCACCGAGGGCCTGACAGGCTTGAGCCCGTATCCCAACATATGGGTGGAAATCACGGCAATCATGCTGGGCATGTGGGTCGCACTGTTTGCGTTGAGAAGATTTATCACTTCGGACTATGGGCTCATTTTTGTGAGCATCAATGATAACGACAGGGCGACCATGGCCTCGGGGATCAACATTTATAAATTCAAGGCGCAAGCCTTATTCATTGGAAGATGTATCTGCGCTTTCTGCGGCGCCTTTATGACCCATTCCTACATGTTTACCGGAATGCCTGTCTTTGCTTTGGAATTCTCCATTCTGCCGATTGCTGCATCTGCAATCGGCGTCATGGGTACCCTTGCCGGTCCGCTGTTGGGGGCTTTTGTGCTCGTGCCGCTGTCAGAGGTTTTGAGGGAATTCGGCACATTGCGTATCGTCTTTTATGGCCTTATCCTCGTCATATGTGTCGTAGCCCTGCCCGAAGGGATATTCCATTACCTTTCGAGGAAATATAATGAAACGGAACGATGGGTGAGAATAGAGTAAATGGC
>Ga0102851_10002665_pt1 | contig 10831 bp, 9 predicted proteins | sample Mud3Dept3metaG_FD_79558 | JGI IMG/M metagenome (GOLD analysis project Ga0102851, IMG submission 79558) | Freshwater wetland microbial communities from Ohio, USA, analyzing the effect of biotic and abiotic controls - Mud 3 Core 4 Depth 3... | ecosystem: Environmental > Aquatic > Freshwater >...
CGACGTGCTCGGTCTGGCCTCGGGCGAGCGCGCGATCCGCATGCGCCCGCCGCTCGTGCTCTCGAAGGCCGAGGCCGACGAAGGCCTGCGCCGGATCGAGCGCGCCCTGGCCTCCCTGATCGGCTGAGCCCGGGCGCTCCCGGGCGCTGACGCGGCCGCGGATCAGCCCGGCGAGGGCTCGTCGACCGGCAGCCAGCGCCGCGGGTCCCCGGACTCGAAGCCGTCCCGGAAGAGCGGGTCGCCGGGCAGCGCCGGTGGCGCGGGCGTCCCGACGTCGGCGGGCGCGCAGCGGTCCAGGGGAAAGGCCGCCGGCGAGCTGGTCGGCAGCTCCGCCGCGGAGGGCACGCCGCCCAGACGCCGGACCGCGCCGCGATCGAGCCGGATGCGGGCGACGTCGGCCGGCAGCGGCGTGCGCCGGAAGAGATGGAGCGACGAGGCGAGCGCGGGCGTGACGTCGACCTCGACCACCAGGTCCACCTCCTGACTCTCCTCCCACGCCGAGGGCGGGAAGTCGGCCAGACGATCGCGCAGCGCCGCCTTCCATCCGATCTCGATCCCGGGCCAGCGCCGCAGGCGCCAGCTCGCTCGCGCGCGGTCGCCCGGTCGCGCCCGCCAGGCGGTGGCGGCGCCCAGGCGCGGCTCGGCGGCGAGCGCACGCGCCGCGCAATCGGTGTCGGTGCCCTCCGACGCCACGAAGAGCAGGAACGGCGCCGCGCCCGAGAGCGGATCCAGGGCGAGCGCGCGGGAAAGGGCGGCGCGCGCGGCGCCGCGCTCGCCCGCCTCCCACGCGATCGAGCCCGCGCGCAGCCAGAGCGGGGCGATCGAGCCCGCGCTCGCGGCCGCGTCGAGCGCGGCGCGCGCCCGCTCCGCCGCCGGCGCCTCCGCCGTCCAGGCCCAGCGCGCCCGATAGAGCGGGAACCCGGGATCGAGGTCGGCCGCGCGCGCGAGCGCGGCGGCCTCGGCGCTCCGGTCGCGCGCGCGGGTCGCCTCGTCCCACGCCCGCCAGGCGAGCGCCGGGCGCGCCAGTGCGCCCGCGCTCGCGACCAGGAGGGCGAGCGCGACCAGGAACGGCCAGCGCCGCGCCGGCGCCGGGGCAGGAGCGCCCCCGCCCAGCGCGGCCCCCGCCGACAGGGCGAGCGCGACGGGCAGCGCGGGCACCGCGAGCCAGGCGTCCCCGAGGCAGGCCACCGCGCCGCCCAGCAGGCCGAGCAGGCCGGCTTCGACGAGCCCGGGGTCGGGCGCGAACGCGCGTTCGCGCGCGCGGCGCAGCGCGAACAGCAGCGCGCCGCCCGCGGCGAGCAGCGCGCCGGTGGCCCCGAGCTCGAACAGCAGCCCGAGCGGCAGCGAGTGCGCCTCCCCGATCAGCTCGCCCGGCGGGTTCACCCCCGGCACCGGCCGCACGAAGCCGGCCAGCCGCCAGGGCGTGGCGCCCGGTCCCCAGCCCAGCAGCGGCCGCTCGGCGAAGCCCGCGATTGCGGCCTCGCCGTAGACGCGGCGCGCGGCGAGGGAGGGATCTCGGCCCATCAGCACCTCTGCCGCGCGCGGCACCGCGAGCCCGGCCGCGAGCAGCGCCAGCCCGGCCACCAGGTGGCGCGCTCGCCCGAGCCTCGGCGCGGCGACCGCGGCCACCACCACCGCCGCCGCGAGCGCCGACAGCGAGCGGGTCGCCACCAGCGCGCCGCCGCCCGCGGCGAGCGCGAGCGCCGCCAACGCACGCTCCGGCCCGCGCGCGCGCAACGAGAGCAGGGCGACCGGCAGCGCGGTGACCAGGAACGCGCCGAGCAGGTTGTGGTGCCCGAGCGGCGCCGCGGCGCGCTGGGCGCCCGAGCGCGCCGCCTCGACCAGGCCGGCGAGGCCGACCGCCGCCACGGCCGCGCTCCAGAGAGCGAGCGCGATGCGCTTGCCGGCCGCCGACTCGAAGGCGCGCGCCACCGCCGCGGGCAGCAGCAGGAAGGCGGGCAGGAGCGCCAGCGCGGTCCGCCCGGCGCGCGGCACGGGCGAGGCGAGCAGGCTGCCTGCCACCGCCACCAGCAGAGCCAGCGGCAGCCAGCGGCCCGCCGGTCCGAGGCGCAGCGGATCGACCGCCTCGGCCCCGGCGGCGAGCGCGGCGAGGAGCAAGAGCGCTTGTCCCAACGGCCCGGCCGGCCACGAAGCGGCGCCCGGGAAGCTGCCGCAGGCGAAGGCGAACGCGGCGAGCAGGAGCGCGGGGAGGAGGATTCGCAGGCCGCGCATCGGTCGCGGCATCCTAACGCCGGCGGCGGCGGCCCTGCGGTAGACTCTGCGCGCCGGTTCCTCCGGCGTTCCCGTCACGACCTCCACGGAGCCTCCTGCCATGACCGTGCTCAGCCCGACCGCCGTCTCGGCCGTCCTCGACCGGCTCGGCCTCTCCGACGACAACCCGGGCGCCTTCGACGGCGCCTGGATCGACACCAGGGGCCCGCGCCTCGACTCGCTCAACCCGGCGACCGGCGAGCCGATCGCCTCGGTCCGCACCTGCTCGGCCGCCGACTACGACCGCGTGGCGGCGGCCAGCGTGGCCGCGTTCGACGCCTGGAGGCACTGGCCGGCGCCCAAGCGCGGCGAGGTCGTGCGCCTGCTCGGCGACGAGCTGCGCCGGCACAAGGAGGACCTCGGCCTGCTGGTCACGCTCGAGGTCGGCAAGGTGCGCACCGAGGGGCTGGGCGAGGTGCAGGAGATGATCGACATGGCCGACTTCGCGGTCGGCCTCTCGCGCCAGCTCTACGGACTGTCCATGCACTCGGAGCGCCCGCGCCACCGCATGTACGAGCAGTGGCACCCGCTGGGCACGGTCGGCGTCATCACCGCCTTCAACTTCCCCGTCGCGGTGTGGGCCTGGAACGCGATGCTCGCCGCGGTGTGCGGCGACGCCACGCTGTGGAAGCCGTCGCAGCACGCGCCGCTGACCGCGCTCGCGGTGACGAAGATCGCCGAGCGCGTGCTTGCCGCTGCCGGTGCGCCGGCGATCTTCAACCTCGTCTTCGGCGACCGCAACGCGGTCGGCATCCCGATGGTCAAGGACGCGCGCGTGCCGCTCATCTCCGCCACCGGCTCGGTGGCGATGGGCAAGCAGATCGCGCGCGACCTGTCCGACCGGCTCGGACGCTCGATCCTCGAGCTGGGCGGCAACAACGGCATCGTGGTGACCGACGACGCCGACCTCGATCTCGCGCTGCGCGCCGTGCTGTTCGCCGCCGTCGGCACCGCCGGGCAGCGCTGCACGACCACGCGCCGGCTCTTCCTCCAGAAGGGCATCGCCGCGGAGATGAAGCGGCGCCTGGTCAGGGCCTACGGCACCATCCGCATCGGCGATCCCGCCGAGCCCTCGACCGTGATGGGGCCGCTCATCCACGCCAACGCGGTGCGCGACTTCAGGCACGCGCTCGAGATCGCCGTCCAGCAGGGCGGGCGCATTCTCCACGGCGGCAAGGTGCTCGACCGCCCGGGCTTCTTCGTCGAGCCGACGCTGGTCGAGGCGCTGCCCCACATGCCGATCACCTGCGAGGAGACCTTCGCGCCGATCCTCTACCTGTTCGAGTTCGAGACCCTCGACGAGGCGATCGCGATGCACAACGCGGTGCCGCAGGGACTCTCCTCGGCGATCTTCACCCTCGACCTGCGCTCGGCCGAGAAGTTCCTCTCGGTCGCCGGCTCGGACTGCGGCATCGCCAACGTCAACATCGGCACCTCGGGAGCCGAGATCGGCGGCGCCTTCGGCGGCGAGAAGGAGACCGGCGGCGGCCGCGAGGCCGGCTCCGACGCCTGGAAGGCCTACATGCGCCGCCAGACCTGCACGCTCAACTACGGCACCGACCTGCCGCTGGCCCAGGGCGTCCACTTCGACCTCTGAGCTCCCCGCCCCTCGGGGCGGCGCCCGGCAGGGAGCCGGGGCCTAGCCTCCGGTCGAGGACTCCCCTCGACCGGAGGTCGCCATGGCGTCGAAGCTCTTTCCCATCAACGAAGGCGCGGTGGACCGCACGCTGCGGGTGCTGGTCGGCCTGGCCGGCATCGCGCTCGTCTTCTTCGGACCGAAGACGCCCTGGGGGTGGATCGGGCTGTTGCCGCTGCTGACCGGCCTCGCCGGCACCTGCCCGCTCTACACGCTGTTCGGCTGGAACACCTGCCCGCTGCAGAAGCGCTGAGGCGCCGCGCAGGCGGTCAGCTCGTCCGGCGCTCGAGCGCGGCGGGCAGCTCGGCGAGCGCGGGCGCGAGCCAGACGTGGCCGCCGACGCCGGTCAGGCCGGCGCGCGCGAAGCGCGCCTCGTAGCCCTCCGGCGCGCGCAGGATCATCCCGCGCGTGTCGCCCTCCACCTCCTCGGCGGCGGTCAGCACCTCGAGGTAGGCGGCGCCACCGGTCGCCGCGACGAGCGCGGGCAGGCCGCGGTCGAGCTCCTCGTCGTCCAGGTAGTGGAGCACGTCCGCGCACACCACGAGGTCGAACGGGCCGCCGAGGTCGAGCTGCGCCAGGTCGCCGAAGTCGGCGCGCACGATGCCGCGCCGGCGTCCGAAGCGCTCGACCGCGTAGTCCGAGGGCTCGACCCCGACATAGCGCAGGCGCGGCCGCAGGCGCCTGAGCTCGGCGCGCCACCGCCCCTCGCCGCAGCCGACGTCGAGCGCGCTGCGCACGGCCCGGCCGAGGTAGCGCTCGGCGATCGCCACCGCCATCGTCACCCGGCGCCGCAGCTCCGCCGGCGCCTCGAGCCGGCTCGCCGGGCGGCGGTACCAGCGCTCGAAGTAGGCGCGGTCGTAGGTCTTGCCCATCGTCCGGGAGGGCACGAGGCTCAGCGGTCGAGCAACGCCAGGGTCAGGAACGGAACGTAGGTGATCAGCAACACGATGGCGAGGCGCAGGGCGAGGAAGGGGAGCACGGAGCGCGTCACCGTCAGCATCGGCTTCTCGAACCGGTAGGAGGCGAGGAACAGGTTGACCCCCACCGGCGGCGTCAGGAAGCCGAGCTCCAGATTGGCGATGAAGACGATGCCGAGGTGGATCGGGTCGATGCCGAAGGCGGCGCCGAGCGGAGCGATCAGCGGCACCACCACGGCGATCGCCGAGAAGATGTCCATCAGGCAGCCGACCAGGATCAGGAGCAGGTTGAGCGCGAGCAGGAAGGCCCACTTCGAGGCCAGGTTCGCCTGCGCCCAGTCGAGCAGGTGGAGCGGCACCTGCGCGTCCACCAGCCAGCTGGTCAGACCGAGCGCCGCGCACAGGATGAGCAGCACGCCGCCGACCAGGATGGTGGCGTCGAGCAGCACGCCGGGAATGCGCCGCAACGGTACCTCGCGGTGGATCGCCACCTGCACCACCGCCGCCCACAGGGCCGCCGCCGCGGCCGCCTCGACCACCGTGGCCCAGCCGCTGAACAGCAGGGTCACGACCAGCACCGGCAGTGACAGCTCCCACTTCGCCGCCGCCAGCGCGGCGCCCAGCCGGGCGGGCGAGAAGCGCAGGCGGGCCGCCGCGCGCCGTCCTTCGACGACGCCGAAGGCGGCGGTCGCGGCGACCGCGACCAGCCCCGGGATCAGGCCGCCGCGGAACAGCTCCGGGATCGGCGCGTTGGCGACGATGCCGTAGAAGATGAGCGGAACCGCGGGCGGGAAGAGCAGCCCGAGCGAGCCCGACGAGGTGATCAGGCCGAGCGAGAAGCGCTCGCGGTAGCCGTCGGCGATCAGGGCCTGGTGGAGCAGGACACCGAGCGCGAGGATGGTGACGCCGGAGCCGCCGGTGAAGGTGGTGAAGAAGGCGCAGAGCACGACCACGACGATCGCGCTGCCACCCGGCAGCCACCCGACCAGGGCGCGGAAGAGCTCGAGCAGGCGCGCCGCCGACCTGCCCTCGGCGAGGAAGTAGCCGGCGAGGGTGAAGAGCGGGATCGAGGGCAGCGTCGGGTGGACGGCGAGCCGGTAGGCGTCGGCCGGCACCGCCGCGATCGGCGTGCCGTCGACCAGGAAGAGCCAGAGCGCGACGCCGCCGAGCGCGGCGAACAGCGGCCCTCCGGCGAGCGTGCCGGCGACCACCACCGCGATGCCGATCCAGGCCGGCGCGCCCTCGATCGCGCCCGGCCCGAGCGCGAGGACGAGGCCGACCACCACCCCGGCCGCCGCCGCGAGACGGCCCCCCCAGCGCGCGTCCGCGCGCCAGGCGAGCCGGATCGCCACGCCGGCCAGGGCGACCGGCATGACCGCCTGGCCGACCCAGACCGGGATGCCGAGCGCGATCTCGGCGCCCGACTCGCGCTCGGCGCGCATCAGCTGCCAGCAGGCCACGGCGAGCAGCGCGGCGACCGCGGCGCCGACCGTGCCCGCGACCACCGCCAGGACGCGGCGGGCGCGGCTGCCTTCGCGCAGGTATTCGGTGGTCGCCAGGTTGAGCAGCCGGCCCTCGCGCGCGGCCGCCAGCGCGCCCAGGAAGCCGAGCCAGAGCGTGAGGTGCTGGACGATCGGGCCGCCGCCCGGCACCCCGGTGCCCAGCGCGCGCGCGCCGAGGCCGGCGGCGGCGAGCAGCGTCATCACCGCCAGGGGCAGGCCCGCGACGCCGTTTTCGAGCCGGCGCAGGAACCGTCTCAGCGCGCGCCCCCCTTGCCGCTGCGGAACGCGGTGAGCGCGGCGCGTGTGGCCGCGAGCACCTCGGGCGGCGCTGCGCTCTGGCCGTCGCGTCCGGCGAAGTCGTCGGCCGCGCGGCGCCAGATCATCCGCTGCGCCTCGTCCACCTCGACCACGCTCAGGCCACGCGCCTTCATCTGCTCGATCGCCTGCGTGTCCTGGCGCGGCACCTCGGCGGCCAGCCGCCCCTCGGCCACGAGCGCCGCCGCCGCGAGCTTCTCGCGCTCCGCCGCGGGGACCTTCTCCCACGCCGCGCGCTGGATCACGACGCCGCCCACCAGCGGCGCCAGGCCGAGCCCCTGCATGTAGGGAGTCTGCCGGAACCACTGCAGCGAGAGCGCGGCGATCGGCGTGGTCGGGATAACGTCGATCATGCCGGTCTGGAAGCCCATCGTGACGTCGGTGGCGGAGAGCGCCACCGGTTGGTAGCCCTGCTGGCGCCAACGCTGCACGAGCCCGTCGTCGCCGGCCCAGACGAAGAGCTTCTGCTTCTTGAGGTCGTCGAGTGTGCGGATCGGCTGGCGGGAGAACAGGTGCACCCAGCCGCCGTGACCCCAGAGCACGAGCACGTAGCCCTTGGCCGCCAGCCGCCGCTCGAGCTCGGGCCGGAGCTCGGCCAGGACGTGGTGCACCTCCTCCCAGCTCTCGAAGAACATCGGGATCGCAAACACCTGGAACGCCGGGTCGATCTCCGCCAGGCCGGCGACGGTGAGCGCCGCGCCCTGGAACTGGCCGATGCGCATCTTGCGCACGACGTCGCTCTCGTCTCCCGCCACGCCGCCCGGGTAGACGCGCAGCTCGACGCCGCCGGCGGTGTCGCGCGCCCAGGTCGCTCCCATCTCGCGCAGCGAGGTGTCCCAGACCGAGCCCTGCGGCGCCAGGGTGGCGACCTTGAACACCTCGCGCGCCGCCGCCGGCGCGGCGAGCGCGACGATCGCCGCCGCCGCCAGGGCGCACGACGCCCCGCCCGTCGTCCTCTTCCGCTCTCTCACCGCGTCATCCCTCCTCCCCGGCGTAGAACAGCTCGTCGGCGCGCGCGAGCAGGCGCCGTGCCCTTTCCTGCGCGATGCGGTTGGCGAGCCGGTCGGGCGACGGCGACTCGGCGTCCACGGCGAGCGCCGCCTCGAGCGCGCGGCGGAACCCGGCGCGGTCCTGGGCCGCAACCGCCGCGCTCGCCGCCCAGGTCACCCAGGGGCTGGCGAGCCGCCCGCGCGAGCGCGCCACGGCCCGCTCGAGGCGCGCGCGGGCGCGCTCGAGCGAGCCGCCCAGCGCCTCGGGCAGGGCGTCGAGCGGAATGCCGGCCTCGTCGAGCGCGCCTCCGCCCCAGGCCGGGTCGAGCGCTTCCGCGCGCGCGAGCAGGGCGCGCACCGCCGGCAGGTCGGCGACCAGCTCGGGACGATCGGTGCCGAGCGCGATGGCGGAGCCCCAGGCGGCCGCGGTCCAGTAGAGCAGCTCGACGTCCGTGCGCTCGGCGCCGGCGAGCGCCTCCGCGGTGCCCGCGGTCAGCCGCCCGACCGCCCCCGGCAGCCGGCGCTCGAGCACCTCCCGGCAGTAGCCGAGCGCGCGCAGGTGGAGGCGCAGCGCGCGCCCCCGGATCGCCTGCGCGCGCTCGAACTCCACCGCCGGCAGCGCCTCGGCCTCGGGCGCCACGAAACCCGCCGCGTAGGTCGCGAAGCCCCGGCACGAGGCGAGCCGGAGGCCTTCGTTCTCCGGCGACGCGGCGAGCAGCGACTCGAGGGTCTTGAGCGCGAACGGGAAGGCGTCGCCGACCAGGCGCGGATCGTCGTCCTCGCCCCAGGCCGTGCCGCTCTCGGCGAGCACCGCGCCGACGCGGTCGGCGGCGAAGCGGCGCACCGAGCAGGCGGGGAGCGCGAGCAGCGCCAGCGCGAGCGCGCCGCCGCGGACCCGCCGTCCGTCCCGCACCCCGAGGCCCGCCCGCGCGCGCGCGTCCGCCGCCATCTGCCGCCGTCCTCCGTGTGGGGAGAATACTTTCCCGCGCGGGGAATCGGAACCCGTCCGACGGGGGCTGTGGAATACTCGCGGCCGCGATGACGCCCGAGCCCCCCGCGCGCCCCGAGCGCGACGAGGCGTACGCCCCGCTCGAGGCTCCGGACACGCTCCCCGTCCTCTCCCTCCTCCTGTTCTCGATCGCCTTGGGCGCGCGGCCGCTGGTGCGTCTGCTGCCGCCGGAGCTGCGCCCCTACCCGCTGGGAATCCTGCTGCCGGTCGCGCTCGGCCTGGCTGCCTCCGCCGTGGGCGCCCTGCTCGCCGCCGTGGCGATGCGCGGCGTCCGGCGCCGGGCGCTCGCGCGCGTCGCGCTGCTCGTCAACCTGGTGGTCCTGGGCCTGACCGGGCTCGCCGCGGCGGCGCTGGTCTGGATCGTCCGGCGCTGACGCGCCGGGGTCAGAAGCCGACCCGGCGCAGCACCGCACGCGGCAGCAGCCGGACGACCGCCATCACCCAGCGCCAGATGCCGGGGGCGTAGACGACCGGACGGCCGCGATCGAGCGCCGCCAGCGCGATCGCGGCCACCTCGTCCGCCTCGCCCGCGAACGGCGGCTCGGGCAGCCCCTCGGTCATCGAGGTGCGCACGAATCCCGGCTTGACGCACACGACGCGCAGTCCGCGCGCGTGGAAGCGGTGGTCGAGGCCCTCCAGATAGCGGGTGAGCCCGGCCTTGGCGGCGCCGTAGAGGACCACCGGCTTGCGCCCGCGCTCGCCCGCCACCGAGGAGAGGACGCACAGCCGGCCGCCGCCCGCCGCGAGCAGCCGCTCGCGGGCCTCCTCGCAGAACAGCACGGTGCCCGAGAAGTCGGCTTCGAGCACGCGACGCGCGAGCTCGCGGTCGCTCTCCAGGCGCTCCTGCGTCGCGAACAGCCCCGCGGTCACCACCACCGCCTCGAGGCGCCCGAGCGCCGCGGCCGCGGCGTCGAACGCGGGCGCGAAGGTCGCGGGCTCGAGCAGGTCGCAGGCCGCGCTGCCGATCGCGCCCTCGGCGAGCCCGGCGCGCGCTTCCAGGTCGCGCGCGCTCGCGCCGAGGTCGCGCGCGTCGCGGCCGAGCAGGAAGAGCCGGTCGCCGCGCGCCGCCATCGCGCGCGCCAGGGCGCGACCGATGCCGCGAGTGGCGCCGAGAATCACCGTGTTCACGCCGGGTCTCCGAGCAGGCGCACCGACTGGGCGCTCCGCAGCCGGCGCTCGGGATCCCAGCGGTCGCGTGCGCGGGCGAACGCGGCCAGGCGCGGCTCCATGGCGCGGAACTGGTCGGCGCGCACGAAGGCGTCCTTGGCGAGGTAGATGCGGCCGCCCTCCGCGAGCACGACGTCGGCGAGCGCCTCGACCAGCGCCCGCGTGTCCCGTCGCATCGGCAGGTCGAGCGCCACTGAGACGCCCGGACGGGGAAACGAGAGCAGCCCCTCGCCTTCGGCGCCGCAGTCCTTGATCACGCACAGGAACGACGACCCGCCCCGCCGCGCGGCCTCGGCGAGGAAGCGCCGCACCGCTCCCGGCCGCTCGCTCTCCGGCAGCACGCACTGGAACTGGGTGAAGCCGCGCGCGCCGTAGATGCGGTTCCAGTGGCGCACCGCGTCCAGTGGCCAGAAGAACTTCTGCGGATGGACCACGCTCCGGCGCAGGCGCGCCGGGAACGAAGCGCGGTAGACCGCGTTGAAGAGCCGGACGCTGAGGTCGTTGAGCGCGAAGCCGGGCAGGCGGAACGGCACCGCCGGGCCGCGCAGCGGCCGGGGCGGCGTGCCCGGGGCCTCGCCCGGCTCCGCCCAGCGGCCGCGGATGAGGACGCCGCGCCCGAGCGCGCGGCCGCTGGCGAGCGCGTCCAGCCAGCAGACGGTGAACGGCCAATCGCGCGCCGACTCCGCGAGCGCCGCCAGCGTCTCGTCGAGGTGCGCCACGCGCCGCGTCTCCTGGAGGATCCAGGGCGACGGGATGCGATCGAGCTCGAGCTCGACCTCGAGCAGGTGGCCAGTCAGGCCCATGCCGCCGATCGTCGCCTGGAACAGGTCCGGCGACCGTTGGCGCGAGCAGTCGACGATCTCCCCCGCCGCGGTCAGCAGGCGCAGCGCGGTCACGTGGCGCCCGATCGTGCCGGCGACGTGGTGGTTCTTGCCGTGCACGTCGGCCGCCACCATGCCGCCCAGGGTCACGAACTGCGTACCCGGCACCACCGGCGGGTAGAGTCCGCGCGGCAGCAGCGTCCA
>Ga0102851_10002667_pt1 | contig 10830 bp, 10 predicted proteins | sample Mud3Dept3metaG_FD_79558 | JGI IMG/M metagenome (GOLD analysis project Ga0102851, IMG submission 79558) | Freshwater wetland microbial communities from Ohio, USA, analyzing the effect of biotic and abiotic controls - Mud 3 Core 4 Depth 3... | ecosystem: Environmental > Aquatic > Freshwater >...
ATTAAAACCTGTAACGGTTACATTAGTCCAACAATGTGGACATGAAGATACATTAATAAAAGATTCGGTTTGATATGACTCTATTCCATTGACTGATATTTTAAAACTCGTTGTATTTAATCCCAAGTTATCCCATGATGTGTTAACAAAAAAATTGCCATAGGTTGATGTAATAGATGTAGATGTCAATACATCGGGTGTGGTTGAAAATATAAAATTGGCATTATTAACATCTTCGCCATTAATTATAATCGATTGCGTTTGGTTAGCAGTTGATAAATTATAGCTTCCATTAACGATATTTGTAATGGAATAATATCCATTTTCACTTTGGATTTTAAAATTATCAAGTGAAAGAATATTATTAAGCAGAATACCATGTGGATTCAATAAATAACCGCTAATATTATATCCATTTTCATCTAATGTTGTTATAGTTTTTATATCCGATTGATTCAAATCATCATTTACCACAGATAAATAGTTTAATGAAAAAGGTTGTAATCCTGTAACAAGAAATGATGTGGAATTTGTTTGTCCAATTGTATCCCAAGCATTTTCTTCTCTATAAGTGATTAATGCCCATGTTGATGTATTGGTTGGCGTTGTATCCACATTAAAGGGATAAAACATAGAACCATTTTCGCCTCCAACTTCTATCGCAAATCTAATTGGATTTGAACTACCTGTAACCTGAGAAAGTGGTATTCGCATTTCAAAATTATTTTCAGAATCGACATTAGAAAATGCATAATCTCTTAAAAGCAATGAATCGCTTACCCAATCTGTGCCATTTCCTCTATAGGCAAGTGAATAACCTTCTTCAAACATTTCATATTTACCATCGTTATATTGCGGTGCATCGCCATCATCGGTGTTTGTATTAAAATATAGCTTAACATAATCATAATTTACATTATTATCATTAGGAATTATAGAAGCAAAATACAAATAATCTTGATTATGTTTAAGCCAAAAGTTCCCAACTTTGGGTGTTGGATTATTTAATGATGGATTTTTTACTACATATTGATAAGCATCGGCATAGTTTTCTCTAATATTGGATGCATTAATTATTGGTCTTGGAATCGTAAGAAGATTAATGCTATCATTTAATTTCACAACAAAATAAGTGAAACCATTTGCATCCCATTGAAGATTAACAGAATTTGATGTTGGTGAAGTATTTATCAAATTAAATGCATCGGCTGACACAACAGGCGTAAATATAAGTAAAAATAAAATTATGACGAATTTACTTGCTAAGCTATTTGTTTTAATAATCCTCATGAGTATCAAAACAAGTCAATGTTATCCTGGTATATAAAGGATAGCATCAGGAAAAAAGAGGATTATCTTTCTACTTTTCTTATGAGACCCGCAATGACTTTTAATATTTCTCTTGACCAATCGCCATATGTGAAATTCTTAAATATTATACCTTTTTCAGTTCCTCTTGGGAAGAGGTAAACATCCTCAAAGTTATAATTAGATGGGCTATATGGCACAAAATTAAATTCCCTTTCTACTTTTTGATATGCAGTTGAAGTCCAAAAACCATCGGTACAAAAGTAAAACACTTTTCCTCTTAATTGTTTCTTCATTAATTTTCTTGCCTTATCAGGTATAGCACTATTAAAGGCTCTCTGGTGTGTTGAACTTGTCATTTGATGTTCATCACCCAATAGAATAAATAAAGAATTTTCAGGTGAAATATCAGCTAATGATTCAGCAATATAAAACATATCGTTGGCTGTGCTATTTGGATGTGCATTAATCATTGAGTACAACTCATGGGGATTATTAATATTTTCTATAAGAGTTTTCTTATTAAGCCTGATTGTTGAGTCACCCGCAACGATATTTGTACCTGAAAGATTTCGCTTTTCAGCTAATTGAATGTCCTTATATGAATCTTTATCTAAGTAATCAGATGAGGAATATATAACAACATCATATTCTTTAAGCACAACTGCACAAGCATAGGCAAAAGCTACTGATAGATAGATACCATGTTCTTGTGAGCCTGATATATCGATAAGGAAATAGATTTTAGGCTTTACCTGACGTATCCTGAGCGCATGGGAACGATATTTTAACTCATAGGGTGTTCCTCCATACTTCATTGATTCGTGGATAGTTTTTGAAAAGTCTAACTTACCTTTTCTTGACCTTTGGGCAGCGGCTTTTGTTTCAACCAGGAATTTTACAAAGAATTTTGTAATGAGCTTAAGCATTTGATTAGCGTTTTGTTGGAAAGTCCTTTGCAACAATGCATTATCCGTATCATAAGTTAAAACATCAAGCGGGTTTAACTGTTTAACCTTTGTTATTTCGATGTTTAGTTTATCATAATCTTCAAGAACCTTATCGTATTCTTTAACGTTGGCTTCCATCATTTTTTTGATACCCGCTTTGATTTTATCATCATTCATAAGCGGCTTTTGATTAGTAAGAATAGCCTTTACAGCATTATAAGTTTCTTTATCATAAGCAATAGTTTTTTGAGAAATTCCCAAAAGCATACTTAGCCCTTTTCTTTCGTCTGAACTTAATACTTTCAATGCTTTTTCAAATACAGCAGGATTTTTAGAATGGATATCAATTGGAACTTCCATACCACCAAGTTTGATATTATCATCTTTTAATTCCTGAACCCTTACACCCATTTGGTTGAGCTTGGCTATATTGCCTTGAAGATTTGTTATTTGTTGCAATTGGTCTTCTTTTTCTTTATCTGTTAATGCCATTTTAACCTCATGGTTTTGCTATTGAATAATCTGTAAATAGCGGATATGCCTTTCGTATTATTTCGTATTTTTCTTTATATGTTCTTACACTTGAATAGTCTTTCATAGTTTGGAAGAATCCTGCGGGGTCTACCGCATAGAAACCAACAAGCTGGTCAAAGAAGTTAAATGTAATAGGTGGATAACCAGGTCTTGGGATACCATAAAATTTATGACTCATTCTATCAAAGTTAAACTCGGCATGGTCAACCATATGTGGGTTTAATGCGCCATCCCTATAATTGTAAAATTCAAGTTCAATAATTGGAACAATTGCTTCATCAAGAGGCATTGCATAAGGATGTTTGTCCTTAGTTTGTGTCAGAAGATGTAAAAATTCGTGTCCAATGATATAAACCATTTCCCAATATTTGACATCCTTTTCCTCACTGTTATAATACTTAATAATGTAGTTAAAAGCATCTGTGCTTATAAGCATTTCATCATCTTTTGTTACACCCATTACAGCGCCAGGTCTTAAATCCATTACTCTAACAGGCTTACCATATAGTAAATCAACAGTTTTCTCTACCCTATGACCAAGAAACAAGCCCATATTAATCAAATTTGCATCACCAATTACAATATCAAGTAATTCTTTAGTTAAGATTTGATTATGCGTAACAGGTGGTAATTGAGGCTTATTGGGGTCTTGGGGTTTTGGAGGTTTCTTCTGTGGAGGTTTCTGTTGTGGAGGCTGTTTCTGTTCCATCTGTGATATATTAAAGAAAATATCTTCATCTTGCCTTATTTTTCCAGCACTAAGCAATTCACGTATTGCTTGTTGTAACGCTGGTGATAATTCTGTTTCTTCTACCATGTTATTTAAACCTCATTAGCATAGATGATTTTAATTCCCCATAGGTCATTGGATGACCAAATGTTTCTTCGAGTATAGCTTTTTTAAGTCTTGCAATCGTCATTAATTCTTTCTCTTTCTTTTTTGGAGGTTGTTGTGGTTGTTGTGGTTGTTGAGGCTGTGGCTCTTTCTTTTCCTTCTTTTCGTCCTTATCTTTCTTTTCGCCTTTATCTTTATCTTCGGGTTTTTCTTTCTTTTCTTTTTCCTTCTTATCCTTTTCTTTTTTGTCTTTTTCCTGTTGGTCTTTTTCCTGTTGGTCTTTTTCCTGTTGCTCGCCTTGTTCGCCTTGCTCACCCTGTTCTTGCTGGTCACCCTGCTCACCCTGCTCACCTTGTTCGCCCTGTTGCTCACCCTGCTCGCCTTGTTCGCCTTGGTCACCCTGTTCCTCACCCTGTTGGTCGCCTTGCTCACCCTGTTCTCCACCCTGTTCTCCCTGTTGGTCGCCTTGCTCACCTTCGCCTTGCTCACCTTCACCTTCTTCGCCACTTGGTTCGCCAGCTTCTCCAGGTTTTTCCTCACCCTTTTCATCAGTTTTATCCTTTTCGCCTTTTTCGCCAGCTTCTTCGCCTTTTTCGCCTGGTTCTTTACCTTCTTTACCTTCGCCTTTTTCTCCAGCTTCTTTACCTTCGGCAGCGTCTTTGGCTTCTTGTTCAGCAGTTCCTTTGGGTGCAACATTTCCTTTTCCATCGGATTCAATATCGCCACTATCTTTTAATTCTTTAACAGCATCATCAATAACTTCATCTGCGGTCTTATCATCGACACCTTCAAGGTCGCCATTATCTTTCATTTTTTGCTTAACATCTTTCTTTAGGTCTGATTCACTCATTTTTCCATTTTCGCTAAGAGAATCTTGAGCTTCGTCTTTGGCAATTTCTTTAAGAACATCTTTATCAACACGACCTTCATCACCTGGTTCTTTACCTTCACCCTCACCTTCGCCTTTACCTTCTTCGCCCTTATCCTTACCTTCACCTTCTGCTTCGCCTTCTGTTTTTTCTTCTTCGGGTGGTTTTTCAGCTTCGGGTTCTTTAAGATAAACTATTTTGTCGCCACCTATGGTAATTTCCTGTCGTGCAACTAAATCATCCAATGCATTATCAATTTCATCTTGTGTTAATGCCATTTAAACCTCTTTTGAAGCGGCTATTTTTCTTAAATCATTGATATGTAAAGACCCGCCATGTTCTTTTAGGATGTCTTTTAATAATTTGGTAGTTTTTATTCGTCTTTCCTTTTCCTTTTCTTTTTCTGTTGTAGGTTCTTTTGGAGGCTTACCTTCATCGCTTGGCTTTTCTTTACCTTTCTTTTCTTTACCTTTATCGCCATCGCCTTTACCTTCGCCTTTACCTTCTTTATCCTTATCAGATTTTGGTTTTGGTTCTTCAGATTCAGGTGTGGGTTCTTCGCCTTCGCCACCCTCACCGTCACCTCCACCATCACCCATTTCTTGTTCCAAATCTTTTAATGCCTCTGCCGCTTTGGATGCCGCTTTAGATGCGCCTCCACCAGCTCCAACTCCTGTCCCAACAGTTGTTATAACCTTTTTTAATTCCTTAACAACTGCCGCAATATTAGCTTCATCATCATCAGTACCCTCAAAAGCGAGATATGATGTTGGTGGTGGAGATATTGTAGTTCTTCCACCTGTATATGATGTTAATGTAGTATTAAACCACATATTAAACAATGAATCGAATACCTGCCAATCTTCACCTTTTTTGCATATATTAGTCTTGAGGATAGATTTTACTTCTCTGATATCGTCTATACTTGACAAAGTTATTTGCGCTGCAACTTTTGTTGCCACATCGGGTGGAACATAAATTTTATAGCCACCCTTACCGTCTCGTAAAAAGAGATAGAAGGATTCAAGTCGTCTTAAAAATGGATAATCAGCCTGAACCTTTCTTCTATATCTATGAGCATAAACCCATTTCTCTATTCGGGCTCTACCAGCATCATCGGTCTTGTCGTATATTTTCATCATTACATCGACAAGTTTTTCTTTTTTATAAGACATCCAATTGGTTCTAAGATTAGTTTTTGGCACCATGTCGGAAATAATATCCACTAATATGTTCATAGGAACATAATCACGGAGTCCAATTCTAACCCAATCCTTACCAAAAGGTCTAAAAGGCTTTCCAAAATAAATTACGTCTGCTTCGGCTCTTTCATCTATATTAACCGAAGGCATTATTGTGTGTTCATCTATTTCAATTGGGTCTGGATTAGCCATTATAAACCTCTATGTTATCACCATATATAAGGCTTGGCGTTAGGTTGTCTTCTTTTTCTTCTTGTCATCCTGTTGCGTAATTAAGGCATTTCCAGCCATATCAGTTGCTAAGAGGTCATTATCTACGATTTCTTTTGCAACCAAGTCTATGTCTGCCTTATTCTTAAACAAAGTTCCTAATGTCATGAGGATACGCTTTCTGTTTAATGCCTCTTCGGGCCCCCAAATATTGATGATTTCTCTTGCCCAAGCATTTACACTTGATGGTGAGATTTCACTTGAAACAGTTGTCTTAGCCTTAATCTTTTCAACGACTTTGGCAATCTGGACAGCTAATGTTTCACCGATTGTTGGGAATTCCGATTTAATTCTTTCGACATAGTTTCTTGGTTCAGCGAAACCTATGTAATTAACCCTTCGCATGAAAGCCTGACCGAGTTCGGTTGTACCAACGTCTTCTTCGTTGATTGTTGCCATAACGAAGAAACCTGGAGTTGCCTTTATCCTACCAATGAGTGGTATAACAACTTCGTTTTCATCTATTGCCTGAAGCAATGTGTTCTGAATATCAGGTGAACCCCTATTTACTTCATCTATAAGGATTGGGACTCCCTGAATCATACACAAAGCCAGGGGCCCGAACTTAAAGAATTCGATGGTGAAAATGTTTTCTTTTAACTCTTTCAGCTTTTCTTCTGTGAGTTGTTCGCCTAAGATTTCGCCTCTGCTAACTTGAATCTTTGAAGCTTCAAGAGCTAATATCTGTGCCTGATAATCCCACTCACCAAGTAAGTCTGATGGCTCAAGACCACCTGTGATGTTTAATCTTGTGAATGAAAGTGTTTCCCAAACGTTATCAGTAAGTTTGTTACATGCGGCTTTTGAGAAATAAGTTTTACCCGAACCTGGCAAACCAGCGAGCAATACTGCAACACCTGTTTGATAAGCTGAGAATGTTCTCTTTACAGCATAGAAACCTTCTTCTGTTCCACCGCTCCCCTTTTCATCAGGGTCTTTGTATTCTTTGGAAATCTTTCCCATTCTATCATAAAATTCTTCTTTATCGATTGCGCTGATACCGAGTTGTCCGTTAGATTTCTGTCCATCCCATCCCGAACCAACTGCATCAACATACAATTTATAAAGGATAATTGTGTTCATAATAAACTGTGGCTCTTTAACTACCCCAGTATTTTTATATTCAGTTAAAGCCGATTTGAGTGCCAAACTGTTATATTCTTGTAATGCTCTTTTTATAACGTCATCCAACATAGGCTCTAAGACCTCTTTAAACTGCTTAGGGTCATTCATAGTCTGAACGCTATACTTTGGTGCCCTACCTTCAATTTTTGACTCCAAAAGGTTAATCCACTGTCTTACATGTGACCTGGCACCTGTTGGAACATAAGTATCTATTGATGCCATGATACTATTTTTAATGTCTGTAATCATGGTCTTGTAACTTGAGGCGAATGTTGTCATGAATTTATCCATATCCTCTGTTACAATCATCTTGCCGAATTTCTGTTGTTCTCTTGTCAATGTTACTCGGACTTTTCCACCTGCTTTGAGCCTTACCTGTGCTTCCCCGCCACCTTTTAACATTCCTTCAGTCGTCATTTCGGTAATATCGGGTTGTACTTTCTTAACGAGTTTTTGCATTTCCTCAAGACTCATACGCTTACCAACTACGGGAGTAGTAGCTGATGGAGTAGTTTCTGTTGATGGAGGTTGAATAGTGGTTTTAGTTGATATTCCTTCTACGCCTGTTGTTGTTTTCTTTTTAGTTTCGGCTTTGATTTTTGAAACTTCTTTCATATAATCTGCTACTTCTTCTTCCGTAACTTTTTCGCCAAGAGCATTGAAAATAACAGCAGCTTTCTTCACACCTATACCCAATTCTGCTACCATGTTTTTCCATCCGTAAGCCTTAAGTGCTTCATTTGTAAGGATTGCGGGTTTGTTTATTCTTGGGTCTGGCGTAACAATCTTTTCAATAGAAATTGTGTCTACCCCTTTCAACTGTTTTAAGAACTTATAAAGTTCTGATTGGATTTCATCGACCATATAAATTTACTCCCTGATAATTACCATCTAAAATAGCAAAAGACGTTTTACTATTTAAAGCTTTCTGTTATAAAAAAATAAGAAGAAATCAAAACATAGACATATAATCTACGCCTTCATCTTCTTCTTTTGGAATTGCCATTCCTTTTCCATTGGTTTCGGTTAGCCCGAAATGTTCTAAAACATTTCCAACCACCGAAATAGATAAAACAAGGTCATCTTCTGAAACGGTTTTTTGGTGTTCAATAAGCATTAAAGTCGCAACTTCAAGCATTTCATCAGATGTTTTTGCTTTTGTTTCTAAAAGCCTATTCAAATAAGGTTTTGCAAGTGAAACCTTTTCTTTTGATAAAACTAAAATGTCTGAATCTATCAAAGATTGTAACACAAGCTGTTGTTGTTTTTCTTCCTTATTCTTGCCTTTTGTGCCTTTTGTTTTTCCCCCACTCCCGCCCTTTTTAGACATTTGTTAAGCCTTCTGCCTGTGGCGGTGCCGATGTTTTCAGATTTGCCCATTCTTTTCCAAGACGAGCAACTCGTCTATCCTTACCATAATAGTAGCTCATGAAGAATTTCATTGCCGCATCAAGTGCCTGTGAACGATAAGAATAGGCTATCGGGTCTTTAAGTTCGCTGAACTCATTTATCCAATAGTCTCCCTTATTAACCATTAAAGGTTTTAAATGTTCCCTAAGCTCTTTAACAGAATGTAGTTCTCCCTCTCCCATTTCGACCTGTTCAGTATTTTCCATAATTACGTCCTCAATTATTAGTCCTTTGAATTACACAATTTGTTACTACTACCAATTACTACCTCCAACCTATATAAATATTAGCATCAGAAATAAAAAGAAAGAATTAAACAAAAAAAAAATTAAAAAAAAAGAAGATTATTTATTTTGCCAAAAGGCTAAAGTCATTTGGTTTTTTGAATATGGCGAAGTAATAGGTATTGCAAGTGAAATGATAAACAGGGCGAATCCCCTTAGAACACTCCAAACCAAATCTCCAATTACAATCATTGGAAATTCCCATTGACTTCCTGTATCTGGAAAGTATATATGCGGAACACTCCAATAAGTATTATAATCGAACCACACCGAGATTATAAAACTCAATGCTGTGAGTACGATTATTAACTTTTGCCAGTATCCGAATATACTTTTCTTTGTCATTTCCTTCCTTATGCGCTGACCTTCATTGCTTTAGCAATCACACTTGTTATTCCACCTGAAACAACTGCAAGAACCATTACTGCTAACTTGAATGTTAGTGCTGTGATTCCCATCGTTCCAAGAGCCCATCCCAATATGAAGTAAGCCAAAACCAGGACTATTAGCATTTCAACAATCATGCCATAATCTGGAATATAGTCGTCAATCAAGTCTTCTATAATTCTCGCTATTGTGATAGCCAGAGCAATTAAGAATGCTGAGGTTGCCGCCACTTGGACTGTAATTATATCGCTTGTTACCATCGGTGCTATATAGTATATCAATGCCGTTAATATAACGAAACCGATAACTGCTAGCAAACCTAATTTATTTCCCTTATCTAAACCTTTTACCTTTGCCATTATGTATCCTCCTATCTTCTTTTCTTTTGAACTATTCGTGGAACGAGGAACAAGTCCCCTTCCCATTCAAGACCAATCGTTTCTTGACCCCATTTCTTAGCCCATCCTCCAACTTTACGCAGAAGACCTGCTTTAAAATGTTGCGCTGACTTAGCATTAGCAAAAGCTGTTACTCTCGTAACGGGTTCACTAACCACTATGCCAGTTTTTAATGTGTATCCCCCTGATGCAGCAACGGAGGTATAACCGCCAAATCTACTTGATAAATATGCACGAACTTCATCAATTCGTTCATTTAATTCGTTTTGGGAAACAGTTTGTTGAGTATGAATCCCCTTCGTGGATGGAATCATTATTGATATTTCAACCTCAAGCTTTGTAACCTTTCCCTTTAGCTTTTTTGGTAATATAAGTGTGTTCGCCATATTTAACCCTAAAAGACAAAAGACCTTTTACTATTTAAAGCTTTCTGTTATAAAAAAGTATCTTATTTACTTTTGATATTTTTAATTTTAAGATTGATACCCTTTATGATTTCAAGTAAATTAGGGTCAGATGTTAATATGTAAGATACCACAACATCATCAACCATTTCGGTATGGAAAAGGAATACCAACGCTTCATTTGCACCCGAATCTTCACCACTTAACATGGCATTATATACCCTTTCAAGTGAATCTTGTGATAATGTAGATAGTGTATGAATTTGTTCTATAACTTCGTCTATTTTAGGATATATTGTTTGCGCTATGGATGTCATAAGATTTCTTTCTCTTTCCTCTTTTAAGATAAATCTTATAGTTCCACGTTTTCCAGCTCCTATTTCGATGTTTGCACTTGGATATGATGCCCTATTTTTTCTTATTACTTCGTCTATTTCTGCTTCTTGGATGGGTGTTACAGCTGGCTCGTAATTCAATGCGATTAAACTATTTACTTCGTTTATAACAGGGTCTTGAATGCCCATAGATGTTAATGCGCCAATCTTTTTCTTTAAGTCTGTAATATCAACTTTACCATGATTTGCATACCTTCCACCTTCTACACCCTTAAAGATTTTTTTGTAATAAGCATCGATTAATACCCTATTAGACCTACTGATTATAGGGTTTTGCGTTTTATATCCAGTATAAACAGTTAAAAGTAAATCTTTTATATCATCTTCTTTTATGGAATCAAGATGAACAAGCATAGTTTTTACTTTTAATAATGTATCTAAAGTATCAATATCATTTCTATCAAGTAAATCACCAGCGTAAGCAAGACCAACCTCTTTTAGGTTTCTAATCATAAGCCA
>Ga0102851_10002668_pt1 | contig 10828 bp, 8 predicted proteins | sample Mud3Dept3metaG_FD_79558 | JGI IMG/M metagenome (GOLD analysis project Ga0102851, IMG submission 79558) | Freshwater wetland microbial communities from Ohio, USA, analyzing the effect of biotic and abiotic controls - Mud 3 Core 4 Depth 3... | ecosystem: Environmental > Aquatic > Freshwater >...
CCCCCCGTGGCTTTCGATGATCGACTTGGCGATCGCCAGGCCCAGCCCGCTGCCGCGCTCAACATCTGTGCGAGCCAGTGTCTCCGCCCGGTAGAAACGCTCGAAGACATGCGACAGGTGCTCGGGGGCGATGCCCATGCCATTGTCACACACCTGTATACGCACCGTCTTGTTGGAGGCTCCCGGTCGTAGCGAGAATTCCACCTTTCCCCCGCTGGGTGTGTACTTGATGGCGTTATCTAAAAGGTTATAGAAGACACGCCGCAACTGGTCCTCGTTACCCATCACCGAGGGTAAGCCCGGTTCAACATTCATGGTCAGCTCTATCTGCCCACGTTCGGCGCGCATCTTAAAGGTCTGGTAGACCTCGCTTGCGACTGTGTTCAGGTTTAACAGCCGGCGCTGTTCAGGTTCCAGCTCCGCCTCCACGCGTGACAGGTCAAGCAGGTCGTTGACCATACGCACCAGGCGGTCGATCTCGGTCTCGATCTCGCCCATGAACTTGCTGGCCACTTCGCTGTCTTCCATTGCCCCATTCTGCAGGGCCTCAGCGCGCAGCTTGACCACCGTCAGAGGGGTGCGCAGCTCGTGGCTGGCGTTGGCGACGAAGGCGCGCAGCTCGTTGACGTTGGTTTGCAGGCGATTAGCCATCTTATTGAAAGCTTCTGCCAGGTGATACATCTCCTGTGGGCCGGAGGGTACCACCCGCACCCCCAAGTCGCCGCGGCCCATGCGTTCTGCGGCCTGGGTGAGCACCAGAATTGGCCGCGCCAGGTTGCTTGCCAGCAGCCATCCTACTAGGCTTACCCCAAAAGCGATCAGGGAAGCGGTCAGGATCAGCAGCGCCAGGGAGCTTCGTGCCGCGTTTTCGGTAGACGCGATGGATCTGCTCAGGCGCAATATGCCTGTTACCTCAATCTCTCGCTGGATCACTACCGCGAGATAAAGGGCTGGATCCCCGCGTGGATTGTTGCGGATATCCATCCCTCGCCCGATGGCGTTTCTCAAAGCCGCCTGCACCTCCGGCGCGTTGATCAGGGTTGCCGGGGGAGGCAAGGTGCCGCTGCTGTCCACCAGAGGAGTCCCGTCCACCTTGTAAACGGTGAAGCTGACGTCTGGATTGTTAGCGAACAACTGCTCGAGCAGATCATCGATTTTAGAGGCTTCTATCTGCCCAGCGCGGTATTCTTCAATGGGAAGTTCCAGGGCGTTGGCTGCCGCGAAGGCCTGCACCTGTAGGTTGCGTTCGGCTTCGCCGCGCGCCGACTGCAAAATCGACCGACCGGCAAAGGTTACCATCAGGATGATGCTGACCAGGGAGACCAGCAGGTGCGAAAGCACCAGGCGCGTATTCAGTGAGCGGGGAAGCTTCATAGGGAATAAGAGAAGCCTTGCAAAGCCTTAGCAAGGCTCATTGGAATCATGAGAGTTCTTCCGGGCTGGCGAAGCGGTAACCGTAACCGCGCACAGTCTGAATATATTTTGGGCTGGCGGGGTCGTCTTCGATCTTTAAACGCAGCCAGCGCACGTGCACGTCCAGGGTGCGCGAATCGCCGATCCATTCATCGCCCCACACTAGCTTGAGCAGCTCATCTCGGCTCAGTGCACGCCCGGCGTTTTTCATCAGTATTTCCAGCAGGTCGAATTCGCGCGCTGAAAGCTGCAGCTCTTTATCGCCCTTGAAGACTCGCCGTGCTACCGGATCCAGGGTGAGCTGCTTGAGCGCCATGGGGTGCATCTGGGTCGCCTGGCGGTCCATGGCGACGCGGCGCAGCGTGGCGTTGATGCGCGCCAGCAGCTCCCGAAACGAGAAGGGCTTAGCCAGATAGTCATCCGCGCCGACTTCCAAACCGAGGACGCGATCGATTTCTTCGCCGCGTGCGGTAAGCATGATCACCGGGGTAGTGGTAGAGGCGCGTAGGCGACGGCAGACCTCAAAGCCGCTGATGTCAGGCAGCATCAGGTCCAGGACGATCAGGTCAGGCTTGAGTTTTGCTGCAGATTCTATCGCCGAGAGACCATCCGCCACCGCGGTGACCTCGAAGCCCTCCCGCTTCAGGCTGTAGGAGAGCGAGTCTGTGATCAAGGGTTCGTCATCAACAAGCAGGATATGTGTCAAGGGTTTCCTCCCGGTTGGGATAAGTCGATATTCCCAACATTATAAATTAAAACAATGAAATTGTTCACATTAGCGCCAATTTGTGTTTGCATGGCGGTGGGTTAATCTTAATTTTGCCTTGCAATAATCATGTACAATTAAATCGTCATTCCAACGGATTTATTGCATCGCGGAGGCGATTTTGCCGCTCTTCTGGCTTTCGCTGGCATTCCTGGGCGGAATTTTGCTCGGCGAGCTGCTCAACTGGTCGCTCATAACCTGGCTGGCGCTTGCCGGGTTCACCTTGTTCTTGGCTCTCCTGCGCTTGATCCTCGTTCGTCGCTTTCCTGCGTTAGTGCCTCGCCCGTTAGCCATCCCTTTGCTTCGTGTGCCTTATTCCTTGCTCCTGGCGGCCCTCTTCTTAGGTGCGGCGCGCTACCAATCCGTCCAGCCAACATGGACGCCAGATGATATCGCTTGGTATAACGACCGCCCGGTTGAATATGTTGTCGAGGGCGTGCTGGTGCGCCCTGCAGACGAGCGCGAGCGCTACGCCAACCTGCGCCTGGAGGTGGATCACCTGCGCCCGGTTGGCGAAACTAGCTACCTCCCGGTAGATGGCATGCTGCTGGTTCAGGTCCCCCCGGGTGGCGGTTGGGATTACGGCGATCGCCTGCAGTTGCAGGGGATGCTGAAGACCCCGCCCGAGAATGAAGAATTTTCCTACCGCGATTACCTGGCTCGCCAGGGCATGTATTCCATCATGTCTTACCCCGACACACAGCTTTTGGAGCGTGATCAGGGTAATAAGTTCCTGGCAGCCATCTATAATCTGAAAAGCCGCCTCCTGGAGATGGTCTACCAGCTGTTCCCCGAGCCGGAAGCCTCTTTCCTTGCCGGCATCCTGCTCGGTGTGGAGAGCCGCATCCCAGAAGATTTGGAAGAGGCGTTCCGCGACACAGGCACGGCGCACATTGTGGTCATCAGCGGCTTCAATATTACTATTGTTGCCGGGTTGTTTGCCGTCTTGTTTGGCGCTCTCCTGGGCAAACGCCTTGGGGCGCTGGCGGCGGTGCTTGCCATCGCAGTATATACACTGCTGGTTGGCGCCGAGGCGGCGGTGGTGCGGGCGGCCTTAATGGGCGGGCTATCCCTGTTTGCAGCCCAGGTGGGTCGACGGCAGGATGGGTTGAACACGCTGGCTTTCGTCGCCGCGCTGATGGCGCTGATCAACCCGATGGTGCTGTGGGATGTAGGCTTTCAGCTCTCGTTTACCGCCACCCTGGGATTGGTGCTATATGCAAAGCCTCTTACCGAAGCATTCACCCGTTTTGCCACGCGTTACACCTCCCCGCAAACCGCTCGCCGGCTTGCCATACCAGTGGAAGGATTCCTCTTTTTCACCCTGGCTGCCCAGCTCACCCTGTTGCCAGTAGTGGCTTACCATTTCCGCCAGGTCTCCCTGATCTCGCTGCTGGCTAACCCGGCGGTGCTGCCCGCTCAGCCGCCAGTGATGGTTTTAGGAGGGCTGGCGGTGTTGCTGGGTGTGCTCTACCAGCCGCTAGGGCAGTGGGTTGCCTATCTCGCCTGGCCTTTTGTCGCCTACACCATCCGGGCGGTGGAGTTTTTCGCCCGTTGGCCGCTGGGCGTCATCTCCTTTGGGGACTTTGCTCTGGTTTGGGTAGCCGTGTTTTATGCAGTATTGTTGGGGCTGACATTCCGTGGGAATATCCGCAATTGGATTTCTCGTCAGGGCGGGCAGCCCATTTCTGGTACAAAGCCATCCAGCCCTGCCGGCGGGACCCCTCCAGCCGGGCGACTGCCCACTTGGTTTCCCAGCTTCGCCTTGGGCTTCCTGGGTGTGGCGACGGTATTGGTCTGGCGGACGGCGCTCTCTGCGCCAGATGGGAAGCTGCACCTGACCGTGCTGGACGTGGGCAGTGGCGACGCCTTGTTGGTGCAATCCCCAACGGGGCGTTTCCTGCTGGTTGATGGCGGTCCAAGCGCCAGCCGCCTCTCGGATGCGCTGGGGCGCCGCCTGTTGATGTCATGGCGTAAGCTGGATTACCTGGTAGTCGCGGCCGGAGGCGACGAGCAAGTGGCCGCACTTCCGGCCAGCCTGGAGAGCTTCCCGCCGGGTAACGTGCTGTGGGCGGGGCCGGACGCAGCTTCTTACAACAGCCGCCGCTTGCAAGAACAGCTCTCGAAAGACCGGGTCCCGGTTGAATCTATCCGTACTGGGCAGGTGCTGGAATTAGGCGGTGGAGCAAAGCTGCATGTTCTGGCGGCTGGACAGCGTGGGTCGGTATTGCTATTGGAATGGGGAGATTTCCGCACCTTGTTGCCGGTTGGGCTGGATTTTGAGAGCATGGAAGCTTTGCAGGCAGACCTTACTTTGACGCCCGTCACTGCCTTGTTGCTGGCGGATAGCGGCTATGCCCCGCTCAGCCCACCGGAGTGGATCGCCCGCTGGCAGCCACAGGTGGTCTTGCTCAGCGTAGGCGCGGGCGACAAGCTGGGCCGGCCCGACCCCGAAACCCTGGCGGCGGTGGAAGGTTACACCCTGTTACGTACCGATCAAAATGGCTGGATCGAGCTGAGCACAGATGGGGAGCAGTTGTGGGTGGAGGCGGAGAGGAGGTAAGATTCACTTTTTATCATATGCTTCCTGTATTTTAGCTATGTCCAATTTCTTCATTACAAGAAATGTTTGAGTCACTCGCTCGATTCTTTCTCTGTCATCACCTCGCAACATTTTACCCATGCTGGCGGGTACCACCTGCCACGAAACACCGAATTTGTCTTTGAGCCAGCCGCATTGCTCCGCTTCAGGAACGGCAGATAGTCTTTCCCAATAATAATCAATTTCTTCCTGGGTGTCGCAATTTATGATGAAAGAGATCGCTTCATTGAACATGAAATGGTGTTCATGAGCACTGTCCATGGCGCCGAATTCCTGACCGAACAGTGAAAAGGCAGCATATTTCAGTGTGCCTTCCTTATCAGGTTCCTCGCCTTTGCCGTAATGCATGAGAAAACTGACCTTCGCTTCGCGGAACACGGATGTCCGAATTTGACTGCTTCTTCCGCCCTGCCACATACGCCGCCCACGAACATGATCACAGGAGTGATCTTCTGTTTAGCTTTCGCATCGCTGGAATAAATGATTTGCCAGGAAAGCCCATACTTATCCTGCAGCCATCCATATCTTTCGCTGAAAGGATATGCTCCGAGTTCCATGAGCACTTGTCCGCCTTGCGAAAGCTTTTTCCATATTTCGTCAACTTCTGCTTTCGTTTTACAAGTGACATGGAACGATATAGATGGATTGAACTTAAAAAGCGGGCCGGCGCTGATTGCCTGGAATTCCAGACCTAAAAGCTCAAAGGTCACAATTTCTGCCGAACCCGAAGGAGTGTTATGAAGCGTTGTCGAATACTTGATTTTTGAATTGGGAAACGTTGAGACATAAAAATCTGCTGCTTCTTTGGCTTCTTTGTCGAACCATAGATGTGGGATTATTTTTTACATATGCTTATTCTCCTAATTGGTGTAAATGCTAATTATCATCGCCAAATCGCTGGCGCCTGGCAAGCTCCACATCTTACCCCATTGGGCTTACCAATTGAAAGTAATTCCCATCCGGATCTGCCAGAGTAGCGATCCATCCACCCTCCATTTCATAGGGCTCTCTGATGACTACAGCTCCCAAGGCCTTTATTCGCTCAGACTCCTCTTTGACTAGCGGAGTTTCAAAATTAAACATGATGCGCCCAGGATCTTTTGTATGACCGCCCATTTCGGAATGATCCAAAACGGATAGATAGGTTGTCCCTGCTTGCCAGCCAAAGAAGCCGTACTCTTCATCGACCATTTCTGCTGGCTTTCCAAGGACTTTTTCATAGAAAGCCGCCAGCACCTTGGGTTGTTTCGTTCCGATCATGACTGAATTTAGATTAAGCATCTTGAGCAATCCTTTCTGTGAGCACTTGAGTTGAATTTATTGTTTCCGCTTGCTGTTAGCCGTATCGATGTGCGATTTATTTCGCGGTTAATATAAGCTAAATTATATCATATTTATCCTGTATTTAGTGGAATTTGGATACAATCGAAAAAGTAAGAAAAGCATGGATTAATCTGCATATTTAAGATACAATCGTAAATATGCAGAATGAAGCGGCGATGTCTGATCCTTATATCCCGCGCAGCCTGGAGCCAGTTCTTGAAAAGGCATCCCGCGAGTTTCCAGCGGTTGTGTTGATCGGCCCGCGCCAGTCGGGGAAAACCACGCTCCTGAAACACCTGTATGGCTCACGAGTTCCCATTGTTTCATTAGAAACCCCGGACGTGCGTGCTGCCGCGGTGCACGATCCACGTGCCTTCCTGGAGCTTAACCCCCCGCCAGTCATCTTCGATGAAATCCAATACGCTCCTAACTTACTGCCTTACATCAAAGAACAGGTAGATGCTAAACGGAACCGCACGGGGCAGTTTATCCTGACCGGTTCGCAGAATCTACTGCTCATGCGACAGGTCACGGAGAGCCTGGCTGGTAGATCTGCGATCCTGAAACTGCTGCCCATGACTCAACGGGAAGCTCGTCGCATGCTTGACAAGCCATTGGCATGGGAGACAAGCCTATTGCCTTCCCAAAAAGTGAATTCTACAATTTCGGGATTATGGGAGGAAATTCTGCGCGGCGCTTACCCCGAAATGGTGAGCCAGCCAGAGCGAGATGCACGTTTGTGGCAGGCCAGTTATGTCCAAACCTACCTCGAAAGAGATGTGCGTAATTTGAGGAATATCAGCGATCTGACACTGTTCCAGAATTACTTGCGTGCCCTGGCAAGCCGTAGCGCCAACGTGCTCAATTTAAGTGAACTCGCCCGGGATGTCGGCGTTTCGGTTAGCACTGCCAAAGACTGGCTTTCGATCCTGGAAGCGTCATTTCAGATTTTCGTCTTGCGACCTTACTTTGCGAACATCGGCAAGCGCCTGGTCAAATCCCCCAAGGTTTATTTTATGGATACAGGTTTACTGTGTTACCTGGTTGGTCTGCGTGATGTTGAGCATGCGTCGATTGGCCCGATGGGCGGAGCAATCTTCGAGAATCTGGTTGCCGTCGAGTTATACAAAACCCTGACCCATCGCGGCGAAGAACCGGCAATGTACTTCTGGCGCACCGCAGCTGGATTGGAGGTGGATATAATTGTCGAAACACAGAGGAAGCTCGTTCCGATTGAAGTCAAGTTATCAGCCACACCTCGTCCCGAGATGGCTGCTGCCATCTCCAGTTTCAATAAAGACTTCAGCGATAGAGTCTTGCCAGGATATGTGGTTCACCCAGGAAATACGATTCTGCCGTTAGGGAAAGGCATCACGGCTTTGCCATTTGCAATGCTCTAGGAGTTATCACATAACTTTAGCAGCCCGTAATTGACCGAAGCCGTTGGCAAATTGGTTAACAGATTATTGCTTGTTTCAGTTTATTGAGGAGGGCATATGAGCATACGCAAGGTTTTTGCCTGGATCATTGTTCTCGTTCTTATGTCTGTCGCTTGTAAGGCTATCTCGATTGCCACCAGCACAACAGAACCTACCGCCTCGCCGGTTCCTCCACCGACTGACACCGCTGTCGTTTTTGAATCGACGCCTACGCAGCCTCCGCCGCCTGCCGAGTCGCCAACCCCTGGGAAAGGCTCCCCGCCGGTGATCCAGTCCGTCGATCTTCGCCAGGAGACCTCCGGCAACGAGATGACTGTCTACCAGGACATCTCCTTCCAGGATGCCGACGGCGACGCCAATTATCTGGATTACGAGCTGGTATCTGCCACCACAGAAGGCATCGTGATCGAGGATAGCCCGATCGATACTCTGCCGGAAGAGCAGCAGAGCGGCGCCAAGATCACGGGTACCTGGAATTGCGGTCAGGACAACTATGAAGTTAAGCTGAGCGTTATCGTTGCTGATGAGCAGGGCAACGAAAGCGAGGCATACGAGTACACGGTTGTCTGTGGCCTGGGCAATGTGCAGGCGAGTTTCCCCGATCTCTTTGATGACAACCGTAATGGATGGGATGTGTCCGGTAAGTTCTCCATTCAAAATGGCCAGTTGCAGTTCAGAGATTCTCCGTCGGATGCGGCGTATTGGGTATATTGCAACGGTTGCATCGTGACGCCCGATCAAGACTCGGTAAGCGTCGAAGCCTCTTGGTCAAACACTGCTGATTTGGCGCTTGGGTTGCTTGTCGATCACAAAATATGTACGCCCGATGGCATGATGTTTGTAATTTCTCCTTCCGGTTACTACAGTATCCAACAGGCAGTGCATGATGCTTCTGGCGAGTGGAGTCATTGGCGTCCGTTAATCGATTGGACGCCATCGAGTTTGATCCACAAGGGATTGAACAAGCCCAACCTGCTTAAAGCTCAGTACGAGTTTGGAAGCGAAGACCTGCATGTCGGGTTCTACATCAATGGCTCATACGTTAATCGCGTCGAGGTCTTCGGCTACAACGGCGCCAGGCAATGTGGACCAGGATTGTATTCGGATAGCGGTCTGGATGCGAACTTCGACAACTTCTCTATCCCGGCGGCAAAATAGGATTTAGGGGGGCTGATCATGAAAGGCTATAAATTCCTTAAGATGTTTATCTTGCTGTTGGCGGCGGTGGCGATCCTGGCAATTAGCCATAACGATAGTTTGGCGAACCAACGCCAGCAAGGGCTTTCAAAAGATTTTGACCAGGTGCCCAGAACTGCCATCATCTCGGCATTCAGCGAGGAATTGGAGGCTTTCAAAGCTCAGGCCTCTATAAAGAAAACAGTCGTCCTGAACGGCAGGAGTGTTTATCTTGGGGTGCTTGGCGGGCATAAAGTTGCGCTCACTCTATCCGGCGAATCCATGGTCAATGCAGCCATGGTGACTCAAATGCTGGTCGACCGCTTTCGCATCGAAAAGATAGTATTCACCGGTATTGCAGGTGGGGTGAATCCCAGCTTGAGCATCGGAGATGTCGTTATCCCAGCCCAGTGGGCGGAGTACCAGGAGAATCTCTTTGCCCGTGAGACCGCTCCCGACGTGTACACACCGCCATCCTGGTTCCAGCCCATCCTGCCTAACTATGGCATGATGTTCCCGGAGACTGTCGGAGTTACGAACGTGGACGGTCAGCCCGATCAGGAAACCATGACCCTGTGGTTCCCTGTCGATCCAGGGATGCTGGCGGTTGCCCAGCAGGTCGCCGGGAGCGTGGAACTGGAGCAATGCACACCGGAGGGAATCTGCTTGAGTGAGGAACCAATTATCAAAGCGGGTGGCAACGGCGCCTCCGGCCCAACCTTTGTAGATAACGCCGAATATCGCCAGTATGTTTGGGCGACCTGGAGCGCAGATGCCCTGGATATGGAGAGCGCTGCTGTCGCCCATGTCGCCACTGTGAATGGTGTGCCGTTTATTGTGTTCCGCTCGCTATCGGACCTGGCTGGCGGTGGTCCGGGTGAGAACGAGCTGGATGTCTTCTTCCAGCTAGCTGCGAACAACAGTGCCAGGGTCATGTTATCTTTCTTAAATGCGCTGCCAGGTAAGTAGAAGATCCTTTTGGAAAAAGAAGTCGTGGTGTTGGTCACCTATATGGGATGTGGTATCGAGAAACAGTTAACGATAACCCTTTAAATGGTGGTTAGAGCTTTGGGAAATGGAATGAACGATGAAAAAGGGTTCAAAGACCAGTAGTTTCGGCACAGCTTCGCGCATCAGCCACGACTCTTCACAGTATTACAATTCGCGGCTTTATTCCGAATTGCCAGGAGATGACGGTTTGCCAGATGTCCCAGACAACCCGTTTCCATCGGAATACGAGAACACAGTGATTCTCGGCAGTTCCGAGAACATGAAAGAAATTCCCGACAACTCACTGCACTTGATGGTGACTTCACCGCCTTACAACGTGACCAAAGAATATGACGAAGACCTTTCGCTCAAAGAATATTTGCAGCTTCTGCGAAACGTGTTCTCTGAGACTTATCGCGTTCTGGTTAATGGCGGAAGGGCATGTATCAATGTCGCCAACTTGGGTCGTAAGCCTTATATCCCTCTCTCCGACCATATCTCGCAAATGATGATAGAGATCGGCTATCTCATGCGCGGGGAGATTATCTGGTACAAAGGCGCTGGTGCTGGAGTCTCAATGGCCTGGGGCAGCTGGCAATCTGCCGCCAACCCTGTGTTGCGCGACACGCATGAATATATATTGGTCTTTTCAAAAGGCTCATTCTCACGCAAAAAAACCGAGGGTATTGAAGATACTATCACCAGAGACCAGTTTATGGAATGGACGAAATCCGTTTGGATCATGAACCCGGAGTCGGCCAAGAAGGTAGGTCACCCAGCGCCGTTTCCGGTTGAATTGCCCTACCGCTTGATTCAGCTTTACACGTACAAAGGAGACGTTGTTTTAGACCCGTTCATCGGCAGCGGTTCTACTGCCATCGCCGCCTTGAAATCCGACAGAAAATATGTCGGTTATGACATTGACCCCGAATATGTAAAGTTGGCCGAAGAGCGGGTCGCACCGTATAAATTGCAGATGAGTCTGGGCTTATAAACAGCTCGGCCTGATACCGGCCGCGCCTGACCGTGCTGGATCGGTGCACCGACCAGAATGGCTGGATCGAGCTGACTACGGATGGGGAGCAGATGTGGGTGGAAGCGGCACGGTAGTGCCGGGCG
>Ga0102851_10002669_pt1 | contig 10828 bp, 5 predicted proteins | sample Mud3Dept3metaG_FD_79558 | JGI IMG/M metagenome (GOLD analysis project Ga0102851, IMG submission 79558) | Freshwater wetland microbial communities from Ohio, USA, analyzing the effect of biotic and abiotic controls - Mud 3 Core 4 Depth 3... | ecosystem: Environmental > Aquatic > Freshwater >...
CCCGCGTGGCGTGTCTGCGCACGAACCGTATCGACGCAGGAAGCGCGGCGATGGCGCTGTGGCGGTCCTCGACGACCAACCGGATCCGGGCGTAGTCGACGATGACGTTGATGATGAGCAGCAGCAGGACGAAGACGAGGGAGAGGACGAGCCACACGGCCAAGGCGGTGCGCTCGACCGACACGTCGCGCGTCAGCCACCCGTACAGGTCATCTAGCAACCAGCCACGCACGTACGCGAACAGCGCGCCGTAGGCGACGAGCGTCACGAGGCCCAGACGGATCAGCCGACCCACATTGGCACCGGCCGCCGAGAAGAAGCCGCGCATGCCAATCGCCCGATCGCGCGCGTAGCGATCGAGGATGCCACCGGCCAGAAAGGACCACAGCACCACCCACGCGCCGATCATGCCCCCGATCACGGTCGAGGATGGCCCGCCGTCGATGAGATCGCTGAGGTTCCTGAGCACCGCCGCAAACCCGATGATCGACGGCGTGAAGGTCTGGCCCAGCCCAGCGGCCTGCGAGGAGAACTCTTCCCACCAGTCGAGGTCGAATCGCTGCGCGACACGCTCGGCGTCGAGGCTCTGGCCAAGGTGGGCGGCCACCATGCCGCGCACCACCAGGGCCGACGGCACACCAAACAGCCATGTGACGAGCAGAAGGCCCAGGAGGATGGCAGGTGCGCGACCGACGCGGCGGGCGCCCTGGCGATAGGCAGTCAGCGCAGTCATGGTCGCCTCACACGAAGAACGCGTAGGTCAGCAGCAGGTCTTGGAGCCACATGGCCCACCTGGCGCTCCACCGGGTGGCCGCCCGAGCGGCCGCTGGTTCGAGCGTCCAGCTGTTGTTGGTGCGATTGATGTCAACGAGCAGGACGGCGTCGGGATCCACGACGACGGACACGGCCCGTGAGGGCTTCTCGAACCTGAACGCGATCCAGCGGTCGCGGCCGTCCCAGCGACGCCGCTCCTTCGAGCCGTCGGCAAAGCGCACTTCGACATCCACGGGGAAGATCGCTTCGCCAAACCGCCGCACGACCGCCGCGGTTTCGTAGACGCTGGACGACTCGGTCCCCTCAGTGAACACCCGCGTGCCACTGCGCTCGACCATCCCGCGCACTGACCGCGCGCGCGACTGCAGGTCGCTGACCCCGTAGTCGCACGCGTTCGACGATCGGTAGACCTGATCGAAGAACCACGTCAGGTTGCGGCCGCTCACCTCGTTGGCGATCGCGAAGAAGTCGTCGGGACCGGGATGTCGGAACTGGAACCGCTCGAAGTGCGTGGCGAAGATTCGCTGAAGCGTGGGCCACCCGATCAAGCGCTCGAGCGTGTGCAGCCATACCGCCGTCTTGCTGTAGGTGATGGCGCCTCCCGATCCGGGAAAGTACCGCCACGACGGTGTCGACGGCACATCCGACTCGACGGCCCGGCGATAGCCACCCCACCCGTCGTCGGCAAGCCGTGTCCGCTTCAGATCTCGGAATGCCCACGGCAGGAATCCCCGGAAGAAGCGCTCCTCGTGCACGTTCTCGAATCCTGCCGCTTCGACCACGCGCGCGTCGGCGAACGAGTTGAAGCCCTCGTCGAGCCACGCATCGTCGAACTCGTTGTTGCCGACCAGGCCGTACCAGAACTGGTGCCCGGCCTCGTGCACGGTCACGCCCTCCGGGCGGGTGACGCTGCGAGGGGTGAGCCAGCGGGTGCCCGCCGTGAACAATGTCGGGTACTCCATGCCGCCCGCCCCGCTCTGCCATGCGGGGTCGACGATGGTGATGTGCCCGTAGGGGTACGGGCCGAACCACTCCCCGTAGTAGCGCAAGGCCGCCCGTGTGGCTGCGAAGTGACGATCCGCCTGGCCCGCGTGCTCGGGTTGGAGCAGCAGGCGCATGTCGACAGGCGGAAGGCGCGCATGCTCGAATCGTTCGCGCCGCTCGACCAGATCGGGGCTCGTCGTCCAGGCGAAGTCGTGCACGTCCTCCTGCACGTAGCGATGGGTGGTCGTGCCGTCGCCGTTGTCGCGGCGCGACGCCTCGCGCCCGGTCGCCCCGACCACCCAGCCATGTGGTACGCGCAGGCGCACGTCGTAGACGCCGTAATCGGCAAAGAACTCCGTCCCCGCATGGAACTGGCGTGCCCGCCAGCCCGAGTCGTCCATCACGCCGATCTTCGGGAACCACTGGGCCAGGAAGAAGAAATTGCCAATCACGCCCGTCCGGGCGAAGGTGCGCGGCACCCGGGCGGTCCACTCGACCTCGAGGTTGATCGTCTCGCCAGGGCGCACCGGCGTCGGCAGCGGGACGGCGAGCAGTGTGCGGTCGTCGCGGTTTCCATCGTCGGGAGCGATGAAGAGGCCGCGCGCCGTGAGGTCGAGCGGCGGGGCGTTGCCCATGCCGACGAGGCGGATCGCCGTGACGTCGGTCCACGACCAGTCGGCTTCCGGGCGCCCGAGCAACCGGTCGGCCGAACCGGCCAGCACGCGTTCGCGGAGCCAGGTGGAGTGCGAGTTGCGCCAGGCGTTCCAGTAAAGGTGCACGCGCAACTCCTCGGCCGGGATGGCCGTCACGTTGCGCCAGGTGATCACCTCGCGGCCGTTGACGATGCGCGAGGCTGGGTCGAGGCGGGCGTCGATCGAGTAGTTGGCGTTGCGCGGGGAGCGCGCCGGGGGAGCGGAAGTGGCGGCAGGCCGGGTGGCCTGGGCCAGTGCGTGGGAGGTCGAGGAGGCCAGCACGAGCCCGGCCATGAGCGCCCAGGTCAGTCGTCGCATGGGGGATGGTTCTCCAGGAGCATCGACCCGGCGATTGTAGTCCGGGGCCGCCGCCGTTAGGGGGTGTTTCAGGGTGTAGGCCGGCGTTCGGCGCCCACGGCCGTGGGCTGGGGGGCTCGGCACTCGGGACCTGGGCCGCGGGCTAGGGGCCGGCTAGGGAATCTGCTACAATCCCGGTGGTTTGTGCGTCTTGCGCCGGCCGGACGTGTGTGCGCCGCCGTGTCGGCCGCTGTTTGATACCGTGTTGCGCTTGGAGGAGCAATGGCACTCAAGATGAGGCAAGTGGGATTGACCACCGCGCTCGTGGCGGCGGTGGCACTGCTGGCGGGCGCCACTGACGCCTACGCACAGCGCAAGATCACGCGGCTCGGCAATCCGGCGACCCGGTTGACCGCGCCGATCAAGGACACGGCTGCGCTGCAGAAGACGTTCGCGAACAAGCGCACCCAGACGATCATCAGCCAGGTGCTGGACAAGGCCGGCCTGACGTCGATCACGCCGCAGGTGCTGACGGCCCTGACGGAGGGCCAGGTGACGGCGACGTCGGTGGCGCCCGGGACGCCGATCCAGTGGATGGGGCTGAAGCGGGGTGGCAAGCCTGACATTGCGACCGACGCGGTGTGGGCGGGGACAAAGCCGTTCGAGGGCTTCCAGTTTGTGGTGGACGACGGCGACAAGGCCTACACGTTCGTCGTGCCCAAGGCGTGCGGCAACCTGTCGTTGATGGCCACGGGACCCAGCCCGAAGAAGCAGGCGGACGACGCGGCGCGGCGGGCCGAGGACGAGAAGAAGCGCGCGGCGGAGGCGGCGGCCGCGGCGGCCGCGGCCGCGAAGCGCCAGGCCGAGGAACAGGCCCGCAAGGAAGCCGAGCGCAAGGCGTTTGAGGAGCTGTCACCGAGCTGCGGCGTGACCGCCACGCCGACGAAGGTGAAGGGCGGCTACGACATCCTGATCGACGGTACGGCGGCGACGGCAGGGCGGAAGCCGGCCGAGACGATGACCGTGCAGATCATCGGCCCGCTGGGACAGCCCGTGCCCATGAGCTACGAGGGCACCGCGAAGACCGAGTGGACGGCGAAGACGCCGTTCAAGGGGACGGTGTTCGTGAAGAAGCCCAAGGCGGGGACGTACACGCTGCGGATCACGACGCAGACCGGCTCGGCGAAGAACACGTGCGAGGCGACGGCCGTGGTGCCGGAGTACGACGTGGTGGACTTCTTCGCGGACGGCACCTTCGGCAAGCAGCGCCGTCAGTACGACATCGAGAACGAGGACGGCATCGGGATCTCGCCGGGCTTCTGCGACCCGCAGCTCGCGATCAAGGCCGGCCCCCTCTTCTGGTTTGCCGACTACAAGGCGAGCTTCGCGCCGGCGCTGGGCATGGCCTTCCAGTTTGGCGACCTCGGTGACTACGATTTCGACCCGAACGAGTACAACAACGTCTCATTGCTGGCCGAGGCCGTGGTCAACTACCACTTCTCGCCGCGCGGCGCGTTCATCGGCACCGGCTTCGGGTGGTGGGACCTGTTCGACACCGATCACAACACGGGCGCGTGGATTGTGAACTTCGGCGCGCCGGTGAGCGATTCCGACAAGGGCACGCTGATGGTCATCGGCGAGGGGCGTCTCTTCTTCGCCAACAACGACCAGAGCAGCAACTACAACATCGCGGCCGGCATGCGGTACATCTTCAAGTAGGGCCGGGACCGCATCGCGGTGGCAAGCGGCGCGCGGGAGGTTCCCTCCCGCGCGCCGCGTCGTTTGTACGGCGCGCCCCATCCACACCCCGAGGGTGCAGGTTCTCTGCTAACCTGACGGATGGGCCACGAACCGCTCACCGTGAGGTGGGGTGGGGAGGCCCCAGCCGCCGATGGGAAGATTGTCGAGACGCGCGTTCCTGGCCGGCGTGGCGTCGACGGCCGCGTGGTGGCCGTGGCGAGGCGCGGCGGGCGCTTCGCTGTCCCGCTTATCGGGCGCGGGCCGACTCGGTCGGCAGCTGGGGTTCCCCGATCCCGCGCGCCTGTGGCACGGCGACTCGTCCGTGGCAGCCTGGGCGAGACAGGCGGGCCAGGTGCCCGGTGTGTCCACCGTTCGCAGACCGAGGGAGGCGCCTCACGAGGCGCTGCCGCGCGAACCGCTGCCACGCGAGTCTCTCGCTGCCGAGCCCCTCTCCTCTCGCTACGCCGACCTTCGGCGTCACTTCATCTTCGAGTACTACCCTTGGTACGCCACCGAGCCGTGGCTCCACTGGAACGAGGCTGGGCGCGAGCCGCCGGTCGACATCGCGGCATCGTCGATGCCCTTGCTTGGACCGTACGATTCGCGATCGAGGCACGTGCTGGAGCAGCACGCCCGCTGGATAGCGGACGCCGGCATCGGCGCGGTGAACGTGAGCTGGTGGGGCCAGGGATCGTTCACCGACGAGGTGGTGCCGACGCTCTTGGACGTGATGCGGGACCACGATCTGCGGGTGACGTTCCACCTGGAGCCCTACCGCAACGATCGGGCCGAGCTGTTCGCAGACGATGTGCTGTGGCTCGTGCGGAAGTACGGCGACGCACGCCACTGGGACGCGATGCTGGTCCTGCAGGATGCCACGGGGCGGGCCGGGCCGGTGTTCAAGCTGTTCAGGGCAATCCTCCCGCCGCGCGTCACCGACTGTCTCGGGCGCGAGCACGAGGTGCCCGACTACACCGAGGACGCGCGCTGGCGACGACAGACGGTCCGGATCCGAACGGAGCTGCGGGGTGCGTTCGATCACGTGACGCTGCTGGCCGACTCGCTCGACGTGGGGCGCACCGCAGCGTCGGGGTTCGATGGCATGGCGATCTACGACAACTTCGTGGCGCCGTCGACGTGGCCCGGACACGCCTCAGTGTTCAGCGGAGGGCGGCTGCTGTTCTCGTTCAACGTGAACGCGGGGTTCGATGCCATCGTGCCCAGGCCGACGCCCGACGACCCGTGTTGGCAGCCGGCGCCCTTCGACCCGGGACGGATGACGCTGGATTGGGCCGTCGACCGCACGCGTGAGCTCGCGATGGAGCTGGCGGGCCGGCGCATCGCGGAGTCGTTCGACACGACCGTGTCGCTGCAGTCGGACCCACGGTTGTCGAACGCGCGCCGGGGGTTCTTCCTGGTGTACGTGAACTCGTTCAACGAGTGGCACGAGGGCACGCAGTTCGAACCGGCGAAGGACGCGCGCGACCTGACGCCTGCCGAGTGGAGGGTCGGGTATCACAACCCGCCGGCGGGAGACTATCGGTTGCACCTGCTGGGACGGTTGGTGCGAGGCCTGGCGGGCTGACGATCAGCGGTCGCCCACGGGCAGCCCGAGCCGTCTGCGCTTCAGGAACAGCCCCTTTCGCGAGATGCCGAGCGCCTCGGCCGCCCGCTCGACGCGCCCGCGGCTCTGACGCAAGGCGCGCTCGATGGCTGCGCGCTCGAGGGCTTCGACCGCGAGCGGCAGAGGCTGCTCGAGTGACACGACGACGTCGTCGACGCCGACGACCGGCTGTGAGGCGGCAACGGTGCGTCGCGACGCGCGGATCTCCGGGGAGAGATCGGCCGGCGTGACCGGCGCTCCCGGAGCGGCCAGTGCCACGACGCGGCGCATCTCGGCGGCGAGTTGGCGGACGTTGCCGGGCCAGTCGTAGAGCACCAGGTACTCCAGCGCGTCGTCTGCGACCTCCATGTGGGACTTTCGCGACTCGCGGCAGTAGCGCTCCAGGAAGTACGAGCAGAAGGCCGGGATCTCCTCGCGACGCTCGCGCAGCGGCGGGATGGAGAGGCGCAAGATGTCGAGGCGGTAGAAGAGGTCTTCGCGGAAGCGGCCCTCGCGGACCAACTGGGACAGGTCGGCGTTGGTGGCGGCGATGACGCGCACGTTGACCCGCACCGGCTGCGCCTCGCCGATGGGCTGGATCTCCGAGCTTTCCAGGAAGCGCAGCAGCTTGGGCTGGCTCGCGAGGCTGAGCTCGCCGATCTCGTCGAGAAACACCGTGCCGCCTTCGGCGCCGCGGATCAGGCCAGGCGCGTGCTCGATGGCCGAGGTGAAGGCGCCGCGCCGGTGGCCGAAGAGCTGGCTCTCCATCATGTCGTGTGGCACCGCGGTGCAGTTGTATGGCACGAACCGGCCCGAGGCCTGCGGAGAGCGGGCGTGGATCTCGCGTGCCACGATTTCCTTGCCGACACCGGTTTCGCCCGTGATGAGGACCGGGGCGCCAGACTGGGCGATGCGGTGCGCGAGCGCGATGACCTCGCGCATGGCAGGGGAGGCGAAGAGGCCGGCCTGTCCATCGAAGTCGACCTCGACGGGCCAGAGCGAGGTGCGTTCCTTCTGCTGCCGGCGCAAGGTCTCGAGGGCGACCGCGTTTTCGACGAGCTGCTTGATGGCCAGCAGCGTTGTTTGTGCCTGGAACGCATCGCGCGGCACGGCGTGGATCTCGTAGGTTCGGCCATGTTCAGCACCGAGCCCGATTACGACTTTCTTTTCTGCCCTCGTGGAGGAGTCTACTTCGCCAACAATTACCTGTTCGCGACCCTTAGATCCTCGGACACTCAGCCAGCACTTCGAGACGCAACCCACGCTGGTCAGTGCACAGATTGCTTCTCTTCCCAGCGCAGCAGGTTTGGATCTCAGAGACAGGAGATGAGACAGCGTGTCCGCAGAAACCCAGTTCAGAGGTTGACTCTGCGAAGAGCACACTGGGGGAGCCACGAGGTGCACCTGATTGGACAAAGCTAATCCCGGCGCTCCAGCCTGCCTGCAAGGTGACCGAGTACTCTGACCGAAGTGGAAGGCCTCTGTGTCCTCGACCTCCGCCCTCGCACGTGCGTCTCCCAGTGCGTCAGCCAAGCGCCACATGCGCTCCTTGAGATATCCTGCGGCGCCGATCTCTCCTGTCCGCAGAAGAACGATGCACTGTGCTCGTCCGAGATGGACGAGCGACGCCAGAGGCGGTTCCTCAACAAGGCGAAGGGCTTCTAAGAGGAGTCGCTCGGCGTCATCCTGCTTGCCACAGGTGGCGTGAGCCTCTGCAGCCCAGGCTCGAAACAGCGCACCCGAGACTCTGTCACTTCGAGCATCGGCAATCTTCGCGGCCTCCACGGATAGCGCGAGCAACTCGGACCACCATCTGCGTTTCCTCAGGACGCTGATCTTCGTAGCCACGACGCACAGGTGATACCAGGAGGGTACTGGCTCGGCTCCTGATGGCATTGCTGCGAGGGCCTGCTCGACAAGTCTATGCGCTTCGTCGATTTCCCCCAGGGTTAAGCTGAGCTGCGCCAAGCTGTCCAGACTGGCAGCCCTGAGTTCCGGGTTGTCTCGCGATAGCGTGAGCGCTTGCTGCAGGAGCGGCCGGGCTTCCTCACAGCGCCCTGCGTACAAGAGCAACTGCCCCAGGTTTGCCACTGCAGCGGTGTACGTCCGAGCTGCCCCGGCCGCCGACGCAACCTCAAGCGCCAGTTTGGACCGGCTGATAGCGTCTTCGTATCGGCCCATTAGTGCCGTAACTGTCGACGCGTCGAGGTGTAATATCGCCTCCAAGACCAAATTGGGATCGTCTTCGAGCAGCTTGCCAGCGCCCTGTAGGTGTTTCCATGCGCGGTCCAGCAGACCCCGCTTGGCATCGATTCTCCCTACGACCATGTGGTAATAGGCGAGCAGTTGCGCATCTCCACTGTGGATGACGTTTTTGCGGACATCCGCCGCCGAAGGAGCGACAAAGTCCGCACTGTTCCTATCCGCTATCGTGGAGAGAAGTCGAAGCTGTGACCTTGCCAACTGCCCGGGATCACCGGCAGTTCTTGCCAGATCAATGGCCTGTCGGTGTCGAGCGGACGCTTGATCAAGTTCACCGGCATCTGCGGCGAGATTGCCCACCACCGTGAGGCACCGACTCCTAAGGACTGCATCGGCGTGTCCATCACGAAGGACGACCTCCGCCTGTTGCCTCGCCTCCGATGAGCTTCCGCCTAACTGGAGGATCTCAGCAAGTGCTGTCGTCTTGAGGTTGCGCTCCTCCGGGAGCAGGCGACCACCTACGCTTTCCAACCCAGCCCGTGCGGAGAGCAATCTTCCGCGGCGTAGTTCCCGCACTGCAACCGTCAACCCGCGGTCAGCCATGGCTGCCTCCGGTGGCAGAGGTCTCCTGCAATGAGGGTGTCCGGGACGAAACTCAATCCTCTCGAACTCAATGAGGCCACGAAAGCAAAAGGCCCCACCACCTTGCGGCAGCAGGGCCTTGGCCCACTCGATATCTGAAGCCTGGTGACTAGTCGCCCCAGATGATCCGGTCAGTCCAGACCAGTGTGTCCCCCCAGATGATGCGGTCAGTCCACACAAGCGTATCTGTCCAGACCAGAGTGTCCGTCCACACGAGCGTATCGCCCCAGATGATCCGGTCAGTCCAGACGAGTGTGTCCCCCCAGATGATGCGGTCGGTCCAGACGAGCGTGTCGCCCCAGATGATCCGGTCACCCCAGATGATCCGGTCAGTCCAAACCAGCGTGTCTGTCCAAACCAACGTGTCGGTCCAGACGAGGGTGTCGGTCCACACCAGTGTGTCCGTCCAGACGAGTGTGTCACCGTAGATGTCTCGATGACCGAAGGTCACGCCGCTGGGGTCGATGGTTTCATCTCCAATGACCGTCGCTGTATCACTTCCTGACCGGCCAGAGCCAACGAACTGCACCGCTGCCACCGCATTGACGCTGCCCGCACCCTGCTCGATGAGGCCCGCACCCGCCACTCGGCCACTGGTCACCTGGAGCGCAAACTTCGCCTGCATCGGCGTCAGGCGCGGATTCGCCTCGAGCAGCAACGCCATCGCGCCAGATACCACGGCAGTTGACATGCTCGTGCCGCTCATCTGGATGTACGCCCCGTTGCCCTCGCCCCCAACCACCCGTTCGGGGAACTGACGAGCAACGCTCGAACCCGGCGCGGACAGCGACACCACCTTGTTGCCCGGTGCCACGACGTCGGGCTTCAGCAGCCCGTCGAGATACGTGGGCCCGCGCGAGCTGTAGGTCGCGATGCCATCGTCCGAACGCTGCACCGTCCCAAACGTGTTCAGGGCGCCGACCGTCACCGCCGACGGCGCATTGCCGGGCGACACGATGCCGCCAATGACCGCCTGTCCATCGGTGGTCTTCCCGAAGTTGCCCGCCGACGCCACGACGATGATCCCCGCGCGGGCCGCGCGCTCGACCGCCTGCACGAGCGGGTCGTCGCGCCACGACTCCATCACGGGATGCCCCAGCGACAGGTTGATCACGCGGATGCCGTAGCGGCCCGCGTTCTCGACGGCCCAGTCGATCGCGCGAATCGCGTCGCTCGTGTAACCCTTGCCCTCGGCATCCATCACGCGGAGGTTAATGATGCGCGCCCCGGGCGCCATGCCGCGGAACGAGCCATCAGCCGCCTGCCCGGCGATGACCCCCGCGACGTGCGTGCCGTGCCCGAATTGGTCGATGCCGCGCCCGTTCGCCGTGGTGAAGTCGAGATGCGCCACCACCTGGCTGCGCAGATCGCGGTGCTCGCTCACGCCCGAGTCAATCACCGCCACGGTGACCCCGCGCCCCGTGATGCCCGGCAGCCCCGCCGCACCGGCCCACGCCTGGTCGGCGCCCGTCGCGCTGGCCGAGACCGCCATCGAAGGGGTCACCGGCGTGTCGAGCGAGATGCTCGCCACCTCCGGGTCGCTGGCGAGCGCGGCAAGCTGCTCGCGGGTCACGTGAAGCACCGCCCCGTGCTGGAGGCGCTTGGCCACGCCCAGGCCGTGCCGGGCTGCCACGCCATCGATGAAGTCGGCCGCGCCCGACACGATGACGGCCGCCCTCGCCGCCTCGCCTGACGCGAGGAAGCGTTCAGCATCCTGCGCGAGCCGCGCGCTGCGCCCCTGGGCGAACGCGGGCATCACCAGGAGCCACCCGACGAGAGCCGTTACCGTCGCCACTCGAACTGCGTGAAACAAGCTCCGCGTCGAGGGCGCCTCGAGACGATCTGCGAAAGTCATTGTCAGCCTGCCTTGGGGTCTCCCGTTCGCTGGGTAGAG
>Ga0102851_10002673_pt1 | contig 10824 bp, 9 predicted proteins | sample Mud3Dept3metaG_FD_79558 | JGI IMG/M metagenome (GOLD analysis project Ga0102851, IMG submission 79558) | Freshwater wetland microbial communities from Ohio, USA, analyzing the effect of biotic and abiotic controls - Mud 3 Core 4 Depth 3... | ecosystem: Environmental > Aquatic > Freshwater >...
CTCTTGGTGCGTGATAATAAATCAAAGGGCTAAGCAGAAATGCTTAGCGCTTTGTTCTTTTCTGCAGTAAAAAACGTACCACTTTCCGGCATATCTTCCGGCAAATCTAACGGCCTACGATCCACACATTGCGCCAGATGCATCACTGGATAGGTGTGCATACTTCTGTACCATCTCCGGTGTAGATCATCCGTTCAACTCTTGCAGTACGTGCAACGGCGAGGCTTCTTGGGAACGCCATAAACCTGTTTCAAGACTGAAGCGCACCATGTTACCCAAGTGTGGCGGTAATTCGGCAAGTCGCCTACGCGCAAGAGACAGCAGTAATACATTGGCATGAGGCTGCACATTGGCGTAGACAGTCAATGCGGCTTGGCGCACAGCGCCGTCGTCACCCCGGTCAACGTCCATGACAAACATTCCCTGCCTGATTTGTTGCATGGTCAGGAGTTGCGTGTTTATGGCGATAGCGCCTAGCCTTATGTGCGATAGCGCACGGAGAGCGGCGAATTTTATCTTCATGATGAAATTCTGAGGGATTGATTGTCACTAACGTGTTTAATCGCTCGCACTGCTTTGATCGCGTTATCCGTCACCGGACCAATTAATAATTTACACAAAAGTTTAAGGCATTCGCGGCGGTAGTCGCGTAAAAATCGGTATTGAATATTTAAGGAGAAAACTTGTGGACACCATTGAAACTACACTGTTACGCGCCTTACTCAACTTTCTGATAATCGGCAGCTTTGCCGGATTGATTCTCGGTGCCACCTTGATTTTTCGCCCTCACTGGCTGAAGTGGGCGAGTCTGATCTGCAACCGCTGGATTCCCACGCGCCCTCTCGACAAAATATTGGAAAGCACCATCAAGCTCGACCCTTGGTTTCACCGTTATCATCGTGCCGTCGGTGCGTTTATTTTGGCGGGAGCGCTTTACATCCTGTATTTTTTCATCGTGCAGATCGACAAAGCCAGTGCCATCGTCAGCATGACAAACCGTTTCCATTTGCCTCCTGCTTACATCGCGGCATTATCTGAACAACTGATATTGATCGAGCTATTGGGCGCAACGTTTGCCTTGATCATCAGCCTGCTCATGATATTTTCCCCCAATCTGTTTCGCAAGTTTGAACACAGCGCCAATGAATGGGTTTCATTGCGCCGCGCATTGAAACCGCTGGAGACTTGGCACAACGGCGTGGATGAATTCACTTTTCGCCATACCCAGCAAATGGGCGTGATGTTAATACTGGGCAGTGTTTATTTGATGGTACCGCTCACCTTCTGGGCGAGATAAACACAGACATAACCATTTCTGCATGCAGGATTGTGCGGTATGTATTTAAGTGTTCTGTTTATATTGCTCATCATCCAATTCAATTAAAATGGGACAAGTACCGATGCGCAAACTACTCGGCCTCATCATCGCTACTTTCTGTTTGATGTGGATATCTACGCAAGCTCAAGCCGTCAAGCAGGGTAACGCGGCCAAGAAATCCAAAGCCGCTTCCGCACGCAAAGCTGGCGTTATCTTCCGCGACTGTCCAAGCTGCCCGCAGTTGGTGGTCATTCCTTCGGGAAGTTTTGACATGGGTTCGCCAAGTTCCGAGCGCGGGCGGAGTAGCGACGAAGGTCCTGTTCACAAGGTCAATGTTGCGGCCTTCGCACTGGGAAAAACCGAGATCACCCGAGGCCAGTTTGCGACATTTGCGAACAAAACAAAATATAACGCAGGCGACAAATGTTCGACGCTTGAAGGCGGTAAAGTTGGGGAGCGCAATGGTGATTGGCGCAAACTCCGTTACGGACAAGAGGACAACTACCCTATCGGCTGTGTCAACTGGAGCGATGCCAAAGCCTATGCCGAATGGCTGTCGCGCAAGACGGGTAAACAATACCGTCTGCCTACAGAGGCTGAGTGGGAATACGCTGCCCGCGGAAAAACTACCACTTCGCGTTATTGGGGAGACAATCCTGACGAGGCTTGCGCATATGCAAATGCTGCGGACTCAACGGCACAAGCACAGATACTTGGTGCATCATCCTGGACGGTAGACAACTGCTCGGATGGTTTTGCCTATACCGCTCCGGTTGGCAGCTTCAAAGCGAATGCATTTGGACTGAATGACATGCTGGGGAACGCGTGGGAATGGACAGAGGACAGTTATCACGATAGTTACAAAGACGCTCCGACTGACGGCAGTGCATGGCAAGGGGATGGCGCAAAGCGCGTACTTCGCGGCGGCTCGTGGAACAATGCACCCAGAAACGTACGCGCGGCTGTACGTAATAGCTACAAGCCTGCGCTCAGATATAGCTTCTTCGGATTTCGCCTAGCCAGAATGCTCCCGTAGCGGAACTTAGGGAGCTTAATTTATGCGGCCACATTATCCAGGATCAGCAAAAAACATCTCCTTTAAGCATAAATTTATTTGCTCGTTCCGTCTTTCATCGTGTCTACTGCTGGGTATTACTCTTGTTTTTCCCTTGACGCTATTTGGCGCAGAACAATCTGTTCCAGAGATACAAGAATCTATTCCAAATCAAAAAACACCTGACAACTTTGATTCAATGGACGCTCCGCGTAATTATGTGTCCGGGAAAATTACCAGCTTCATCAGCGATATTGATCGTTTCTTTGGCGGTGACCGTCATTACCAGGAGAGCAATCCAAGCGTAATTCAACTTAATGTTACCCGGGGTGACGGATATGGCGGTGATGGCAAGTTCGATCTCGCCGCTAGGCTGAATTTGAGATTGCCTGTAAGCGAGGGACGATTGCGTCTATTGGTGGAAACAGACCCTGAAAAAAATGCAGCCGCTATGCCGACAACAATACAAACAGCTGCATCAACGCCAGTAAAAGGCAATACCGTGCTCTCTAATAAAGTCGTCGTACCCAAGAGTGTTGCCGTGGCTGTGCGTCTTGTAACCGCAGAAGAAAACGTCTGGCACTTTAGTACCGATGCGGGGATTAAATTTCCAATCCCGGTACAGCCTTTTGTGCGCACAAGGGGCAGCTTCTCTGCTCCGCTGGGTAAGTGGCGGCTGAATACCGCAGAGTCGGTATATTGGTTTAACAATCTGGGGGTGGGTGAAACTACCCAGCTAGATATGGAGCGTATTTTAAGCAGCTCACTTATGTTTCGTGCCACCAGCAATGCCACATGGCTCAATGCCAAACATAACTTTGATCTGCGTCAGGATTTATCCGTTTACCATACCTTGGATGATCGTACCTCCTTGCTATATCAGGCGAGTGTGATTGGGGTCAGCAATCCGAAGCTTCAAGTGGCCGATTATGTCGCGCTAATGTCTTATCGTTATCGATTACATCAGGAATGGCTCTTCTTTGAAGTAACCCCGCAATTGCATTTTCCCATAGAGAAAAATTATAAATTCAGCCCTGCGCTCAGCATGCGTTTGGAGATACTTTTTGATGATTCAAGATGATATGGGTTAATGATTGCCGAATGCATTGAAGCTCGGAAATCTGCGAGCAAAATACTCTCTGTATCAGGTTCCTGATTTCAAGCCCGGATGCCGGGCGAGAAACGGGCATTGTCTTCTTGCCTGCAAGTCCGATGCCGTTAATAAAACGTAATGGCTGCACCGCTCAATGCTGATGAAAATTTCATCCCTGTTTTTTCGATGGCTGGCGTGGAACGCAGATATAGAGGAGAGAGGGGATCATATATCGCGCATTGCACAGCAAATGCCCTATACTGTCCCTAGATTGAAACAGCTGCTGTATTCCACCAACGTCGTTATATTGCGCGATTATCCAAGTAACTTATGCAAACCAGTGACGTGCTGCGGCACCAAAAAATCGAAAACCTCATGGCACAGCACACTGACAATGTTGCTGATACTGCTATCGGGTTATGGGAACCGATGGCGACACAAATCATTTCCATCGTCGGTGAAGGTGGTTTTAATTCGCTATACGCGCGTAGCGTATTCCTTACCCGGTCAAAATTTCCCTGGGTCGCGGCTGGCCCATTGCCACCACAGGCTGATCAAAGCTTCGTGGGATTAAAAATGAGTCTTGAAGGACAAATGCCAGCGCAAGCCGGCGCTGCAAATTGTCTGTTGCTAATTACCTTCACCGACATCTTGGCCTCATTAATCGGAGAGCAGCTAACAATCAACATTTTACGTTCGGCTTGGGGCAATGATGCTTCGGATAAAGCTGGTGACGTAAACTTTACGTCCGGGCATCCGGAGGAGTTCAAAAATGAGTAATAAGGTAAACATCCGTCGTCTAAAGACTGGCGTGCCGGGGCTGGACGATTTGTTGGGTGGTGGACTGCCGGAATTTTCGTTTAATCTGATTGCGGGTACACCGGGAAGCGGAAAAACAACGCTCGCACATCAGATCATGTTCTCTCTGGTCAACGAAAATAATCGGGCTCTGTTCTTCACGGTGCTCGGCGAGCCTGCTTTAAAGATGCTGCGTTATCAGCAGCAATTTCCGTTTTTTGATTTTAATAAAGTCAATGATTCGATCCGCTTCGTCAATTTGTCTGCGGAGCTTTTGGATGGTGACTTTGACCGCGTATTGTCACGCATTGCCGCCGAAGTAAAAGACTATTCCCCCAGTCTTGTATTTGTAGATTCATTTCGATCCGTTGTTGAGTCATCGAAGGCGAATAAAGAGGGTGCGTCCGACTTGCAAACATTTGTGCAGCAACTGGGGCTGCAAATGACGAGTTGGCAGGCAACCACATTTTTAATCGGTGAATATTTGGCGCCGGAAACAGAGTCAACGCCTGTCTTTACCGTGGCGGATGGCATTATCTGGATGTCGCAAAACTTGCAGCGCAATTCGATGGTGCGCAAAATGCAAGTGGTCAAAATGCGTGGTCAAGCCCAAGTCCCAGGTTTGCATACTTTTCGTATCAGTAATGACGGAATTCAAGTTTTTCCGCGTGCGATTATCGAGCAAGGCACAACAAGCCCATCTACCGGGGAAGAACGTCTTCCCATGGGAATCGCCGGTCTGGATGAAATGCTGGGTGGCGGGTTGCCGGTTGGATATTCGCTGCTTGTGGTCGGCCCATCCGGCTCCGGGAAAACCATATTGGCGACGGAATTTCTTGCCGAAGGAGTACGCAGAGGTGAACCCGGTGTGATTGCGGCCTTTGAGAAAAGCCCGAATCAGCTGCTTGGCAACAAGCTGCAAGCGCTGGTCAATGCGGGACAAGTTGGTGTGATCGACACGCGCTCGCTGGATTTGTCTATTGATGAAACCCTGCATGACATCATCCAAATGATTATTCGCCTGAAGGCAAAGCGCGTCGTCATTGACTCCCTGTCCGGATTCGAATTGGCACTGGCACCCGAATTTAGCGAAGATTTTCGCGGATCGTTGTACAGAATGGTTGCCAAGCTGACGGGGCTGGGCGTGACCGTATTGATGACCTCGGAACTGGAAGACCGCTACACCGATTTGCGCTTCAGTCAATTTGGAAGTGCTTTTCTCGCTGATGCAATTATCGTGCAGCGTTATGTCGAAATTGAGGGCCAATTCAAACGCGTGTTCTCGGTGGTTAAAGTTCGCGGCAGTGAGCATAGCAAAGACATTCGATTATTCAACATTACCAACGAAGGCATCAGTATTGGCGAGACCTTAACCGAGTATGCCGGAATCATGTCGGGTCGCCCCACAGTCAGTTCTTAGTCAGAGTGATTAGGTGATGCTGAACTGATTATGACGATGCTTTCTGACACCAATGATCCAGATCATCCGAGCGTGACAAGTCAGCACAAAGATAAGTTGCTTTCTATTTCGGAAAACGCAGAGGACTTGCGTGTAGGCAAGATGCACGCGACTGAGACGCGGCAGGCTGCGACTGAGACGAGCCAAGCTGCAACCGAGACAAGACAGGCTGCGACTGAGACGAGCCAAGCTGAAACCGGGACGAGCCAGGCTGCAACCGAGACAAGGCAGTCTGCGATTAAGACGAGTCAAGCTGCGACCGAGACGAGTCAGGCTGCGACTGAGACAAGACAGGCTGAAACCGGGACGAGACAGTCTGCGATTAAGACGAGTCAAGCTGCAACTGGGACGAGCCAGGCTGAAACCGAGACAAGGCAGTCTGCAACTGAGACGAGCCAGGCTGAAACCGAGACAAGGCAGTCTGCGATTAAGACGAGTCAAGCTGCAACCGGGACGAGCCAGGCTGAAACCGAGACAAGGCAGTCTGCAACCGAGACGAGTCAAGCTGCGATTGAGACAAGACAGGCTGAAACCGGGACGAGACAGTCTGCGACTAAGACGAGTCAAGCTGAAACCGGGACGAGCCAGGCTGCAACCGAGACAAAGCAGTCTGCGATTAAGACGAGTCAAGCTGCAACCGAGACGAGTCAAGCTGCAACCGAGACGAGCCAGGCTGCGACTGAGACGAGCCAGGCTGCGACTGAGACGAGCCAGGCTGCGACTGAGACAAGACAGGCTGAAACCGGGACGAGACAGTCTGCGATTAAGACGAGTCAAGCTGCAACCGGGACGAGCCAGGCTGAAACCGAGACAAGGCAGTCTGCAACTGGGACGAGTCAGGCTGCAACCGAGACAAGGCAGTCTGCGACTAAGGCGAGCCAGGCTGCAACCGGGACGAGCCAAGCTGCAACTGAGACGAGACAGTCTGAGACCGAGACGAGACAGTCTGCGACCGAGGAACACAGGATTCAGTTGCGGCAAGCGAATGAACGTCTGGTCATCACTTCAATTGAAGCACAAAAACTCGCCGAACAACTCCAAACGACTCAGGCCGAACTGGAGAGCGCCAAGTTTGTGGCGGAAAAAGCCAGCCTCGCCAAATCGAATTTCCTTTCCAGCATGAGCCATGAGCTGCGCACCCCGCTCAATGCCATCCTGGGTTTTGCCCAGTTGCTGGAGGTTGGTTCGCCGCCGCCAACGGATGTCCAGATGCTCAGGGTGCAACAGATTATCAAAGCAGGATGGTATCTGCTGGAGCTGATTAACGAGATTCTTGATCTCTCGGTGATCGAATCCGGCAAGATGGCACTCTCGTTAGAACCAGTGTCGATGGTTGATCTCATGCGTGAATGCCAAGCCATGATCGAACCCCAGGCACAAAAAAGTGACATAGCTGTACAGTTTCTTCCATTCGACCACTCAGTGTTTGTCAATGCTGATCGAACCCGTTTAAAGCAAGCGTTAATCAATCTGCTTTCCAATGCGATCAAATACAACCGCGCGCAGGGAACGGTGGAAGTCAAATGTATTGTGAGCACCCCGGATCGCATACGCATCAGTGTCAAAGACAGCGGTGCTGGATTGAATGCGGAACATTTGCTGCAGCTATTCCAGCCGTTCAATCGTCTCGGGCAGGAGAGCAGCGCCAAAGAAGGAACGGGCATCGGCCTGGTGGTTACCAAGCAACTGATTGAGCTGATGGGAGGTACCATCGGTGTGGAAAGTACCGTTGGGGTGGGCAGCGAATTCTGGATCGAACTGATGCGCGACGTTGCGCCACAACTAACCGATAGGAATTTGCCCGTAGAAATTGCACCGCCAGCGCAAAAAAATGCGGAGCTGCATACCCTGCTTTATGTGGAAGACAATCCGGCTAACTTGATGCTGGTCGAGCATATCATTGCAGCGCACCCGGATGTGCGCATGTTCAGCGCACTCAATGGCACTCACGGCATAGAGCTTGCGCGTATTCATCTCCCGGATGTGATCCTGATGGACATCAATCTGCCGGGTATCAGCGGAATCGAAGCCATGAATATCCTGCGCAACGATCCGGTAACATCGCATATCCCTGTCATGGCTCTCAGCGCCAATGCCATGCTGCGCGATATTGAAATAGGGCTGGAGGCCGGATTCTTCAGATACCTCACCAAGCCAATCAAGATCAATGAGTTTATGAGTGCGCTGGACGATGCTCTGAAGTTATCTGAAATGAGATCGAATATTAAATCTCAATAATTTGTTGTATGACATGCCGGGCTTCAGCACGTCATATCATTGCCCAAGTGTTGCGGTTGATCATTTGGTACGCAGAGTTTTGTGCGGCTTCAAATTTCCCGCTATTGGATGCTCAGCTTCGTATCTTGCACGCAATTCCTTGGTTTTTGGTGATGTTGAGGTGCAGGCGTCGCCGAGAGAAGTGTAATTCTCAATGGCGCGATCATCAGTGTGATTTTCTAAAACCGGTTTGATCGGTAACATGGCTCACTCACTTTCATAAGCAGTAAACAGAAGGGCAGTCAGAAACAAATCTGGATGTTCCTGCTGGCACAGATTTTTCTTCCTTGAACAAATACTTCACGTCGTGTCCTCAATTGCGGTTCATTACGTTTTTCGGGATCAATGCACCAGTTGGTTGATTTCTATGATCGGCAACAGGATGGCGAGGACGATCATCAGCACGATGCCCCCCATGACCAGAATCATTACCGGCTCAAGCAGTGTGAGGAAGACCGTCAGGCGCCGTTCCAGTGCCTGCGTCTCCAGATGCGCGGCACGCTGCAGCATTTGCTCCAGCTTGCCGCTGATCTCGCCGCTCGCGACCAGATGGATCAGGAGCGGTGGGAATGCCCGCGTTTCGCCCAGCGCACGGGACAGGCTCGCACCTTCGCGCACCCGGTCTATGGCGTGCTCGACCGCTTCCCGCAACACCATGTTGGTCATCACTCCCGCACCGGAAGCAAGTGCGGAAAGCAGCGGCACGCCTCCGCCGACCAGAATGGCGAGCGTACTGGCGAAACGTGAGGAGTTAATCCCGCGAATGAGTGGTCCCAGACTGGGCGTTCGCAACAACAGGCTGTGCCAGCGTCGTCTTGTCGTATCGCGGCGTAGTGCCATTCGTGCGAAAGCAAATCCGCCAACAATCATGACCAGAATATACGGCCAGGTCGCGCGCAGAAAATCGCTTAATGCAATCATTGTCCGTGTCAGCAATGGCAGGCTTTGCCGAGACTGTTGAAATACTTGCACCACCTGCGGCACCACATAAACCAGCAATCCGGTGACGATCATGATCGCCACAATAGTCACCAGAATGGGATAAAGCAGCGCGAGGCCGGTTTTCTGTTTCATTGCCTGGCGTGCATCGAGATAATCGGCGAGATGTTGCAACACAGTAGGCAGCGCGCCCGAGTTCTCGCCGCCATGCACCAGCGCCAGATAAAAATCCGGGAAGCTCTTTTCGTAGCTACCCAGCGCCTCGGCTAATGATTGACCGGATGTCACTTCTGTTTTGACTCCGGTGAGTACTTCGCGGGTCATCGGCTCGGTAGCTTCTTCAATCAGCGCGTTGAGCGATTGCTCCATGGTCAGGCCGGAGTCGAGCAGTGTTGCCATCTGCCGGGTCACCAGACTGAGCTCGCTTGCCGAGATGCCCCGCGACCATACTTGCTGCGCACGTTCACGCGCGCGTACCTGGTCAATCGCCGAGGGTAACAGCCCCTGCGCGCGCAACTGCGCGCGGGCCTGGCGTGGTGTGTCGGCTTGAATCACACCGGATACCGTGCGGCCGGCGGCATTCAATGCTTTATATTGAAAGGCTTCCATGGCGGCGGTTACTCGCGCGTGACGCGCACCACTTCTTCGAAACTGATCAGGCCCTGTGCGGCCAGACGCATGCCGTCATCCCTGAGTGAATGCATGCCATGCGATACCGCGTGTGCCCGCAGCACCTGTTCGGAGGATCGGTCGTGAACCAGACGGCGAAACTCATCGTCTATCGTCAGCAATTCATAAATGCCAGTGCGGCCACGGTAACCCGTGCCATTGCAGGCGGGACAGCCCTGCGCCGAATAGAGCGTGCCGTCGGTCGGAGTGAAGCCCAGAGCGTGAAGCTGTGCATCATCGGCAACAAACGGTTTGCGGCATTCCATGCACAGGCGACGCACCAGACGTTGCGCGCCCACGCCGATCAAGCTGGAAGCCAGCAGAAAAGGCTCCATGCCCATGTCGACCAGCCGGGTGACCGCGCTTACGGCATCGTTGGTGTGCAGTGTGGCAAATACCAGATGACCGGTAAGACTGGCCTGAACGGCAATTTGTGCCGTTTCAAGGTCGCGAATTTCGCCGATCATGACTACATCCGGATCTTGGCGAAGGATGGTGCGCAACGCCCGCGCGAAACTCATCTCGATGCGGGGATTGACCTGCGTCTGGCTGATGCCGTCGAGGTCATATTCAATCGGGTCTTCGACCGTCATGATGTTGAGTGCGCTCGCGTCCAGTCTTGAGAGTGCGGCATAGAGTGTGGTGGTTTTTCCGGAGCCGGTCGGGCCGGTGATCAAAACAATACCGTGAGGTTCGAGGATCAGTCTATCCATGTGCGCAAGTGTGGTCTCGTCCATGCCCAGTTTTCCGAGGTCTAGCCGTCCCGCCTGTTTGTCGAGCAAGCGCAGTACTACGCGCTCGCCGTGTCCTGTGGGAATCGTGGATACGCGCACGTCAACCGGTTTGCCAGCCACGCGCAGTGTGATGCGGCCATCCTGCGGCAGGCGTTTTTCCGCTATATCGAGCTGAGACATTATTTTTATACGCGAGACGATTGCGCCATGCAGCGCACGCGCCGGTTCGATCAGGTCGCGCAACGTGCCGTCGACGCGTAGTCGCACCACCGAACGCGTTTCGAACGGTTCGATATGAATGTCCGATGCTCCGTCGCGCAACGCTTGCGTGAACAGTGCATTGATCAGGCGGATAACCGGAGCATCGTCCTGACTTTCGAGCAAATCCTCAACCTTGGGAATTTCCTGTAGCAATCTCGAAATGTCCATATCCTGCGCCAGATCGACGGCCAGTGCGGCAGCGCCGGAATCTGCACCGTTGTA
>Ga0102851_10002674_pt1 | contig 10823 bp, 4 predicted proteins | sample Mud3Dept3metaG_FD_79558 | JGI IMG/M metagenome (GOLD analysis project Ga0102851, IMG submission 79558) | Freshwater wetland microbial communities from Ohio, USA, analyzing the effect of biotic and abiotic controls - Mud 3 Core 4 Depth 3... | ecosystem: Environmental > Aquatic > Freshwater >...
CTTTGCACGGCCTCCTTCGCCTCGGCAAAGGCCAACTCCGTATTTCCTCCATTCGAATCCAGAGCAAGCTGCCGGGCCGCAAGGAACGTGACATAGCGATTGAGCTTTTCTACATTCCTAAACATCCAGCTCCCAGCCCAAGCGACCTGATTCAACCTTCTCTGTGCATCAGTCTCTGGCAGCATCCTCTGCAACACGCTACTCTCACTAAACCCTGCAAGGATCGTGGCAAGGGACTCGTCCAAGAATCCCTCTGCAATGCCCTGTTTAATCGCGGCCTCCAAATCTCCTGTCGGCAGTGCCTGACCTCGCATAATTTTAAAGGCATCCTTATATGCCTTCGTCAATGCTGCGCTCGCCTTCCCATCCCCAAACCTCGCACCCAAATACGGCAGCGCCACGAGCGGCACCTGCGTCATATTCACCATCGCACTCTTCACATTGAACCCAAGATACCACATGAATCCCACGGCCCGGAGCCCGGCCCAGTCATTCTCGGGATTCATAATATACTTGTAATGATCCTCCCAATAGCTCCGCACATGACCTACCGTCACGCCCGGCCCGCCACCTGCTCCAGCATCCTGTGCATAGTTTCTAATCGCCGTGATCCCGGAATCAAGATCCTGGCCATATTCGATTCGCGCAATGTGCGATGCAGCGTTCAACATATAGCTGGAATACACGCGAATGGCATCGGTTGAAAAGCCCTTGATACCTCTCCTATGTACCATGCTCCGCAAGAATCTCTGTCCGGGGCTCTTCGTAAAATAGATCTCTTTGAGGTTTTCGAGCTGCCTCTCATCCAGATCCAACTGCGTCCTCAGTGTATCATACAAGGCGGGCGGCATACCCAGCATTGTATATTCCTGATCACTGACGTAGCCCGAGCCAACTGAGGCGTTCTTCCCATACATTGCCTCCACATCCTTCAACGCCTCCTGCTGCTCCCTAAACGATTCGAACGTTTCAAAGAGGATCATCTGGCCACGCTTGTCTCCTCTCGGCCCAAAGAACTTCTTCCCCTCAATATACACATCATCCTTCGCCCTCACCCAAATCGCGTATCTTCCAAAGCGCATGTAGGGGAAGTAATTGCGATCTCGAAGCACTTCGATATCGCCCTTGATCTTGTTAAGTCTTGAGCCAAGATCAAAGTTTCCAAGATCCTTCTGCACCAATGCGGCGAACTTGCTTGTCCTCCCTCCCGACTTCAAATCCTCCATATACGCGTCATAGAGTGTCTTGGTCGCGGCCGCATCCTTAACGTGCCGCCGAATCTCCTGCCGGATCAACCCATTTTCAAGATAGTCCAGCGTCTTCAAGAAGCTCTGCTTGATCTGTTCGTAGATCTTCGCACCATCCTCATCCACGCCGTGCTGCTTCAACACCTCTGCTTCTCTCTCAGTAGAAAGTGCATGTCCGGTCTGATCGCTTTCAGCCGTCATGAACAAGAGAGCTTCGGCCAGTCTATTCGACCCCTTCTTATTATACAGCTGCCACCTCTCCAGCAACTCAACCGGCATACTTTGCAGAGAAGATTTGCGGGCCGCCCATAGCTGCACCGTCTTCATGTAATCAGCCACGCCGGGAATGTTATACCGCTCCGCGAATTGAATCGCTTGCATAAACAAGCCGGCCGCTTTGACTCCCCACACAGATCCATATGAATCCGTCGACTTCTTCATCAACTCCTGGCCCTTAGCCGACATGATGTGGACCCGTCCGGCCCGCGTCGTATTCACATACTTCTGCTCACTCGTCCTCAACGCGCTGGCCGCATCGCTCAACATCAACAGCACATCCTTCTCATTAAAGGGCAGCACCTTGAAGATATTCTTTTGCCAGGACTCAGGCAGCAACTTAACCGCAAAATCCCTGAACCAACGCCGCACCGTTGCAATGACGCGATCCAAGAACCTCTGTTCAAAGGGCTTGAGTGGATCTCCAGAATACCTCGCCTGCGCAGTATACGCCACGGCCTCATCCGCGGTCATAACATCTGCAAGACGAGTTTCCCCTGCTTCACGCAACTGCGTTGCAAACTCACTTCGCCCTTCAGCCTCCAGCACTCTAATCCTATCCTTGTTATAGATCGCATATGCCTGCATGACGCTGTCCCAATACTGCGTGGGAAGCAGCGCCCGCAATCCAAAGTGTCCGATCATCTCATGCACCAGCGTTCCAACTGTCTCCTCCACAGTCTTATGCTGGTCGACATGGATGTAAACTGTGCCGGGCTCTCCCGTCATGAAGATGCCATGCGAGCTGAGCAGGGTGTCTCGAGCGTCTTGCGTCATCGACACCTTATTATTCAAGATGTCAGCAGTGGAGAGAATGACGAGCTTGGGGCGAATCATGAAGGAGCGCCAGAGGTTCGCAAGAGCGTTCTGAACCTCCGCGACGAACTTCGGGCTTGCCCCTCTCACTACATTTGCAGCCTCGACGGCCGTGTCGAAGAACCCAAGAGAAAACACATCCCCATTCGCCACGACCTTAACCGCCTCATACATTCCATCTTCTGTCTCGATGACGGCCGCAGAGTTGTCCGCAGAAACCCACATAGCTTCGCCAGGAATTGCTCCCGGATCGATATATTCTTTCTTATTAATGGGAATGACTTTGCCGTCTGTGCTCTGCAACAGGGCGTCAAACCCAAACTCTTTTTCTAGATCTGCCTTCGCTTCTCCTTGCGTCTTAAACGGACCGGACCAAGCTCCACCGGCCGCACCACCTTCTTCCGTCTTATAAACATACCAACCCTTGGGATTGTTTCCATAGAGAGCCAACTCCTCTCTCGTAGCATTCTCCAATTCTCCCATATCGGAGATCTCTTCGAGTTGGATTCCCCCCAACTCCTCTCCATTCAGAGACAGAGTATAGGCTTGTTCCCCTTCACTTGACGTGGCATTCTGCCATTGAAAGCCTCTCCTTCCCTTTGAAGCCTGCACGCCTCGCATCCTCGCGATAGCCCGAGTCGCCTTCGACAGTCTCGCCCTTCCCTTTCGAATCTTTGCGAGCAGCGCTTTCTCTTCTGCGGAGAACTCTGCAAGCTGTTCCGGGGCCGCCTCCACATACTCTCCAAAGCGTACTTCTCCCGTCTTCGCCTTAACAGCAAGTCTATCCCACTCCCTCTTCTCGAAGTCCGTCAACTCATCATACATCGACTTCTCATTCAGCGCCGCAAAGAACTTGGACTCGAAGGGATTGAGATTCGGATACTGCAACTCCTCGGCCTGTTTCGCCTCCTCGTTCGCAATCTCTCCCAACTTCTCATCAATCTTCACGCCTGTTACATCTGCGACCTCAGACGTGTTCAGATTGGGAACACCCTTCAGTTGTGCGTATCTCGCAATCCTTGCATCAATCGCGGCCAGCCTCTTCACGGCGGCCTTCTTCATCTCCCCATCTGTAGTCCTATAATTATCCTTATCATTGACGAACTCATTCCTCACATCAATGAGCCCCATCAACTCTTGGTCGTTCGAGATCGCGGCAACCCCGGCCTCTCCCTTATCATGAGCAAGCGTTGTCGGGGGCTTCGTGGGTTTGCTCTGTTCAATGGCCGTAGCTGCCATCTCGATGGGCGTAACCGGCTGACCAATGCTTTGCACAAACTGTGTATGCCCATCAACCTCTCCCTTAATATGCATACCATCTGTGTCAAAGACAAAGGTCTTTCCCTTGGCATAGATGGCCTGCGATGCGGCCACTTGCGCCGACGTTATGTCAGGATAGTGCCCCAAGGAATTTCCATACGCATCATACGCACCAAACCCTTGCACCCAACCTGTCGGCCCCGGCACTACCTCATACGCTACTTGTGCCTTGGCTCCTTCTGGATTGCCGGCTGGCGCGTCCAGATACCACGCCTGTCCCTCCTGTTGCCAGCCCGGTACCACCGTAGTATATGATGCACTTGACGGCGGCTGCCTGATCGTATCGGATAGCGGATCATATTTGACCTGTGTCTGCTCCTTAACAATTCGCAAATAATCAGCAGCAGTAGTGCGAAGCGCGCCAGTCTTTTTATCATAAAGATTGCGGAAATCAAAGCCACTTGGCGCATTGACATCGGCCTGAATCGGGACACCCTTAAACTCGAAACTCATCGGAGGGGGCAAGCCAAGCGGCTTCTTCGGCTGCGTCTCCTCTGTTTCGCCTAGCTTCGCACCGGGAGGTGGGGGTGTCTTTGGGGCGTACACGCCGAAGGCGCCGAACAGCGCTGCTCCTGCCGCAGCATTATACAACCGGCTCTTCTGATCCTCCGTAATCGGCCCGTCGTATCCCGTGAAGTAGTTATCCAGTTCGTTGTTGATCCACTCCTGCATCGTCTCCGTAGGAATCTCCGTCGCCATAATAACGGCGGCGTTCCCTAGAGCGCGCTTCAAGTATCCCGCATCAACAGCGTGCTTTAATATCGCCTTCTCTATCGGCCCCGCGATACCTACCTGCTTCGCGGCCGCCCAGAACGGGATGAAATCTAAAGCGGCCTTGCCGAAGCCCGAACCGACAACTCGCATATCTGTGATAGGTTGGCCGGCCTCCTTCGCCATGCCAACTGATTCACCCGTCATCAGTCCCAAATCGCTCAGGAAGCCCGCACTTAATCCGGCCGCCTTAACAGCGGCTTGCCCCTTTCCTGCAAGTCCAACAGCCTTGCCAGCAATACCACCCGGGATGAGGAACGAAGCAAGGATGGGAACCTGCTCCCCCATCGTCTCAATCGCCCACGTTCCAAAGTCCCCCAATCCATGGATGTCTTCAATCCCTGGAACGGCCCTAGGAAACTCCTGTTGCGCGGCCTTGAAGCTCGCGGCCTTGCGGCTCAAGTACTCCGCAGCTTCAGGCATCTGTGCAACTTGTGCAAAGAGCTGCGCCGCATTCGTAAAGTCTTCCGCAACACCATACGAGCTCCGCTTCACACTAGTTGTGAATCCAGGCTCAATCGGCGGCTTGACTGGTTCCTGTGCAACAGGCGCTTGAAATCCCAAGAAGTCCTGAAGTGGCATCCCACCTTCTGGAACTCCCAGGACCTCTCTTAGTCCCGGATCTTTAACATCGACCCACATCGTACGAACACGACTTGGGTCTTGTTTGGTTTTGCCAAACCATTCTTCAGGGTTGATTGACATTACTTTGTTCCCGGATACATATCCTTTGGACGCTTCTTCTCTGGCGGGGCCGTGTGACTCCCCTTTCCTCGACTCTCACCCAATCGCGCATCGGGCAGACCCATTGCAGGTGCGACCCGTTTTTGCGGTGTATATGTCGAAGGCGCCGGCTTTTGCTTTCCTTGCACAGGGGGTATAACTCCAGGAGTTGGAGCAGCTGTATCTTCCTTCTCAAACAGAGCCAAATACCCTGAGAATTCCGGCCGCGTCAGGATCTTGATTCTCAGCACCTGACCAAGAGCCTCTTGGAATGAAATCGGCTTATCCGAATTTAGAGACGAATCATAGACCTGTTGCGCAACCTTGAAGTCATCTGAAGAAAGCAGAGTGTTCTGCTCAGCCGTTTTTGCCCCGGCCGCAATTCGAGCCAACTCCAAATCAATGGCTCCCTCACGTTCCGTCCTCCACCTCTCCGTTGCATCATTCATTCCAGCTACGCCAGCCTGTAACCCCGCCGTCATCTGGGCCGTCTGGGCTTGCTGCTTGATCCCTTCCCGATCAATCACATTTCTCTCTTGCGCGACCTGAGTCTGACCCTTTCTCCAATCAGCCTCACTCCTTGCCTTTGCCTCTTCGTCAACATCCTTCTTGTTCAGCCGCTGCATCTCGCCCCTAAACCCCAAGGTACCAAGCGCGCGTTCCGCAAAGGCATCAAGTTTGCTTTGCCCTTGCCTTCTATCCTGCACCATACTTCCTACGAAGACCATGGCCGTCATCAGATTCTCAGGCTTCTGCAACCAAGAAAGTGTCTGTGCATAGGCTGGAGATCCTATGATCTTGGGATCAGGGGCAACCTGCTTTTGTGGGTCGAGAGGTGAATTTGGCACCTCAATCGCCTTGCCAACTTCATTAGCCATGGTACGTCCTCGGCAGGGATGCCAGAATTTGTGCGAGAGTATTTCGCTGTGGGAGTTGGAAGATGTTCTGTCCAGCCCCACCTCCTGCGGCCCCGGCCATAGCAAGACCCCGTTGTGGTTCCGGCCCAAGGCCCAACAGCGGTGCCATAGCTGACATCGCCCCGGCCGCGTTATTCAGCCCAGCCAAGAACGGCCCGATACCTCCCACTTCAGGCGGAGGGGTCTGCGGCATCATTGGCGAGTTAGGCACGTTGAGGGGCTTCCCTGCGCCAATCGCATTATCTATGATGCTCTGCCCCACCAACGAAGGTGGAGGTGTCTGCATCGCAAGCGCGTTCGTCTGCGCTGTAATGTTTGGATCCATGGGCGGCTGCACCGCCTGGGGAAGTTGAGCCAGAGGCTGTGGTTGTCCTGCCGAAAAGACCTGTGCGGCCTGGCTCTGTGTACCGCCACCGCCAGGCGAGGCCGTGCCTTGCAGTTTGTTCTCTGGCGGTTTCGTAGCCAAAGCATCAACAGCCGCGACAGAGGTCAGGATATATGCGAGAGCTTGAAGTGCAACTGGGACCGGCATGGTTCATCTCCTAAACATAATTGGCCATGGGGAGGTTTCTCATGATGTTCTGCAAGTAGGGTGATAGAGGACTATTTGGATTGTTTCCATACCCTGTCATATCACGACTTGCACCATACGGCCCGGTCACCCAATTTTGGTACTGAGTAAGCATGTTGTATGGAGCATACTGCTCATAGAACCATCTCTCCACTGCGGCGTCCTGCATGGCCTGTGCCTGTGCTTGCTCCTGCAACGCCGTCTGATTTGCAATCCCAAGGTTCGCATTGATCCCTTGATTCAGCCCCGGCAAGAGGGCCGCATTCTGCACTTGCGATTGTAGGTTCTGGGCCGAGCCCGTTCCAATCATATTGCCTGCAAGTTGCCCGGCCTGGCCAAGACCCTGCTGCCCAAGCTGTTGGCCCTGCCCCATCAAGTTACCCACAAGCTGACTCTGGCCAAGGCCCGATTGCATGGTCGCCTGCCGTTGCTGCTCTGCAAGCTGCTGGGCACCCAAACCAAGATTCGCATTCGCCTGCTGCCCCTGGCCCGCCAACCCAAGTGCGGCCAGCCGTTCCTGCGATCCAACATCAAACGCCTGACCATACAACTGCGCGATCAGATCCTTCTGCATCTGCGTCTGATTCTCGGCCGCGATGCCCTCAGCCACTCCCTGCCGCGTTCCTCCAAGTTGCCCGGCCATGTTCGCCTGCGTAGCAATCTGTGGAATGACATTCTCACCAAACTGTCTATTCGACGCACGCAACGCGGCGTCAACAATCTGACTCGTGAAGGGATTCATCCCATTGGAATACATGCTCTGCAAGAGAGCAGGATTCGCATTGATGTTTCCGAAATCGGTGCCGGGTGTACTCACGGGTGCGGCCTGTTGACCAGCCTGCTGCAAGCCACCATAGAACGCAGGCAATGCGCTACCCGCTAGACTTTGCGTGGGGTTTGCAATGGAACTTTGCAGCAACTGATTTATGGCCGTATTATAGGGCATAATCTGCCCCGCTCCTACCTGTCCAGCCATTGTAGGAGTCTGCTGGTTCATCGCGGCCTGTTGCATCGCACCGCCCAGTATCCCACTCGTGCCGCTCGGCTGGGCCGTCTGCATAGGATACTGCCCCGTATATCCACCTGGATTTACCGAGCCGTCCGTTACTGCGGGAGGCTGAACCTTTGACGTCTGCATGGTAGGAGACGGTATATTGTACGTCCCATACCCATAATTTTGAGGCAACCCACTATATGATCCAGCAGGTTGAGAGGGCTGCGAAGCAGGCATACTCTGCACACCACCCTGTTGCGGAGGAGCCTGATACTGCGGAGCCTGGTACTGCTGGTTGCCATACGTCTGGCCACCAAACGCAGTACCTGTCGTGCCATAGATGTTCTGTTGGCTCGCCCCAAGATTCGGGGCTGTCGGGGCCACGGTACTGCCGGGGAAGTACTGCGGAGCCCCCTGATTGTACATTCCCGCGGCTTGCTGGAACAGCCCTTGGATGTATGGGACTTGCTGGCTCCACGGGCCGGTCGGGGTGAACTCTTGCGTAGTTCCCCCACCGCTTCCGCCCAACGCCCGTGCAATGGGCCCCTTGTAGACCTTCCGCACAGACGGACCGTCGAAGACGTACTTCTTCCCGTTCCATCTTCCACAAATTCGCAGTGCGACTAACATTAGTGCGTGCTCCCAGAAATTGGCTTTACAATGACTTCATATGCCTTGACAAAGCCATGCTTCTCCATGACTTTTCGGACGCCGGGTCGGCAGGCCGCCTCGATCTCCGTGCATCCAAATTGCCGCGCCCAGTTCGCTCCAAATTCCATCATTACGGCGCAGCCTTCCAAATCCTCTCCCATAATAATATCTACACTCAGCCGCTTCACGGAGGGATATCGCAAGATCCGCGTCACCCCTACCATTACTAATCTAGCACCCTTCTCGCCAACCAGCCAGAGTTGCGCTTCCCCTTCAGCCAACCTTCTGTACAACTCATCGATGTCATACTCCCGAAAGTTCCTCTCCTCAAACACCTCTTCAAATCTCTCCTTGAGGGTTTCAAACACATGTGGAATTCCAGCCGCGGCAACAAGCGTCAACTCGTATTTCCCTATCGGCATCCCTGTTATTGTTCTTACTTCTGTCATGCTACGAACCTCGTCCACATTCTCCTTCCACTAGTCGTTGGAACTACTGGATAGACAATCTGGCCGTTTTGTTTGATGGTGAAGAACCTTGCAACATCATACTCCCTTGCCGGGTTCGAGAAGAGCCTTCGAGCATATGCCGTATCTACTTCCGTTCCCCGTCCCATAGGACGAATTGTCGTGGGACGCAACAGATACGCAGTGTTGAAGGACTGTGCGACCTTCGTACTTGTAACCCTGCGATACGGCACGCGGATTGCCGCATTATACCCATACGCTATACCGACAACGTTCGTTGTTCGAACTATCGGAGCAAGGGCCGTATCCACCTCAACGGCCGTTCCGATATTATACAACTCACTGACTACGGCGCCAAACGCAAGGTCAGTTTCTTCCGCAATACCAACAGAGATCGCCGCCGGGGCCACCATCGCAAGTGCTTCATTCAGGCTTTCCGCAACCTGAACGTGAATGATCTTGCGATAGACAAGATAGTGGGCCGTATCAACTTCTACGGCAGTTCCAATGTTCCCAACGAATCCAAGGCTTAAAGTGATTGCGGTATCTGTTTCTTCCGCAACCTTTACAGCATACGACCTTCCAACCTGCCGGGCCGAATCAACCTCATTCGCAACCCCAACCGAACGGAACTTCGTAAAGACCTGCGAGTACGCGATGGGAGTCTCTTCCGCCCATCGAATCATCAACCTAGTCGGATTGCGAACAAACGACAGAGAGAATGAAGTATCGGACTCTACTGTTAGTCCAGTGAGCAGATACTGGCCGGCACCAGACACACCTACAAGATACCGCAGTGGGAAGTAGAATCCGGGCAGACCTTCGCCCAGTCCCAGAGCAACTGCTGTATTCGTTCCAGTTGCAAGACCAACGACTCGGAACTTCGTTCTTGCAAGGTTGAACGCTGAATCCGCTTCTGTTGCTGTTCCAATCGAAACAGTAGTGAATGCGGCGCCGAAGGTAAAGCGGAGCGGGAGGTAGAATCCAGGGGTCTGTCCAGCAATACCGACAGACGGAGCTTCAGCAGTATTTACACTTGTTGCGTATGCTATTGCTCGCAGCTTAACGCGGCCGAGTGACTGGGCCGAGTCCGTCTCTGTTCCATATCCTGCCGCATAAAGCTTTGTGCGAGCAAGAAACTCTGCGGTATCCGTCTCTGAACTGTAACCAACGGCGCGGAACGTAACCCGCTGTAACCCATACGAAGTATCTGTCTCACTCGCATACGAATACGAGTAGATCCTCTTCCTCGTCAGGGTAAGCGCGGAGTCCGTTTCGTTCGCCACTCCAACAAAGATTTGCGCCGCCTGTGTAAGCTCAAACGCAGTATCCGTTTCACTCGCAAGGTCAACAGAACGAATCTTCGTTCTTGAAAGAGAACTTGCACTATCAGTCTCTTCCGCAATCCCTGTCGATCTAGCCTTTATGGCGACAAGCGGCTGCGCGCTGTCCGTCTCATCTGCTTGCGAGTAGGTACGAAGCTTTGTTCTGCCCAACCCTAAGGATGAATCAGTCTCTTCTGCGAACTCGATTCGGGCGGAAAGCGGAACCTTAATCGCCAGGTCCGTTTCTTCCGCCATACCTGCAAGGCGGAATTTAACCCTACCGAGATCGTATGCCGTGTCGGTTTCTTCTGCCCAGACGACAGTGATGCCGCCCGGCACAAGGCCGATCTTCATTCCAAATGGAATATAGAAACCAGCCTGGAGACGGGCAAGTGCGAGAGAGGCGTCCGTTTCGCCTGCAACCCCAACGGTGTAAACGCGGCCCGCCGTCAGTGCAGACGCACTATCTGTTTCTTCTGCAATCCCAGTCGAGTATATCCTTGTCGCTGTCAACGCAAGGGAGCTATCCGTCTCTTCCGAAATCCCTACACTGTAGACCCTAACGCGGCCGAGCGTTTCCGCAGTATCTGTTTCCTCCGCCACGCCAATATGCAAAGAAAGTGGAACTGTTAGCGCAGTATCCGTTTCCTCTGCATACTGTGTTGAGCGAACCTTTATGCTAGAAAGTGTTTGGGCCGAATCCGTTTCTCCAGAACGGAACGCGAGCAGATACGTTGTCTGTGCC
>Ga0102851_10002675_pt1 | contig 10820 bp, 10 predicted proteins | sample Mud3Dept3metaG_FD_79558 | JGI IMG/M metagenome (GOLD analysis project Ga0102851, IMG submission 79558) | Freshwater wetland microbial communities from Ohio, USA, analyzing the effect of biotic and abiotic controls - Mud 3 Core 4 Depth 3... | ecosystem: Environmental > Aquatic > Freshwater >...
GGCCCGCTTGAAGAGGCTGAGGAGACTTTCTTTAGAGATCCGCTCTGTATGCTCTCTAATTTTCTCTTTCATGGGGTGTTCTATAGGATTAAGGGGCCAGGGTCCTGGGTCCAGCACAGAACACAACAAGATGTCTCCAGCCTTCACTGTTTTGGTCCTTACGGGATTCTGGACCCTGCACCCTGGACCCTAAAGCTGGCGGAGAGAGAGGGATTTGAACCCTCGGTACGAGTTTTAGCCCGTACACTCGCTTAGCAGGCGAGCACCTTCGGCCATCTCGGTCATCTCTCCGATGGGGAGATTATACTTGCTGGACCTCCAAAAATCAATTTTACAATGGCGCGGTGGTGCCATAACCTTAAGCGGGACAAGACTCGAGTCTTCCGTTTGGAATATTCGATATTTGAAATTGTTTGGGATTTAGATATTAGATATTGGGATTTGAATCACGAGGTATACACTTGAAGGCAAATTGGTATTCGGTGTGAGTGGAGCATATGGATATTGATGTTCTACAAGCACGTCATAACCTTCTGAAGACTGTTAGGTCATTTTTCTTTGAACGGGAGTACATGGAGGTTGAGACCGCGTACGTTTCACCCTTCGCTTCCCCCGACGCGCACATCGAACCCCTTACGGTCTTCGTGGGAGGGAAGGGTCCGTTTTTCCTGCACACGTCGCCCGAGATGGGAATGAAGAAGTTGCTTGCTCTGGGTTGCAAGCGCATCTTTCAGATATGCAAGGTGTTCAGGGTCGAGGAACTGGAAGAACATCACAATACGGAATTCACCATGCTTGAGTGGTACATGCCGGGCACATACCGGGACGCCATGCTTGAGACGGAACAACTCATCAGGTGGGTTGTGGAACATGCCGCCTGGAGCGGCTCGGCGTATGTGGCGCGCGCATGGAAACAGTATGATCTTGGCCTGCTCTGCCTTGAGCAAACGGGCGTCAACCCCTTGCTGCTTGACAGGGACAGGCTCCTTGAGGCCCTGCGAGAGCGAGGATTCATGGGTGCCGAACACGGAGAGACGTGGGAAGACCTTTTTTTCAAGCTCTTCATACAGGAGGTCGAGCCGCGCATTGAGCGCGATGTGCCCTACTTTATAAAACACTGGCCGGTTCTCATTTCGAGTATGGCGAGGCGTAAGGACAGGGAGAGCGTTGAGCGATTCGAGCTTTACTTGAAGAATCTGGAGATCGCCAATGGATATACGGAACTCCTCGATGCACGGGAGCAGCGGGTGCGGTTCGAACAGGAGAACGAAAAGCGAAGGAGCCTTGGCAGGGAGCCTCTGCCCGTCGATGAGGAATTTCTTCGTGTTCTGTCGCACCTGGAGGGACCGTGCGCAGGCGTGTCTGTGGGGTTGGACAGGTTGCTCATGGTGCTTCTCGAAAGAGAGACCATCGACGAGGTGCTAAGCGGACGATTCCGCCCTGCACGTTGAATTGGTATTACCGGGAGGCGATTTTGTAGAAGACGATGCCTATATACTCTTTGGTTGCTGCCGCGATATCAGCCACGTTGTCCGCTCCCGGCAGGAAACTCCCGAAATCGTAGCTCTTGCGGGCGGTCTTGTAATCGGTTGGATAGGGCACGATCTCCCTGAGATGCCTGTTGAAGAGAATGACTGCCCTTCTCATGTGATATGCACTTGTGACGAGGACTACTTTTCGCCAGTTTTTCCGCTGGCAGATTTCCGCCGTGTACAGGGCGTTCTCGGCCGTGTCCCTGCTCCGTATTTCCACGATGACGTTCTGGGGTGCCACACCCCACTTCAGAAGCACGCGTCGCGATACCTCGGCTTCAGGCTGCCTGCCGAACACCTGTCCGGCTGAGATGATGATCGGTTTCTTTATTGCGGAGTGGGCCCTGTATGCACCATAGAGGCGGGCGAGGCTGTCCGCAGAGACCACGCCTGGGCCATCCGGATCGGGAGCGTTTTCGAGAACTCCGCCCCCCAGCACGACTATGGCGTCTGCCTGTTGTATCTGCTCCCGGGAGGGGAGGGGATACGCGTTTTCGAGAGGCCGAAGGAATAGTTCTTTAGTCGGCTCGATGGAAACCACGTAGACAAGCAGAAGAATGACAAAAAGAAACGTCCTCAGGCGCTTGGTGACGAAGAGTATGAGGGCGAGCAGTATAGGAATGAGGATCCCCGGGGGTAAGACCAGGGAGGTTACGACCTTCTTGAGCAAAAAGGAGTATGGTTCCATTTCATTCACGTCTTGTAAGTTCTTATGGCAAAACCATCTTCGCTCGTATATTCTCCGTAGCTCAGATACTCAATCAAGTCTCCCGTGTTGAGGTAGGTTTTTCTGGCCGGCCCATCGCTGAATTCCACGATGTCTGGAATGTGTGTGTGGGCGAGAATAACCGCATCATAGCCTTCTTGGAGTCTTCTGCCCGCGTACTCCCGAAAAACCTTTCGAGTTTTTTCGCTGTGGCGTGCCCATCTCCTGGACAGGAATAGCCTGCAAACCATGGCTATCCGGAAAGAGAGCGCGGGACCGAAAAAGTTCATCAACCCGTAGACAGGGCGTGACTTGAGGATGTTGCCAAGTCGGGCAGATGCCACCATGTCGCCGTGGGCGACAAACCACCTCTTGCCGTCGATGTCAATCGACAACTCACTGGCGCAGGTCATGCCGGTATAAGAAGAAAAGAAAGCCCCCATATCAAAGTCATGGTTACCCTCCAGGTAATAGAGAGATGTACCCCTAGCGGAGAGAGCCCGGAATTCATCGATAACACCTTTGTACCAGGGGTAGATATATTCGTCATAGCCGTGGTAAAACTCGAAAAGGTCGCCCAGAACGAAGACTCTGTCGGCGCCTTTGCACACGTCCCTGATGAAATCTCTGACGAGCGCGTGGCGGGCTTCATCTCCTCTGGCGAGGTGGGCGTCGGAAAAGAAGATGGACCTCATGTGACTCTTGCCAGGTGCGCCTGCAACGCTTCCTGCCACGGTCGCAACACAACGCCCGTCTCCCTTTGCAGCCTTGAACAGTCAAGGACCGAGTTGACCGGTCTCTTAGCCTTTCGTTGTATCTGAGCCGAGCTCACGGGAACGCAGGTCGCTCCCATCTGAAGTATTGAAAAGACCTCCCTGGCAAATTCGAACCATGTGCACGAACCGCTGTTTGTGATGTGATAGATGCCTGACCTTGCGCTCGTGATGAGGGCTTCAATTGGTTTTGCCAGGTCAGCGGCATAGGTGGGAGAGCCGCGCTGGTCGTCAACCACCTCAACGCGCCCTTTCTCGCTCGCAACCTTGCGCACCTTGGTGATGAAGTTTTCTCCCCCATCCCCGTAAATCCACTCAGTGCGGATTATGAGCGCACCCGGGAGGAGTTGCAGTATCATCTGTTCACCGAGTAGTTTGCTCTTACCATATACGGACAAAGGGTTGGGCTGGTCCTCTTCCGTGTAACCTGAAGCCTTGGCCCCATCAAACACGTAGTCGGTGCTGAAGTGAAGCAGTTTAACGCTGTGTTTGCGGCAGACCTCCGCCAGTACAGCAGCACCGTCGGCGTTCACGCGGTACGCCAGTTCGGGAGTATCTTCGCAACCATCCACATTGGTCATGGCGGCCAGGTTGATGAGTACGTCCGGCCTGTCAGTGCCCACGATTCTTTCTCCGGCCGACCGATCAAGAATATCCCACTCCCTCTCTACCGCGGGTATCACGTCAAATCGGGTGCTCAGGTAAGGGATGATGTTGCTCCCGATCAGCCCATCGCTTCCAGTAATGAGTATCTTCATAAAGAAAATTCCAAATTCCAAGCTCCAATTTCCAATAAAATTCCAGGCCACGGAAGTATCCTGCAAGCCACAGGTTGGCGCGCCCCGTTTGGAATTTGGGATATAGATATTAGGATTTGCTCCTCTGACCGTACCACGTATCGTAATATTCCAGGTACTCGCCCGTCTTGATTTTTTCCCACCAGGCCCTGTTATCTACGTACCATTTGACCGTTTCTTCTATTGCCTGCTGAAACCGTTTCTTTGGTTCAAAGCCCAGCTTACTCTTGATCTTAGCGTTATCTATCGCGTACCTTCGGTCGTGTCCGGGCCGATCGGTGACGTACCTGATGAGCGAGTGAGGTTTTTCCAACACGTTCAATATCAGTTTCACTATCTCCAGGTTTGTGCGCTCGTTGTCGGCGCCCACGTTGTAAACGTTTCCCGTCTCGCCTTTCTGGAGCACGAGCGCAATCGCCTCACAGTGATCTTCCACGTGGATCCAATCCCTGATGTTCATCCCGTCACCGTAAACGGGGATATCTTTCCCTTCGAGCGCGTTCGTGATCAGGAGCGGTATCAACTTTTCCGGGAACTGATAGGGCCCGTAATTATTGGAGCAGCGCGTGATCAGCACAGGCAGCCTGAACGTCTTGAAGTAGGCCATGGCCAGCATGTCAGCAGAGGCTTTGGAAGCGGAATACGGGCTGTTGGGGGAAAGAGGCGTCTCCTCTCGGAACTTTCCCATCGGAGGCAAGCTCCCGTACACTTCGTCCGTCGACACCTGCATGAACTTCTTGACCCCCATCTTCCTGACAGCTTCAAGAAGAAGATACGTGCCGTATATGTTGGTCCGGATGAAAGCATCAGGGTCAAGGATGCTTCGATCCACGTGCGATTCGGCTGCGAAGTTGACCACGATATCGGGTCGCTCCTGGAACGCCTCCTCGACATCACATGCCTCTGCGATGTCACCCTTGACGAACCGGTATCTCGGGCTGCCTTCGAGGTCGTGCAGGTTCTCCAGGTTCCCGGCGTACGTCAGCTTGTCAATGTTTGTGATGGTGTGCTCAGATCTGGAGAGTATGTGGCGAATGAAGTTGCTGCCGATAAAGCCGCAGCCTCCGGTGACGAGTATGTGCATTTTATCCATCTTTACGATCCCATCTGTACGATATATTGTTGGTGTGCGGGTCGAGCCTGTATTCATCCGGTTCCTGGCTGTCGTAGGGCTCAGTCGGCACGTTGACAACGATTGCTTCTTGCTCCGATATACACTTCCACCCGTGGAATACGCGCCTCGGCACCTTCACGAGGTTGGCATTGTAATCCCCGATAAAAAACTCGTTGATCTCGCCCCGCGTGGCTGAGCCCTCGCGGCCGTCATAGAGCACCAGTTTCAGCATGCCTTTTACGCACGTGATAAAGTCATCCTGCTTCTCGTGGTAGTGCCATGCCTTGACTGCCTGAGGATACGTGGTGGTCATGTACACCTGGCCGAACTTCACAAAGAGATCGTCGTCGCTTCGCAAAATCTCCATGAGTCTTCCTCTCTCATCAGGGACCACCTTCAACTTCTTGACCACTACTCCATCGATCATTGTTACCTCCCGACTGCGACTATGAGCCGTTGACTCTCAGCCATTGGCCGCTTTCACTCGTCTCTTTGGTCTATCTGGTCTGTCTCGTCAACTAATGAAACCAATTCAACGAATTAAACTTGTCGAACTACTCTCCGTGTCTCCCACTCTCCGCGTCTCCCCCGTCACTGCGGATTGTTCACCGTTCACCGATAACTGATAACCGATCACCGATAACGGTTCTATCGTTCTACCCCACGTTGTTCGCTCCTGTCTGGGACACGAGTATCGTCGCCCGCATGAGCGACTCAAAAGTGCCGGCGTCAGTCCACCAGCCCTCGAGCATCTCCCAGGTCATGCCACCGTTCCTGACATATGCGTTGTTCACGTCGGTAATTTCCAGTTCTCCCCGGTCAGAAGGTTTCAGTTTTTTCACTATGTCGAAGACCCTGTTGTCGTAAAGATATATGCCGATCACGGCGAGGTTGCTTCTTGGTCGCTTCGGCTTTTCTTCGATCGCGACCAACTTGCCGTTTCGTATCTCGGCCACACCGAAACGTTCAGGGTCTGGTACTTCTTTCAACAATATTTTCGCTCCTTTTTTCTGTTTTGCAAAATCCTTCACTGCCTTGACGATGTTCTTCTCTATCAGGTTGTCCCCCAGCACCACGCATATGGGTTCGCCTTCTGCAAAATACTCGGCGAGCGAAAGCGCGGCAGCTATCCCGCCTTCCCCTTCCTGATACGTATAATTGATGTGTTTCAGGCCGAACTCCTTGCCGTTGCCGAGAAGCCTCAGAAAGTCACCCGCGTTGTTGCCGCCGGTGACTATCATGATGTCCGTGATTCCGGCATTGATGAGCGTCTGGATTGGATAATATATCATCGGTTTGTCGTAGATAGGAAGGAGATGCTTGTTTGTGATCTTGGTCAGGGGAAAAAGCCGTGAGCCGAGACCGCCAGCGAGTATGATACCTTTCATATTAACCTCCTGACTTCGTTGTGAAGCCGGGAAGACCGACGTTGAACTTTATGCTTGTGTCGTTTGGCCTTCTCGACTGCGTGAGCGTTACCGTGAATGACCAGCACTTGGGTTGATACGTGATGGAATAGAGCGTGTCGATCCAACTACTGTCCTTTATCGAATAGCGTATGTGCATCCTGCCTTCGAAGTCCCGATACTTTCCGCCCAGGGACCACAACATCTCGTTGGTCAGGTCCTTGGTGTAGGTGTGGGCGACGGAAGTGGTGAAAAGCGACGGCTGAACATACGTGAATGAATTCCTGGCGGTCCTGAATCCCTCTCCATAAACATCTATGAAACTTTCGTTGGCGAAAGAAAGCGTGGTAGTGGGAACCATGGTCAGCCTGACGTGGATGTCTGACAACTTGTGGCCGGAGCCTGAGTACAGGCTCGACGCAGGCAGGTCACCGGAGAGGCTGTACGTCTGTTCCACTTCCAGCAGGGAGACCTCCCTCGCCCCTTGTTTGGACAGGGCGTTAAGATAATGATTGAGAGAATATGTGATGGTATTCGTCTCGACCACCAGGTCCGAGGGGTCTATAGTAGGCAAGTTACTTACATGGTTGGTCGGGATGAACGTGTACTGAAGCCGCGGCTTGATGACACTCTGCATCGTTCCTAGATTGAACAGATCGGTCTGGTACATTCTCGCGAGCGGCACGTTGGCGTCACCCGCGATCTTATACGTATTAAACGTCTTGGTCTCATTCTGGTTCGGGTTCTCCTGATTGACAGCGTATAGCTTTCCTATGTACGAACCGCTTGCAAGAAAATTAAAGCCTTTGAACTGATACGGTATGCGCAGGGTCGGCTCCACGGTCATACGTGCATACGTATCACCTTCCTTACGCTCGAAATTGACGAGGTCCGAGGTAATTTCGCCATAAAGCTTCTCTTTGAACAAGGGTATGTATTCGGTGAAGAATGAGATGAAAGGCAGATACTGTAACGTGGCGTCATTATTCTTCTGGAGCAGGTTCTTGAAATAGGTGGTCTCTGCCGTAAGGAGGGACTTCTTGAGCGACTGTTCCGCGAATATGGTTGATCGCACCGAGTTCTCACTCCGCTCCAGGGCGCTCGTTCCGAAGTCCTGTAAGTAGTCTTTGTCGGAGACATAGTCGATCTTCGACTTGAGGGTCAAGCCCTTATATGCCTGCTGGTCGTGCTCTCCCTCAATCCTGTACCGTGTATGGTTATACTTCATGTCATCAATGATGGTGCCCTGCCACGTGCCTTTCAGATCTTCGGTGAACGCGTAACGGTACTCCAGCCCCGGCTTGAAGCCCCGCTGCTCAATCCACTGTAGTGAGATCGTGGCATCCTGCTCCCTGGAAATGGCCCAGAAAAAAGACTCGGTCAGCTTGACCCCGTCTGAGCTTGAAAAGATGAGTTCCGGCAGCAGGAGGCCTGACTGGCGCTCACTCTTGACCGGGAACATGCCCCAGGGCAGATAGAAGACGGGCTGATCCAGGATCCTGAAGAATGCGGCATTAGTGGTTGCGTACCCCTCCATGGTCACATTGACGTTGTTGGCGGTGAACTTCCACGCAGGCTTGTCCCACCCGCACGTAGTGAATGCTCCCCGGGTTATGACGTATGTGGATTCCCCTGTTTTCCGGATCTCGTCTCCGAGGATGTAAAAATTATGTTTCTTGAGGAAGATGTCCCCTTTCTCAATAGTGCCTTCTTTTGTTAAGAGGTTAAACGTCATCCGTTCAGCACGGATCACATCTTCCCCGTCCTGAAAAAGAACGCTCCCTTCAGCCCACACGTCCCCTGAGTCCTGATTATATGTGACATGATCTGCGCTCAGCGTTTTAGTGCCTTCCTTGAGTTCCACTTTTCCTTTGGCGGTAAACGTCGATTCCTTGCGGTTGAATTCCACGGACTCCGCAGCAATGTCCACTGGTCCTCCTCCGACCGTAAAACGGGCCGGTTGCGCGGCGGAAACGACAAGAGGTACCGCAAGCAAGACAAGCGCACAGAGGAGAAGTCTACTGAAATATTTGTTCAATGAGCCCTCTCGCCTCTCCCACAGTGTAGAATGATCCCGTAATCACGATAACGTCATTCTCTGTTGCCATCTCTCGTGCCTTTTTCAGAGCCTCTGCCACTGTTTCGGTGAGCAGTGCGTGGCTCGCGAGCACCTTGAGGTCGAGAGGGGATGCCGCGCGGGCAATATCGGGCTTGGTCAACACGACCGCATCCACCAGCGGCAGGAGTTCTCCAAGCATCGCTTTGAACTCCTTGTCCTTCATCACCCCGAATACGAGGATCTTTCTCCTGTCCTCGCGAAGGGTCCTCAGGAAGGATGCGAGAGCGTGAGCGCCATGCACGTTGTGAGCGGCGTCAAGCAGGATCAACGGCTCGTCTCTTGCCAGCTCGAGGCGACCGGGCCAGGTCAACTTCGCGAAAGCAGCCCTGACTGCTGCTTCGTTGGCGGCAAGGCCGGACCGGGCGAGGAGTTCGATGGTGCAGAGCGCCACGGCGCCATTCACCAACTGATGGTCCCCCGCCAGGTTCACGCGCAGGCGGGGAATCGACCGGCCCAGGCCGTGGTATGTCATCTCCTGATCGCCGGTTTTTTCAAACGAGAAAGACTCGTTGAGCACCTGCAAGGGGCACTTTCCGTGAGCCGCCTCCCGCACCACCTGGAGCGGAACGCCGGTTGCTCCGGTGACCGCAGGGACACCCTCCTTAAGGATGCCTGCCTTTTCCCGCGCTATACCTTCTATCGAATCGCCGAGGTAGTCCATGTGGTCCATCTCGACATTTGTGATCACGCTGACCATAGGCATGAGGACGTTGGTCGAATCGAGCCTTCCTCCGAGCCCCACCTCAACCACAGCCACGTCCACCTCTTTTTCTTTGAAGTAGTCGAATGCCATGGCCGTGGTGAAATCAAAAAAGGTGAAGTGATGAAGAGGGTCAGCGGCGTCGACTCGCTCCTTGATCCGCCGTGTCAGCTCGACGATCTCTCCTTCCGTGATCTCCGCGCCGTTAATAGCGATTCTTTCGGTAAAGGAAGTGAGATGGGGCGATGTGTACCTTCCCACGCGAAAGCCCGCTTCTGTGAGGACACCCGAAATCATGCGGACGACAGAACCTTTTCCGTTGGTGCCGCCCACATGGACGGTTTTCAGGGACGTGTGTGGGTCGCCGATGAGCGAGAGGAGCCAATAGACATTGTCGAGTCCAAAAACAATGCCGAACTTTTCTAGGCTGTAAAGGTATTCCAGCGTTGCGGAATAGCCCTTCATGAAATGCTGAGGGAGAGAAGAGTGCCCAGCTTTCGCTTCAGGTCCTTTCTAGACACGATCAGGTCGACCATGCCGTGATCGAGCAGGTATTCGGCCCGCTGGAACCCCGGTGGTAGTTTTTCCTTGATCGTCTCCTTGATGACGCGCGGACCGGCGAAGCCGATCATAGCCTTGGGTTCTGCGACGATGACGTCTCCCAGCATGGCGATGCTGGCGCTGACGCCACCCAGCGTGGGGTCGGTCAGGACCGTCAGGTAGGGTACACCAACCGACTTGAGTTTGAATATCGCCCCTGCGACTTTCGACATCTGCATGAGGGACATGATGCCTTCCTGCATGCGAGCCCCTCCGGAGGCGCAGAATACGATGACCGGGATCTTCTGCTCCGCGCCCTCTTCGAGTAGGCGTGTGATCTTCTCCCCCACCACAGAACCGAGGCTGCCCCCCATGAACGTGAAGTCAAAGATGGCTGCCAGAACGTCTATGCCGTCTATTTTCCCTTTGCCGCACACGACGGCGTCGCTCCTGTTTGTCGCTTCCTTAGTCTCGATCAAGCGTACCTTGTATGATTTCGTGTCTTTGAACTTGAGGAAATCGACCGGCTCGATCTTCGTATAGAGCTCGGTAAAAACGTTCCTGTCGAACGTAAGCGCTATTCTCTTCTCCACACCGATCGGAAAGTGATAGAAACATTTCGGGCACACGTTGAGGTTGCGCTCGACTTCTTTCCTGTATAGAAGTTCCTGACAGGAACTGCACTTAAGCCACAGGGCCTCCTCTTCCCGCTCGGCCCTCTTCATTTCTTTCTGGATGTCAATCTCTTTGTACGGCTTGGGTGGCTGATCCTTTTTTCTGAATAAACCCATTGATTTCCCTATTGAATTTTCGAAAGAAAACTACCAAAATAATGGCAGTATGTCAACAGAAAGGGTCACCATCTCCTCTGACTGTGCCCTCGAAGGAATGCTGACAAAACAGGGCCTGACCTGCGGTGCTGTCATATGTCACCCCCATCCCCTCTACGGGGGTAGCATGCACAACAATGTGGTGGAGGCGCTGGAAGAGGGGTTCATATCGAGCGGTTTCTCCACCCTCATGTTCAATTTCCGGGGAGTCGGATGGAGCGAGGGCACGTATGACGAAGGAGAAGGCGAAGTCCGCGATGTACTGGCGGCATGCACGCACCTGAGAGGCGTTCTTGGCCAAAC
>Ga0102851_10002677_pt1 | contig 10815 bp, 6 predicted proteins | sample Mud3Dept3metaG_FD_79558 | JGI IMG/M metagenome (GOLD analysis project Ga0102851, IMG submission 79558) | Freshwater wetland microbial communities from Ohio, USA, analyzing the effect of biotic and abiotic controls - Mud 3 Core 4 Depth 3... | ecosystem: Environmental > Aquatic > Freshwater >...
ATGATCCTGGCGCCGGACGTGAGGGGCAAGGTCACGGTCCGCCTGGTGAACATCCCCTGGGACCAGGCCATGGAGATCATCCTGAAGATGAACGGCCTAGGCTTCACCCTCGAGGACAACATCCTCCGGATCGCATCGATGGGCGCCCTTGCGAAGGAGGCGGACGATGAGATCAGGACCAAGGAGGCCAAGAAAAAGGCCGAGGACCTGATCACTCGCATCATCCCGGTCAACTACTCCGAGGCGGGAAAGATCGAACCGACGATCAAGAAATCCCTGTCTAACCGCGGCGAGACGGTGGTGGACGCGAGAACGAACACCCTCATCGTAAAGGACATTCCCCGGAACGTGGACGAAGTGGTCGCACTCATCAAACAGCTTGACAAACCAACGCCCCAGATCATGATCGAGGCGAGGATCGTGGAAGCCTCCCTGAACTTCAACCGCACGCTCGGCGTGCAGTGGGGTGGAAACTTTAATGCAAATGCAACCTTCGGAAATCCCACGGGCCTGAATTTCCCGAACAGTATCGGCGTTACCGGCGGCCCGACCATGGGTGCCGTGGCCTCGGGCAACGGCAATTATTTTGTGAACATGCCCGCTCCGGCCGGCGCAGGCACGGGCGGCGGGGCAGTGGGCTTCCAGTTCGGCTCGTTGAGCAAGGCATTGAACCTCGACCTTGTTCTTTCGGCCCTGGAGTCGACGGGCGAAGGTAAAGTGATCTCAACGCCCCGGGTGAGCGCGCTCGACAACAAGGAAGCCAAGATCGAGCAGGGGGTCTCGATCCCCTATGCAACGTCTCAGGCCGGAGGAGCGACGAACGTCCAGTTCATAGACGCCAAACTGTCGCTGACGGTGACTCCTCACGCAACGCCGGACAACCGGATATTCATGAAGATTCAGGCCACGAAGAACGCGCCGGACAACTCTCTTCTCGGCGCCGGAGGACAGCCGTCGATCCGGAAGAACGAGGCTACCACCGAGATCCTTCTCACGGACGGCGAGACCGCGGTCATCGGCGGCATTCTGGTCCTCGACCGCGGCCAGACGGTCAACAAGATCCCCTTCTTCGGTGATCTCCCGCTTATCGGCTGGCTGTTCAAGAGCACTTCCACCCGGGAGGAAAAACGAGAGCTCCTGATCTTCATTACCCCGAGGATCGTGAAGCAGGACGTGATCTGACCGTGATTAACGGTTGAGACTTCGCGCGGCAGGTACTGTCCTGTGGGAAATGAATTACCCAGATAGGAATACCTGGACGCAGTGGCAAACGCTAGCAGGGTGAGCGCCGGAGTGCTAATCCCAGCAAAGAGAGGACCTTATGCCGTCCCCCTGTTTGGCATAGCGGTTGCAGATATTATGGAGGAGGTTTTCTATGAAAGCACTCACGCAACGACCTGGTCGAACCATACTGCTGATGTTCATGTTGCTGGTTGGCCTGCTTCCGTCATGCGGAGATAACAAAACGATCCCTGACGGATCGACCATCACGATCGATCCCAGTTCGGTGACGCTTACGAACATTTCTACCGACTCAACAATCAATTTTACACTCATCCTGCGATATTCAGACGGGACGCCGATTCCCCTTGGCCGGTTCCGTATCTCCGGGGCATTCGCGGCGCCGAATGCGAGCGCAGCGTATCAGTTCTATTATTTCCCCACGGGACCGGACAATCCAAACGGGAATACAGCGGTTCCTTCAGGTTTTGAAGCCCAGACCGACGATAACGGCGTGTACAAGTTCTCCATCGTCGTCTTTGGCTCGAACGTAGGCTTCATCGATACGATCCGCGCGGATTCCGGAACAGCGTCCGGGACCGTCGACTTGACAGCTACCGTTACCGCAACGCCGTAGTCGTCGCGACGTTCGTGATTGGAGGGTCTTATGAGCAGCTTCTTCGGCCTGACGGCCGCATTTCTTTCCGCGTTCCTGGTCCTTGCTTCGGGCTGCAAGGTGGAATCAGTGAACCCTCCGCCTGTTGTCCAGTTCAACGGTAATGCGGGAGTTCCGTCGAACGTTCAAGTGTCCCTCGGCTCGTCCGCCATCGCAAACCTGGGCGCTACATCGGTCACCGCGACGGTTCTGGATTCCTCGGGACAGGTGATCCCGAACGTGAACGTCACCTTTTCGGTGATCAGCGCCACGGCCGGTTCCTTCAGCCCCTCTGCTGCCGTCACCAACGCATCGGGCGCGGTCACGTCGACCTTCACCGCGCTTGCTGCCGGCAATAATTCGAGTGTGACCATTCGGGCGTCGGTACAGGTCGGCACGGGCACCGTCAGCGGCAGCGCCGCCCTCGTGATCGGTACGCCTCCCCGCGTGCCCACCTCGGTCGTCGTGTCTCTCGGGTCTTCCTCGATCCCCGTGCCGCCGGGCAGCACCACGGTGTCAGCCACGGTGTCCGACTCCCTCGGCGGGATAAGCGGGGTGGTAGTGACATTTGCCGTCAGCAACGGGACAGCGGGGAGCCTGTCGGCAACGACGGCGACGACGAACGCCACCGGCGTCGCTACCGTCACGTTCACCGCCAACGTCGTGAACACGATCATTACTATTACCGCGACCGTCGGGACCCTGAACAACAGCGCGTCGCTCTCCATCGGCGCGCCCCCGCCGCCGGTACCGGCGACCATGACACTATCATCTACGCCGCTGACGCTCAACATTCAAGGCCAAGCAACGGTGTCCGCGACGCTTCTTACCAGCGCCGGCGCACCGGCATCGGGTGCGACGGTTACGTTCACAATCACTTCGGGTGTGACCCTCGGCAGTTTCAGCGCAACCGTGTCGCAGCTCACGATCACGGCGGTCACCAACGCCTCTGGCATCGCCAGCGCGACCTTCTATGCCGGCACGTCATCGGGTGTAGTGAATATCCAGGGCTCCGCAACGGGTGTTACCTCCCAGAACGTGTCATTGAACATCACGAGCGATCCGGCTTCGATCACCGTAAGCGCCACGAATCCCAGCCTGCTGAGTGGCCAGGCAACGAACATAACCGCCATTGTCAGGAACGCGTTGAACAACCCCGTAACGGACGGGACGGCCGTGACGTTCGCGATCACTGCCGGCGCAACGAATGCAGGTAGTCTTTCGGCGGCTTCGGCTACCACGGTGAGCGGCGTCGCGTCCGTCACGTTCACCGCGGACCTTCTTAACGGCGGAAGTCTCGTGATCACCGCGACCGCAGGAACGGCATCGTCTACGGTGCTGGTCACGGTCAGCGCCGCGGCCACGCAGAGCATCGAGTTCGTGTCGGCGCTTCCCGACGTGATCGGCGTTTCCGGGTCAGGCACCACAGCATCGTCGCTCGTGACGTTCGTTGCGCGGGACACGAACGGCAGTCCGAAACCAGGTGTTTCGGTATCCTTTACGCTGTTCGGTCCTACCGGTTCAACCCTTGCCGCCCCCAGCGGAAGCACCGGATCGGACGGAACGGTATCGGCGAACCTGCAGGCCGGCACCGTGGCCGGGCCCGCCCGGATCGTGGCAACGACGACACTGCCCGGCGGCGGAACGATCTCCACATCCTCGGGCAATATATCCATCGGCGGCGGCTTGCCTTCTGACCGCTTCTTCAGCATAGCGGTCGATAAGTCGAATCTCGACGGCCTCACCTGCAATAATGTTCAGTCAACGATTACGACGTATATTGCAGATAGGTTTGGCAACTACAACATTCTGGAGGGAACGTCGGTTTCCTTTGCAACTGATGCCGGCGCCATAGATGCGAGCAACGTAACCGACGCCTTGGGTGTCACGACGTCCGTCTACCGTACGCAGGCCCCGGGCTCGACCGACGTGGCGCCGGCTGCAGGGGAACCGTCCTATCTCGATGGTACGAGAACGCGAAACCCCCGCGATGGGTATATATCCATCGTTGTTTCGACCACAGGAGAGGAACACTTTGTGGACGCTAATGCGAACGGGCTGTACGATTCAGGCGAGACGTTCACGGACCTTCCCGAACCGTTCTTGGATTCCAATGACAACGGAGCGCCTGACATCGGAGAATTGTTCTTCGACTGGCCGGGTGGAACGACAGGCGTACCCGGTGCTACCGCGGGTGTGTACAACAATGCCAACACTGTGTGGGACCCCCGGATACCGATATTCCGGAATGTGAACCTTGTGATCACCGGTCCACCGAATTTCGGAAACAACACGAGCCGTATCCAGAGCATATCTTCTATTTTTAGCGATGTGACGATCACCGCGGGAGAAAGCGAGATCTTCGATGTATATGTCAGCGATATCAACATGAATACGCCTATTGCAGGAACGACGATCTCCCTGGCCGCGGACGATCCGGCTGCAAAGATAACCTTGATAGGTGGCTCGGAGACCCTCGGCGATGCTCTGTCAACCGGTCCTTCCGTTCTGACTTACGTGGTCAAGAATGATACAACTTCGGCAAAACCCATCTCCCTGAGGCTGCTTGCAACCTATAATTGGCCAGGCACCTGCGGCACGATCAGGTCAACGATCTCCTATGCCGGGGCGGTAACGTTGCTACCCGTGCCGCCGGCTGCACCGGCCATAACGGCGACCGCAGGACCCGGAGCAGGAAATATCACTCTGCTATGGGCCCCGGTGATCGGTGCAACGTCGTACAATCTGTACTGGGGAACCGCACCTGGACTTACGACAAATTTGATTTCCGGTGTAACCAGTCCCTTTATCCATACCGGCCGAACCACGGGTACGACATATTACTATGCGGTGACTGCGGTGAATTCGGGCGGAGAGGGTCTCAAGTCCAACGAGGCGAATGCTGTAGCGCCTTAACAGGGTGGGGTGGAGACTGCGTCATGGCGGCCCTGATAGCCCGTATTTCTGACGGAAAGCTTGCCCCCCGGCGGAGTTGAATATGCGTGCACTCCTGCGAATTGTGCAGGGGTGCACTTATTTTTATTGCAGACGAACCCTATGAAAAGACTTCTCCTCCTAACTATCGTCGCCGGTGCGCTCTATGCGTTGGTGAACGGCTGCGCCGTTGAGGAAGTGACGCCGCCCCGGTCCGTCTCCGCGCAACCCGCGTTCATCGCAACCGCGTCGAGCGGCAGCCAGGCGGCTTCGGAGGTCATGCAGACAGCGGATCTTTTCTATAACTCCGCCATGCTCTGGAAGGCCTTGGGATCTCATACGATCAACGTGATGAACAGCGATCCCACTGTGACGCTCACCGCCCCGATCGGGTGCGCCGATTACGGCGAGTTCAGTTATGCCGGGACGGTAAACGCCTCGGGCAATTACACCCTGACCCTCACCTACAAGCTGTGCAGGGAGGACGGCTATCAATACGACGGAGTGATGAACGTCCAGGGAACTCCCGACAACCTGTCCGCTACGCTTGGGAATTCAGGGGACTTTCGGATCATCGATTTTGACAGCGATCGTTACGAAGCTATCATCGGGATCATCTCGGTCCCGCAGCTCACGTTTACGATGAGCGGGTCCGCCGGAGCCGCCTCGGAATCCTACACGATCCAGCCGACAGGATCGATAACGGCCTTCGACTACATTTCGCTGGGACAATTTACCGTTATCTTCAACGGGGTGCAGCTCAGCTTCGGCAGGTCCACGCTGCCGACGAGCCGGACCACGACGGTCACCATGAACGGCAGCGCGCGCGAAACCTGGCCGGGCGGATACATGGTGCTCGCGCTGTCGAATTATTCGGTCACCAAGACCGAGGCCGTGTCGTCAGCCGGACCTCCGCCGACCTACTCGGGAAGCGATACCATCGTGGCCGGAACAGTAACCTATGATTACAGCATCGGTTCGAACGGGCTGCCCGGGATCATCACGGTTTCGACCCTGACACCCGTCCATCATACGTACAGCACGGGCAAGACATCCGCAGGGACCGTCGTATGCACGGGCACGGGCGCGGCGACTATACAGTATAATGCCGGCGGGACCATCGATGTGACGGTCGCGGGAGGCGCTCCGGTCACGTTGTCCAGCGAATACTTCCTGAACAAGGTCGTCACTATGTACGGCATGGAGCAGGCGACGCCGCAGTTCATGGGCGCCGGCGGGGTCGCCGCGAGCGCCAAGGCATCGGGAAGTTCGTGGAACGCGACGATGACCGTGACGGCGCTTTCATCAGGGTCGAACCTTTCCTGTTATACGGATGTCCATGTGAACTATTACGATCTCGCCGCTCCGGCAACGATAGCATGGTACGTTGACTGGCACATCGATCTGGTCAATAATTGTTCTCGGCCCGCGGGTATCCCCTTTCAAGAGGCGCGGGATGTGAACGGCAACAGCGTCTGTGATGCCGGACTGGACATCAACGGTGCGGATGTTGATCTGTCCTCCGGCGGCGTGGAGCATTTCACCGCCACAGACCTGCCCCAGGGATACTACGTCGTATCCATCAACAACTGGAGCTGCGGCACGGATATATCCAATCAGGCATCCATCATAATCGGCGATTATCTGTTCGGGACCTACAACTGTACCTACTCTACCTCCGACGGGGACGGGACAAATCCGGGCGCGTGGTGCCGCTTGGCAGATATCCAGGTGAACGCTGACGGGAGCGCAAACGTGCTGACGCCGAACTCGGCGTATACTCCCTGGCATAATTGATCGAGTGAGACAAGGGTGAGCAACGGGGAATGGTCTGGCAGGACGCAAACGGGTCCTGCCATTTTTGTTGAGCTCCATGAGCGATGGTAATCTTAAAAGAGAGATCCTGCACATCCTCCAAGAGAAAACCCCTGCCGCATTGCTGGGCCTGGATGCTTCGGAACGGAAGATGATCACCATCCTTGTGCGGATGGCCTATGACAAGGAAACGCTCGTGGGATGGCGGGCGATCAAGTCCATCGGGCTCGTTGCGAGCGAAATGGTGAGAAGGGATCCCGAGTTCCTGCGCGAGACCTGCCGGAAGCTCCTCTGGTCGTTTACCGACGAGTCCGGCGGGATCGGCTGGTCGGCCCCCGAGATGCTCGGTGAGATCGTGAGCTCGGACCCGAAGCGTTTCCAGGATGTCATTCCGCTCATCGCAGCGGCCTATGAGGTGGACGAAGACGTTTTCCGGGCCGGGGTGCTCTATGCGCTCAGCAGGGTCGCCGAGCATGCGCCGGAACTGGCAGCGCCTTATCAGAAGATCGTTGTTCTCTCGCTTGCAGACAGGGATCCGCTGGTCAAGGTTCGCGGCATCGGACTCATCAGGCTGCTCTGGCCATGGGTGAAAAGCAATGGCATCTGGAGCCGGGAATACTGTGAGCGTGTCATCTCGTCCCTGGGCAAGTTGAATTCAGACAGGGGAGAGGCATGGGTGTATCAGGGGCGTGATTTTGCATCACTTCAGGTTGGCGAAGAAGCACTTAAAACATTAAATATTATAAATCAGTAGCCTATATTTTTTTATCGTATGCTTGACAATGGAGCGCTCATATTTTATAATATCACCACTATCATATTGAGGTATCCATGGCAACGACAGCGAAAAGGGATTACTACGACATACTCGGGGTGAACAAGCAAGCGACCGAGGCTGAACTCAAGAAGGCCTTCAGAAAGCTTGCGAGGAAATTTCATCCTGATGTAAATCCCGGCGATAAGACCTCGGAACAGAAATTCAAGGAGCTGAATGAAGCGTACGAGGTCCTGTCCGATCCCAAAAAGCGCAAACAGTACGACCAATTCGGCCATGCCGCATTCGAGCAGGGATTCGGGCAGGGTCCCGGACCGGGGCAGGGATCTGGGTTCGAGGGATTCGGAGGTCCGGGAGCCGAGCAGTTCAGCCGCGGCGGGTACGAGGACATCTTTGCAGATCTTTTCGGCGGACGGGGTGCGCGGCCGCGGGGCCCGCAGAAGGGCGAGGACATCACGTATACCGTCGAGGTCGATCTTGAGGACGCGATTTTCGGAAGGACCATGCAGGTCGACCTTCAGCGCGAAGTGAGCTGCACGGTCTGCGGCGGGAGCGGCGCAAAGCCGGGATCATCGCCGCGCACCTGTCCGACCTGCAGGGGGACCGGGAGCATTACGCAGGGAAAGGGATTCATGCATTTTTCACATACCTGCCCCACATGCCAGGGCGGCGGGACGATCAACACCGATCCCTGCACGAACTGCGGCGGCAGCGGCATGACCACCCGGTCTGAGCGCATCAACGTGAAGATCCCGCCAGGCGTGGATAACGGGTCCAAGGTGCGCATGGCCGGCATGGGCGCGCCGGGAGTGAACGGAGGTCCTCCGGGAGACGTCTTCATTATCACGCGGGTGAGGCCGCATCATTACTTCGAACGCAGGGGTGACAATCTTTATTCCGAGGCGAAGGTGACGGTGAAAGAGGCGGCGCTGGGAGAGAAGATCGAAGTGCCTACCGTTGACGGTATGGTCATGCTGAGCCTGCCGGCTGGCGTTCAGACCGGCCAGCAGCTGAAGCTGAAGGGAAAGGGTGTGCCGAACTTCGGCGGCGCAGGCGTGGGAGACCATTACGTGACGATCCAGGTCGTCACACCGACGAGGCTTGCCGATCGCGGCAAGGAGCTTCTGCGCGAGCTCGACCGGCTGCATCCGGGGAATCCTCGGCAGGATATCACGTTCCGGGGATTCAGAAAACGCTGACACGGGGACGCGGGGACACGGTGACAGGGCGAACTGCTCACATCGTGAACTGCATTGTGAGGGCAAGAACATGGCGGTACGGGGACATAAGTTGTATATGATCAGCGTCGTGTCGGAGATGCTGGGGATCCATCCCCAGACGCTCAGGATCTACGAACGCGAGGGATTCATCAAGCCGAAACGAAGCGGCGGGAACACGCGGCTCTATTCCGAGGAGGATGTGGAACGGCTTGAAATGGTCCTGAGGCTGACGAGGGAACTGGGCGTGAACCTGGCAGGCGTGGAGGTGATCCTCTCCATGCGCGAGAAGATGGAGCAGATGCAGCGCGAGATGGAGGAGACCATTGACAAGCTTCGCGAGGAACTCGCGCGCGAGATCGCCCGGCGCGAAGAGGCCCGGAACGCCCTTGTGCCGCTCCGGCGGATCACGGTGAAACGGGGAGCGTAAGAAGTTCGAAGTGTGGAGGTTGGAGTCGGGAGGACACCATGGCGCGTTTCGATAAATTTACCTTGAAATCCCAGGAGGCGGCGCAGGCCGCCCAGGAACTGGCTGCGAAAAGCAGGCATCAGCAGATCGAACCCGAGCATCTTCTGCTCGCGCTGGTCGAGCAGGAGGAAGGCGTGGTCATGCCGGTACTGAAAAAGCTCGGCGCGGACCCGGGCAGGGTCCGTTCGGACATCGTGCAGGCCCTGGAAAAGGTCCCGAAGGTCGAAGGGCTGGTCCAGACCTACCTTTCCAACCGGTTGAACAAACTATTTGAAAAGGCGGAGCAGGAGGCGGGCCGGCTGAAGGACGAGTACGTCAGTTCCGAGCACCTCCTGATCGCGGCGGCAGACGGTGACGGGGCGGCCCGCGACGTGCTCTCGCGCCACGGCATCACGAGGGACCGCATCTTCACGGTGCTCGTCGATATCCGCGGTTCCCAGCGGGTCACGGACCAGAATCCCGAAGACAAGTACCAGGCGCTTACCCGGTACGGCCGCGACCTCACCGATCTTGCGAGACGGGGCAAGCTCGATCCGGTGATCGGCAGGGACGAAGAGGTGCGGCGCGTTGTACAGGTGCTCTCCCGCAGGACAAAGAACAATCCGGTGCTCATCGGTGAACCGGGCGTGGGCAAGACCGCCATCGTCGAGGGACTTGCGCAGCGCGTGGTGAGCGGAGACGTGCCGGAGGGCCTGAAGAACAAGCGCGTCGTCGCCCTCGATATGGGCGCCTTGATCGCCGGCGCCAAGTACCGGGGCGAGTTCGAGGACCGGCTCAAGGCCGTCCTGAAGGAGGTCTCGGAATCACAGGGCGATGTGGTCCTGTTCATCGATGAGCTCCACACGGTCGTGGGCGCCGGCGCTGCAGAGGGGGCCATGGACGCCTCGAATATGCTGAAACCCGCCCTGGCGCGCGGCGAGCTTCGGTGCGTGGGCGCCACAACGTTGAACGAATACCGGAAGTACATCGAAAAGGACCCAGCCCTGGAGCGCAGGTTCCAGCCCGTGCTCGTGCGCGAGCCGTCGGTGGAGGACACGATCTCCATTCTGCGCGGACTCAAGGAACGCTATGAGGTGCACCACGGTGTCAAGATCAAGGACTCGGCGCTCGTGAACGCGGCGGTCCTGTCGCACCGCTACATCGCCGACCGGTTCCTGCCTGACAAGGCGATCGACCTTATCGACGAGGCCGCGTCGCGTCTCCGGATGGAGATCGACAGCATGCCCACGGAACTGGACGAGGTGGAACGCCGCATCCGGCAACTCGAGATCGAGCGTGAGGCCGTTAAAAAAGAACAAGATCCGGCCTCGGCCCAGCGCCTCTCGAAGATCGAGAAGGAGATCGCCGAGCTTTCCGAAAAGAGGAGCGGGCTTCGTGCCCAGTGGCAGGCGGAGAAGGGTGGCATCCAGAAGATCAGGTCTATCAAGGAGCAGACCGAGCAGGCAAGGATCGACGCGGAAAAAGCGGAGCGCGAAGGGAATCTCGGCAAGGCGGCCGAGCTCCGCTACGGGAAGCTTATGGAACTCCAAAAGCAGCTCGATGCTGAATCAGCGAAGCTTGCAGCAATACAGGCGCAATGCAAGATCCTGAAAGAGGAGGTCGACGACGAGGACGTTGCCGAGATCGTCTCAAAATGGACCGGTATACCGGTGAGCAGGATGCTGGAGGGCGAGAAGCAGAAGCTCCTCCACATGGAGGACCGGCTCCGGGTCCGCGTGGCGGGGCAGGA
>Ga0102851_10002678_pt1 | contig 10814 bp, 7 predicted proteins | sample Mud3Dept3metaG_FD_79558 | JGI IMG/M metagenome (GOLD analysis project Ga0102851, IMG submission 79558) | Freshwater wetland microbial communities from Ohio, USA, analyzing the effect of biotic and abiotic controls - Mud 3 Core 4 Depth 3... | ecosystem: Environmental > Aquatic > Freshwater >...
AAGACTCCTGACGATTTATGGTGCGAGGTCCTTTCTTTTCGCCATGGACGGCTTCAGCCAGGAAGTTCGCTGTCAGCAGGGTGAAGACCATCGGCTGGATGAAGGCCGGTATCAGGCCCAGTGCGTGAATGACCAGGGGTATCCCGTAGGGAGCCGCTTTGGTGACGAGCAGGACGACCAGGAACTCTCCCCCGATATTGCCGAACAACCGAAGGGACAACGAGAGCGTGTCTCCGATCTGCGAGATGATCTGGAGCGGATTGGGCCAGAAGAGATGTTTGAGGGAACCGGCAACCCCTTTGAACCTGGAGCTCAGGACGGTGATCCCGATCATGGCGATCAGGGCCAGCGTCAGGGGGCCGCTATAGTACGCGGTCGGCGGGATGTTGATGACCGGGAACGACAAAATGCACAACAAGTTGGATAACAAAATGAACAGGAACAGACTGGCAAGGAACGGCGCGATCACGGGAACGCCGTCAGGGCGCATGTCCCGGGCAAGCCGCACAAACCATTCGAGGACGAACTCAGCGGCATTCTGCACCCCATCGGGGACCTCCGTCAGTGCCCGCCGGGTCGTCATGAAGGCCAGCGCGATCAGGACCAGCGCCACGAGCCCGAAATTGACGATCACAATGTAGGGGAGCAAGTGCCGTATTGCTTCAGGCATGGCCCACCTCCGGCCTTCGATGCCATCTTCACCATTCCTTCTTCAGCCGCATCATGTCACGGACAGCCAAGCTGAAGGCGACCAGGATACCGGCGCCGGTAATGAACGGAAAGGTGGTTAACCATTTATCCAGACCGTATCCGATGGCACCGCCCGCAGCTATATAGCTGGGGATCAACGACCAGATAGCGACGATCTTAAGCAGCTTTGTCGAGAGAAGGCCTTTCATGGCTCGCATGCTCCTTCGTATCCGGCGGCATGACGGACCGGTCCCTTGCCCTCTTCGACCGTCGGCCCCTTTACCGGCATATGCCGCCAGAACTGTACGATGATGAGGCCTCCGATAAGGGCGGCCAGAGCATAGACCACAAAAGGCAACAGCGCCGCGCTCGAAGCGTCAAATGCCCGTGGGTCGTTTCCCGCGAGGAGGGCCAGATACCCTGCCACTCCCGGAAGGATCAGCACGCCAAGCAGAAGGGTGATCCATGCCCTGTTCTGAAGTGAGGTCACTATTCCTGCCGCAAGGCAGATGCCGGTCAGAAATCCCAACAGGCAGGCAAGGACAAATTTCGACCATCCGAAAAAGATGGTCAGGAACAGCAGCGCGCCGAGTAATCCTCCAACCGTCACTATGGCCCAGAGCAGTCTGACGATAAAGGTCAGTAGATATCTGTTCCGCGCTTTCGTTCGCGCTTCTGCACCTGCCTCATCATCAAAAAAATTCGTGTGCTCCACTGTCCTTCTCCCGTCCGTTCTTCCTGGAAAAAAGAATGAACGCGCTATTCTCTCGATAAAACAAGATGTTGAGCCCGGTACTGGGAGCAGGATGGATGGTAACAGGAAGGGTAGGTGTGCGCTTTTTTCGCTTCGCCTGCCGATCCGGCAGCTCCGCAAATAGCAACACCTTGCTCGGGATAAGAATTATCGGCTGTACTTAAAGTATAGCAAGTGCCTCTCTCTCCGTCAATGCGACTTTCGGATTGACCTTTCTTTCACGGCTCTTGCATGGCAGGGCGAAGCTTCCGTTGACAAGGTAATCCGGGGAAAGCGCAGGCTGGAGAAACGAACGATGATCGCTCAGTGATCAATCTCGCCTCGATGAACGAAGAATTGCTTTTCCGGTCGCTCTTCAGATATACTTGACTCATACAAAGGCCCATGATTGCTGATAATAAAATAAAAAGAACAAGTAAGCTCCGGCTTGATCGATGTCTCTTTGAGCGTGGGTTGGTGCAGAGCCGCGAACAGGGTCAGGCTTTGATCCTTGCCGGCCAGGTGCTGGTGAACGGCCAGAAAAAGGACAAGGCGGGTTCTCTTGTCCCTGCGGATGCCGAGCTTCGCATCCTCGGCGAGCAGATGCCCTATGTCAGCCGGGGCGGGCTGAAGCTGGAGGCTGCCTTGCGCGAGTTCTCGATCGACGTAATGGACACGACCGCATTGGATGTCGGAGCATCCACCGGCGGATTCACCGACTGCCTGCTCCAGCATGGGGCAAAAAAGGTCTATGCCGTGGACGTGGGCTACGGCCAGATGGCATGGAAGATACGACAGGACCCCCGGGTCGTCGTCATCGAGCGGGTGAATATCCGCGGGATGGACCCAACGCTTGTGCCGGAAACGGTCGATATCGCGGTGATCGATGTATCGTTCATTTCTCTTGAGAAAGTAGTTCCCATTGTCCTGCAGTTCCTGAAGCCGGGAGCAAGCATCGCTGCCCTCATCAAACCGCAGTTCGAGGTCGGAAAGGGCCAGGTGGGCAAGGGCGGGATCGTCCGGGACGAAGCTGCACGAGCTACGGCAGTGGAAAAAGTCAGGACCATGTTCCGGAATGCCGGTCTTGAGGTGCGGGGGATCATTCCGTCACCGATAACGGGGCAGGACGGGAATGTGGAGTATCTCATTCATGCTGTAAACAGTGGGTAGCGGAGCGCGTCCCTGTGAAGCAATGTGTATCCATCATGTTACGATAGCCCTTTTGATTGTCCGTTCTTCCAGTAATTCCTCTCCCGGCACGACAATGGACTCAAAGGCCTTGCAGGCTCTGCGCAGCTTGATCACTCTGCAGGTCTGCTCTCTTCGTGAATATTCGGCCGGCTCGTTCGTGCAAACCCGCCCTGCTCCGGTGCTATAATCAAAACAGGACAAGATTAGTGGAAAATCCCTCAGAACAAGAGGCGCAGGAGGGGGGGAAGCCATAACTACGAACGCGTCAAAAAAGCCGCCAGGCCGGTTCTTTTTCCTGTTGCTTCTCTGCGTGGCAATGCTTATCTTGCTGAACGCATGCAAGAACCACAGCTCCTCGTCCGTCCCATTCGACATACCGGCGATATCCCTTGATCCTGTCGCCGGGGGATTCTCCCAGCCGGTCTACATCACCAACGCAGGGGACGGGAGCGGCAGGATCTTCATCGTCGAGCAGGGGGGGGTGGTCAAGATCATCAAAGACGGCATCGTGCTTGCGACGCCGTTCCTGAATATCTCTTCTCTTCTCAAATCGAGCGCAGGTTTTGAACAGGGCCTGCTCGGCATCGCATTTCCACCGGGGTACGGGACAACAACATCATCCCTTTATACGAACTACACCGGAACGAAGGGGATCGGGGACACGGTCCTCTCCCGGTTCATGATAACGGTGGACCCCGACATTGTCGATGCCGGGAGCGAGGAGGTGCTGCTCACGGTCGTGCAGCCATTCGACAACCACAACGGGGGACAGCTCGCCTTCGGTCCCGACGGGTACCTCTATATCGGCATGGGGGACGGCGGGGGCGGCGGCGACCCGTTCAACAATGGGCAAAACCCGCTCTCTCTGCTCGGAAAGGTGCTCCGCATCGACGTGGAGTCGCAGCCCGACGGGTACCGCATCCCTCCCACGAATCCCTTTGTTGGTAATGCCGCCGCCTACCGGCCCGAGATCTGGGCACTGGGCCTCCGGAATCCCTGGCGGTTATCCTTTGACCGGGCAACAGGCGACCTGTATGTGGCCGATGTGGGCCAGGACCAGTACGAGGAGGTTAATTTTCAGACTGCCGCGAGCGCCGGGGGTGAGAATTACGGCTGGAACATCATGGAGGGGTTGCACTGCTATCACGCCGCCACCTGCGACCAGACAGGCCTGATCCTGCCGGCCGCGGAATACGGCCACTCTCAGGGAGACTGCTCCGTTACCGGAGGGTTCGTCTACCGCGGCAGTGAATTCACATCCCTCCAGGGCGTGTACCTGTACGGTGATTATTGCAGCGGCCGCATCTGGGGTCTGAGACAGGCAGGGGGCGCCTGGTCAAACAATCTCCTTATCGACAGCTCGCTGAACATATCGACATTCGGTGAAGATGAGGCGGGGAATCTGTACGTCGCAGATCATGTCGGCGGGACCATCTATAAGGTCATCGTGCCATAAAAGCGCAGGCGTCAGCCGCCGAAGCGACTACAGCATCCGAATCTGATCAGTCCGGATCCAGTATCCGGCCGATGAGCTTTGTCGAGGCGCGGCCTTTCCCTGCGTTTATGCCGTGAGCCTCCCCGCGAATTCCTCTCCCAGCACGACGATGGACTCGATGTCCAGGTAACGGTTGACATGCTTGTCCAGCAGAAGCCTGCACTGGGCAGGGAAATCCTCGTCCGGCACAGCGTCAGAGAACAGCAGCAGGACCGGGTAGCGCGGGAAGAACCGGAACTCATATGCCGCGTCCTGACCGCCGTGCGCCTCGGTCTTGGCCCCGCCCCGCCTCTCGCAGGCAGCTTTGAGCCCTTCCACGTTCCCGGAAAAATGTCTCGCGATGACCTCTTCCACGTGGCCTGCCCACGCCTTGTCCTTTGCGTGGGAAGCGGGGATCGAACTGAAGGTTATCCATTCACCGGAAGGCGCCGGCGGATCGGGCATGCAGAGATGGTTGTAGATCAGGATGGAGATGAACGGCACAGGTTCCCTGCCCTGGCTGTCGACGACCTTTTCCTTGGTGATACGGTACCGGTCGTTCAGGAAGAGGAGTTCCAGTGTGTCGGGAGCGACGAGAGAAGCGCCGAATGTGGCCGACGTCTTTGCAAAGTCGAGTGCCTGGATCTTCTGCTGGAGACTTGCCAGCGCCTGTTCATAGACCGTCCCCCGGGAGGCCTGCGGTTCGTCCATTTCCGCGGCAAGAGCGGTCTTTGCCTCGTCGCTCAGGTTCGCGCAGGAAGTGATGGCTGCCATGTGGCTGGCGACCTTTGCCGCGAAGCCGAAGCAGGTGGGCATGCCGCAGGACCCGCAGTTCGTCCTGGGCAGGAGCTTGTAGATGTCAACAGCGGTCTTCATACCTTAACTTACCGCGAAAAGGAAGGAGTGTCAAATGACGCAGATCATAGAAAAGAAAGACAGGAGACAGGAGGAATAAGGAAACGCATGAAGGTAAGAGGGAAAGAAGGTAAGAGGGTAAGTAAGATAAACTCCTACCTTCTTACCTTCCTACGTTCTTACCCTCAAGTAGCTAGCGTATCGGCCATTTATCCGTAGCGTTCCCGGCATCATCGTATTTGCATGCGGTCACGAAAGGATCATGATAGAAGGTGAACCACACGCCTTCGGCAGCGCCTCGCTTTATCCACTGTTCCTTGGCAGCGATGGTCTCCAGGGGAAAATTGTCATAAGCCATGACCCACAGGGGATTGGCGTGTGCATGGGTCGGCAGGAGGTCGCCCAGGTGCAGCGCCTTCTCTCCCTGTGATTCCATCGCGACGATCTGGTGACCGCCGTTGTGGCCGCCGGTGTGGACCACCGATATTCCCGGAACGACCTCATGGCGCCCCTCGACAAGCTGCAGGTTCCTGCTGGTCCTCATGAGCTCGTTGTTCGCCGGCCAATAGGTATTGATGGTCCGGCTGTTCGGGTTAAGAACGTCCTCCCACTCCCTTCTCTGGAGGATGTGCTTCGCCTTCGGGAACGTGAACGCGAGCGTCCCATCCGCTTTCTGCATGATGACGCCGCCCGCATGGTCGAAGTCGTAATGGGTCAGGATGACGAAATCGATGTCCTCCCGCCGTATCCCGAGCCGCTCCAGTTCCTCGATGACCGCCCACTCTTCCCGGACCCGGAATATCTTCTTCTGTTTGTCCGTAAGCTTGTTCCCGAGCCCGGACTCGATGAGGATGAGCGCCCCGGGGGTTTTCACCAGAATGGGCCAGGCGGCTAGGGGGATGTAGTTGTCCTCGGTAGGAGGATACTTCTTCTGCCACAGCACCTTCGGCACGACGCCGAACATGGCGCCGCCGTCCAGTTCGAACCTGCCGCCGTTCAGCCAGGTCAGTTCGAAATCGCCGATCTTCAAAGGGTGATTCATGATCTCTCAAAAAAGGTCAAAGTCTATCTCTCGCAAAGGCGCGAAGACGCAAAGAAGGCCAGGGACAGGTGAATCTGAACGTCAATAGTCGTTCACGCGAGAGAAACGTAAGGCTCAGATCCTTGAAACGAAGAAGCAAGGCACTATTCAGATGACAAATCCATCCCAAGAATAAGGAGCATTAAGGCTGTTGCTTCCCTTGGCGCCTTTGCGGCTTTGCGAGAGAATGTCCCTTGCCGTATTACCCTCATCCTGGTGTAATCCCTTCGATATCCGATGGCTTCTGCCCGTACCCGACCTTTTTAAGCACTTCCTCGATCTCGTCCAGGGTCGCGGGGTCGTCGATGGTGGAAGGCATTGCATACGCCTCGCCGTCCGCGATCTTGCGCATGGTGCCGCGCAGGATCTTGCCGGAGCGTGTCTTTGGCAGCCGCTTCACCACGCAGGTCTCCTTGTAGGAGGCGATGGCGCCGATCTGATCCCGTATCATCTGGGAGAGTTCCTTGCGGACGTCCTCCTCGGTCTTGTTGACGCCTGCCTTCAGGACGCAGAGGCCGATCGGGACCTGACCCTTCAGGCCGTCGTGCACGCCGATGACCGCGCACTCGGCCACGTCCCGGTGCGTGGCGACGACCTCTTCCATCTCGCCCGTGGAGAGACGGTGGCCGGCCACGTTGATCACGTCGTCGACGCGGCCCATGATGAACACATAGCCGTCCTCATCGATGTACCCGCCGTCGCTGGTGAAATAGTAGCCGGGATAGATCTTGAGGTAGGACTCGAGGAAACGGTCATCCGCCTGCCACAGCGTGGGAAGCGTGCCGGGAGGGAGGGGGAGCTTCACGGCCACGAGCCCGGTATCGTTCGGCCCGGCCTGCTTCCCGTTCGTGTCCAGGATCTGGACATTGAAGCCCGGGACCGGCTTGGTGGACGAGCCCGGCTTGATGGGGAACGATTCGATTCCCATGCAGTTCGCGGTGATGGGCCAGCCCGTCTCGGTCTGCCACCAGTGATCGATGACCGGCTTTTTCAAGAGGGTATGCGCCCAGTGGTACGTGTCGGGATCGAGGCGCTCGCCTGCAAGGAAGAGATACTTGAATCCCGACAGGTCGTATTTCTTGACGAATTCGCCGTTCGGGTCGTCCCGCTTGATCGCCCGGAACGCCGTTGGCGCGGTGAACATGACCTTCACGCCGTGCTGGGAGATGACCCGCCAGAATGCGCCCGCGTCGGGCGTGCCGACCGGCTTGCCCTCGTACAGGACCGTGGTGCAGCCGGTCAGGAGAGGGGCGTAAACGATGTAGGAGTGGCCCACGACCCAGCCCACGTCCGAGGCCGCCCAGTACACGTCGCCGGGCTTCACGCCGTAGATGTGCTCCATGCTCCAGCGGAGCGCGACCGCGTGGCCGCCGTTGTCCCGAACCACGCCCTTGGGTTTGCCGGTCGTGCCGGAGGTATAGAGGATATAGAGGGGGTCGGTTGCCTTCACAGGCGTGCAGCCCACCGGCTTTGCCCTGGCCATGAGCTCGTCCCAGTCCAGGTCCCGTCCGGAGATGAGGGGGGCCTTCACGATCTGGCGCTGGAAGATGATGCATTTCCCCGGCTTGTATTCGGCCTCCTCGATCGCCTTGTCGAGGAGGGGCTTGTATTCGAGCAGTTTCTTCCCCTCGACCGCGCCGGACGCCGTGATCATGACCTTGGGCCTCGCGTCGTTGATCCTGATGGCAAGCTCGTGGGGCGCAAAGCCGCCGAAGACCACGGAGTGGACCGCCCCGAGGCGCGCGCAGGCAAGCATGGCAATGACCGCCTGGGGGATCATGGGCATGTAAATGATGACCGTCGTGCCTTTTTCGACGCCCTGGTCCTTCAGGACGCCGGCGAACCGGGAGACCTGGTCGAGCAGTTCCCGGTAGGTGAACTTCTGCAAGGTGTCGGTCACCGGACTGTCATAGATGAGCGCCACCTGGTCGCCCCTGCCGTCCTTGACGTGGCGGTCAAGAGCGTTGTAGCAGGTGTTCATCTCGCCGCCGGTGAACCAGCGGTAGAAGGGCTTGTTCGAGTCATCGAGGACCTTGTCCCATTTCCTGTCCCAGGTGATGGCCTGTGCAGCGTCACCCCAGAACCCTGCCGGGTCCTTGATGCTTCTCTGAAAGAGCTCATCATACCTTCCCATGCGGTTCCTCCCCACGATGAACAAAATTGAACGAAGCCAGGGACGCCCTGAACGGCCCTGTCCGCGTTGATGTGCCGATCGATGCTGCGAAGACGAACAGTATTGATAGTAACGTTGTTTACTATAAATAAGCGGCCCTGCCCCTGTCAAGGGTAAAGGCATCATCTCAAATTAGAATTAGCAGAAGAATGCGGGGCACATCTAAGAAAATTAATTAAGATCACTTTGCCACAGAGAGCAAAGAGGACACAGAGAAATAACATATTATGGGTTTTACTTTCCTCGGTGGCCTCGTTTACCTCTGTGGCGAAAAGAATTGCAGGTCCCTCCCCCTTGATGGGGAGGCTAGGTGGTGGTGATGAGCGCGAACGCCGGATACTTCACCCTCCCCTTAGTCCCCTTCCATCGAAGGGCGGGGAGGTTCATTCGTCAGTCGTCTTGATCAAGGTCCGCAGCACATAGGGCAGGATGCCGCCGTGCAGATAGTAGTCAACCTCGATGGGCGTGTCGATCCGCGACCGAAGCTGAACAAAACGCTCGCTGCCGTCAGCAGACCGGATGACGAGGGTTATCTCCTGCTGGGGCGCGAGACTATTCATTCCCCGGAGGTCGAACTCCTCATTGCCGTGGATCTCGAGCGATTGGACCGAATCATTTCCCATGAACTGGAGTGGCAGGACGCCCATGCCAACGAGGTTCGAACGGTGGATCCGTTCGAAGCTCCGGGCGATGACCGCGCGGACGCCGAGCAGCCTGGTCCCCTTGGCGGCCCAGTCACGGGATGAACCCGTGCCGTACTCTTCGCCGCCGAACACGATGGTCGGTATGTTGTCCTCAAGATACCGCATGGCAGCGTCGTAGATCGGCATCCGCTCGCCTGAAGGCTGCTCGATGGTGACGCCTCCCTCGACGCGCGCTCCGCCCGGGCCGGCCGGCACCATGAGGTTCCTGATGCGCACATTCGCGAAGGTGCCGCGGACCATCACGTCATGGTTGCCCCGCCGGGTCCCGTAGCTCTGGAACTCAGCCTTGCTGACGCCCTGGGAAAGGAGATATGCTCCCGCCGGCGTAGTCTCCTTGATCGAGCCTGCGGGGCTGATATGGTCGGTCGTCACGGAATCGCCGAAGATAGCAAGGCACCGGGCGCTCTGGACCGCCTGCACAGCTGTCGGCTGCATCGAGAAACCGAGGAAGAAGGGCGGCTCGGCGATGTAGGTCGACGCCGGCCAGGGATAGACCTCGTCGCCTGACGAGGTGATGCTGTTCCAGAGCGCGTGGTCCTTGACCGGATCGGCATAAAGCCGGCGATAGGTCGAGGGGTCTAGGGCATGCCGGATTACCGCGTTCACCTCTGCGTTGCTCGGCCAGATGTCGCGGAGGTATACAGGTTTGCCGCTGCTGTCCCTGCCGAGCGGGTCTTGGCCGGGGTCCCAGAGCACCGTACCCGAAATGGCGAAGGCCACGACGAGAGCCGGGCTCATGAGAAAATTGGCGCGCAGGTTGGGGTGGATCCGTGCTTCGAAGTTCCGGTTGCCTGAAAGCACTGACGCGCAGACGAGGTTGTTCGTAACGATGGCCTTTTCCACATCCTCGTCCAGCGGCCCGGAATTCCCGATGCAGGTTGTGCAGCCGTATGCGGAGACATAGAAGCCAAGCTGTTCGAGCGATGGGAGCAGGCCGGCCTTGGCGAGGTAATCGGAAACGACGCGCGAGCCTGGGGCGAGCGACGTCTTCACACGGGGATCTACCTTGAGGCCCTTTGCAACGGCTTTTTTCGCGAGCAGGCCTGCTGCGAGAAGGACGGCGGGATTGGACGTATTGGTGCAGGAGGTGATCGCCGCGATGATCACGTCGCCGTTCCCCACATCCCTGCCCTTACCGGTCGGGAACCGCTTCGCAAGGTCCTCGGGCTTGCCGGCGAAGCCGCTCTCGGCGACGGGCTTGACGAAAAGGCCGGAGAATGTGTTTTTCAGTCGGGTCAGTTCGATGCGGTCCTGGGGCCGCTTCGGACCTGCAACGGAGGGGACAACGGACGACAGGTCGAGCTCCAGTATTCGCGTGTAGTCGATGTCGCCGGGCTTCGGCATGCCGTACAGGCCCTGGCTGCGGAAATAGGCGCTGAAGGCCGCGATCTCCTCGCCGGTCCGTCCGCTGCTCCGGAAGTAATCGATCGTCACGTCATCAACAGGGAAGAAGCCCATGGTCGCGCCGTACTCGGGCGCCATGTTCGCGATCGTGGCCCGGTCAGGCACAGTGAGCGCCGCGGCGCCGCTACCGAAGAACTCGACGAAGGCGCCTACGACCTTTTCCTTGCGCAAGCGTTCGGTCACGGTCAGGACGAGATCGGTGGCCGTGACGCCTTCACGCAGGGCGCCGGTCAGGTGCACGCCCACCACGTCGGGCGTGAGGAAGTAGAGCGGCTGGCCGAGCATGCCTGCTTCTGCCTCGATGCCGCCCACGCCCCAGCCCACGACGCCGATGCCGTTGATCATGGTGGTGTGGCTGTCCGTGCCTACGAGGGTGTCGGGATAGAACAGGCCGTCCTTGCTGTGGACACCGCGGCTGAGATATTCCAGGTTCACCTGGTGGCAGATGCCTATGCCGGGAGGGATGACGCGGAAGGTCTTGAAGGCGTTCATGCCCCATTTCAGGAACT